>OLOQ01000373.1_pt1 | contig 52157 bp, 67 predicted proteins | sample 1673101 | NCBI WGS metagenome assembly OLOQ01 (sample SAMEA3136754, study PRJEB25190) | human gut metagenome | biome: human gut; feature: human-associated habitat; material: faeces | place: Austria | collected 2013 | reverse complement strand
CTGCGTGTAGCTGCAAAGGCAAATCCCTTGTCATGCGTGAAGCCGCCGAAGAAAAATGAAGCGGAAAATTGAGAAAGAGGCGGAGCATGCTCCGTCTCTTTCTGCTTTCTCAGCTTTCCTGCATCTGTACGCTTTCCGCCATGGCGATCAGCTCGTTCTCGGTGAGCTGCAGTTCCTCCCATGCAAAGGATATCTGAAATTGGAAATTTGTCTCTTCATCCATCCAGATGATGGAATTGCAGCGCTCGCTGCCGTTCTCCTCCCGATAGATGCCGAGCATTCCTTCATGGCCGTTTACGGCCACGGGACGGTAGACATATCGTTCCGGGTCCGCTGGATAGTGCCATCTTGTGTCATCCTGCATATACGTATAGGTCAGCGAGATGGAATAGTCCTCGCCCTCATCGGCCTTGTAATAAAACGAAGCGGCGATCGTGCTGGCGAACCGGGCCCGCTTGTCGGCTCTCTCTTCATAGCCCTCCGGCAGCGCGGTGATCGTAAAAACCGGCATCGACTCGTCTTCCGAGGTGTACACAATATCGCCGGTAAAGAAATAGCTCAGCCATTGGTTCTCCCCTGTCTCACTATATTCGGTAAACCAACGTGCCACCGCCGCGCGGACCGTTGGGCTGGCTGCCATAAGCGTGCCGAACAGGAGCGTGCCGATAAGCAAAAAGCACGCGGCCCCGCGGAGCATCCGTTTCCACAGCGGCTTTGCCTGCTGCCTTGCCCAGCCGAACGGAGACGCGCACAGGCGCAGCCGTTCTCTTTGGTAATGTGCGGAGCGTCCCGGCGGCGCGGAGATCTCCTCCGCATCAAGCGCGTTTGCTTCCATCAGCGCACGGCGCAGCAGCTCGTCCATATTACTACTCATAGCAGTACCCCTCCTTTTTCAGCCGTTCCCGAAGCATTGCCTTTCCGCGTTGGATGCGCGTAGCCACAGTGGACTCGTTCAGTCCAAGACGGCGAGCGATCTCCTGGTTGCTCTGTTCCTCAACGAGCTTGAGCTCCAGCACACGGCGGTAGCCCTCCGGCAGCGCCCGTACGAGCGAGACAAGGTAGGCGTATTCCCCTGCGCTGTCCGTCGGCGCGGGCGGTTCCCATTCATCCGAAAAGGATACCGTGTGCCGCTGTGCGCGCAGCAGGTCGATGGCTGCGTTCTTTGCGACCGTGACCGCATAGCCGCACGCCTCCTCCAAGCCGAACGTTGAGACACGCTCCCAGCTTTGCAGAAGGCGGAGCCACGCCTGCTGAGCAGCGTCCTCGGTCGGCGCAGGATCACGCAGCACCCGAAATGCCGCGGCGTATACTCTTTTCTCACACGCCCCATAGAGCCGCAGAAATTTTTCCCGCTCGGTCTGATCCTCGGGCATCGTCATCCAGGTAACCATGAGCTCCCTCCGCTTCGTGAACGGTGTTTCTGCCAATAGAACGGCTAAGAGTCCGCCAATATCTCACCGGCTCAAAAATTTTATTGTCTTTTTCCGTCTCTGTCAATCATCCCTGCTGGTATACGCCGCCGATGTGCAGGAAGCGCGCACGGACAAATTCATAGGTGGACAGCGGGCGGTCATCGGCGTCGAAGCTGTGCGCGGCGACGAGGATGTCCGCATAGCTGCGCGGACGGTCCGCCGCCACGACGACCGGCGAATGCTGCCAGCCGGCGCCGTCGAACGAGAGCTGCACGATATCGCCCGGCCGGATGCGCTCCGGTGAGACTTCCCCTGCGAACGGGCCGGCGGACGGCGTGCGGCGCGTGAGAAAATTATGGAGATACTCCACGCCCGTCCACGCGGGCGCTTTGTCGTTGGCATTGATGTAGTACCAGCCAAAGGTCGGCGTGTCGTTCATCACACCCGCACCGGCATAGATGCATTGGGACGCAAAATTCGTGCAGTCGCCGCCGATGCCTTCGTAGTCGTAATAGCGCGGATTGCGCCCGTACGCCCAAAGGTGCGCATAGCGCACCGCCGCGGCGCGGTCGTATGGCAGTAAAGCGAGCATGGCCTCTCCCCTCCCCTCTCCCAATGTATGCAAAAAGGCGAAAATCGGCCACAATATGTCGTAGGAATGAATTGACTTTGCGTCCATATTTCGGTATACTGTCAAATTGAGCGAATGAAATTTTGCAAGGAGGTCTTCCATGAACACGCAAGAGCTTTCCAAGGTCTGCCGTCAGGTGCGCCGCGACATCATCACGATGACGGCCAATGCCGGCAGCGGCCATCCCGGCGGCTCCCTTTCGGCCGTCGAGCTGATGACCAGCGTTTTCTTCAACCACATGCGCGTCGATCCCAGCAACCCGCACGATCCTGACCGCGACCGCTTTGTGCTCTCCAAGGGCCACGCGGCGCCGTGCTATTATGCGGTGCTTGCCGCCAAGGGCTTCATCTCCCGCGACGAATACGCGAACTTCCGTCAGCTCCACTCCATCCTGCAGGGCCACCCCGACGCCAAAAAGGTCCCGGGCGTGGACGCCTCCACCGGCTCGCTCGGTCAGGGCGTGTCCATCGCCGTCGGCATGGCGCTCGGTGCGAAGCACCTCGGCAAGGACACCAAGGTCTTTGCCCTCGTCGGCGACGGCGAGAGTCAGGAGGGGCAGATCTGGGAGGCTTACATGGCCGCCGCCCACTATAAGCTGGACAACCTCACCGTCATCATCGACAACAACGGCTTGCAGATCGACGGCTCAAACGATCAGGTCATGAGCCTCGGCGACCTCGGCGCGAAGCTGCGCGCGTTCGGCTTTGACCTTGTGGAGCTGCCGGACGGCAACGATCTCGACGCGGTGGAGGCCGCGCTCTCGAAGCCGACGATGCCCGGCAAGCCCAAGGCGATCCTCGCCCACACGGTCAAGGGCAAGGGCGTTTCGTTCATGGAAAATCAAGTCGGCTGGCACGGCAAGGCGCCCAACGCCGAGCAGCGCGATCAGGCTTTGAAGGAATTGGAGGGTTAACGAACATGGCTGATAAAATTGCGACCCGCCAGGCTTACGGCGAAGCGCTGATCGAGCTGGTGGAAAAGAACGATAAGGTCGTCGTGCTCGACGCCGACCTTGCCAACGCGACCCAGACCTGCAAGGTCGCCAAGGCACACCCCGAGAAATTCTACAACTTCGGCATTGCCGAGGCCAACATGGTCGACGCCGCCGCCGGCATGAGCACGATGGGGCTCGTTCCCTTCTGCTCCACCTTTGCGATGTTCGCCGCCGGCCGCGCCTACGAGCAGATCCGCAACTCCGTTGCCTACCCGCACTTCAATGTCAAGATCTGCGCGACGCACGCGGGCGTGAGCGTCGGCGAGGACGGCGGCAGCCATCAGTGCATCGAGGACCTTGCGCTCATGCGCGTGATTCCCGGCATGACGGTCATCTGCCCCGCCGATGCGAACGAGGCCAAGGCCGCGACCATGGCGATCGCCGATTTCGACGGTCCCGTGTATATGCGCCTCGCCCGCCTCGCCACGCCTGTTTTTGAGGGTGACATGGTCAAGCCCTTTGTTCTCGGCAAGGCCAATGTCCTGCGCGAGGGCAAGGATGTCGCGATCTTCGCCACCGGCCTGATGGTCAATGAATCCCTCCTGGCCGCCGACGAGCTCGCCAAGGACGGCATCGACGCCGCCGTCATCAACGTCCACACCATCAAGCCCATCGACGTCGAATGCGTGACTGCGTGGGCGGAGAAGTGCGGCAAGGTCATCACCGTTGAGGAGCACAGCGTCATCGGCGGCTTGGGCGACGCGGTGGCGGACGTCCTCATGGGCAAGGTCAACTGCAAATTCCATAAGATCGGCGTGAACGACCAGTTCGGCCAGTCCGGCAAGGCAGCCGACGTGCTGCGCGAGTACGGTCTGACCGCCGATCAGATCGCCGCAACGATCAAGGCCAACATCTGACGAGAGAAAGAGAGACAAAGCACACACTTTGTCTCTCTTTTTTAAGGAAATATTTTTCACTTTTCTCTTGTATTTTCCGTTTTCTGTGCTACAATACGGGTAGTACCAAACGTACCAATCATTTGAAATAACTTTACAAAAGGAGACGATATCATGCCACTCGTTACCTCTACCGAAATGTTCAAGAAGGCTTATGACGGCGGCTACGCCATCGGCGCGTTCAACGTCAACAACATGGAGATCGTGCAGGGCATCACCGAGGCCTGCCAGGAGGAACACGCTCCCGTTATTCTTCAGGTTTCCAAGGGCGCCCGCGCCTACGCGAACCATACCTACCTCGTCAAGCTCGTCGAGGCCGCCGTGGAGTGCTGCCCCGACATCCCCATCGTGCTGCACCTCGATCACGGCCCGGACTTTGAGACCTGCAAGAGCTGCATCGACGGCGGCTTCACCTCCGTGATGATCGACGCCTCCTCCAAGCCCTTCGCCGAGAACATCGAGATCACCCGTAAGGTGGTGGAGTATGCCCATGACCACGGTGTCGTCGTGGAAGCGGAGCTGGGCACGCTGGCCGGTATCGAGGACGACGTGAAGGTGGCTGACCACGCCGCGTCCTACACCCGTCCCGAGGAGGTTGAGGAGTTCGTATCCAAGACCGGCTGCGACTCCCTGGCCATTGCCATCGGCACCAGCCACGGCGCGTATAAGTTCAAGCCCGAGCAGTGCACCGTCAATGAGAAGGGCATCCTGGTGCCGCCTCCCCTGCGCTTCGACGTGCTGGAGGAGGTCAGCAAGCGCCTGCCCGGCTTCCCCATCGTGCTGCACGGCTCCTCCTCCGTACCGCAGGAGTATGTGAAGATGATCAATGAGCACGGCGGCAAGATGCCCAACGCCATCGGTGTGCCCGAGGAGCAGCTGCGTCAGGCCGCCCGTCTGTCCGTCTGCAAGATCAACATCGACTCCGATCTGCGTCTGGCCATGACCGGCACCATCCGTCAGTTCATGGACGAGCACCCCGACAAGTTCGATCCCCGCGAGTATCTGAAGCCCGCCCGCGCCAACATCAAGGAGCTGGTACGCCACAAGCTGGTGGACGTGCTGGGCTGCGCTGGCAAGGCGTAAGCGACTGTACAAAAAATCTCCCGGCTCCGCAGAGCCGGGGGATTTTTTCAGTTGTATGCGCTGTCAAGAAAGCACCATATTGTTATACGATCTCCACCACGCGCCAATAGCCGTCACCGTATTTTTCCAGTTTCCAGAGTACGATATGGTCTATTGCGCCCGTGCTGGTGCATGTGCTGAGGTCATGTGTCTTATCAAAGCGCTGGTATCCGTATTTGACCCACATTTTCCCGGAATCTCCGCTGAAATGTGCCGACAGCAGGTCGATGTGATAGATGGTCAGCATTTTGCCGGCGTCCATCTCCGGAACGCAGTAACGTACCAGCGCGCCCATGGCATAGGCAGCCTCGTCCCTCGGCATTGCCAGAACATCGTTGTATATTTCCTCCTCTGAATACTCAAATACGATGTGTGCGTTGCTCAGAACAGCCTCCGCCTTGTCCTGGTCGGAATAATCTCCCTTGAACAGCAGCGCTATGCGGTCGCTGAAGGCATACTGTTCGGCAGAGCTGATGGCCGCCAGATAGTCGATGGGGTTGATCCGCAGCATCAGCGTCACCAGCAGCACCACCGCCGCCGTAATAAAGATGGCGCACCAGGTCTGCTTCCGCAGCTTCTTTTTCAGCGTCCGCAGAACGCCGGCTTCACCGGTGCGTTGCTCCGTGTCCGCGTCAGTGGGAGCGGACGGCTCTTCACCGGCGGACAGTGCGCGGCATTCTTTGCATGTATCCAGATGCTCTTTGACAAAGGCGGCGCTGTCCTCGCTGAGCATGCCCTCCGCATACAGCGGCAGCAGGTCGCGGACGATACTGCATTCATTTTTCATTGTTGCTGTCCTCCAATCTGTTTTTTATCATGTTTCTGGCACGGTGGTAGGTGACACATGCCCAGTTATCGAACAATTCACCGATCTGCTTATAAGACAGCTCGGCGTATACCCGCCACATGAACACCTCCCGGTACGGCTCCGGCAGGTCATGCAGAATAGCCTGTATCTGCCGGGCTTCCTCCCGTGCGCCGATCAGCTCCTCGGGAGTATCCGCACTGCCCACAGACTCCGGCAGTTCTTCCAGCGGAGTGGTATGCTTTTCCTTCCGCAGATAGGTATAATAGCAGTTCTTGGCGATCTGGCACAGCCATACCCGCATGTCGCAGCTGCCCCGGAATTTTCCGATGGATCGCAGTGCCTTGAAGAATGTGTCGCTGGTGATCTCCTCCGCCACATGCTCGCTGCCGGATAGCTTCAGAATATAGCGATATACATCCCGGAAGTACAGGTCATAGACCTGTTCAAATTCCATCTGCTGCCACCTCCTTTGTCTATATGACGCGCGGCTCGGCGGAATCTTACAAATTATTTCGATTATTTTGGACAGCGAAAGCGGCGGCGCGGATGATATCCGTGCCGCCGCTGATAACAACAGCTGTAAATTATATCTACTTTACAGGGTTTCCTTGATTTTGACCGCGATCTGATCGGCGGTCAGGCCGTACTCACGCAGCACGTCGGCAGCCTTGCCGGACTGACCGAACCGGTCGTTGACGCCGATCTTGCGGAATTTGCAGCAGACCTTGCCCATCAGTACATCGGCCACAGCGTCACCCAGACCTCCGATGACGCTGTGCTCCTCCACGGTAATGACATTGCCGCACTTTTCGGCGTACTTCGTCACGCACTCCGCGTCAATGGGCTTGATGGTGTGTACGTTGATGACGCTGATCTCGATACCCTCGGCGGAGAGCAGCTTGGCGGCCTCCAGCGCCTCGTTGACCATCAGACCGCAGGCGAACACCGCCGCGTCCTTGCCCTCGCGCAGCACATTGGCCTTGCCGATCTCAAAGGGATAGTCCTCCTCGAATACCGGGGTAGCCAAACGCGCCAGACGCATATAGGCGGGACCCTGAAACTCCGCCAGGGCAAAGGTGGCCTTCTTTGCCTCATTGGCGTCAGCAGGGACGATGACGGTCATGCCGGGGATCAGCCGCATAAGACCGATGTCCTCGATGGCCTGGTGGCTGCCGCCGTCCTCGCCCACAGACACGCCGGCATGGGAGCAGCAGATCTTCACATTAAATCTGGGATAGGCGATGGTGTTGCGGATCTGCTCATAGGCGCGCCCAGCGCCGAACATGGCGAAGGTGGAGCAGAAGGGGACAAGCCCCATAGTGGACAAACCGGCGCCGATATTCATCATATTGGCCTCGGCGATGCCGCAGTCGAAGAAGCGCTCGGGATGCGCCGCCTTGAAATACTTGGTCATAGTGGCACCAGCCAGGTCGGCATCCAGCACCACGACGTTCTTATTCTGTTCACCCAGCTCTACCAGCGCCTTGCCGTAGGCTTCACGGGTGGCGATCTTTTCACTCATGGCTCAGTCCTCCAATTCCTTCAATGCCTGCTGCCGCTGTTCCTCGTTGGGCGCCTTGCCGTGCCAGCCCACCTGGCCTTCCATGAAGGATACGCCCTTACCCTTGACCGTGTGGGCCAAGATAGCCTTGGGCCTGCCGGGCGTCACAGGCGCGCCCAGCGCTGCTTCAATGGCATCCAGGTCATGGCCGTCGATCTCGTGCAGATCAAAGCCAAAGGCCCGCAGCTTGGCGGGCATATCGCCCAGAGACATGACCTCATCGTTGCTGCCGTCGATCTGCAGGCCATTGTTGTCCACGATCACGGTCAGGTTGTCCAGCTTATAGTGGGCAGCGGACATGAGGGCCTCCCAGATCTGGCCCTCCTGACACTCACCGTCGCCCAGCAGCGTAAACACCTTGGTGTCCTTGCCCTGCACCTTGGCGCCCAGCGCCATACCCACGGCAATAGAGCAGCCCTGACCCAGGGAGCCGGTGGAGGCGTCCACACCAGGGACCTTCTTGCAGTCCGGGTGGCCCTGCAGGATGCTGTGCAGCTGCCGGAAGTTCTTGAACTCATCGCGGCTGATAAAGCCCAACTCCGCCAGAACCGCGTAGTAACAGGGGGCAGCATGGCCCTTGCTGAGTACAAAACGGTCACGGTCCGCCCAATGCGGATTTTGGGGGTCGATACGCATATGGTTATAGAATACGCTGGCCACCAGCTCCACCGCGGACAGGGAGCCGCCGGGATGACCGCTGCCGGCGTTGGCGGTCATGTTGATGATGTCCCGGCGCATCTGACGGCACACGCCGGACAATTCTGCTTTATTCATGGGAAACCTCCATTCCATGTTCTTCTGACCTAATAGAATATAGTATTTCCCATATAAAGTCAATGCAGGGCGACAGAAAAGTCACGGAAAAGTAACGGAAAATATCACATCAGAAGGGGAGGGCACATACAATAGGGCGGAGGGATGCCAGATGCTTTTTCGTCCGTATGACAGACTGGAGGCCGTGATCTACGCCCATCGTTGGGCTTATGGCCGCAATCCGGCCTTTTACGATTATGAGGAGATCGGCGGTGACTGCACCAACTATGCCTCACAGTGCATCTACGTCGGCACCGGTGTAATGAACTACACGCCTACCTTCGGCTGGTACTACATCAACAGCAATGACAAATCGCCCTCCTGGACGGGTGTTGAGTTTCTGCGTGACTTTCTGGTGCGCGAGGAACGCTCCGTTGGGCCGGTGGCCCAGGAGACGCAGGACCTCTCCCGGGCACGGCTGGGAGATGTGATACAGCTAAGGTTCAGTGGGGATGTATTCCAGCATTCTCCGGTGGTGGTACAGCCCAGCTCTGACGGTGATCCGGCCAAAATACTGGTAGCTGCCCACAGCGCGGATGTGGATTGGCGGCCGCTGAACACCTACGACTATCAGGCGTACCGGGTCCTGCACATACTTGGCGCATTCGTGCCGTAAATGAACATCCCCCGGGGAAGCCGGGGGGATGTCGTACAATAAGCTGTCCCCGGCTCTGCCGGGGACAGCTTATTGTTGCGGCACTATTTGTCAAAGGATGGGTTCATAAAATATACGTTCTTTTCGTTCAGCCGGTCTTTGGCCAAGCGCAGACCTTCGCCGAAGCGCTGGAAGTGGACGATCTCCCGGGCACGCAGGAACTTGATGGCATCGTTGACGTCCGGATCATCGGACAGGCGCAGAATGTTGTCGTAGGTCAGGCGCGCCTTCTGTTCGGCGGCCAGATCCTCCGTCAGGTCGGCGATCATGTCGCCGGTAACGCCGATGGAGCCTGCAGACCAGGGAAAACCGGACGCCGCGGTGGGATAGACTCCTGTGGTATGGTCCACAAAGTAGGCGTCAAATCCTGCAGTCCGGATGTCCTCGTCGGACAGGTTTCGCGTCAACTGGTGAACAATAGTCCCCACCATCTCCAGGTGTTCCAGTTCCTCTGTGCCGATGTCGGTAAGCATGCCCTTCAACTCAGCGTAGGGCATGGAGTACCGCTGGCTAAGATAGCGCAGAGAAGCGCCCAATTCGCCGTCAGGGCCACCGGATGGCAACAGACTACGATTATGGGCAAAAATTATTCCAGCATGAGCCGGTAGTGGATGGTCAGGAGGTTCTGCGCCTTGTCCCATGTGATGCGGTCGATGATGGACCGGGCGGCGTTGCAGCGCTGCTCCAGCGAGGCGTCCTCGTTCTCGATGACCGCCAGGGCGTCGCTGATGGCGGAGCGCATGATAGAGACATCGCCCGCCCGGCGGTTCTCTGCGGCGGCTGCGGAAAGCTCCTGGTCGATGCGCTGGATCTGCGCCTGCGCGTCCTCCTTCAGCTGCCGGTATTCCTCCACGGTATCGACGCCGGCGAGGAATGCCTCACGAAGGCGCTCCAGACGGCGCTCCAGCGACGCACGCTGCGTCCGAAGGGCGGCGGTGGTATCACCGTCGTGCCCATTGACGCGCAGCACCTCATAGCTCAAAGGGGCGGATGCCGCGGCGTCCATGTGGAGCCGGTCGAGGATGGCCTCTTTCAGAACATCAGAGGAAATATGCTGGGAGGATCGGCAGCGGCCGCGCACATAGTTGTTGCACTTCCAGTAATTGGGCTTGGCAAAGATAAGCGTGGAGCCGCAGGACGCGCAGCGGACCAGGCCGCTGATCCAGTCCTTGTTGCTGCCGAGGGGGCGGGCCTTGTAGGGCATGGCGGCCTTCAGCTGCGCGATGCGCGTCTGCGCCTGCTGGAATGTTTCCTCAGAGACAAGGGGCTCATGCTTGCCGTCGGTCACGATGATATTCGGATCCGCGTAGTCCCGGCGGCTACGGCCGGCGGGGTTCCATCGCAGCTTGCCTATGTACACCGGATTACGGAGGATGTATTCAACGGTCCGGTTCTCGAAGGTGCTGCCGCGGTGCGTCTTGACGCCCATGGAGTTGAGCCACCTTGCGATGGAGTAAAAACCCTCACCGGAAACGAAGCGGGAAAATATCTCCTGCACATATACGGCCTCCTCTGGCACAGGGACCAACACATTATCGAGGACGGTGTACCCGAAGGACGGCGTGGCCTGCAGCTCGCCGCGGCGGTGCTTTTCCTCCATGCCGCGCTTAACGTCCTCGGCCAGGTTGATGGAGTAATACTCGTCCATGGCCTCGATCATGGACTCCATAATGACGCCCATTTTGCCGTCCTCGATGGGCTCCTTGATGGAGATGACCTCGATCTTCAGCTGCTTGCGGAGGATGGACTTATAGTACACCGCGTCGTCCCGGTTACGGGCAAAGCGGGAGAACTTCCACAGGAGGATGGCGTCAAAGGGCTTGGGTTTGGTCTTGGCGGTGGCGATGAGCCGGCGGAACTCGTCGCGCCCGGTGACCTTGCGCCCGGACTTCGCCTCGTCCACGAAAACGAACTCGTCCGGGACAAGGTATCCGTTGGCCGCGCCCCACTTGCGTATCTCCACCAGCTGGGAGGCGGGGGAGAGTTCCACCTGATCATCGGTGGAAACGCGGATATAGGCCGCGGCGATTTTCAAATCAGTCATGCTCGTCACCTCCCGGCTCGTGACCGATGAAAACGGTGTGGGATCGCTTCGTATACCGGGAAGACATACGAAGCAGACAGTGGCCCATAATGCAGGAGGCCGCGATGACCAGCAGCAGAATAAGCCACGCGGCGAGCGATATGTTGCCACCGATAATGAGACCCGCATTTGGGAGGCGATAGTCCCAAATTAGATACCAGGCTACAGCAAAGAACAAAAGCGAACAGACGGTGATAAGCGAATAGGTACGTTGCGCCAGTTCGGAGCGGAGAGTATCGTTGCTATCCCGCAGACTGCGGATCTCGCCGTTGCGATCCGCCAGCTCCAGCTCAAGGGCACGGATACGCTGCTCCAGCTCTGCACGCTGCCGCTCCGCCTCCGGCCTGACTGCGCCGAACATCTCGTCGATGGACAGATCCAGCACGCGGGCCAACGCCGCCGCCTGCACGATGGTAACGCCGCCGTTGCCGCTTTGCGCGTTGCGGACGGTGGAGTAGGGAACGCCGGAGCGCTCGGATAATTTTTCGTTGGTGAGGCCGAAGCGGGAACGTGCCATGCGGAATGCTTTGGGGTATGCACGGATGTATGGGGATAACTCGTCAATAACGGACATAGTGCTCCTCCTTACATAAATTACCCATATTGGGTAGCAATTCCCCAAATTGGGCAAATTTTTACCCGAATATAGGTAGGAAAAAATTGAGAAAAAACGCGAATTGTTAAAATAGGGCAGAAATTGTCAGGATAGCTCATTGACTTTTCGTCTACGCCGGCAGCATAATGGATACAGAAGGAAACGGGAAGCCGGACGTAAAGGGGGAGAAATGAGTTTAGATGACAGGATACTGGAAAGGTTCCAACTACTGACAGAGGACGAGAAGGTCCTCATCCTCGTTGGCTTAATAGAGTCTCTATCTGGGCCAGCAGCAGACGCTTCTGATCCTCGGTCAGACAGCGCAGCAGCTCGATCAGCTTGACATCCAGAGGGGAAAGACCGTCGCCGGCCAGGGCGGCGGTTTTTTCATAGCCGGCGCCAAAGAGAAGTTCGCTTTTATCAAGGCCGAAGAAAGCGGCCAACTTCTCCACGGCACCCATTCTGGGCTCACGCTTGCCGGACTCCCATGTGGATACGGCCTTGTCGGAGACTCCGACGGCGTCGCCTAACTGTGCCTGTGTGAGCCCGCGAGACTCGCGTAAACTCTTGATATTTTCACCGATGGACATAAGCATCACCTCCGAGTTTATGGGTACAGCATATACTAAATGTAGGAAAATTGCAACATCAAAAAATAAAATTCCTACAAAAAGTTCTTGACATCCTACTTATTGTAGAGTATAGTGTGAGGCAGAAGGAGGTGAACGAGATGCAATTCTCACCCAAAATGGCACGGCAATTCGCCGGACTGACACAGGTGGAAATGGCTAAAAAACTGGGCATTTCCCGCGATACTTACAGGCGCATAGAGGCCCATCCGGAGACAGCGACCATCTCGCAAGGCAAGATGATCGCTGCGGTCACCGGCGTAAGCTTTGATACTATTTTTTTTGGCGGCAACTCTACAAAAAGTAGAGTTTCGGCGTAAATAAGACCGCGCCCGGAGGGACGCGGTCGGCAGGGGACTATTTCTTTTTCTTCCGGGAACGCATGGCCCACTCATAGATGGCGACCGGGATTGCAAAGGCGATGACAGTCTCCGCGATGCCAAGCCAAAACTTGGTGCTCGTGACGAGTAAAACGAGATCGTCCCATGTCGAGGTGGAAGCCTTGACCGGTTCGCCGGTATCAGCGTCATTCCGCAGCACGGGCATTTCAACGGAGCCGGAGCTGCCGCCAGAGGGCCGGCTGTCAGCACCGGTGCGGTCATCGAAGTTGTATGGGCACTGCCCGTTGTAATGCTGGTGGGCCTTGTGGCCGTGGTGGTAATGGTATTCGCCGGTAGAACGGTCGTAATGGCCGCCGGCGGCATCGGTGTCTCCGGGGTGAGCGAGAGCCACCGTGCAGCAGAGAAGCAGCGCAAAGAGCGCTACGAGCAGTTTCTTCAAGCTGAAGCACCTCCCCCTACTCTTTAAGCCGGTCGCTGGTCAATGCGCTGGATCCATAGAAGCGGCATCCTCGACAACAAGCTCCATTCCAATGTAATGCACCATGGCTTGAATAAATCTTTTCATATCTGCTATATCACGATCCTCGTGCTTTCGAGTGTAATGCGTTTCATCGTTGCCAATCCAAACGGCGCGGCTGGCAAGTGTGGTTATGGATCGGTTTTCGATATAGTCAGAGATGCATTTTCCCAGAAGGAGACGCTCAATTTCGGCGCCTTTTTCGGGATGCGTGTGCTTGCAATAGTCCTTGACCAGGAACTCCAGGGCCTTCCGATAACCGATACCGGCGATTTCGTCGAGCTGCCGGCTCTCTGCCTCAAGGGCTTGGTTGTAGATTTTTACGAACTGGGGCGACAAGCCCGCAATGTTGGCTTCGAACTGCTGCGCGGAATATAGCTCGGGCCCACAGTAATCGAGAACGGGAGACATACAGTTGTTCATGGGGCTGTCATCGGTAAAGTGGGCAACAAAGGGACGGAAACAGTGAGGGCAGGTATAGAAGATGGCGAGATGTCTGCAAGACGAGTTATCCCGGTACCATTCGTCTGTAACGTGAGTTGGTGCGATTGCAAAGTGACAGAGAGGACAAGAACCGGGCTCGTCGTAAGACACCGCATAGGAAAATTCGTCCGGAATTTGAGAATGAATTTCTCGCTTCATAGATAATCCCACCTTTCTCGGTGAGTATATCACAAATAGGCGAGAACAGTCAATAAGCAGCGCCGCGGTCGATGTAAAGCAGGTGTAAGCCATAGGACAATCCCGGCGGGGCATAGGATGGCAGGAAAGGGGAGTGACAATATGTCGAAGCGGGAACGGCCGCCCATCACGGTGAAGGCCTATGTGAAGGTGAACGGCGTGGAGACCGATGTGGACACGCTGGACGAAGCCCGGCGGGGCCAGCTGGCGACGGCTATCCAGGTCACGGTGCTGAATACCTTTTTTGCCGGACGTGCGAATTTCTACCCGGCGGAGGCCGGGGGCAAATAAACAACAACAGGAGGAAAACGACATGAAACACGAGACTTTGACCATTTGGAGCGCGGAGGACTTTGCCCGCCCGGAGAAGCTGGCGGCGCTGCGCGTGGGCGACGAGGTTGCCTTCCAACTCAAGAACGGCAAAGATGCCGCCTTTGTGGTGGCGGACATCGCCGACGGCGCCCTTACCGGCTGCCTATTTAAGGGCGTGCGAGACATGGCCATGTACGACGGCCGCCGCTGGTGGAACACGGACTATGTGAACTACCCGGAGAGCGACGCCAGAGAACGCCTCAACGAGGAGCTCCTGCCCCTGCTGCCGGACGAGCTGGCGGCACTGTTGGTGGAGCGCACCATCACCCAGACGGTGGACGGCGAGATGTACACCTGCACGGACAAGCTGTGGCCCCTGTCCGCGGTGGAGGTATTCGGCGAGGACGCGCCGGACTGGATGCAGCGGGACGACATGCCGGACAAGCCCCTGCCGTTCTTTGCCGAGAGCCAAAGCAACCGGAAAGCGTACCTGTGGTATGCCTGGCTGCGCTCGCCGTATGCCAGCACCAGCGGCTATTTCTGCATTGTGACCGCGTCGGGCGCCGCGAGCGGCAACAATGCCAGCTATTCGCTTGGCGTGGCCCCCGGCTTTCGCATCGACATCAAGGCCAAGACGGCGGAGCCGGCGCAGGACTGATCAGAAAGGCTATCCCCCGGCGCAAGCCGGGGATACGAAAGGAGCAGAGCATGAACAAGAGAAAGAGCCGCGGCGCCAAGTTCGCCGAAGGGGAGCAGGCGGTGTGCCTCACCCCGGCGGCCGCAGAGAGAAACGGCGGGCACCCGCCCATAGGCACGGTACTCCGGGCCACGAAGCGGAACGGCGCGTGGGCCTACCAGGTGCAGGTACGGGACACGGACCGCATCGAGACATGGTATGAGGACACGATGGGGAGGCTGGCGGTATGAGTGCCTTCGGATGGATATGCGCCTATATCGGCGCGGCGTGGCTGGCTGGGGCGGTGCTGAAATGCGTGGAGGCGCTGGGCCGGTGACAGAGACACGGATGGAACGGAACCGGCGGGCGCGGGCCTACAGCCACGCCTGCCGCATCCGGCGGCTGCGGAACGCCCTGTGGGCGGTGGCCGCCGTGCTGACGGTGCTGCTGGCGGTGGAGCTGATCTGGCTGCTAAGCAGCAGACCGGCGCCGGAGGGCACCGCGCAGGAGCCGCAGGAGATGACGGTCCTGCTGGAGCCGGAGATCACGGAAAGCGCCGGCGTGTTCACGGTGACAGGCTACTGCGCCTGCTGCACGCCGTACAGCCACCTCAACCGCTGCGGCGACCTTGTACTGACCGCCAGCGGAGAGTGGGTACACCACGGCGATGCTGTAGCGGTGGATCCGGACATCATTCCGCTGGGCAGCACCGTGACCATAGGCGAAAAGACCTACAGGGCGCTGGATACCGGTGTGTACGGCTATGTGGTGGACATCCTCATGTCACATGAGGATGCCGCCGCTGCCGGCGCCAGAAGGGAGCTGGTGACATGGAAAACCGACCTAAGACAGGGAGAAACGCCGAGCTGAAGCCCTGTCTGAACTGCGCCGAGCGATACATCGGCTGCCACGGCCGGAACGAGGACGGGAGCTACCGCTGCGGGAAGTACGCCGAGGTGGAGGCCGCCAGGGCCGAGGAACGGGTAAAACTGGCCGCCTACCGGCGGGAGAAGGAGATAGACCGCTACCAGCGGCACAAGATCAACGAGTACAGCGCAAAGGCCGAAAAGGCCCGGCTGTGCGGAAGGGGACGGTGAGCATGGCCGAGGGAAAGGGCAAGAAGGACGATTTCCTGTGGTGGGTACAGTGCGAGGGCCACTACGACGTGCCGGTGATCGCCCCCAACTGGGAGCTGGCCACGGTGGAGGCGGCGCACCTGTGGGGCGTACCGTGGGCCAAGGTGGCCGCCAGGTGCGAGCTGCGGGAGAAGCTGCCGGTGGTGCGGAACGTGTGCCAGCGGTGCGGCAAGATCTTCCACGGCTCCGGCCCGCTGTGCGATGACTGCATCAGCATCATCCGCATAGAGGAGCAGCGGAAGGCCGCCGCCAGAAAGGACTACTTCCGGCGGCTATATGCCGGACACTGAGGGGCCGGGCGAGAGACAAACAGACAAACAGACAAACAGGAGGAACTGTGCGATGAACGAGTATTTGGACAAGGCACTGGAGAAGCTGCGCGGCGCCAAGGCGCCGACGGGCCAGCGAGAGGCCGTCGTGTTCAAGCCGGTGGTGGCGGCGCTGGAGGACTTCTGCCGGCAGGACGCGGAGTTCGCCCAGGCGGTGGTACAGGGCGGCAGCGTGGAGGATTGCGTCAAGACCGTGCTGAGGGGCGTGGGCGGCAGCCTGAGCGACCTTGAGGCCTACAAGCGGGCGGCGGCGTTCTTCTTCCCCGGCTGCGTGGTGACCATGAAGCTGTCCATTGCCATGTGCGAGCACGACGTAGTCCCGGCGGCACCCCAGGAGCGCAAGGCTGTGGTGCTGGATCTGGCGGACTTCTGGTGAGCGCCATGATGGACGAAAAGGAGAGGGCCTCCAAGCTGGAGCGACTGGCCCCGAAGCCCACAGCGCAGGAGATGGAGGCGGTAAACGGACTGTTCCGGCACTTCCTGTTCAAGCGCTGCGGCAAGGGCGAGATATGGACTACCTGCTGCCGGCGGCATACCTTCGTCAAACCGGACACGGACAACGCCGACGAGCTGCGCGTCCTGCACGCGCCGCACACGCCGGAGCCCCGGAACGGCTGGGACCATTCGCCCACGGTGAAAAGGCGCTGCAGGTGCCCCTACTGCGGCGCGGAGGTCACGGTGAAGGAGCTGCGGTACTCCGGCGGGCGGGCCAACCTGTGGAGCTTCCGGCGGGCGGTCATCCTGCGGCAGTGGCGGGGCGCCCTGTGGGCCACGGCGTGGGACTGTGACAAGAACTACAGCCGCGTCGGTATGAACGGTGAGCCGGTACTGACGGAGCTGCCGGAGATGAAGCTGCTGGGTGTGTACCGCTTCGCGCCGGGCATGGCGGAGCAGGCCACGCGGCCATGGTGGTGCAGCGGCGGCACACCCATGAGCTACCGGCGCCAGACCGCGCCCGGCAAGAGCAACGGACGCAAGGGCGGGCTGTGGAAAGTACATTCGCCCTACACCTACTGCGCCGAACTGGGCAGCGGCTATGACGTGATCGGGCTGCTGGAGGCGGACAAGGGCTTTATGCGCTGGTGCGGTATCGGAAAGATACACTTGCCATCGGACGATTTTGTCGAACTGCTGACGGCGTGCTGCTTTTATCCTAGGCAGATCGAAATGCTGGTGAAGCTGGGGCTGGAGGACGCGGTGAAGGACCTTGTGGGGCGCGGCGTGCGGAACGCCGACATCATCAAATGGGACGCGGACAAGCCCAGGGACTTTATGAAATGCACGCCCAAGGAAGCGATGGCGGCGTGTTTTTCGAGGGAGCCGCTGCGGGCGCTGCGGCTGTATATCCGGCACAGGGACACGCCGCTGAAGTGGAAAAGCATGACCGGGTGACAGCGGCATGGAGCGCCATACAGCGCCAGCGTCGGAAGGCACAGGCCAAGGAAGCTGAGAAGGCCGCCATGGAGGCCTACAGGAAGCGGCTGCGCGCCCTGTCTGAAAAGTATCTATTCTGGACGGACGACTTCCTTATCCGCGCACCGGTCAACGCCGATGAGATCGTGGACGAGGGCAAGGCGCTGAAGCACTGCGTAGGCGGTTACACTGACCGGCACATGACGGGAGCGACAACCATTCTGTTCCTGCGCCGGCGTGACAGGCCCCACACGCCGCTGGCGACCATTGAAATGAACGGCAACACAGTCGTACAGGTACACGGCTACCGGAACGAGCTGGAGGGCTGCGCCGACAACCCGAACCGGGAGAGCGCCCGGAAGCTGTACGCGCCGGTGCTGGATCCGTGGCTGAAATGGCTGAAGGCCGGCAGCAAGCGAGATGAGGACGGCAGGCCGAAGCTGCCGAAAAAGAGAGCGAGGAGGAACGCGGCATGAGTATGTATGACATGGTAGACACCACGCCAGAGGGGTATTCTGAGGGCGAGGAACTGAGCAAGATGTTCAGCGAGGATGATATGAGCGAGGCCTTTGAGGAGCGCGACATCGACGTCATCACGGAGGAGATCAACTTCTACAAGCAGCAGGCCGGCATGGCCATTCTGGAGATCGGCAAGCGGCTGGTGGAGGCCAAGGCGCAACTCTCCCACGGGGAGTGGCTGCCGTGGCTGGAGAAGAAGGTGGAGTTCTCCGAGCGCAGCGCGCAGCAGTATATCCGGCTGTGGAAAGAATACGGCAAATCCGCAACAGTTGCGGATTTGGGCGTGCGGAAAGCCTTGGTATTACTGGCTTTGCCGGACACGGAGCGCGACAGCTTCGCCGGCGAAAAGCATGAGGTGAACGGCGAGGAGAAGACCGCGGCGGAGATGACGGTGAAGGAGCTGGAAAAGGCCGTAGCAGAGCGCAACGCTGCCCGCCAGGAGGCGGAACAAGCCAAGGCGGACCTGTACGCCGCCCGCGAAGCCGCCAGGGAGGCGCGGGATCATGTGGAAGCCCTGCAGGGAGAGCTGGAGGCACTGAAGAACCGGCCCACGGAGGTGGCCATTGAGCAGAGGGACGCCACGGAGGAACAGCTGGCCGCCGCCCGGCAGGAGGCCGAGGCAGCAGCTGCCAGGCGGGTGGCGGAGCTGGAAAAGGCACTGGAGCAGGCCCGCGGCGCTGCCGCGGCGGCCGAGGACAGGAAGGAGACCGCCGAGGCAGCGCTTCAGGATGCCGAACGTGAACGCGACAGCGCGCTGGATGCCGCCAAGGGCTACAAAGCCGAGGCGGAGGCCGCCCACAAGCTGGCTGCTGCCGCCAGCAACGAGGGCATGACCAAGTTCAAGGTGGTGTTCGATCAGACGGTGGAAAACGTGAACACGCTGGCCGCGCTGCTGCAGGCGCTGCCGGACAGTCAGCAGGAGAAGCTGCGGCGGGCGCTGCTGGCGCTGGCCGACCAGGTGCGGAAGGTGGGCGCGTGAGATGGCGGAGCACTGCGGAAGCTGCGTGTGGCGCTCCGGCCGGGCCGGATACAAATGCGACTACGCCGGCAAGACGGACCATACGCGAAAGGCGGAGTCTCCGGACGGCTGTACCTACTACCTGCGGGGCGACATCGTAACGGACGACCGGACAGCCCAGCGGCTGTATCGCAAGGTCATGGCAAAGAGAAAAGCGGCGGGGCTGGCGTGAGCCGCCCCGCACCGCCCTCTTTTGAAAGCGGCTGCCCGATGACCGGGCGGCGGCTTTGAGGAGAGGAGGCGAGGGTGTGAACCTGCGGAACCCGAAGGAATACTGCGAAAACCTGCTGTGGATACGCACGAAAAAGCAGACGATGGCGCACCTGCGCTTCAACGACGCGCAAGAGAACCTGTACGGCGTCATCCGCCGGCAGGCGGCACAGGGGAAGCCCATCCGACTGATCGTCCTCAAGGGGCGGCAGGAGGGTATCTCCACAGTGACAGAGGGGCTAATGTTCCAGGACACGGTGACGCGCCCCAACGTAAAGACGCTGATCGTGGCCCACGAGAACACGGCCACGGCCAACCTGTTCAAGATGAACAAGCTGTTCTACGACAGCCTTCCGCCCGGCGCGCAGCCTATGCGGAAGAACTCCAACGCCAAGGAGCTGGTGTTCGAGAACCCCACCAAGGACGAGAAGGAGAAGCGCCGCCGGCCGGGCCTGCGGAGCTCTATCCGCTGCCAGACGGCGGGCAAGGGCGGCGTGGGCCGAAGCGACACGCTGACCAATGTACATATCTCCGAATACGCCTTCTGGCCCAAAAACAAGGACGAGCTGCTGCTGGGCATCATGCAGGCGGTGCCGGATGAGCCGGACACGATGGTGGTCATCGAGTCCACCGCCAACGGTTACGACCACTTCAAAACCCTGTGGGACGACGCGGTGTCAGGCGTCAACGCATGGACGCCGGTATTTCTGCCGTGGTATCTGGAGCCGGGGTACCGGAAAAGCGTGCCGGCGGGCACCGTGTGGAGCGACGAGGAGGAGAAGCTGCGGCAGGACTTCGGGTTGGACGACGAGCAGCTCATGTGGCGGCGCTGGTGCATCAAGGCCAACTGCGGCAACGACGCGGCCATGTTCCGGCAGGAGTATCCCAACACGCCGGACGAGGCGTTTCTGCTCAGCGGCGAGGGCTACTTCGACAACGCGGCACTGGGCCGACAGCGGATGCACGCACCGGCGCCCGACTCCGTGGGATGGTTCGTATTCGACGAGCCGGCGGAGCCAGGGGCAGCGCCCCGGAACTGGCGGTACGAGCCCGGAGAGACCGGGGCGGTGCGTATCTGGCAGACGCCGGAGAAGGGCGCGCCCTATGTGCTGGGCGGCGACACAGCCGGAGAGGGCAGCGACCGCTTCACGGCCTTCGTGTTGGACAACCGCACCGGGGCGCAGGTAGCGGAGCTGCAGATGCCACTGTCCGAGATACAGTATGCCCGGCAGATCTACTGCCTGGGCCGGTACTACAACGATGCGCTGGCGGCGGTGGAGGTCAACTTCTCCACCTACCCGGAGAACAAGCTGGAGGAATGGCACTACCCGAAGCTCTACCAGCGGGAGCGCTTCGACACCTTTAAGAATGTGATGGTCAAGTCTCAAGGATGGGTGACGTCCCCCAAGACGCGGCCTCAGATGCTGGCTACGCTGCACACGGTGATGGACGAGGAGCCGGGGCTGGTGGTGTCGGCGTGGACACTGGGGGAGATGATCACCTTCGTGTACGACGAGAACCGTAAGCCGCAGGCGGCGGCGGGAGAGCACGACGACCTGGTGATGGCGGCGGCCATCGCCCACACGGCCCGCACCCAACAGCGGTACACCTCCGAGGCCGGCGGCGCGGACCGGCGGCACTGGACAAAGGATATGTGGGAGGACTGGCGCCGGGCGGATCCGGCGGCGCGGAAGCAGTTGGAAGCGGAGTGGAAACGCTCCGAAAAATAAAAACAGGAGGAATGTGCGACATGGATTTTTTCAGTATCGTATGCGGCGCGGCGTCGCTGCTGTGGCTGGCGGCCGGTGCGTTGGCGGTGGAGGACCGCTGGCGGCAGCGGCGTCTGACCAAAAAGAGTGAGGAAGCGCTGGACAAGCTGCTGGAGGAGGTGTTCTGCGATGAGCAAGACGACTGAGCTGGTGGAAAGGCTGCGGGAGCTGCCGCGAGACACGCGAAAAGCCACCGTGGAGATCTACGACCTGTGCATCGAGGCGTCGTATGAGATCGAGGAGCTGGTGGATCGCTGCGCCCGGTACGCCGAGGAGATCGCGGTGCTGCAGGAAAAGCAGAAGTGGGTGGACGCCGGGGCGCGTCAGCCGGAGTACGGCGTGTCGGTGCTGGCGGTGGCCAGCGGCAAGGCGGAAAACATCACCCTGTGCGACGCGGTGGTATTAGCCATGTTCTGGGATGGCTGGGAGCTGGATGACTACCCGCAGGCGGAGGACGTGACCGTGAAATGGTGGATGCCTATGGTGGAGAGCCCGGAGGGAACAGAGCATGACAGATAAGGAACTGATCGACAGCCTGCGGCGGCTGAAGGTGCAGACCGGGAGCCTCGCCTGCCTGGGCTGCGGGCGGGAGCATAACTGCGGGATCCATGGCTGCGCCATTCTGCGGGAGGCCATCGCCTTTGTGGAAAAGAAGCTGGCGGAGGACAAATCCCGCAGCGTGATGGAGTACCGGGATGGGCAATAGGGTGAACCCGCGGCGGGTGCCGCGGACGCAGAAAGACGTGGATGCTGCCTATGACCGGGGCGTCACGGAGGGCCTGCACCGGGGCATTGAGCTGATGCTCTACGTTCTCATCGACAAGCGCAGCGCACCTATGGACGATGTGCAGCAGCTGGCCAATGAACTGAACCACGCCGCCGGGTGCGTGGCCGATGGCTACATCACATGGGCGGACATTCGGCAGATGCTGAAGGAATACGAGGTGGAGGTGGTGCTGGAATGAAGAAGTACCGCGAGGAGCTGTACAGGAAGACGGTGTATTGTCCGACGTGCCGGGGCGTGACGCCACAGGGCTGCCCGCGCTGCGGCGGGGGGGGACTGGTGGTAGTGCCGGCCACAAGAGGCGACGTCCTCCGGCGGATGTCGGACAGGGAGCTGGCGGTGCAGCTGTTCGACTTCCGCTTTGACGGCTACGCCAAGGCGCAGGGCGCGGAGACCGCCCTGCCGGACACGATACATAGCATAGAAAACTGGCTGAAGGAGGAGATGGACGAATGAAAAGGAAGTTTTTGGCCTGGCTGAGCAGGCTACGGTGGCGGCTGGTACGCAAGCTGGGCGGCGAGATGCCGGGCGACAGGGTGTTGGTAGCTCGATCCATCAACCCCGGTCTGTGTAGGGTTGAGGTGAACTACGGGTTTATGGTCTGCAAAATGACCGACCTGCTGGATGAACGTTATGCAGGCATTGTGCGGGAAGCAGTGTGGCATCGGCTCGTCCGGGAAATGGACGCGGCGGGGATGCTGCGGTATGAGTTATATCGGACGGGCGAAAACAGCGTGACGGTCGTATGTGGTCTGCAGGGGCTGACGGTGACAGTCTCGGAAAAGCGCGAGGCATGGATACAAAGCGGCATGTCAAGCAGTGTACTGGGGCAGGTCTCGGAGAAGTGGAATGGTTTGACAGATGAAAGGAGGGTGGACGGTGAGACGCCTGCAGATGTCGGAGAGCGAGATCGTGAGCAGCTATCGCACGGCCCGCGATCCTAAGCGGCAGATCGGCATCCTGGCGGAGCTGAATGCGGTGACGCCGCGGGAGATCCGCCAAGTGCTGGAGGAGGCCGGGGCGCTGGTGCTGAAGCCCGGGAGCCACGGCGGAGGACGACCACTCAGCTTTGACGCCGCCGCGGCGCGGCAGATGTTTGAGGCGGGCCTTACCGACGAGGAGATGGCCCGGAAGCTGGGCGTGCCGGAGAAGCGCCTCGCCGACTGGCGCCGCCGGCAGGGGCTCATGCGGCCGAAGTACAACAGGGCCCGCGCGGCGGCCGAGGCAGAAAAAACAACGGCTCCGGCGGCTGCGCCGGAGCAGAAGGAGGAAAATATGACGGTGATGACAAAGAGTGCCTCCGCACCGGCGGAGAAGGCCGAAAAGGTGGTGACGGTGGAGACACTGTTCGACCTGCTGCGGGGCGCGGTGGATGCCGGGTACGGCGAGGCTCCTGTGACGGTGGAGCGCTGCCGCTTCACGGAGATGCGCCTGCGTGTGGAGCTGCTGATGACCGGCGGGCTGCGCGTAGGCGGCGAGCCGGTAGCGGTGGAGTTGGAAGGCGTGCCGGAGGCAGCGGCGGGGAAGGAGGACTAAACCATGGCGGATGTGAATGTGGCGCTGCTGGTGAGCCAGACGGTGACCGAGGCCCAGAGCCAGAGCCGGATCAAGATGGGCCGGGACTATGCCAGCTTTTACGAGGCGTGGGCGGTCCTGCGGCAACGGATCGAGGAGACCAAGCGGGACGCCAAGGCGCTGGAGAAGCTGCACAGCGAGCTGTGGGACGCCATCGAGGACGGCAACGAGGACGAGGCCCTCATTGAGATGGGCGCCATCAATGCCAGCGCAGCGGCACTCTGTGCGGCCTTCGCGGGCATGGCGGCGGAGGCCCGGCGTGCCGTGGAGGAACAGACCTAAACGAGAAAAAGCCCGGCCCCGGAAGGGGCTGGGCGATGGTATCGGCAGACATTGGTATAGCCGCCCTGGCGGGCTGAAGGACTGCGCTCATGCGTGGTGTACTGACGTAGGCAGGTCGGGGCGGCGATATGAGTGTCTGACTACCTTATATATAATACGCGCGGGCGCGTATCTGTGGGCTCGTTAAAAGCCTATGTTTGGCGGGAAGGCCGCTTGCAGCGGAGGAACGGCACCGCGTGACGGCTCCTCCATGGACGGCGGGCAGGCGGCTTTACCGGCGGGCGGAGAAATGAACAGGCGGCTCGTGCGGGCACGGGCGCGACCTATGCTATTTTATCGCGGGAGAGGGAGGAGCAAACCATGACGACGGCGAAGGAGGGAATGTACATGATCACCAAGATCACCAGCGGCTCCGTGGTGGAGCGCCGCAAGACCTATGTGGGGCGCAGGCCCTCCCGGCGGGGGGCGCGGATCAAGGGTGCCAGCAGCGAGAAGAAGCAGGAGAACAACCGCCAGCAGGCCATCCTCGCCCTGGCGCGGACACTGAACTGCAACTATGCCAACGGCGACGGGTATCTGACGCTGTCCTTCACCGACGAGGCGCTGCGCGATTGCGGCGGCACGCTGGCAGGGGCCAAGAAGGAGGCGCGGAAGTTCGCGGACCGTGTGGCCTACCGGATGAAGAAGCACGGCAAGGTGCTGAAATGGGTGATCGTGCCCAGTGAGATGGACGGCGAGACCGGGGAAGTGGTGCGCGTCCACGTCCATGTGGTCATCTCCGGCCACGGCCTGCGGCTGGAGGACGGCGTGTTCTGGCTGTACGGCGAGAAGCTGGACGACGTGTGGGGCAACGGCACGGTGGACGTGCAGATCCTGCGGCGGCAGAAGGATTACTACCCGCTGGCCCGGTATCTCATCCTGCAGGCACGGGGCGTGGCGGACGAGAAGAAGTACAGCGTCAGCCGGAACATGGTCAAGCCGAAGGTGGAGCACCTGTACACCTGGTCACCCGCGCCGCTGCGGGTGCCGGCGGGAGCCTCGGCGCTGCCGGGGACGCGGTACGACCCGGAGGCCGGGGTGAACTTCGTGCGGTACATACCCGCCCAGCGGGATCCCGCCCGGAAGGTGGGCGGCAGCAAGGAGATGGCCGTGGCCTATGCCGGGGAGCCGGTGGAGGGAGGTGCCGGGGATGGGCTTTAAGAAGCTGCGGGGTGTGAAGCTGCCGGAGGAGAAGCAGGGCTTCATCCGCTACACCTGTCTGACGCTCTCGGAGCAGCCAAAGTGGATACAGGAGAAGGTCAAGTACACCTGCGACATGGTCGGAGGTGCGTACAGCCATGCCCTTTTTGAGCTGATGACAACGCGAAAGAGCGTGACGGCCATCTCGTTGGACCACGCCATCACGGAGAGCGTACTGTACGACATGAGGAAGGCCTTTTACGAGAGCTGGTAAACGGCTCGTTTTCTGGGATAACTGACACGCTTTAACTGAATGAATTGCCCGGAAGCTGTGATTTTGCACGGCCTCCGGGCTTTTTTCGTTTTTCCACATTTCCGTGATAACTGCACGTTGAAGTGTTGCACAATGGATAAAACGGAGAGTATTCACCGGCGGGAAAGGAGGCTGGCGGCGTGGCTGACAGGACGGAAAAGCGGCTGGGTGAGAAGCAAAAGCGCTTCGTGCGGGAGTGGCTGGTCGATATGAACGGCACGAGGGCAGCTGTCCGGGCCGGGTACAGCGAAAAGAGCGCGGCCAACACGGCCAGCCGGTTGATGAAGGATCCGGACGTGCAGGCCTACCGAGACGAGCTGCTGAAAACGGAGTTTGAGGCGCTGGGCGTGACACGACACTCGCTGGCGGTGGAGGTCTGGCGCGTGTACGAACGGTGCAGCGCCGCCAAGCCGGTGATGCAGTGGGACAGCGATTTGAAAGCCTATGTGGAAAGCGGCCAATGGCAGTTTGACGCCAAGGGCTGTTTGAAGGCGCTGGGAATGCTGCACGACATGATCGAGCGCATGGACCGGCAGGACGATGAGGACGGCGCCGGGGATTATGAAACGATGCTTGCCGGCGGGAGCCGGGAATTTTGACAGGAGGAAGCCATGAACAGGAAGGACCAAGAGAAGCTGCAGGTGTGGCAGGAGCGTCTGACGCTGGCGGAGAACGCCATCGCCGGGGAACGCGAGAGGATGCTCCGGCGGGAGCAGCAGTATGAGGGCGGGCACACCATCTACGCCCCGGACGGCACCAAGGCCAGGGAGAGCCTTGCCAGCCATGTGCGGAACGTGAGCTTCGAGATCATCGAAACTCAGGTGGACAGCACCATCCCTTCGCCGAAGGTGACGGCGGTGCGGGAGGAGGACGAGTGGCTGGCGGACGTGATCGAGGCCATGCTGCGGGATGTGATGGACCGGCTGCCCTCGGAGCGCATGAACGACGAGGGCGAGAGACTGAGCCCGGTGCAGGGCGGCTACGGCTTGCTGGTGGACTGGCTGGACAGCGTCAGCGGGAAGGACTGGCTGGGTGATCTGAAGGTGAGCCTCGTCCACCCCTATGGCATCGTACCGCAGGCCGGCATGACGCAGGTGGCGGACATGGATTTCTTTTTCCTCAAGACGCCGCAGACGAAGCGACAGATCCGAAAGTTCTACGGCGTGGACGTCAACAACGAGAACGAGAGCGATCCGTCCGCCCGGCGGCTGGGCGCGTCGGCGGACACCACGGACCAGCTGGTGACGATGGTGACCGCCTACTACCGCAACGGCAAAGGCGGCATCGGGCGGCTGCGCTGGGTGAACGACGTGGTGCTGGAGGACCTGGAGGACTATCAGCTCCGGCGGGTACACCGCTGCACCGCCTGCGGCGCCGTGGGCGACGGAAAGAAGTGCGCCTACTGCGGCTCCAAGAAGTTCGAGGACGAAGTCATGGAGTACGAGGAGCTGACGGAGGACATCGTGCTGCGGAATGGCACGGTGATCCCGGCGGTGAGCACTGTGCGGGACGAGCTGGGCCAGCCGGTGGCGCTGGAGGCGGACGTGCTGCTGCCGCAGATGCAGCCGGGCGGCGGTCCGGCGGTGGCCATGACGGAGGCGGCCTACCGGCAGGAGCAGACGCGCATCCCCTACTACAAGCCGGACGTGTTCCCGCTGGTCATCCGCAAAAACGTGAGTATGCCGGGGCGGTTCTGGGGCAGCAGCGACCTTGACGCCATCTTTGACCAGCAGAACAGCCTCAACAAGCTCTGCACGAAGCTGAACACAAAAGTGCTGTCCGGCGGCAGCTTCACCACCGTGCCGCCCGGCGCGCAGTTCATCACCGACAAAGACGGCGTGCGGGTAGAGCTGCAGAACCCGGCGCAGCTGGAGATGATCAAGACCTTTAACACGCAGGTGGACATCAACACAGATCTGGCCATGATGGCGCAGATCTACGAGCAGGCACGGCAGACCATCGGCATCACGGACAGTATGCAGGGGCGGAAGGATCCCACGGCCACCAGCGCCGTGGCCAAGGAGTTCAGCGCCCAGCAGGCGGCGGGCCGCCTGGAGAGCAAGCGGGTGATGAAGCGGGCCATGTACCAGGACCTGTTCGAGGCCATCTTCAAGTGGATGCTGGCCTACTGCGACGAGCCGCGGACCATCCGGCGGACGGACGAACACGGCGACGTAGAGTATGTGACCTTCGACCGCCACGACTTCCTGTACCAGGACGAGGCGGGAGACTGGCAGTACAACACGGATTTTCTGTTCTCCTGCGACAGCTCGGCGCCGCTGGCCTCGGACCGGCAGGCGCTTTGGAAGGAGACGCGGATGAACTTCCAGGAGGGCGCCATGGGAAGCCCCACGGAGATCACGACGCTGCTGCGTTTCTGGGAGCAGATGGAGAAGCTGCACTACCCCATGGCCGGGGACATGGTCAAGAGCCTGCGGGATCAGATGGAGCGCCAGCAGGCCCAACAGGCCCAACAGACGCCGCCGACGGCGCCGGACAGCCCCGGCGGCAGCAGCGGCACGGAACCCACGGCGGAGGAGCTGCTGGCGATGGCGGCACAGCAGGGAGGGGGCGAGATGGCATGAAGTGCCCGGAATGCGGACTGGAGATGATGATCTACAGCGCCACGGTGAACGCGGACGGCGGCAGCGAGACCGCCTATGTGTGCCGGAACCCGCAATGTGCCCGGTACGACCGGCGGCTCAGAAAAAAGAAGGACGCTCCGGCGGCGGACGACGCGGTCGAAGCGTGAGGCGGCCCTCCGGGGCCGCGGTGGGTGGTTTCGCACGCCGCCCGGAGCCAGACAGATTTTCCTCCTGTCTTACTACCGGACGCCCTGCCGAAGGGCGGGGCATCCACCGCAGCCCCGGAGCTGCACAGGACAACGTTTCGCCGGCGGGACGGCGGGAAAAACCCGAATACGGCGAAAGGAGGATATGAGGCATGGAGAAAAAGAAGGGCTACATCGGCAGTATTGCCAACGTAGGCAGCCAGCGCGTGGAAGCGCCCGCCCAGAAGGCGGCGCCTGCCCAGAAGGGCACCGTGCGCTTTACCGGTAACGACCTTCGGACCGGCACCGGCGCCACCAAGGGCAAGCGCAAGTAAGCACGATTTTGTTGCCTCCAACAAAATCACCGCCTGCGGGCGGGACATTTCGCTTGGCCCCGGCGGAAAAGGGGCGTATTCGCACCGAACGCGGAAAAATCGGAAAGGAGAACACCATGAACGGATTGACGGAACAGGACTATGCGGAGGCCTTCGGCGTGGAGCTGCCCGATGAGGGCGGCGCAGCGGACGGCGGCACGCAGGAGCCTGTGGAAAACGGTACCGGCGGCGCCGGAGAAGAAAGCGCGGCACAGGAGCCGGGCACGGAGGCCCATGAGGACGGCGGAGATCCTGAAGAAGCGGGAGGCGGCGCAGCAGCGCCGGGCGCGGAAGCGGGACAGAGCGCCGAGGAGCGCAGCCGGCAGGCCTACGGACGCCGGGCACGGGAGCGCGAGGCGGAACGGCAGGCCCTGACAGCGGCGGCGCAGGCCCGCGTGGACGCGGTGTATGCCGACCTGTTCGCGGGGCAGACGAACCCCTACACCGGCCAGCCTATCCGCACGGAGGCAGACTTCCGGGCCTATCAGGAGGCCAGAGCCAGACAGGAGCGCGAGGAGCAGATGCTCTCCGCCGGCGTGGATCCGGCGGCACTGCAGGGCATGGTGGATGACGCCGTGAAGCCCCTGCGGGAGCAAGTGCAGCGCCAGCGCCTGGAGGGCATGAGCGCCGAAGCGCGGAACGTGACCGCACAGGCACAGGCGGCCATCCGGCAGGGCCTTGAGGCGGTGCGCGTGAAGTACGACGGCAGCGTCCAGAGCCTTGAGGACATCGTGGCCATGCCCACCGGAGAGGCCTTCCGCGGCTATGTGGAAAAGGGATTGTCCATCGAGGATGCCTTCTATATGGCCAACCGCGACGCCGTGGACAAGCGGCGCATGGAGGCAGCCAAGCAGGCGGGCATCAAGCAGGCCAGCGGCAAGCGCCACATGGCACCGGTGCCCGGCGCTGCGGGTGAGGCACCCTATGTGGCCACACCGAGGCAGAAGGAGCTGTACCGCGAGATCAATCCCAATGCGACGGACGACGAGATCAACGCCGCATACGGAGAATTCTACAAACAGTGAAGCCCCGACACGGGGCGGGAAAGGAGATAACAAACTATGTTCATGCTTAGCAGAATGCTGGTGGGCAATACGCCCCCCATCGTGTATATGCAGCCCACTGACGGCGAGACCTACCAGGTGGGCGAGGCGCTGAAGCTGGCCAGCGGCAAGGTGACGCTGTGCAGCGGCGCCGCGGCGCCCAGCCATGTGTGCGTGGGCCCCATCGACGACAACGGCGTGGTGCCGTGCGTGGAGGTGCAGAAGTACATGGAGTTCGAGACCACCCTCGGCGTGGCCCCGGCGGACTCCACGACCGTCGGCGTGGGCGACAAGGTCACCCTGCACACCGACGGTATGCAGGTCACCGCCACCAAGACCGGCGGCGTGGCAGAGGTCACCGGCATCGACGGCCAGACCGTCGGTTCCCGTGTGACGGTGAAGTTCTAAGCGAAGAAAGGAGATACATAACATGAGTGGTTTTCTGACCGTTTCTATCGGTTCCGGGCTGAACGGGACCATCTACGGCGATTGCCAGGTGCCGCTGAAGGCATTTCTGGAGAGCCGGGGCGAGGCGTTCCAGCGGGAGAGCCTGCTGCCCTATCTGTACCGCATGGAAAAGAGCCGCCACTGGGCGGAGCGCTATTCCAGCGAGACCGCTATGGGCGACTTTGAGCCCGTGGGAGAGGGCGGCGATTATCCCAAGACCGGCTTTGAGGATGGCTACTTCCGGGACATCGTGAACATGACCTTCAAGCAGTCCTTCTCTGTGACGCAGGAGCTGGTGGAGGACTGCCTGCTGGGCACCATGAAGCAGCGCGCCAACAAGCTGGTGACCGCCTACGGCCGCACCCGCGAGAAGTTCGGGCGTATCCTGTACGCCGGCGGCCTGTACGGCACCACCGTTTCCTACAAGGGCAAGACCTTCGCCTGCGGCAGCGCCGATGGGCAGGCCCTGTTCTCCAAGACCCACCCCAACAAGGTCAACGGCGCCAAGCAGACAAACCTGTACAAGGGTACCTTCACCAACACCCTGCTGGGCAAGATCGAGACCGAGATGCAGAACATCAAGGGCGACAACGGCGAGCTGCTGGGCGTGGCCCCGGACACCATCTGGATCCCCAACGATGCCGCGCTGAAGGACGCCGTGTTCTCCGCCGTGGGCGCCGACAAGGAGCCCACCTCCGGCAACAACGCCTTCAACTACCAGTTCGGCCGCTGGAACATCATCGTGGATCCCTATCTGACCGCCGCGCTGACCGATCTGGGCAAGAGCAGCGAAAAGCCCTTCTTCCTGCTGGACAGCAAGTTCATTGAGCTGAACGACGGCCCCATCTTCCAGGACCGCGTGCCTCTGGACGTGAAGTCTGTCATCGACAACAACAACGACAACAACGTCTGGCAGGGCCGCGCCCGCTTCGGCGCCGGTTTCGTGGACTGGCGGTTCATCGCTGCGGGCAATATGTCCACCGGCACCGACCTCACCTGAGAGGAAGGCGGTGGCGGCATGACATGGGGAGATGTGAAACTGGCTGCACTGCAGACCATGTACTCCAACGAGGGCGCTGTGCTGACGGAGGACGACATCAACCGTGAGTATATCAATGCCATGCCCGCTAAGGCCAACGAGGCGCTGCAGCAGATCGCGTCCGTTGGCCGCCCCATCCTCAAGTCGTGGCAGATCGAGGTCGACGCCGACACCGACGAGCCGGCGGTAACGGCGGAGAAGCTGATCCTGCCAAAGACAAAGGACCTTTACAAGATACCCTTGCAGGACTACCTGCCGCGCTTCCGCTGCCTGAACAGCAGCGAGGTCATGTTCGCCGACGGCACCGCCTACGGTACCGCGGAGGACTGGAGCATGGAGGGCGACGACGTGTTCGTCATCCCCGGATGCGTGGTGGGCACCTATACGCTGTGGTACAAGGCGTACCCGCAGACCGTCACGGCGGACACGCCGGACGAGGAGGAGATCGACCTGGCGGCGGAGGCCGCTGTACTGATCCCGCTGTACATCGCGGCGGAGCTGTACAAGGAGGACGATATCTCCATAGCGACCATACTGCGGAATGAATACGAGGACGGTCTTGTGAAGGTGCAGACGGCTTACGCATCCAGCGGATCGGGCATCCGGTCCGCTGGTGTTCGTAATACGACAGGGTGGTGGTAAGGTATGGCACAATTCACGGTACCGGCGGCAAGCAAGAAGTACAGCATAGTCATTGAGGCGTTCCGGGGCGTGGACCTGAACAACAGCCCCAGCAACGTGGACAAGTCCCGGTCCCCGGAGGCGCCCAACATGATACGCGACCAGGTGGGCAAGGTCCGGAAGCGGACCGGCTACACCACGATGGTGACGGCCTACGGCAACGCGGCCATCAACGGCATCCACCGGCTGAACGGAGAGGTGCTGATCCACGCCGGCGGGAAGCTGTACCGGCGGAACATCGGTACGGACGGCAAGTGGACGCTGGAGGCCATAGGGGACATGGCGGATGCCAGGAGCCGCAGCTTCGTCTTTGACGAGAAGCTGTATCTGCTGGACGGCAGCGTGTACCGCGTCTATGACGGCACGACGCTTTCGGCGGTGAGCGACAACGCCACGGTGCCGACGATCATCATCTCCCGCCGCCCCACCGGCGGCGGAACGGCCTATCAGGGGCTGAACCTCATCGGAAAGAAGTGGACGGAGAGCTTCCTCGGCACGAAGGATGCCACGGTGTACCAGCTGACCACGGAGGGGCTGGACAGTGATCCTGTGACGGCAGAGGTACTGAACAGCGACGGCGAATGGGTGGCCAAGGTGGAAAACACGGACTTCACCGTGGACAGGCAAGCGGGGAAGGTGACGTTCAACACCGCGCCGGGCGAGAGCCCGGTGACAGGACAGGACAACGTACACATCACCGCCTCCAAGACGCGGGAGGGGTACGCGGACACCATCAACCACTGCACCATCCCGGCGGTGTACGGCGTGGGCGGTGCAACGGACCGGGCGTTCCTTAGCGGGAATAGCGATAAGAAAGGCACGGACTTCTACAGCGAGTTCGACGATCCGGCCTTTTTCCCGGACACCAACTACACCAAGATCGCCCGCGACGGCGGCGAGGTGGTGGGCTACACCGTACTCAGCAATACGCTGGCGGCATTCCTCACCGGCAGCGCCGACGGCCGGAACGTGGTGGTGCGTACCGGCTCGCTGAACGAGGACGGCGAGGCGGTGTTCCGCATCACCAACACCATCATCGGGCAGGACGCCGTGGCGCCGGACACCTTCTGCCGGACGGACAAGGAGCCGCTGTTTCTGACGGACCGCGGCGTGTTCGCCATCACGGCGGAGGAGCTGACCGGCGAGAAGTACAGCCAGGAGCGCAGCTACTACATCGGCAGCGCCATCCGCGAGGCGGGGGGCCGCGGAGCGGCCAGCGCGTGCATCTACGGCGACTTCTACGCCATGGCGCTGGACGGCACGGTGTTTCTGCTGGACCTGCAGCAGAAGACCTACGAGAAAAACAGCCCCTACAGCAGCTTTCAGTATGAGTGCTACTACTTCCCGGGCATCCCGGCCCGCGTCATGTTCACGGACGAGGACGGCGCACTGTGCTTCGGCACGGCGGACGGGAAGCTGTGCCGGTTTGCTTCGGACTTGAACAGCCCGGCCAGCTACAACGATGACGGCGCGGCCATCACGGCGTACTGGGACACGGCGGACTTCGACGGCAACCTGTTCTTTCAGACAAAGTCGTTTACAGGCGTGGCCGCTCGGCTGGCAGCGGCACCTGTTACCGGCGTGAAGATCTACGCGCTGGTGCGGGGTATCTGGAAGCAGGTGTACGACGCCAAGAGCAAGGCCCGATATCTGAGCTTCGAGTACATCGACTTCGGGAAGTTCACCTTCAGCGGAGATCAGACACCGCGCACACTGTACGGCAAGGTGAAGCTGAAAAAGGTGGACAAGGTGCGGTTCCGGCTGCGGAACGACGAGGTGAACGAGCCCTTTGGCCTGTACGCCTTCGGCGTGCAGTACAAGGAGCCGGGCACCAACTACAGGAGATAAGGCGGTGAACACATGGGACTGAGCGATTTCAAGATCACGGATGCCGACATTACCAGTAAAGGCGTACAGGCATCCCCGGACCAACTCAGCGGCACGGCTGAGGAAAACAAAAAGGTCTTTGACCGGCTCACCTCCGGGCCGGTGAGGGACGGACACAACAAGCTCATCGACGCGCTGGTCGCGCTGGGCGTGGAGCAGCTGATCCAGTACGGCAGCGAGGACATCAAGTATATCCGGCTGAATGCGGACGAGCACATCGAGGTCTCCTCGGACGGCGCGACATGGACGGAGGTGGCCTCCTCCGGACATTTGATCTACGATGCGGCGGGGAAGCAGATGCCGCAGCGGAGCCGGTTGAAGTTCGGCGGGGCAAGTGTGGTGACGGACGACGGCACCTACACCATCGTATCCGGCGTGAAGGGCGACAAGGGCGAGACAGGCGCGAAGGGCGACAAGGGCGACAAGGGCGACACCGGCGACCAGGGACCGCAGGGCGCGGCATGGTATCCGGCGGTGGACGGCCTGGGCAACCTGACGTTTGTGCTGAGCGAGACGGCCACGCCGCCGCCCGCCTACAACATCCGCGGCCCACAGGGCCCCCAGGGCGTACAGGGTTTGCAGGGCGCCACTGGCGCCACCGGCCCACAGGGCATCCAGGGCCCCCGCGGTTTGCAGGGCGCCAAGGGTGAGAAGGGTGCCACCGGCGCCACAGGTGCCACCGGTCCTGCCGGTCCTGCCGGCGCGCAGGGCGCACAGGGCATACAGGGCCCCCAAGGCGAGACCGGCCCGCAGGGCGCGACCGGTGCCACCGGCCCCGCAGGCCCCACCGGGCCGCAGGGACAGAAGGGCGATCCCGGCGAGGACGGCAAGTCCTTCACCATTCAGGACATTTATCCGACGCTGGCGGCGCTGAAGCAGGCGTTCCCCACCGGCAACGAGTACGCCTACCAGGTGACGGCGGAGGACGATGAGATCTTTATATGGTCTGAGCTGGCCACGGACTGGGTGAGCCTCGGCAAGCTGCAGGGCCCGCAGGGCCCCCAGGGCCCCACCGGCGCCACCGGCGCACAGGGTCCCAAGGGAGACACCGGCCCACAGGGCCCCCAGGGCGTGCAGGGTATCCAGGGTGAAAAGGGCGAGCAGGGCGCTACCGGCGCGACGGGCCCCACCGGCCCTACCGGCCCGGAGGGACCGGAAGGCCCACAGGGCCCCCAGGGCGAGACCGGCCCGCAGGGCGAGCAGGGCATCCAGGGCCCCCAGGGCGAGGCAGGCGAGAGTGCCTACACCGCCGCCAGCAAGGGCGGCTACACCGGCACGGAAACGCAGTTCAACAGCGACCTGGCCGAGATCGGGAACAAGGCGGACAAGACGGTGCCCGCAGCGGCGGACAACCTGGCCGCGCTGGACGCGGCGGGCAACCTGTCCGACAGCGGCAAGAAGGTGGGCGACTTCCAGAGCAAGGTGACGGCCAGCGGACTGCTGAAGGGCGACGGCTCCGGCGGCGTGACGGCCGCGGCGCCGGGCACGGACTATTCCGGCCCCAAGGCTACGGTGACGGCCACGCTGCTGGCGTCCGGCTGGACGGGCAGCGAAGCGCCCTTTGTGTACACGCTGGCCATCGCCGGGGTGACGGCCACCAGCTACCAGGAGCTGCTGCCGGCGGTGAACATCACGGCGGAGCAGCTGAAGGCATTGCAGGCGGCCAACATCACGGACGGCGGACAGGCGTCGGGCAGCATGACGCTGAAGGCCTACGGCAAGGTGCCCACCGTGGACATCCCCATCCGCGTCATCAAGGAGGGAGAGTAAAGAAATGCCTACTATCATTCGATTTGGCGGCGGCGCCGGGAACGGCGCGCAGAAGCTGGTGGTGAACGTGGACAGCGGCGCCACGGTGACGGCCCGGAAGGGCAGCGTGGCGGTGAGCGCCGTCAGCGAGAACGGACAGGCAGTGCTGGAGCTGGACGCGGCGGGCACCTACACGGTGAGCGCCAGCAAGGATGGCACCACCACGCCGGACGTGAAGACGGCCACGGTGCCGCAGGAGATCACCCTCAGCTTCGTGGCGGCGGAGCTGAACACCAACAGCTGGGAGATGATCAAGGCGGTATCGGACGCCGGGCAGGGGGCCAACTACTGGTCCGTGGGCGACACGAAGGACGTGACGCTATCCGGCAACTGGCAGGACCTCATCATGTCCAATGTGACCGTCAAGGCGTTCATCATCGGCTTTGACCACAACAGCGCCGTGGAGGGCGAGCACCGCATCCACTTCCTTATGGGCAAGATCGGAACCAAGATGGTGGCCTTCTGCGACAACCTGTACGACCACCAGACCAGCGGCGCGTACTTCACCATGAACACCACGAACACCAACTCCGGTGGCTGGGAGGCCTCCCGAATGCGGAAGGCGGTGCTGGGCAATAGCAACACACCGGACAACCCTCTGCAGGGCAGTCTCATGGCGGTGCTGCCGGAGGACCTGTTGGCGGTGATGAAGCCGGTGACGAAGTGGACGCAGAACAACTCGCCGTTGACGGCCACCACGGATTACACGTTCCTCATGGCGGAATTTGAAATCTTCGGCGCGCGGACGTATGCCAACAGCGCCGAGCAAAGTAAGCAGGCGCAGTACGACTACTTCAAGGCGGGCAACCCCAAGGTGTTCTACAAGCTCTCGGCGACCACCATGGCGGTCTATGCCTGGCTGCGCTCGCCGTATGCCAGCAACAGCACCACTTTCTGCGCTGTGTACACGTCGGGCGCCGCGACCACCTACTATGCCAGCTATTCGCGTGGCGTGGCCCCCGGCTTTTGCGCGTGATCGGGCGAAGCCCGGCATCGGAAAGACTATCCCCCGGCGAAAGCCGGGGGAGCGAAAGGAGAACGAGCCGAAATGAGCGTACCGGCCTATAAGAGGCAGAAGCCGGATCCGAACAACCCGCGGGATCCGGAGTTCGTGCTGCTGAGCAAGAAGCTGTATGTGGAGGTCATCGACCTGCTCTCGTGCATGAGCGCACGGTACGGCCGCCTGATCGCCGTGCCGACGGCGGAGCTGGCCGGGGAGGTGCAGGACTACGCCGTGAAGGCCAACGACGTGTTCCCCAGCGACGGGCAGAAGCTGGCGCTGCGGCGGGAGTACCTGCTGCGCTGCCACGCGGCGGCCAAGGCGCTGGGCGAGAGGATGGACAAGGTACATGAGGTGCTGCGGTCCAACCCGGAGGGCGCGTTCCGAAACGGCAAGGGCGTTACGCTGAGCGCCGAGGCGGCGCTGAAAAAGCTGCACCGGATGGAAACGGACGTGGGCGCCGACTGCGTGGCGCTGCGTAAGAAGCTGGAGGCGGTGGCCGACAGCGACAAGCGCCGGTATATGGCGCAGGAAAAGAAAAGGAAGTCATAAGACTATGGGTGTGTCTCTGAATAAGTGCCCGACCGTGTTGGCGGCGGGAGGCGGTCAATGCCTGGCTGCGCTCGCCGAATGCCAGCAACAGCAACAATTTCTGCAATGTGAACACGTCGGGCGCCGCGAACAACAACAATGCCAGCAATTCGCTTGGCGTGGCCCCCGGATTTCGTGCCCCCTCTACGCTTGGAGGGTGAGCAGGTCGAACAGCAACAGGACCTTGCGCGAAAGGAGAGGCACTTCCCGCGACGGCGCACGCCGTCCGAAACCGTCTTCCGCACCGCTGCACGGACGCTTGTCGGAACGCCAAGGAACGGCGTTCCGACACACCCGCCGGGACTATGGCGGGCGCTTGCATGGCGGAGAATGTGCCTACCTCCGTTTCATGTGCCGCGGGAGAGCAGAGAACACGCCGGGCGGCACGGCCCGACGCTGCCGGGAGACTACCACATGACAAGCGCGGAGCGCCGGGAGGGGCGCTATCAACGACGGAAGGCACGGCGGCAGGAGCGCAGGCAACGGCGCATGGCGGCACTGGGTACGATAGAGGACATCGCCCGGTTCGACCGGATGTACCAATGCGGAAAGGACTGCTGCCGGGGCGTGCGGTGGAAAACCAGCATACAGGCCTTCGAGGCGGAGCTGTTTCTACGGACGGCGCAGAGCTGCCGCCTGGTGGAAGGCGGCGCATGGCACCCGCAGCGGAGGCCGGTACACTTCACCGTGATGGAACGAGGCAAGGTCCGGCCCATCGACGCGCCCCATGTGGACGACAGGCAGGTGCAGAAGGTACACAGCCGGTTTGTCCTCGCGCCGTGCTACGGCCCCGCCATGATCTACGACAACGGGGCCAGCCAGCAGGGCAAGGGCCTGGAGTTCGCCTACCGGCGGCTGAAAAGGGCGCTGATGCGGCACTACCGCCGCTATGGCCGGGAGGGCAGTGTGATCCTGTGCGACCTCAAGGAGTTCTTTCCCTCGGCGCCGCGCCGGGCACTGCTGGACCGCCACCGGCGGTATATGCCGGAGGGGCCCATCCGGGCACTGGCGGACGAGATGGTGCTGACGGCACCGGAGACTGAGCCGGGCCGGGGTATGCCACTGGGCATGGAGCAGAGCCAACAGGAGATGGTGGCTCTGCCGTCAGCGGTGGATAACTGGCTGCGGTGCCAGATGCACATGGAGGCGCAGCACTACATGGACGACTATGTGATCCTGGTACCGCCGGGCGTGGACGCGGCGGCGGTGCTGGAGGCGTTCATCGCACGGTGCGAGGCGCTGGGGCTGCGTGTAAACCGCAGGAAGTGCCGCTATGCGCCGCTGCGGAGGCCCTTCCGCTACTGCAAGACGAAGTTCCGGCTGACGGAAACGGGCCGGGTGGTGACGCACCGCACCGGGGACGCACAGAGGCGCTGCCGGCGGAAAATGCGCCTGCTGGCAGCCAGGGGCGACTGGGAGGGCGTAAGGGCACAGATCGTGAGCGCCAAGGGCTACTACAAGAGACACAACGACAACGGACGCTTGACAGCGCTGCGGGCGCTGCATAGCGCACTGCGAAAGGAGAGGGCGGCATGAGGTATGTATGTCACAGACGGGCGCGGTTCGAGGGCATATCCGGTAGGGTGAATATCCCCTACGGCGCCGCGCTGGAGAGGCGGGGCGACTTCCTGTACTACCAGGGACGACAGCTCTGCGCGGTCGGGAGCCAGCGGGCCCATGAGCATTTCAAGCGGGACGACGATGGGCAGGGCCTGCGGCGCGGGGCGCTGACAGAGGCCATCTGCAAAACGCTGGAGCGCCGGGACGCTGGGCACCAGGGCCGATGGGACCGGGTGTGGGCGGACAAGCTGTGCGGGAAGTACCGGCACACGGACCACGAGGACCACTTCCTCTGGGGCAACGCCTTCTTTGAGGCACCCATCGCAGATCTGAACTACATTGCCGCGCTGGTGGGCGCGGGAAAGGAGCGTTAGACCATGTATGTATTCAAGAGGGCCGGCCAGGAGGTGGCCGCGCAGGAATGGCCGGTATGGGTACAGCTGCAGGAAAACGGCTGCTACGGCCTCTGTGAGGCCGCTGACGCGCAGGGCGTCGTGCTGGGCGGCAAGGTGTATTCCCTGAGCAACAGGACACCCATGGAGGGCACAGAGGAGGTCGCGGCGGAGATCGTGGAGAGCGTGCCGTACCTGCGGGAGAAGGTGGACACGCTGGAGAGCCGGCTGGCCGTGCAGACGGCGGCCACAGAGGTGGCCTTTGTGACGCTTGCGGAGGCGGGAAGCATCGACCAGGCCACGGCGGGCAAGCACCGGACGATGTTCGCCGGCTGGACCGCGGGCGTGGCCTATACGGTGGGCCAGCTTCGCAACTACGGCGAGAAGCTGTACCGCTGCGTACAGGCCCACACGTCCCAGACAGGCTGGGAACCGGACAAGGCGGCATCCCTGTGGGCGGTGGCGGCTGATCCGGCGGAGGCATGGCCGGTGTGGAGCCAGCCAACGGGCGCGCACGATGCCTATAGTGCTGGAGACAGAGTGAGCCACAACGGCAAGCACTGGACCAGCGACGCGGACGGCAACGTGTGGGAGCCGGGCGTGTACGGCTGGACGGAGAACGCCGATGGGTGAGCTGGAAGTCATTGAGGCGCTGTGCTGCCTGGTGGAACGCGCCGTGGCCGTGATACGAGATGAACAGACGAAGGAAGCGCTGCTGCGGGAGCTGGACGCTGCCACAGGGGCGGAGGACATGACGAAAGCGCCCTGACCGGGCGCGGAAAGGAGCGAGACATGAAAGAGACTATGAACCCTATTTCTGCGGTGGTGGCCGCCGCGCTGGGCGTGCTGAGCGCCTATATGGTGCAGCTTTTTATCCCCCTGATCGTGCTGGTGATCGCCATGGTGGTGGACTACGGCACGGGGATGGCCAAGGCGTGGTCTGCCGGTGAGCTGTGCAGCCGGACGGGCATCAAGGGCATCATCAAGAAGGTGGGCTATCTTGTGATCGTGCTGGTGGCGATGGGCGCGGACTATCTGCTGCGCTACGGCATGGAGCAGGTGGGCATCCACATCAACGTGGATTTCCTCATCGCGGCTATTGTGATCGCGTGGCTGATCATTAACGAATTGATCTCCATTCTTGAGAACGTGGCGGCCATCGGCGCGCCGGTGCCGAAGTTCCTGGTGACGCTCATTAAAAAGCTGAAGAACGTTACCGAGAGCCACGCGGAGACTGTGGCGGCGGACACGGAGGGCGCGAACGATGAAAATTAACGAGGTGGACTACAAGTGGAACGGCTCGCTGACGAAGCGGGCCGCCACCACGCGGATCATCCTGCACCACGCAGCGGCTAAGACCTGCACGGCGCAGCAGATCCACAGCTGGCATCTTGCCAACGGCTGGGTGGGCATCGGGTACCACTTCTTTGTCCGCAAGGACGGCTCCGTCTACCGGGGCCGTCCGGAGGACACGGTGGGCGCCCACGCCGGCAACAACAACTACGACAGCATCGGCGTGTGCTTCGAGGGCAACTACATGACGGAGACCGCCATGCCGGAGGCCCAGCGGGCAGCGGGCGCGGAGCTGGTGGCCTATCTGAAGCAGAAGTACGGCATCACGAAGGTACAGAAGCACCGGGACGTGAACGCCACCGGGTGCCCCGGCGACAACTTCCCCTTCGAGGCCATCGCCTACGGTACGCCGGTGGAGCCGGAGAAGCCGGAGGAGCCCTGCGTGAATATCACGCTGGCGCTGTATATGCTGGCCAAGGGAAGCAAGAGCCAGCAGGTGAAGCTGCTGCAGCGGACGCTGATCGGCTGGGGCTACAGCGTGGGCGTATACGGCGCGGACGGTGATTTCGGCGCGGCCACGGAGAAGGCGGTCAAGAAGTTCCAGACAGCCAACAAGCTGGCCGCCGACGGCATCGTGGGCAAGGACACATGGACGGCCCTGCTGAGAGCGTAAGGAGGTAAGGGATATGGCAAGGTACAACGGAAACATCATCCAGACCACCAATAGGAACAAGAATAACAAGACCACCGGTACCGGGAACAACCGGGGAGGCACCAAAGCCGGGGGCATCATCAACGGCGCGCTGACCGGCGCTGTCTTCGGCGGCGGGGGCACCGGGATCAAGGGCGGATCCTCCGGTGGGAGCAAGGGAGCGGTCTCTGCGCCTCCGGGCTATAAGACCGTACAGGTGGGGCGTCTTACCGGCGTAGCGAAGGATACGAGCTCCTCCGGCGGCACCACCAAAAGCAGCGGCAGCAGCGGTTCCGGCGGGAACCTGGCCGGCAGCGTGGCCGGGGCCATCGCCGGTGCGGTGAAGGACGCCGCTAAGAACGTGGCGCAGGGGAACTACTCCGGTGGGAGCTACGGTGGAAGCTCCGGCAGTTCCGGCAGCTACTCCGGCAGCGGCTACAACAACGGCGGCCTGAGCGCTGACCAGATCCGGCAGATGCAGGAATACTACGGAACCACCGCGGACGGCCTGTGGGGCGCGAATTCCAAGGCGGCAGCGGGCGGCATGAGCGCCGCCGAGGCGTGGAACGCCTACCGGGAGGCACTGGCGCAGGACGAACTGAACGGCGATATGTCGTGGGAGAACTTTCTGGACCGCATGGGCGGCACCGACTATGAGCAGCGCCTGCGCGATGCCGTCAACGCGCAGGTACAGCAGGCTGTAAACGACTACAACCGCCAGATTGAGCAGGCGGGCACCAGTCATGAGGAAGCGGCGCGCCGGGCGTACATCAACAAAATGCTGTCCCAGCGGAACATGGAACAGGAGCTGGCGGCCAGCGGCGTGTACGGCGGCATGGCGGACAGCCAGCGGATCGCGGCGGAGGCCGACTATCAGAACGACCTCACCGACCTTGAGACACAGTACAACGACACGATGGCGCAGCTGCGGCAGGCCATCACGGCAGCCTGGCTGTCCGGCGACGCGCAGATCGCGGAGCAGATGGCAAACTATCTCAGCCAGGTACAGAGCGAGTACCGGAACTATCTGCAGGAGCGCATGGCTGCCCGCCAGCAGTCGGGCGGAGGCACCGCGAGCTATCAGTCCTACGGCGGAGGCGGGGTGGCCACGCAGGAGCAGGGCAGCGCCGCAGGGGCCGGCACCGGCCTCAGCAATTACAACGCCGTGAAAAACAACATCATGCTGTACGCCTCCCGCGGTATGACCGGCGTGGCCAACCGCCTTATCCAGCAGGCATGGGGGCAGCTGAGCACGGCACAGCAGAACGACCTCGCGGCGACCATGAGGCAGAACGGCTGGACAAGCTGACAGGAGGGCTCTATCATGGCTAAGAAGTCTATGGCTATGACCATCACCGAAAAAAAGACCAAGCAGAGCAAGGCAGGGGCACGCAGTGTGTCCCTGCCCTCTGCGCTTCCTGCGCTGCAGATGCCGAAGCTGGTAACTCCGGCCAAGACATCGGGGACGCAGATGCCCGTGCTGGGGAAAACCACGTCCAAGGGCGTTGGCATCGTGCAGTCCGTGGCGAACGGATCCGGCACACAGAGTAGCGGGAGAACCACGGCACCGAAGGTGAAGACCGTGAAGCCGACACAGCAGTCGGCGGTGGACCGGGCGGCGAACATTCGCGCATTCGGAGCGGGCGACTACTCCGGCGGCGGGGAGCTGCTGGAAAAGGCGTACAAGACCGCACGCGCTGCGGTAAAGGGCATCGGATCCTCCTACGCCAACATCGGCGGCAGCGCCGTGGAGGGCATGGGCAACCTGCAGGAAACCATGCAGCGGGGGGAGTGCGACAAGAAGATCCAGCAGATGAAGGACACCAAGGCCTTCTATGAGCAGGCCCTAAAAACCGGCGTCAACCCCAACACCGGCAAGAGGCTGACGGTGGACCAGAAAAGCCGGTACTACAAGGTACTCAACACGATGTACACCGACGGCAAGATCGCCGAGATGGAGAACGTCTACAAGGACGCCACGGCGAGCCAAAAGGCCCGGACGATGGAAACCGCCAACGCCGCCTTCGCCGCTTCGGACCGCCTGAAGGCCAGCGCCGACAAGGACGTGGCCGCCGCCAAGGAGGGCAGCGGCAAGGCGGGGCAATTCCTTGTGGATCTGGGCTACACCGGCACGCAGCTCCTGGCTGACCTGGCGGCGAACGCCATCGCACCGGGCGCGGGCATGGTATCCATGGCCAGCCGTGTGTACGGCGACGCCTCCGCCGAGGCCCGGCGGGAGGGTAAGACAGCCGGGCAGCAGGCATTGTCCGGCCTGAAGGGCGCCACCATTGAGGTGCTGACGGAAAAGCTGTTCGGCGGTCTCGCCAAGGCTTACGGCGCCGGTACGGCGGACGAGCTTGTGGAAAAAGTGGCCGACAAGCTGACCAAGACAGAAGCAGGCCAGCGGGCCGCTGTGTGGCTCATCAACTCCGGCGGTGAAGGCCTTGAAGAAGTCGTTTCCGACGTGTTGAACCCGCTGGCGGACCGGGCACTGGGGCTGGACGACGGCACCGGGGCCATCTTCACAACGGATGACGCGGCGCAGATGGCCTATGATTTCCTGCTGGGCGGCACTATGGGGCTTATCGGCAGCAGCGGACGGCTTCGGAGAGGTCGGACGGTGCAGATGCCGACGCTGGAGCGCACGCGGGATACCAGCACGGCGGAAATGCCGCAGTTTGCCACGGAACCGACGGCACAGGACGCGCAGACGGCACCGGGCGTAAACTTTAACGCCGAAACGCAGAACGCCGCAGAGAGGCTTACAAGGGCCGATACAGAGGCGGGGGAGATCACCATGCCGCGGGTGACGGACGCCGCGGGGAATACATACGCCCAGCGGCAGGCGACGGCGACGTTCAACGACGGCTCCAAGAGCGACGCAGAGGGCGTTCTTGGCCTGCTGCGGTCCAATATCCCTGCCCTTGAGGGCATAGAGCCGGTGGCCAATGTGACCGGCCAAGAGGTGGGGAAAACCGGCAGGGTGACAGACCGGGTGTATAACTTCTTCCAGAGCATCGGCGGGAAGGTGCGCCGCGAAGGCTTCGGCGACGTGCTGTTCTCCAAGTCGAAGGTAAAGAACAGCATGGTCGGACACGGGATCGGAGATGCGAAGATCGAGCTGGCGGCGGCCGTCCCCGGCGTAATAGAAAACGGTGTGCAGATCAACTACACACCGAACTGGAAGGGGAGAGGGTACGACAGCTATGTGTTTGCCGCACCCGTTACCTACAAAGGCGCGGAAACGTATGTGACCGCCGTAGTCGTTAGGGACACAGCGAACCGTTACTATCTGCATGAGGCGCTGGACGCAGAGGGGAATGTGCTTTACAAAAAAGCAGAGGGCCCAGACGTTGCATCAGACACGCCCGCGGCAGAACCGCGCAACCATGTAGCTAACATCGAGCCCTCCATTGACAGTATAGCACAAACGGAGGGAGCTGTCAACGAGTTGGAGATGCCGGTGATAGGGGAGAGTGCAACGAGCGCATTTGTGCGGGACGGCAATATCATCCGGCGGGATACCTCCGCCGCAACGCCGGCAGATGCCATGACGTGGCAGGATGTGTACAACTACGAGAGCCGCAGCGACGCACCGGCAGAGGTGACACAGGAGCCTGTCTCCGCGGCAGACCGGGCGGAGATGGATGCCTATATGGACGCGCTGGCGCAGGATGAGAACATCCTCACAGATGATCCGTACACGCCGGCGGATGCCGTGTATGACGCGCAGCTCCGGCGGCTGCAGCAGAGCGAAGCACCTCCGGCGGCAGAGCGGGAACAGGTCTTGCAGGCCGACCTCGACGAGCTGGCCAGCCTGTACGCCGACCAGGCGGACGTGATCGGCCGCAGGGAGTACCTGCAGGACGCGACCTCTGACATGGTCACGGACAAGACAACACCGAAAAAGCAGAGCAAGCGAGAGGCTGCCCGCGAAGCGTGGGACTTCTTCTACCGGAAGATGGTGGATGCCGGGCACAGCGTCACGAAGCTGTCTGAGGCGGTCAGCGATCCGTACCTGTATCAGTTCTACAACCAGGCACGGGCGTCGTCCTCTGCCGGGGTGAACATGATCACGGATGCCCAGACGGACGTGAGGGGCAGGAAGGTGGGGGACAGCCTCAACGATGTGTTCTCGCCCATCCGCGCAAGAGGGGAGGACCTCTACCACGACTTCCAGCTCTATATGTTCGACCTGCACAACATCGACCGCATGAGCCTGTCCGAGGGCAAGACGGAAAAGGTGCTGGAGGCGAAAGCGGCGCTGCGCGACTTCGACACCGAGAACCCGGATATTCGGACGGACACCGCCGCCCAGCTCCACCGGCTGACGGAGGATCCGGATCCGGACATCGCGGCGCTGGCGCGGGAGAGGGAACGGCTGCTGCGGAATTTGGACAAGGCCGAGGCCATCCAGGACAAGCCGGTGTTCGACTATGAATTTTCCGCAGAGGACAGCCAGGCCCGCGCCGAAAGGCTGCTGGCACAGCACCCGGAGTTCGCGGAGTACCAGGCGCAGGTGCGGAAGTACATTGACAACATGATGCAGTACCGGGTGGACAGCGGGCTTATGACACAGGAGAACGCGGACTTCCTCAAGGAGTTCTATCCCAACTATGTGCCCACCATGCGCGTGCAGGACAAGGACGCCGCGGGCCGGGGCCGGGATCTGAACGCGGTGCGTATCGGCAAGACAGTGGGCCGCGCACAGGGCGGCACGGAACGCCTGGTGCCGCTGCATGAAGCGCTGGGCAAACAGACAATGAAGGTCGTGCGTGAGGGCAGTAAAAACCGCTTCGCGGACCGGCTGCTGCGCGACTATCTCGGCACAGGCGACACGGACGCGGTAAACCGCTACGTCAAGGAGGCGAGCCAGTATGAGCATGAGTTCAACCCGGAGACACTGGACGATGCCGCCATCGAGAGGCCCAGCAAGGACAAGATCGTCACGGCCTATATGGATGGCAAGCTGTGGGAAATGACGGTGGACGACACGTTGTTCGACGCCGTGAAAGCGCTGTCGCCGGACACGGCGGAGAGCAATAAGCTGACGCGCGTGGCCCGCGATGCCAACAACCTGTTCAAGTCGCTGGTAACAGGATACAACCCAACATTCCTTGCCAGGAACGTGATCCGCGACCTGCAGACCGCGGGGCTCAACACGCGGGACGCTGCGGCGTTTGCACGAAACTATCCGCGGGCGCTGGCAGAGATAAAGAACAACGGGGAATACTGGCAGCTCTACAAGGCGCTGGGCGGCGTCTACTCCTCCGTGTTCGACTACACCACCGGCACCGTCAAAGAGCCGAAGGGCCGGATGGGCAAGGTGATGGCGCGAGTAGAGGCGCTGAACATGGCCGCGGAACAGGCACCGCGCCTGGCGGAGTTTATGGGCGTCATGCAGGAGGCGGAGGCCGCGAAGCAGCGGGGCGAAGCGGTAAGCGACCTCGCGGCCGAGGCGGACGCACTCTACGCCGCCGCGGATATCACCGTAAACTTCGGACGCTCCGGCTCGCTGGGCAAGGTGCTGAACGCCAACTATGTACCCTTCCTGAACCCCGGCGTGCAGGGGCTTGACAAGCTCGTCCGGCGGGTGACGGAGACCAAGGGCGCAAAGGAGTGGGCCAAGCTGGCGGCGCGGGCCGTGGCGCTGGGCATCGCTCCGTCCCTGCTGAACGCGCTGCTGTACCACGACGATGACGAGTGGAACGATCTACGGGACAGCGACAAGGACACGAACTATATGTTCAAGCTGGGCAACGGCTACTGGCTGAAGATCCCGAAGGGACGCGAACTATCCCTGCTGGGCATCACGGCGGACCGCGTGGCGGATGCGGTGAGGGGGAAGGACGTGGACATTCTCTCCACCATCAACACCATGGGCAACCAGGTCGCCCCGGCGAACCCGCTGACCAGCAACATCTTTTCCGCGCTCATCGACTCCCAGCTCCTCAACCCGGACAGTCCAGGGCGGACGTGGTACGGCGGAGACATTGAGAGCCAGCGCCTGCAGAACTACGCACCGGGCGAGCGCTACGACAGCAGTACGGACGTGTTCTCCAAGGCCGTGGGCAAGGCGCTGGGCATCTCGCCGAAAAAGCTGAACTATGTGCTGGATCAGTACAGCGGCGTACTGGGCGATTTCCTCCTGCCGGTGCTGACACCGCAGGCCGAGCGCGGTATGTTTGAAAAGGCCTTCACGGTGGACGCCATGAGCAGCAACCGTGTAAGCGGCGACTTCTACGATGAGGCCAACGAACTGAAGTATGCCAAGAACGCCGGCGACGTGGCATCCGGCGTGGTGAGCCGCTGGTGGAACAAGCAGCAGACCGCCTGTTCCGACCTGTGGAAACAGATCCGCGAGGTGGAAGCGTCCACGGAGCTGTCCGACAGTGAGAAAAAGCAGCAGACGCGAGAGCTGAAGGCCATCGTGACCGGCATCCAGAAAAACGCCATCGCACAGGAAGACGTGTTCCGCACCGCTGTGGAAAGTCACCTTGCTGCCGGAGAGGATGAGGACACCGCGTACCGCGAGGCCAACAAGGACTGCTTCGGTGCCGAGTACGCCCTGCAGGTGTACAACAAGGATGTGTACGAGAGAGCACAGGATGCGAAGGAGAATGGCGTGTCCTATGACGATTTCTATACATACTACTTCGGGACAAAGGGTATCAAGGCCACCAGCACGGAGAGCGCCGTGTCCCAGAAGTTCGACTACCTGCAGCGGTCCGGTATCAGCGAGGGAGCACAGGCGGAGATCTATTTCGCGGACATGGCCAGCGACAAGACGCTGCTCGCGCAGGCTGAGCTGGAAATGTCTGCGGGGATCACGGCGACGCAGTATTACAACTACAAGGTGGCCACGTCGTCCATGAGCAAGAAGGCCGAGAAGCTGGAGGTCATCGCGGCCATGGACCTGACCTCCGAGCAGAAGGACGCACTCTACTACTCGGAAGGGTGGGCCGAGAGCAAGATCTATGAAGCCCCATGGCGCTCCGGCAGATCCGCGGGCGTGTCTATGCCGGTGCTGGGCGGCAGCGGCGTGACCATGCCTGTTCTGGGGAACCAGGGAAGCTCCGGCGTACAGATGCCGGTGCTGGGCGGCGGCACGGTGAAAATGCCGGTGCTGAAGTAAAGAAGGGCGCGAGGAATGCCTCGCGCCCTTTGGTTATTTTGTTTTGGGTTTCCAGTTGGGATTATACCTCCTGCAAGCCGCTTCCAAGCTCCGAAAGTCGCAGCAAACTCTTTCATAAAAAGGGTTGTTTCCGCCGATCTGCTTGGTGTATGTATTGATTGCTCTCCGTTCGATAATATCTTTGTTCTTAGCGCAGTAATGCAGCTGCTTGAGCAACAGCGTTTGGTACGTCTTGTCTGTCACTGCCGCTATGTCAAAATCAATGAGCTGTCCGGATTTAACCGGCACCATATTGTTGAAGCCCATAATACCGAGGCGACCTTCATCCAGCTTCAATATCGGCCCATTTGATTTGATATTGGCGTGGTTCGGCTTGGGAGACTCCAGGGGTACATAGTAATTATGGCCGTTAACTTTCAGCACAATACCGACATACGGGCGGCGCTCACCCTTGTTGAACTGAACACGCCGGTCAACTCTGTGGAGATATGCGATGTATTCTTCTTTGATATGGTAAAATCTCAAATAGCCCATCCGTTATCCTCCGTTCAAAGAAATGCGGGATAGCTGAGCCATCCCGCATTTTTTGGTTCCCCACTTACGGCAGGGGCTCGCCGCTTTTTTCGTTCTCTGCTTTCGGTGAGAGCTCACCGCTTTTTTAGTTCCCCACTTTTGCAGGCAGGCAGGGGCTCGCCTCTTTAGGGCAGATGGTGATTGACGGACGTCAATTCTATCTGACCGGGAGCTTTCGCTCTCGGTAGTCATAGTATATTACGCAAAAATGTATTTGTAAACCCCTTTTGTGAAATTTCAACTTAGGAAAACGCGCCCATTTCATAGTCTGTTGGTGTCCGGGCCACCATACTGACTGATAATGACCGCTGCCAGCTTGGGATTGGGATTCTTGATCTTCACAGGGTATTGCAGCTTTTTCTCATAGACAAACATGGCTCAGTTCCCCTTTCCATCCCACGGCCACGGGTCGTTCAGCCATTGGTAGCTGCCCGGCGTGATATCCGTCTGCATCAACGGTCCGCACTTTTCCTGATAGCGTTTACGCCCCTCCTGGCCCAGCCGGATGTATGACCAGTACAGCTCCAAAGCCTGCTGGTCATCTGCGTGTGTGGTCAGGTAAAGACCCAGCTCATCGATAGCAAAATCCAGCGCCATCAGCTCCAGCAGGGGACCGTCTACCTGTGGAAAGCGGGACCGCAGCTCCTTGTGGAAGGGAAGATCAAGGCCGGGAAAGAGTGTGCCCTGCCGCAGGGCCTCCTGGTCGTCGTAGCGCACGGGGTCTGTACCCTGCATGGCCACATAGGGGAAAGCCAGCGCACCGCAGGCCGGAAGCTGGCCGGTACCTTCGCCGCAGGCGGGCTGTGTTTCCGCCCGCGCTGCCGCCGTTTTCTCTGTATACAAGAGAATTTCCTCCTTTTGTCGGTAGTGGAGCCGTTCACAGCGGCTCGCTATATCTTATGCCTTGGCGGTTTGGGCGGTGAAGAAAATCGTTTTCAATTTTGCTATGCTGTGTTACAATGAAGAAAACACACATAAACTCTCCCGGAGGGGAGGGAGGTCCATGGTGTTGCTGCTTCGCAAACGACATCTGCTGACAGTTGTGGCCGCGGTAGCGTTGTGCGGTGCACTGCTGCTGACCGCGCGTCCCGGGGCGGCGGCCGTTTCGGGCAGCGCTTCGCCACAGCGGGCGGTCATCTTGGATGCCGGCCACGGCGGCGCGGACGGCGGGGCGGTGTCGGACAGCGGCGTGGCCGAAAGCGGCCTGAATTTGGCCATTACCCTGCGCCTGGCGGATGTGCTGACCTTCTGCGGCTATGAAGTGCTGCTGACCCGGACAGGGGAGGCGGCCCTATGTGACGATCCTGCCGCTACGCTGCGGCAGCAGAAGGTATCCGACACAAAAAAGCGTGTTGAGATCATCAACAGCTGCGCTGACGCTCGGCTCATCAGTATCCACCAGAACAGCCTGCCGGGTCATCCCGGTGTCAGCGGTGCACAGGTCTTCCATAACGGACAGGACGGTGCAGAAGCGCTGGCGCTGTGCATTCAGAACGATCTGAATATGGCTGTTAATACCCGGGAAAAAGCAGCAAAGCGTATCGACGACAGCATTTACATCATGAAGCATGCGGACTGCCCCGCCGTGCTGGTGGAATGCGGATTTCTGTCAAACCCGGAGGAGACGGTGCTGCTTCAGCAGCCAGACTATCAACTGCACATGGCCGCTGCCATCGCAGCAGGTTTTTGCCAATACTGTACAAATGAGGGATGAAATATGAAGGCTAAGACCGTGTTTTTCTGCACCGAGTGCGGCAGCGAGAGTCCTCGCTGGTCCGGACGCTGCACGGTGTGCGGCGCATGGAATTCCATGGTGGAGCAGGCGGCGGAGCGTCCGTCCAAAAACAGCAAAATGTCCCGTGTAAAGGCGCCTGTAAAGGTATCTCGCATTACGGATATGCAGGCGGACGAGGAAATACGTTTTTCCACCGGAATGGGTGAACTGGACCGCGTGCTGGGCGGCGGTGCGGTGAAGGGGTCGCTGGTGCTGGTGGGCGGCGCACCCGGTATCGGCAAATCTACCCTGATGCTGCAGATATGCCAGCAGTTGGGGAAGTTTGCTAAGGTGCTGTATGTATCCGGCGAGGAGTCTACCCGTCAGCTGAAGCTGCGGGCGGAGCGCCTGCGTGTGGACAGCGAAAACCTGTTTGTCCTGTCCGAAACGCGGCTGGGTGATGTGTTGGAGTGTGTACAGCAGGAGCAGCCCGACATCCTGATTGTGGATTCGATCCAGACCCTGTATAACGAGGAACTGGACGCACCCGCCGGCGGCGTGGGACAGGTGAAGGACTGCACCATGGCGCTGATGCAGCTGGCGAAGGGGCAGGGGATCACGGTGTTTGTCATTGGCCATGTGAACAAAGAAGGCTCTATCGCCGGTCCTAAGGTGCTGGAGCACATGGTGGACTGTGTGCTGTACTTCGAGGGCGACAGGCACATGACATACCGCATCCTGCGGGCGGCAAAAAACCGCTTCGGCGCCACCAACGAGATCGGCGTGTTCGAGATGCTGGACGCCGGGCTCCGTGAGGTGGAGAACCCCTCAGAAATGCTGCTTTCCGGCCGCCCCGCCGACGCCTCCGGCACCTGTGTTACCTGCGTGATGGAGGGCGCGCGGCCCGTGCTGGCGGAGGTGCAGGCCCTGCTGGCGCCCTGTGCCGGGGCACGTCCCATGCGCAGCAGCAACGGCTTTGACTACAACCGTGCCTCCATGCTGCTGGCGGTACTGGAAAAGCGCGGCAGCCTGAAAGTCAGCCAGTGTGATGCCTATCTGAATATCATCGGCGGCTTGACTTTGGATGAGCCTGCCGCCGACCTGGCGGCGGTGGTAGCCATCGCCTCCAGTTATTTGGATAAACCTGTCCCCAGCACGATGGCGGCGATAGGGGAGGTGGGTCTTTCCGGCGAGATACGCAGCATCACCCACATGGAACAACGCCTGTCGGAAGTAAAGCGTTTAGGCTTTACGCAATGCATGGTGCCAGCTCATAAGGTCAAAGATCTGAAGGCACCCGTTGGTTTGGAGCTTCTTCCGGTGGCGAATATCTCCCGGGCGTTGCAGCTGCTGGCTCGGGGACAATAGGCACATAATGGAGGCAAGGGTGGGAAGCGCTTGGTTGGCCAATCGCGTTGTCGCAGGTGTCCAGCGTGCACACGCCGTCCTGCTGCCAGCGACAGCTGTCGATGCAGGGTATCATACCATCACTCCTTTGCCGTAGTTTGGCCGTTGACGGTCCATTCTATGAAATCAACTGTCACTGCCGCGTAACCCTTTTGTAATTGACATTATTTTTTATTTTGGTATACTTTCTATATAGCGAGATGTAGCAATATCGGTATGTATCGGTATACAAGGAGGAACAAATATGAAACGTAAACGTCTCTTCATTGTTCTATTTGTTGTGGGTTTTGCTGCGGTATACATGATCATGAGCTTTGCTATCCCCGGATTCCGCATCAAATTAGAGGCGGAGCCGGCCGTGGTCTTTGTGGAAACGCTGAAAATCCTCTGGCCCTTTAAGGCAGCAGTCTCCCTGATCGCGGCGGTACTTATCGGCGGTCTGCCGCTGGTACTCGGAAAACGGAAATAAGAAAAAGCATCCCCCGGCGCATGCGCCGG
>OLOQ01000369.1_pt1 | contig 52810 bp, 44 predicted proteins | sample 1673101 | NCBI WGS metagenome assembly OLOQ01 (sample SAMEA3136754, study PRJEB25190) | human gut metagenome | biome: human gut; feature: human-associated habitat; material: faeces | place: Austria | collected 2013 | reverse complement strand
TCGCGCCGGGGCGCGAAACTATCCCCGTCGGAGACAAAGAAAGCGCTCGCGCCGGGGCGCGAAATAGCCCCTGCGCTGGCTGCGGGCGGGACGGCGGTGCGGATACAGGAAAGGAGAAACGCTATGACGAAAAAACAAAAGAAAATGCTCATACGCATACTCATCACGGCGGCGATGCTGGTCGCGCTGTATATTATTCCGGTGACGGGGTGGCTGCGGCTGGCGCTGTATCTGGCGACGTATCTGGTCATCGGCTACGACATTCTGAAAAAGGCCGGGCAGGGCATCGTCAACGGGCGGGTGTTCGACGAGAACTTCTTGATGGCTGTGGCCACTATCGGCGCCTTCGCGCTGGCCATCTATGAAAAAAGCGGCGACTACAACGAAGCCATCGCCGTCATGCTGTTTTACCAGATCGGCGAGCTGTTCCAGAGCTACGCCGTGGGCAGGAGCCGCAAGAACATCAGCGCCCTGATGGACATCCGTCCCGACTACGCCAACATTGAGCAGGACGGGCAGCTGGTGCAGGTGGACCCGGATGAGGTGTCCATCGGCACGGTCATCGTGGTGCAGCCCGGCGAGAAGATCCCCCTTGACGGCATCGTTGTGGAGGGCACCTCTACCCTGAACACCAGCGCCCTCACCGGCGAGAGCCTGCCCCGGGACGCCCACGAGGGCGACGAGGTCATCAGCGGCTGCATCAACATGACCGGCGTTCTGAAGATCCGCACTACCAAGGTGTTTGGCGAGTCCACCGTGTCCAAGATCCTGGAGCTGGTGGAGAACTCCAGCTCCCGCAAGTCCCGCAGCGAGGACTTTATCGCCAAGTTCGCCCGCATTTACACGCCGGTGGTGTGCTACAGCGCGCTGGCGCTGGCTATTATCCCGCCGGTGATCCGGCTGGTGGGCGGCATGGACGGCCAGTGGGAGCAGTGGGTATACCGTGCGCTGACGTTCCTGGTGACCAGCTGCCCGTGCGCGCTGGTGGTCAGCATTCCCCTGAGCTTCTTCGCCGGTATCGGCGGCGCCAGCCATGAGGGCATCCTGATCAAGGGCTCCAACTATCTGGAGACGCTGTCCCAGGTAAAGACGGTGGTGTTTGACAAGACCGGCACGCTGACCAAGGGTGTGTTCGAGGTGACGGCGGTACACCACAGCGACATGGACGAGCAGAAGCTGCTGGAATACGCGGCGCTTGCGGAGTGCGCCTCCTCCCATCCCATCAGCAGGAGCCTGCAGAAAGCCTACGGCAAGGCCATCGACCGCAGCCGCGTGACGGACATCCAGGAGAGCAGCGGCCACGGCGTCACCGCCGTGGTGGACGGCCACACGGTGGCCGCCGGCAACAGCAAGCTGATGGTCCAGCTGGGTATTCCCTATCACGACTGCCACAGCGTGGGGACCATCATCCACATGGCGGTGGACGGGCAGTACGCGGGGCACATCGTGATCTCCGACGTGGTGAAGCCCAACGCCAAGGCGGCCATCGCCGCGCTGCATAAGGCGGGCGTGGAAAAGACCGTCATGCTCACCGGCGACACCAAGAAGGTGGCGGACGCGGTGGCGGCGGAGCTGGGCGTGGACGAGGTACACAGCGAGCTGCTGCCCGGGGACAAGGTGGCGCAGGTGGAGCAGCTGCTGTCCCGGCAGCGCGGGAAGGCCAAGCTGGCCTTCGTGGGCGACGGCATCAACGACGCGCCGGTGCTGAGCCGGGCGGATATCGGCATCGCCATGGGCGCCATGGGCAGCGATGCGGCCATCGAGGCGGCGGACGTGGTGCTGATGGACGACGAGCCCATGCAGATCGCCAAAGCCATCCACATCTCCCGGAAGTGCATCGGCATCGTGTATCAGAACATCGTGTTCGCGCTGGCGGTGAAGTTCGCCTGCCTGGTGCTGGTGGCCATCGGCGCGGCCAATATGTGGGCGGCCATCTTCGCCGATGTGGGCGTGATGGTGCTGGCGGTGCTGAACGCCATACGGGCCCTGCGGGTGAAAAATCTGTGAGTGAAAAAAGGACCGGCTCTCGCCGGTCCTTTTTAGCGCCTAACATTTTTGTATGAATTGCGTAAAGTGTGAAAATGGGGGTAGCATTTTCGGGGGGAGGCTGGTATAATGTGCGGGTAACAGTTGTTGATTTATGTTGTCAACATAATATAGCATATTAGATATGCTTGTAAAACTTTCACATTTATATTAGTTGCATAGGAGAAACATATGGAGACCTATAAGAGACGGCGGGGCGATCGGAAGGACGGCCGGCTGCTGCGGGAGCTGGATTCCCTGCACTTCATCACCGGCATCATCTACCCAAACCGGTGCGATAATGAGGCGTACATCTCCGTGAAGGTGGACCTGACCGCCATGAACGCGTATCTGGCCAGGAAGAACGAGGAGGAGAAGGACTTTCCCTACACCATGTTCCACATCGTGGTGGCGGCGCTGGAGAAGACCATCACCCTGCGGCCGAAGCTGAACCGCTTTATTGTGAACAGCAATTTCTATCAGCGGAACGAGGTGTCCGCCGCGTTCGTGGTGAAGAAGCAGTTTTCCGACAAGGGCGCGGAGGCGCTGGCCTTCCTGCACGGAAAGGACGAGCATACCATCGAGGACGTTCACGCGTACATCCGCCAGCAGGTGACGGAGTGCCGCAGCGAGAAGGTGGATGCCTCCACCGCGGGCATGGATATGTTCAATAAGATGCCCCGGTGGATGGGAAAGGCCATCGTGCGGTTCCTGATGTTTCTGGATCGCCACGGCTGGGTGCCGTCCGACCTCATCGCCACCGACCCCTATTACAGCTCTGTGGTCATCTCGAACCTGGGGTCCATCAAGCTGAAGTGCGGATACCACCATCTGACCAACTGGGGCACCTGCTCCCTGTTCTGCATCATCGGCGAGAAGAAAACGGCGCCGTATTTCGACGCGGATGGCAATGTCTCTATGCGGGAGACGCTGGAGTTGGGACTGACCATTGACGAGCGCTTGGCGGACGGCTATTACTACTCCAAGTCTGTGCGGCTGCTGGAGTATCTGCTGACACACCCGGAGGAGCTGGAAAAGCCCATGAGCGAGGAGGTACAATATGAGTGAAGTAAAGACCCCGTGGAAGGACTATATGGGCGATGTGCCCATGCACCTGGACTATTTCCAGGGCAGTATGTTCGAGGCCGTGGAGCGCATGGCCGAGCTGTATCCCAACAACATCGCCTTTGATTTCATGGGCAAGTCCACCACCTATAAAAAGATGGTGCAGGAGATTGAGAAGTGCGCCAAGAGCCTGAAGACCCTGGGCGTGCGGCCCGGCGACAAGGTGACCATCGCCATGCCCAACTGCCCCCAGGCCATCTATATGTTCTACGCGGTGAACCTGGTGGGCGGCATCGCCAACATGATCCACCCCCTGTCGGCGGAGAAGGAGATCGAGTTCTATCTGAACGCCTCCGAGTCCACCACGGCCATCACGCTGGATCAGTTCTACGACAAGTTCGAGCACATCCGGCAGAACACCGGCATCATCAACATCATCATCGCCTCCGTAAAGGATGCGCTGAGCCGCACCATCCGGGCGGGCTATATGCTTACCGAGGGGCGGAAGATCCAGAAGATCCCCGAGGATGCGCCGGTCATCCGGTGGAAGGAATTTATGGATATGTCCCGGTACTGCTTCTACAAGAACTACCGGGTGGAGCGAGGCTACAACGATCCCGCGGTCATTCTGTACTCCGGCGGCACCACCGGCACCACAAAGGGCATCGTGCTGACCAACGGCAACTTCAACGCACTGGGCCAGCAGATCATCGCCACCAACCCCATGTTCCGGCCCGGCGACCGGATGCTGGCGGCCATGCCCCTGTTCCACGGCTTCGGTCTGGGCGTGTGCGTGCACTCCATGCTGAGCCAGGGCGGACGGTGCATCCTCATCCCACGGTTCACCGCCAAGAGCTATGCCAAGCAGATCGTGAAGTACAAGTGCAACTATATCGCCGGCGTGCCCACGCTGTATGAGGCGCTGCTGCGCCTGCCCAGCATGGACGGCGCGGACCTGAGCAGTCTGAAGGGCGTGTTCTCCGGCGGCGACAGCCTGTCTATTGAGCTGAAGAAGAAGTTTGACAAGTTCCTGTACGACCACCACGCGGTCATTCAGGTCCGCGAGGGCTACGGCACCACCGAGACGGTGACGGCCTGCTGCCTGACGCCCACCAATATCTACAAGGAGGGCTCCATCGGCCTGCCCTTCCCCGACACCTATATCAAGATCGTGGAGCCGGACACCGACAAGGAGGTGCCCTACGGCACCGAGGGCGAGATCCTGCTGGCAGGCCCCACCGTCATGAAGGAGTACATGAACAACCCCGAGGAGACGGCCCGCACCCTGCGGACGCACGACGATGGCCTGACCTGGGTGTACACCGGCGACCTGGGCACCATGGACGACCAGGGCTTCATCTACTTCAAGGGCCGCGCCAAGCGGATGATCATCACCTCCGGCTACAACGTCTATCCCGGCCAGCTGGAGAACATTCTGGACGCCCATGAGGACGTGCAGATGAGCTGCATCATCGGCGTGCCCGATCCCTATAAGATGCAGAAGGTCAAGGCCTTCGTGATGCTCAAGCCCGGCGTGCCCGCCAACGACGCCACCAAGCAGACGCTGCTGGACTACTGCCGCAAGCACGTGGCCAAGTACGCCATGCCCTACGACATCGAGTTCCGGGATGAGCTGCCCAAGACCCTGGTGGGCAAGGTGGCCTACCGGGTGCTGGAGGACGAGGAGAAGGCGAGGATCGCCGCCCAGGCAGCGCAGCCGGAGGCGTGAGCGCCCTCCCCACCGCATAAAACAGAAAAGGAGACTGCCTGCCATGGAAGTGGAGCTGATACGGCAATACACACTGATCGTAGACTTTCTGGGCCACGTGCTGGGCCCTGACTATGAGATCGCCCTGCATGAGCTGGAGGACGACTCCAACCGGATCATCGCCATCGCCAACGGAGAGCTGACCGGACGGCACATCGGCTCCCCTCTCAGCAACAAAATGCTGGAGTTCGTGGCTGGGAACCTGTACGAGACGCAGAACTATGTGCTGAACTTTGAGTCCGTGTCCGCCACGGGCAAGACCATGTGCTCCAACTCCATGTTCATCAAGGGACGGCACGGGGAGCTGTCCGGCCTGCTGTGCATCAACTTCGACGCCAGCCGGTACGAGGAGCTGAGCCGCAGGGTCATGGAGCTGTGCGGCGGCGGCGTGAAGCGGGGCGTACCCAGCGGCACGCGGCTCATCGCCGACAGCAACGACCCGGTGGAGACACCGGTACGCAGCGGCTATCCCACGTCCATCGCCGGCGCCACCGCCAGCATCGTATCCCAGGTGGTGGCCAACTATCCGGTGGAGGTGGACCGGCTGACCCAGGACGAAAAGATGGAGATCATGGACATTCTGAACCGCAAGGGCGTGTTCCTGCTGAAGGGATCCGTGAGCCATGTGGCACAGACGCTGCACAGCAGCGAGGCCAGCATCTACCGGTATCTGGGCAAGCTGAACAACAAGTGAAAAAGGGCGCCCGCGGGCGCCCTTTTTTCCTTTCAAACATTGACCGGAAAACAGAAATGCTATATAATGTATAGTCACAAACAAGGACTGGAGGCGACAGGATTGAAAACAAAGACCATCGTCCATAAATCAGCCGCACCCATCTACGCCGCGGCGGTGACGTGGGTGCTGTACGCACTGCTGTTTCCGCTGTATCAGGTGGGACACTTCCTGCTGGCGGCGGCGGCTTCCGCCGTGGTGGCGCTGATCGCCCGGATGTTCTGCCGGGATGTGACCGAGACCGTGGAGGTACCGGAGGAACCGGTGAGCACCGGCAATGTGGACCTGGACAAGGCCATCGCCGAGGGCGACGCGGCCATCAAGGCCATGCGGGCGCTGAACGACCGCATACAGGACGAGACTATCTCCGGCCAGATCGACCGGCTGGAGGAGATCAGCGGTAAGATATTCGACTATGTGAAGGCGCACCCGGAGAAGCTGCCGCAGATCCGGAAATTCATGTCCTACTACCTGCCCACCACGCTGAAGCTGCTCCGCAGCTACGACGAGCTGAGCCGTCAGGGCGTGTCCGGCCAGAATATCACCGGCACCATGGAGAAGGTAGAGGGCATGATGGCCACCATCGTGCTGGCTTTTGAAAAGCAGCTGGACAGTCTGTTCGGCGACCAGGCCATGGATATCTCCACGGACATCACGGTACTGGACAACATGATGGCACGGGAGGGTCTGACCGGCGGCGACGCCGTGCACCAGGCGGCCCAGGAAAACCCGGTGGCCGACCCCCAGCCGGAACTGGATATCCGCAACGTCGGGGACGCGCAGACACAGCCGCCCCAGGCGGAGGACAGCGTGGACGCCGGGAACGGCATCACGCTGGAGCTATGAGAACAATGTATATAACTTTGTGAGAATATAACAGAAAGGAAACAACCGCCATGACTGATAACATGATGCCCGAGCTGACCCTGACCCCTGACGATACCGCTACTGCCGCCGCAGTGGAGGTGCCCTCCCTGACGCTGACGCCGGAGGCCCCGGAGGTCCCCAAGGAGGAGGAAAAGAAGATCGAGCCGGTGGAGATGGACGACAAGCTGCTGACCGAGGAGGAAAAGCAGGCGGTGGAGGCCTTCTCCCACAAGATCGACATCCGCGACACCAACCAGGTGCTGCAGTACGGCGCCGCGGCACAGAAGAGTGTGGCGTCCTTCTCTGAGAACGCGCTGAACAACGTCCGCAGCAAGGACATGGGCGAGATCGGCGAGGACCTGAGCCGCCTGGTGGTGGAGCTGAAGGGCTTTGGCGAGGAGGACGAGAAGAAGGGCTTATTCGGCCTGTTCAAGAAGGCCGGCAACAAGCTGGAGACCATGAAGGCCCAGTACAGCAAGGTCGAGGCCAATGTGGACAAGATCGCCCAAAATCTGGAGAACCATCAGATCACGCTGCTGAAGGACGTGGCCATGTTCGACCAGATGTATGAGCTGAACCTGAAGTACTACAAGGAACTGACCATGTACATCCTGGCCGGCAAAAAGCGCCTGGCCGAGGTGCGCTCCACGGAGCTGGAGGCGCTGCGGAAGAAGGCAGAGCAGACGGGTCTGGCTGAGGACGCCCAGGCCTACAACGACCTGGTGAACCTGTGCAACCGCTTTGAGAAGAAGCTGCACGATCTGGAGCTGACCCGCATGGTATCCGTGCAGATGGGCCCCCAGACCCGGCTTTTGCAGAACAATGACACGCTGATGATCGAGAAGATCCAGTCCTCCCTGGTGAACACCATCCCCCTGTGGAAGAGCCAGATGGTGCTGGCCCTGGGCATGGAGCACAGCCGTCAGGCTACCGCCGCACAGAATGCCGTCACCGAGATGACCAACGATCTGCTGAAGAAGAACGCCGATACGCTGAAGATGGGCACCATCGCCACCGCCAAGGAGGCCGAGCGCTCCATCATCGATATCGAGACGCTGCAGCACACCAACCAGCAGCTGATCTCCACCCTGGACGAGGTGCTGAACATCCAGAAGGAGGGCGCGGCCAAGCGCAAGGAAGCCGAAGTCGAGCTGGGTAAGATCGAGGGTGAGCTGAAGCAGAAGCTGATGGAGCTGCGGAGCTGAAAATAAGATCAATCTCCTTTGGAAAGGGGAACAGGTATGAAGTTTTTTGAAAAACGCGGCGTGGCACTGGTGGTGCTGGTGCTGGCCATTGCTGGCGCGGTGTTCATCGGCCAGAGCCGCAAGGACGGCTTTATCGCCAAGAAGCCCACGGAGCTGCTGGACGTGCAGTACCAGGACTGGATCTGTGACGAGGCCGGTCTGCTGAACGGACAGACGGAGCAGCTGATCCGGGACTACAACGACAGCTGGAACAGCAAGTATTACGCCATTACGGCGGTGGCCAGCATCGACCATCTGACCGGCTGGGACGCGGAGGATTACGCCGCCAACCTGGGCGAGAAGTGGGGGCTGGGACGCAACGACATGATACTGCTGCTGGTGAAGGACGGCGACTGGCAGGTCTACTGTGGCGACAATGTGGGCTACACCATGACCGACACCCAGCAAAATCAGCTGCGGCAGGCCATTGAGACCACCTATTACAGCGGCGACTTCGACAGCGCCGTGACGGCCTTCTTCCGGCAGGCGGACGTGTTCTACGCCCAGGCGAAGCTGGACGGCGGCGACAGCAATGACAGCGGCTGGTACGCCCCGGCGGCACCGGCGGCCAGCAGCGGCGGCACGTCCATCGGCAGCGTGGTGGTGCTGATCATCGGTATCTTCTTGGTGTGGATGGTGCTGGATGCTCTGCGGTACAGCCGCTATCGCCGGCGGTATATCGTGGGCGCGCCGGTAAACGTGGTGCGTCCGGTGTACTACCCCATTTTCTGGGGCAGACGGTACGCGCCGCCCCGGCCTCCCAGAGCACCCCGGCCCCCACGTCCGCCCCACGGCGGAGGACCACGACCGCCCTACAGCGGTGGTCCCCGGCCTCCCATGGGCGGCGGTCCGAGACCCGGCGCACCGAGGCCGCCCCGGCCCAATAGCCGGCCCGGCGGCGGTCCGAGACCCAGTGCGCCCCGGCCCAGCCGGCCCAGTCGTCCCAGCGGCGGCAGCGGGTTCAGCGGCGGCGGCTTCGGCGGCAGTTCCCGCGGCGGCTCCCGAGGCGGAGGCTTTGGCGGCGGCGGTTTCGGCGGCGGCAAGCGTCGGTAAGCATAGTAAAAACACCCGGCCTGACGGCCGGGGGTTTTTGCGCTGCGGGGCCTTCGACCGGGGTGTCTACTCCGAAGAGCTGACGGAAGCTACCGCACCTGGGTGATGAACTGCTCCAGGCCCTGCCGCAGCAGGGACGAGGCGGCCTGTCCCTCCCCCGCCTCGATATGGGCGGTGAATTGGGCCAGCCGTTCCAGACAGCGGTCGATGCCGGTAAGCTGGATATACTCCTTCCAGAACTCCAGGTTCACCCGGGTAAAGGCGTTGAACAGCAGCGGTGTGATGGTGTTGCCGCTGAGAAAGGTGATGCCCCGGTGGTAGCGGAACAGGGCCTCGGCCAGCGCATCCGTCCCCTTCTGCGCCGCCTGCTCCGCCTGGCGCTGTAAGGCCTGCAGCGCTGCCATGTCTGCCGGTGTGTGCCGCGCAGCCAGCTCCTCCATGGCGGGGCCCTCCAGATAATAGCGCAGCTGAAGGATACTGCCCGCCGTTTTGGCATCCGGGAGACCGCCATGGAAATCCATGATGGCCCGCAGCGTTTCCAGGCTGCCGGTTTGGGCGTAGTCCGCCACGGTGACGCCGCGGCGGGAGGCGATGTCCAGAAAGCCGAGACGATGCAGCTCCCGCAATCCCTCATGGACCACGGTCTTGCTGATCTTCATTTCATCCGCCAGCTCACGCTCAGTGGGCAGCCGATCCCCCGGGCGCAGCTCGCCGGAGAGGATCATGCCCTCCAGCTGCTGGATGAACAGCTCCTTGACGGTGGGGGCGACGATCTCACGAAAGGCCATAGCGCATGCTCCTTTGCTTTCTTTTCTGGTCCGACCAGGACCATATAAAAAGTTATCACACCTTTGGAGGAAAAGTCAATAGGATATTGGCAGAAAAGTTGGTATTATAGGTATAATAGAGCTTAAAATCATAACGCTGCTCCCCTATGAGAGAAAAATATCTCTGGTCAGAGCAGCAGATAACGGAGGAGAGAGACGATGCGCGACATCAACGGCAGCAAGCCTACCAGCTTCCCCCTGGACGAGGAAAAGCTCTCGTTCAAGATCCCCTGTCCCGACCGGCCGCCCCGGGAGAAGATCCTGAAACTGGGCAGCATGATCACCAACCGCATTGGCCTGAAGGCCACCGCTGCCGACCCCGAATACTGGGGGCTGGATGCGCTGGTGACCGATGAGATGGCGGACGTGGCACTGAAAATGGGTGTCCGCAAGCCCAAGACCATCGAGCAGCTGATGAAGCTGACGAAGATGGAACGCGAGCCCCTGCAGAAGCTGCTGGACGAAATGGCCTGGCTGGGTCTCATTGAGTACAACTGGGAGAACCTGGACGGCAAAAACCCGAACCACGAGAAGCGGTACATCCTGCCCCTGTTCGTGCCCGGCAGCGCCGAGTTCCTGAATATGCGAAAGAGCCAGATCGACGCGCACCCGGAGGTGGCGGCGTTCTTTGAGCGCATGACCATGCTGCCCCTGGAGAAGATCACGCCGATGGTGCCCCCCGGAGGCGCGGGCATCGGTATGCACGTGATCCCGGTGGAGAAGGCCATCGAGACGGAGCAGGAGGCCATCGGGCTGGAGAAGATCTCCTACTGGCTGCACAAGTATGAAGGCAAGTACGCCAAGAGTATGTGCTCCTGCCGCGCCAGCCGCGACAAGCTGGGCGAGGGCTGCGGCGACGATGTGGAGAACTGGTGCATCGCCGTGGGCGACATGGCCGACTATGTGGTGCAGACCCAGCGGGGCGAGTACATCACCTATGACGAGGCGATGGCCATATTCAAGCAGGCGGAGGACAACGGCTTCGTCCACCAGATCACCAACATCGACGGCGAGCAGAAGATCTTTGGTATCTGCAACTGCAACGTCAACGTGTGCAACGCCCTGCGGACCAGCCAGATGTTCAACACGCCCAATATGTCCCGCAGCGCCTATGTGGCCGCGGTGGAGACGGAGAAGTGCGTGGCCTGCGGGCGCTGCGTGGAGAACTGTCCCGCCGGCGCGGTGAAGCTGGGCCAGAAGCTGTGCACCAAGGACGGCTATATCGAGTATCCCCGGGCCGAGCTGCCCGACGAGGTGAAGTGGGGCCCGGAGAAGTGGAGCATCGACTATCGGGACCGCAACCGCATCAACTGCTACGACACCGGCACCGCACCCTGCAAGACCGCCTGCCCCGCCCACATCGCCGTGCAGGGCTATCTGAAGCTGGCGGCACAGGGCAAGTACCGGGAGGCTTTGCAGCTCATCAAGCGGGAGAACCCATTTCCCGCCGTGTGCGGCCGCATCTGCAACCGCCGGTGCGAGGACGCCTGCACCCGCGGCACCGTGGACGAGGCCGTGGCCATCGACGAGGTAAAGCGCTTTATCGCCCAGCAGGATCTGGACGCGGAGATGCGCTTCATCCCGGAGAAGGTCATTCCCAAGGTGGACGGCGAATTCAGCGAAAAGATCGCCATCATCGGTGGAGGCCCCGCCGGCATGAGCTGCGCCTACTATCTGGCGGAAAAGGGCTATCGCCCCACTGTGTTTGAAAAGGAGAGCCGCCCCGGCGGTATGCTGATGAACGCTATCCCCTCTTTCCGGTTGGAAAAGGACGTGGTGGAGGCGGAGATCGACGTGCTGCGCGCGCTGGGCGTGGAGTTCCGCTGCGGCGTGGAGGTGGGTAAGGACATCACCATTGCCCAGCTCCGTGAGGAGGGCTACAAGGGCTTCTATGTAGCTGTCGGATTGCAGCACGGCGGCACCCTGGCCGTGCCCGGCGGCGACGCGGAGAACGTGATCTCCGGCATCGACTTCATCCGCGGCGTGCATCTGCGGGACGAGAAGGCGCTGAAGGGCCGGGTGGTGGTCGTCGGCGGCGGCAACATCGCGGCCGACGTGGCCCGCACCGCCGTGCGCTGCGGCGCGGAGAGCGTGAGCCTGTACTGCCTGGAGGGCTATGAGGAGATGCCTATGGGCGAGGAGGACCGAAGCGAGTGCGAGCGCGAGGGTATCGCCATTTACGCCGGATGGGGTCCCAAGGAGGTCCAGACCGAGAACGGCAAGGCCGCCAACATCGCCTTTGTCAAGTGCCTGAGCGTCAAGGACGAAAGCGGGCGCTTCGCGCCGGTGTACGATGAGAACACCGTGCAGATGGCCCCCTGCGGCACGGTGCTGTACTGCATCGGCCAGAAGGCGGAATGGAAGACGCTTCTCGCGGGCACCCAGGTAGAATTCAACCCCAACGGCACCGCCAAGGCCGATCCCGTCACCTATCAGACGGCTGAACCGGACATCTTCGTGGGCGGCGATGCCTATACCGGCCAGAAGTTCGCCATCGATGCCATTGCCGCCGGCAAGCAGGGCGCGATCAGCCTGCACCGCTATGTGCAGGGCGCCACGCTGACCATCGGCCGCGACCGCCGGCAGTTCATCGAGCTGGACAAGAAAAACGCGCTGATCGCCGTGGATAGCTACGACAACACGCCGCGCCAGCGCATTGGCTACAACGATGCCCTGCGTAAGACCTTCCGGGACGAGCGCGTGGCCTTCACCGCCGAGCAGGTGAAGGCGGAGACAGCCCGATGCCTGGGCTGCGGCGCCAGCATCGTGGACCCCAATAAGTGCATCGGCTGCGGCGTGTGCACCACCAAGTGCGCCTTTGACGCCATCCACCTGCACCGGGAGCGTCCGGAGTGCAGCACCATGTACGCCTGCGAGGACAAGATGAAGGCCATCCTGCCCTATATGATCAAGCGGAACATCAAGATCAAGAAGGCGGAGCGCAGGGCCAAGAAAGCGGCCAAGTGATATGCACGAGCTGGGCATTGTTTTCCACGTGATCAAGACCGTGGAGCGCGTGGGCGCGGAGAATGACCTGACCCGCGTGGCGGGTGTGACACTGGAGCTGGGCGAGGTGTGCGGCGCCATCCCAAGGGAGCTTGTCAGCTGCTGGGACTGGGCCGTGCAGAGATCCGACCTGCTGCGGGGCGCACAGCTGCACATCGACACGCTGCCCGCCGTGACACACTGCGGCGGCTGCGGTGCGGACTACCCCACTGTGGCCCACGGGCGGGTCTGCCCCCACTGCGGCAGCGGGGATACCTGGCTGCTGCGGGGCAGCGAGATCAGCATTAAAGAGATAGAGGGTGCGTAGTATGGATACCTATAAGATCATCGAAGTAAAAGAGAGCGTGTTTGCCGACAACGACCGGGAGGCGGCACGGGTACGGGAGGCGCTGAAGCAAAAGGGAACGTTCCTGCTGAACCTGATGTCCTCCCCCGGCAGCGGCAAGACCACAACGCTGCTGCGGACCATCGAGGCGCTGAAGGACGAGCTGCGGATGGGCGTGATGGAGGCGGACATCGACTCGGACGTGGATGCCGCCGCTATTGCCGGCGCCGGGGTACGGTCTATCCAGCTGCACACCGGCGGGATGTGCCACCTGGACGCGGGTATGACGGAACAGGGCCTGCGGGAGATCGGCACGGACGATCTGGACCTGGTGGTGCTGGAAAATGTGGGGAACCTGGTGTGTCCGGCGGAGTTTGACACCGGCGCGGTGAAGAACGCCATGATCCTCTCCGTACCGGAGGGCCACGACAAGCCCCTGAAGTACCCCCTGATCTTCACCGTGTGCGATGTGCTGCTCATCAACAAGACCGACGTGCTGCCCTATTTCGACTTCGACATGGAGAAGGTGATCGAATACGCCCACCGGCGCAATCCGAAACTGGAGATTTTCCCTGTCTCCGCCAAGACCGGCGAGGGCATGGACGCCTGGTGCGACTGGCTGCGCAAGCAGGTGAAGGATTGGCAGGCATGACAAAAGGCCCCGCGGCGAAAGCTACGGGGCCTTTTCTTTTTATGAACGGTGTCTGCAGGTCAAAAGTCGGCCTTGTAAATCCCGGCGCGTTGGTTTATAATATAGTGTACTGTCAAAACGGCTGCGGAATGCAACGCAGAAGAACATAGAAAAGGTGAGAATGATATGGAACGAATGAGAATTGCCGCGATCTTCGCCGATCAGGAGTCCCTGGGCGGCAAGGACGTGACCGTGTGCGGCTGGGCACGCACCATCCGCGACATGAAGACCTTTGGCTTCATCGAGCTGAACGACGGCTCCTGCTTCAAAAATCTGCAGGTGGTCATGTCCGCCGAGGAGCTGGCCAACTATAAGGACATCGCCGCACAGAACGTGGGCGCGGCGCTGATCGTCAAGGGCACCGTGGTGCTGACGCCGGATGCCAAGCAGCCCCTGGAGGTGAAAGCCCACAGCATCGCGGTAGAGGGAAAGTCCACGCCGGATTACCCCCTGCAGAAGAAGCGCCACAGCGTGGAGTTCCTGCGGACCATCCAGCACCTGCGGCCCCGTACCAACCTGTTCTCCGCCACGTTCCGCGTCCGCTCCGCGGCGGCCTACGCGGTGCATGAGTTTTTCCAGAGCCGGGGTTTCGTGTATGTACAGACCCCCATCATTACCGGCAGCGACTGCGAGGGTGCCGGCGAGATGTTCCAGGTGACCACCCTCGACCTGAACAACGTCCCCAAGACCGAGGACGGGCAGGTGGATTACACCCAGGACTTCTTCGGCAAGAAAACCAGCCTGACCGTGTCCGGCCAGCTGAACGCCGAGAACTTTGCCATGGCCTTCGGCGATGTGTATACCTTCGGCCCCACCTTCCGTGCCGAGAACTCCAACACCCAGCGCCATGCCGCCGAGTTCTGGATGATCGAGCCGGAGATGGCCTTCTGCGATCTGGCCGGTGACATGGATGTGGCCGAGGCCATGATCAAGCACATCATCCGCCGGGTGCTGGAGCGCTGCCCCCAGGAGATCGACTTCTTCAACAGCTTCGTGGACAAGGGGCTGAAGGAGCGTTTGGAGCACGTGGCGTCCAGCGACTTTGGCCGGGTCAGTTATACCGACGCGGTGGAGATCCTGAAGAAGAATAACGACAAGTTCGACTACAAGGTGGAGTGGGGCACCGACCTCCAGACCGAGCACGAGCGGTACCTCACCGAGCAGGTCTACAAGAAGCCGGTGTTCGTCACTGACTATCCCAAGGAGATCAAGGCGTTCTATATGCGGTTGAACGATGACGGAAAGACCGTGGCCGCGGCAGACTGCCTGGTGCCCGGCATCGGCGAGATCATCGGCGGCAGCCAGCGCGAGGAGCGTCTGGAGCTGCTGGAGAGCCGCATCCGGGAGCTGGGCATGAAGCCGGAGGACTACTGGTGGTACTGCGACCTGCGGCGCTACGGTTCCTGCCGCCACGCGGGCTTCGGCCTGGGCTTCGAGCGCATGGTGATGTACCTCACCGGTGTCAGCAACATCCGCGACGTGGAGCTGCATCCCCGCACGGTGGGAAACGCGGAATTTTAAGCGAAAGCCAAAAGAGCACCCATAGGGTGCTCTTTTTATCTGTACGAATAAATATCCCCCGGCTAGGCCGGGGGATATTTATTTATTTTGTCGTGCTATGCGCCTATGCCAACTTCCGCACCTCATACAAGCGCATTGATGGTATCAGCTATACCATCTACCCCGGCGAATGGATCATGTCTGTGGAGGAATTGTCCCGGTATTTCCGCACACGCTTCCGCCGCCAGACCTTGGCCGCTTTGGAGGGACTGCAAAAGAAAGGGCTTATCAATTTTCTTGTTCTCGGACATGGCAAGCTGGTCAAATTCAAGATTCGCGGCTGGCGGCGTCACAACACGATTCTCGACTACAATGCGCCCTGCCAGAAGGATACCGGCTTTTTCTTCTTCCCTGTCTCCACGGCCACAGAACTGGTCAGCGCAGGTCACTGCTCAGAGATGGACGCTGTATTGGATCTATGGCTGAACACCGTCTATAATGATCCGCAAGTCCTCGGCTCAGATGTCGGGCCGGTGGTCTATCTCCGCAACGGTACAGGCTGCCCGCTGGTCAGCTACGCGGAGCTGGCATCTCGCTGGGGCATCTCTAAGGCAACCGCTGGACGATACCTCAAGCGCATGGCTGAGCGGGGCTACGGTGGCGTAAACGGTCTCCGTCCAGATGATAAGCTCCCGCAGCGGCCCATCCTGCATACGATAAACGGCAAACAGGATCAGCAGAATGCTGGCGATGCCGGCGGCATGGAACAGGATCAGCAGGGCCAGAGGGAGGGGGCGCTTCAGCCACTCCCGGGGCGTCTGGATGATGGTCAGCGCGGACATTCCCAGCAGCGCCGCGATCAGGGCGAACCACATCAGATGTGTCACATCTCTTTCTTCGTTTACTGTCCGGCGTCATTGTCCGCGGCGGCCGGCTGGCCCTTCCGGCGGTCGTTTTTCGCGTAATAGCCCAGCTTGTCTTGATACATCTGGCGGTCGATGCGGTTCATGAAGTCGGCAATGGTCTCGGTGTGCAGGTCGGCGATGGCGTAGCCCATGGAGGCGGAGAGACGGTAGGGCTTGTCGTGCGTCCCGTTGACCTCCTCAAAATTCTCCTTTGCCCGCGCGATAAGGCTTTGGACAAGCTGCTCGTCCGCGGTGTTCAGTATGACGACGAATTCATCACCGGCGTACCTTGTCACCACACCGTATTCGCCGAAGGCATTTTTGAGCAGACCGGCGGCAAGGATCAGCGCGGTGTCGCCCTCAGCATGCCCGTAGGTATCGTTGATCGCCTTGAAGCCGTTCAGGTCGATCATAATGCCGCAGACCCACGCGTCCTTCCTCTTGTACGCCTGCTTCTGCAAAAACTCCAGATACACGCGGTTGTACAGCCCAGTAAGGTAATCCAGAAAGATCGTCTCGTTTTTCAGCGCCGTCATAATACCCGCAATGGCTACAGCGATGGACGTCCACGTGATGGCGACCTCCATAAAAACCGCCTGCACCACCACCCCGATCAGCACCGGGACGAAAAAGACCTGCACCGGGAACAGCTTCAGCGTGCCGGTCTTTCTGCGGCACTTGGCGTACAGATACAGGCTGTCCGCCATGTACAGGAAGGCAAAGAGCAGGAACACGCCGTAGGCGGGGCCCCGCTCATACAGGTCGTCCTTGTAGCAGAACACCAGCGGATAGAAGATATTGATGACCAGCAGGACACCGGCGGCAATGCCGCCTACCCGGTACACCCTTTTGCGCGTCTCCGTGAAGGGGATGTTCATGTGCATGGTAAGGAAGCGCGCCCATGTATAGCCGATCAGCACATTTCCCAGAAAGAGCCACGAGCCGCTGAGGAACACCACGATCCGCAGCACCGTGCCGGCGCTGCCGTCCAGATAAAATACGCAGCAGTCCGCCACATTGGAGACGGCGGTGATGGCCATCATCCGTGCGACGATCCTGATGTCCCGGTCATGGCTCATCCGCTGCCAGTTGCTGAGATACAGCGTGCCCAGCAGCAGTAAGCTTACGATGTCCGCTGTGAATACAGAGAACGAAAGATTCTCATTCAAAGTAAGTTCTCCTTTTTAACCCCATTTTTTCAAACAAATTCACACGCCTGTCGCCGATGAAGAACCCGGCAGCGGCAGGCGTGCCGCCCCGTCAGGACTTGCCGGACGAGGATGCATTCTGGACATACGCGATGATCTGAAGCACCCGATAGACCAGTTCCAGCAGCGAGATGACCATGTTGTTGATGTACTCGATGTTGTACAGGCGGAACAGCTTCTTGCACATGGCCAGCTCCTCGTCGGTGGCCATGCCATTTTCCTTCATGATATCGTAGGCGCGCTGCTGCGCCTTCTTCTCAGTTTTCAGCACCTGAATGGACATAATGAAGGACAGCAGGTAGAAGACGAGGGCGATGGCAGTCAGGAGGATGGTGTACATCCCGTTGGTGGTTTTGAACATGTACAGATCCAGCAGCGCGCCGATGATGACCATGGGGACGAAGGCCAGCGGCCCGATGTAGATGACGGGCGTCAGGCGGACGCGGGTCTGCATATCCGGGTCATTCTCCTTGTCCAGAACGGCAAGAGCGGATTTCTGCGCCGCCATGGCAAGGGATGTGACGCTCTGCTTCTTCCATGTAAGCCGCCTCAGCCGCACCTTCTTGAAATAATGGCTGTAGCTGTTGCCCAGCAGAATGGAGCCTGTCTTGGAGACCTTGATCCTCTGCAGGCCATTCTGATCGAGGATGTCTCTAGCCACCTGCTCGCCGGTCATGCCGCAGCTGCTTTGCTTCCGATTGTACCGGGTGTAGCGGATGGCCAAATAGATGGACACGAAAAGGGCAAATATGGATGCTACCAGCAAAAGCGCGCCCACCACGCCCATGGCAAGGATAACGGCATCCGAGACGCCGTCCAAACTGCCGTCCGCCGCCAAGCGGACCGCATTCAAAAATTCTGACATGATACTGTCCTCCTGTTTGTATTTTTGCGCGAAGCGGCTGAGAGGGCCTCCTGCGCCATTTTTCGCTGTCGTTTTCCGGTAAGAGCAACATTACTATACCCGCCCGACTGCAACAAAAGCGCAACAAACGCTTACCGCCGCGATGTGCCGCGCCGGTAAGCGTTTGTTTTTTGGCTTATGCGTTCCTATCCAGAGACGATGGACGCGGCGGTCAACTCCGCCCATGAGTACTGAGACATATACTCGCCCTGATAGCGGTTGACGGCGTAGGGGATGTGGCGCAGGAAGTCATAATAGTCGCAGTCTACGGCATCGGCATCGATGGCGATGGCATTGCGCGTTTTCAGGAGGATACCCTCCGCCCCCACATCGCACAGGGTTTTCCGCAGGTCGCTGATGAGATTGCGGAGGTTGCTCTGGCGGGACAGGGTGTCCGGCCCCTCCTCCCAGAGGACGGCGGACAGCTCGCCCATGGTCACGCCGGCGCCCTTGCGGTCTACCAGATAGGCCAGCAGTTCCTTGGCCTTGCCCCGATGGAAGGTCAGTGCCTTGCCGTCGGCAAAGACGTCGAAATTCCCGAAGCACTGGAAGCGGATGCGGTGCTTGGGCTCTGGCACGATGGGCGTGCGCAGTTGTTGCAGTGCCTGTGCCACGGCGCCGGGGGTGGGAGGCTTGAGCAGATAGTCGCTGGCGTAGACGCGGAAGGCATCCAGCGCGTACTCGGAGTAGCCGGTGACAAAGACGATATTAGTGCTGCCGTGCAACTCCTTGATGCGGCGGGCCAGCTCAAGGCCGCTGATGCCCCGCATCCGGATGTCCAGAAACGCCACGTCGCAGATATGACTGCGGAGAAAATCCATGGCCTCGGCAGGGTCCCGGAAGCCGTGGACAGCGGCGTCCGGAACGGCCTTTACAATGGAGGATACCAGCGCTTCCAGCGCCAGACGTTCGTCGTCAACGGCGATAATCCGCATAGCTTATGCTCCTTTCGGAATATGGATGATGGCGGCAGTCCCTTGACCGGGGGCACTTCGTATGTCCAGCGTGCCTCCGCACAGGATGTGCAGGCGGCTGCGGACGGCGGATATGCCCACATGGGCATGTCCGTCAGCGGGGATGACATCGGGGTCAAAGCCCGCGCCGTTGTCCGCTACGCGCACCTCGTAGTACTCGGGCAGCTCCTGGGTGGAAATGGTCACGCATCCGCCGGAAGGCAAAACGCCTATGCCGTGGTTCACGGCGTTTTCCACCAGCGGCTCAATGGTCAGCGGCGGCAGCAGGAAGTCGCTAACCTTGATGTCATAGGCCACCTCCAGCGCCTCCTCATAGCGCAGCTTCTCCAGCGAAAGATAGGCCTGGGTGTGGCGCAGCTCGTCGGAGAAGGAGATAAGGCCCTCCTTTTTGAGGGAGTCCAGATTGCCCCGCAGATAGCGGGAGAAATCGCTGACGGCGGTCTTGGCGGTTTCCGGACGGGTGTCGCAGAGGCAGTAGATGGCAGTAAGCGCGTTGTAGAGGAAGTGGGGCTGGATCTGGGAAAGCATCAGCGCATTGCGGCTTTCGGACAGAGACAGTTCCTGCTCCACCAGTTTTTTCTCTGCCTGGGCGGTGCGGCGTACCTGCGCTGTATAGATCACCGTGCAGGCCAACAGCAGAACTGTCACATCCGCTGCCAGGTAGACGGGGGTGATGGCCCAGAAAAGCTGGAGCGGGACGCTGACCACTACGATCAAGCCGTAGGAAGCGAATACCCATGTATCCCGCCGCCCCAGTATCCGGCGGTGCTGAAAGGCCAGCAGTGCCGTGGAAGCGGGCAGTTGCACAGTGAACAGCAGATACAGCCAGTACAGCGAGCCGGTAAAGTCCGCTCCGGAGGCGTCATAGCCAATGTACATTTCGTTGAAGGCGGACAGCAGGCATGTCAGCACCGCTGCTGCAGACAACCCGGTGATGTACCAAACCGGGCGGCGGGATATGTACTGCCGCTCCGAAATATACGCCGTCAGGCACCATGCGTACAGCGCCTGGGCGGAGATGAGAAAGAGATCCGTAAGAAAGGTCAGCACCTTGATCAACGGCACTCGCTCCGGAGACGGCTCTGCCAGCAGGATCCAGATAGGCGCGTCCAGCAGCAATGACAGGGCATGGGCGCACAGCAATGCCACAAGGAAGGCGTCCACGGTAGAGTGCTGTTTCTGGATAAGAGGACGGATCAGCAGCATGACCACCGTGATGAACGCAGCGAACAGTTCCAGCGCGGCACTGACGTAGTAGTATGTGAATAGTGACATGGGGAGACCCCTTTCTGCCTGTTGCACTTTTGTTGCGCTTGGAAGCGTACTATGATACACGCAAAGTTTGGCTGAAAAACAGATTCTTTGTATTTTGTATATTGTAGCATAAAAACGGGGAAATGCAATGAAACGAGTGTGCAATCTTTTTCCCGTCGCAGAAGAGAAGGGAGCCGGAAGCTGATGAATATTCTTGTGGTTGGCAGCAATGAGGTGCTTTTGACGGCACTGGAGGGCATCCTGAAGGGATTGTTTCCCGGCGCGGTGATCACCCGCGCCGCAGATCCATTGATGGCGGGGAAATGCGCATTTCACAACAAGGTGGATCTGCTACTGGCGGAGGTAGAGATGAGGCGCATGAACGGCGTGCAGCTGATCCGCTTTGTCCGGCAGGAGCAGCCCGCTGTACGCGCCTATCTGATGGGATCGGCGGATGCCCTGCGAGGCCTGCCGCCGCACATACAGAGCGAGACGGCGGGACTGATCCCGTTCCCGCTTACCGCTGCGGCGGTGGAGGCGGCGCTGAAGGACGCTACAGCAAAGGGTAAGGAGGAATGATCCCAATGACGATGATAACTGTAATGCAGATCGGGGCACTGACATTTATGACGCTGCTGCCGGTGGCGCTGTCGGTGATTCTGTACATGACGGAGCGTCAACCGTGGACGAAAAAGTTCAGCTACGGCGTGAAGCAGGCCATCATCGGCGTGCTGTTCGGCCTCGTCGCCGTGCTGGCCACCGAGGCGGGCATCCCCGTCAACGGCGCGGTGCTGAACGTGCGCAACGCCGCGCCGTTGACCGCCGGATTGATCTTCGGCGGCCCGGCGGGCATCATCGCCGGCGTTATCGGCGGTGCATACCGCTGGTTCGCCACCTATTGGGGCGCCGGGGCCTTCAGCCAGTTGGCCTGTACCATCGGCACGGTGCTGGCTGGTCTGTTCGGCGCCGGCTACCGCCGCTTCATGTTCGACAACAAGAAACCCAGCTGGTTCTATGGCTTGGCCATCGGCGTGACCACTGAGGTGCTGCACATGCTACTGGTGTTCCTGACCAACATGAGCGACATCTACGCCGCCTTCCAGGTGGTGGAAAAGTGCGCCGCCCCCATGATCTTGTGCAACGGCGTATCCGTGATGCTGTCCCTACTGCTGGTGGCCATGATCGGTAAGGAGCGGGTCATACGCCGCAAGGGTGCCTACCAACTGTCGCAGATGTTCCAGTTCCTGCTGCTGATCTGCGTCATCGCGGCTTTCGCCGTCACCTGCATCTTTACCGACGCCCTGCAGACTCGCATCGCCTACGCCAACGCCGACCAGCTGCTGGCTCTGAATCTGGATGATGTAGAGAAGGATGTCCGGGATGTGTCCGACGACAACCTGCTGCGCATCGCGCAGACCGTGGCCGGGAAGGTCACGGCGGACAGCACCCGGGACGAGCTGAACGCCCTGGCGGAGAGCTACGGTGTGGTGGGCATCAACATCGTGGACGAGAACGGCATCATCGCCGAGAGCACGCTGGCGGACTTCGTGGGCTTTGATATGGCCTCCGGCACCCAGTCGGCGGAGTTTCTGTGCCTGCTGGATGGGGAGAGCACTTATGTCCAGAGCTACCAGCCCCTGTCCGCCGACAGTAGCATCTCCCGGAAATACGCCGGTGTGGCCATGTCGGAGGGCGGCTTCGTCCAGGTGGGCTACGATGCAGACCAGTTCCAGAGTGCCATCGCCGATCAGATCCGTCTGGCGGTGAAGAACCGCCACATCGGGCGCGCCGGTGGTATCATCGTCTGCGACAGTGACCTGACCATCGTCAGCGACAACGGCGGCTACGCCGGGCGCAGCGCATATTCCGTCAGCGGCGCAGCGGCCAGCATGGAGGTACAGCCGGATACCCGCTTCCAGACCAAGATCAACAACACGGATTCCTACTGTATGCTGCGGATGACGGAGGGATTCTATCTCATCGCCACCATCCCCGTCACCGAGGCCATGTTCTCCCGCAATATCGCCATCGCCATCCAGATCTTCATGGAACTGGTGGTGTTCGCGGCGCTGTTCACCCACATCTACTTCCTGATCAAGCGGCTGATCGTGGACAACATCCACAAGATCAACGGCTCCCTGTCCCAGATCACCGACGGCGACCTCAGCGTCCATGTCAATGTCCGGGAGAATCAAGAGTTCGCGTCCCTGTCCGACGACATCAACGCCACGGTGGATACCCTGAAGCACTACATCGAGGAGGCGGAGCAGCGCATCGACCGGGAACTGGAATTCGCGCGGCAGATCCAGTGCTCCAGCCTGCCGTCGGTGTTCCCGCCGTATCCGGAGCGGAAGGACTTCGACATCTACGCCTCCATGGACGCGGCCAAGGAGGTGGGCGGCGACTTCTACGACTTTTATCTGGCGGACAGCGACCACCTGTACTTCCTGGTGGCGGATGTGTCCGGCAAGGGCATACCCGGCGCGCTGTTCATGATGCGCTCCAAGACGCTGCTGCGGAACCTGGCCGAGAGCGGGCGGGACATCGCGGAGGTATTCACCGAGGCCAACAACGGCCTGTGTGAGAACAACGACGCGGAGATGTTCGTCACCGCGTGGCTGGGGTCTCTGGATCTGCGGAGCGGGCTGCTGGAGTATGTCAACGCGGGTCACAACCCACCGCTGCTGCGGGAGAAGGACGGCAGTTTTGCCTATCTGCGGACGCGGCCCAACTTCATCCTGGCCGGGATGGAGGGCACGCACTACCAGAAGCACCAGGTGCAGCTGGCTCCCGGCGCGCAGGTGTTCGTCTACACCGACGGCGTCACCGAGGCAGCCAACGCCGCCAATGAGCTGTACGGCGAGGAACGGCTGGAGCAGGTGCTCAACGAGCAGACCGGCACGCCGCAGGCGCTGTGCACCGATGTCCGCGCCCACATCGACGCCTTCGTTCAGGGCGCGGAGCAGTCCGACGACATTACTATGCTGTGCGTTACATGGTACGGCGCGGAGGCGGAACGGTGGTGAAGGGTGCAGGGAGGACACTGACGGTCGCAGAGGGCGCGGCAATGATTAGCGGCACCGGTATCGGCAGCGGTGTCATGGCGATCCCCTGTCTGATCAAGAGCGCGGGAGTGATAGGCGGACTGCTGGCTTTTGCCGCGGCCTTCGCACTGAGTGCCGTCATGCACTGCCTGACGGCAGACATGGTGATCAACTCCGGCGAGTATGAGATCCCCCGCATTTTCAGCTGCCTGCTGCCGCCGGGGAAACGGAAGCGTCAGGCGGAACTGCTGTTCTTTGTCCTGACAGCACTTATGCTGACGGCCAACATCTCCGCGTACATACTGGGCGGCGCAGAGGTTCTGTGCGCCCTGCTGCCTGTTCCCGTGACAGCGGGAAAGCTGCTGTTTTTTGCCGCTGCCGCCCTTCCTGTAATGCTGGGGCTGCGCGCTGTCGGAATAAGTGAAAAATGGCTTGTGGCTGCTATCGGCGTACTGCTGGCCGTCATAACTGCATTTGCCCTTACAAAAGCGGAGGGGACGCTTCCCCGGTGCGGCAGCCTGCGCGCCGCACTGGGCGCATTCAGTATGCTCACGTTCTCGCTGACGGCGCTGTTCGCTGTGCCGGAGCTGGCGCGGGGTATGCGCAACGATGCCTGCCGGATAAAAAGAGCCATTTTGGGAGGGCTTTTTGCCAATCTGATGGTCTGCCTGCTGATCTGCGTGTCCACCATTGCTGCGTTTGAGGAGGTCACGGAGATGGCAGGCGTAGGACTGCACAATGCCCTCGGACCGGTGGCGGGTGTTTGTGCCGACCTGTTTATTCTGCTGGCTCTACTCACGTCATTTTTTGTGCTGGCCTTTTCACTGACGGGTATCATTTCCGGGCAATTCCACATGAAACGGCGTACAAGCCTTGCGGCGGTCACGCTGCCGGCGTTGTTGGCAGCGTTTATTCCGTCGTCGTCCTTCGTGGATATGGCGAAGGTCGCCGGAGGCATCGTATCGCTTCTTATTTCTATACTGTTGGTCCCGGCCTATTGCAGATCGGTGCAGCTGACGGGCTGCTCTGCGGTAACGGGGCGCTGGGGACAGAGCCGGGCGCTTTTGATCTGCGCGATTGTCGGAAGTCTTTTGGTGATCGTCGGTATTTTTTGTTGAGGTGACCACATGCTGGTAAAAGAGAAACAATTTGAGATCGTCAAAGCAGCGCCCGGCGACAGCGAGGACATACGAAGAATGTTTGAGAGCATTCGCTTCCATACCGCCATCGATCTGCAGTTCCGCCGCGGTAATGATCCGTACCGTTCCTTTCAGGAGGAGGATGACGGCGCGGTGGTATTGCTGCTGAAGGACAGGCTCGCCGACAGGACGGTCGGTATGGGCGCAGCGTCCTTCCATCGCGTGTATCTGGGCGGCGAAATGTGCCGCGGCGCGTATCTGAACGGATTGAAGCTGCTGCCGGAATACCACAAGCGGCTGCGCGTTTTGCCGGAGGCGTTTCGCCGTCTTCGGCAGGAAATACAGGGCGAAGCGGATATATGCTATGCCGCCGTGCTGCGGCACAACATGTCGGTGCAGCATCTGTTTGAAAAGCCGCATCGTTCCCTTCCCCGGTTTGAAAAGCAGGGGCTGTACACCTCGTTTCTGATCTCTCCCGGCAGGAAAAGCGGGCTGCCGCTGGAAAAGGGCGGCGCGGCGGAGCTGGATGCCTTTTACGCTCGCTGGCTGCCGATGTACGACCTTGCGCCCCTGAACCGGAATATGGCGGGACTTACCGATGAGGATTTCATTGTTTGGCGGGAAGGCGGCCGTATTCTGGCGGCCTGTGCGCTGCTAGATGATCGCAGAAACAAAAACTATTACCTATGCGGGTACAGTGGCGCGTTCAGGATTCTGCCCGGATTACCCACGCGGCTGTTGGGATATCCGGCGGTTCCCAAGACAGGACAGACGGTGGACAGCGTCAGCCTGTCCATGTTGCTGTTCGACCCGGCGGTAGACACGGCAGGGCGGGCACATTTCATCCGATCGGCTTCGTCCTTTGCCCGGGGACACGAGGTCGTTATGGTGGGGCTTGCGGAAAACAATCCCACCTATCAGGCGTTTCGCAGACTGCGTCATGTGCCGTTCAGCAGCATTCTGTACACCGTGGATATGGGCGGCGAGATGAAGCTCGGTGCTCGTCCTATCTATCTGGATGTGGCGTATATGTAAGAAGCGAATACCGGAGCGGGCAAAAACAGAAACGAAAGAGAGAAGCAACGCGTGAAGTGGTTTGGACTGACATTGCTGTGCATTCTTTGCTGGAGCACAACAGATCTGTTTTATAAAAAAGGATCAGAACTGACGGATAAGCTGTCCCACCTGAAGATCATGGTATGGCTGGGCATCATCATGGCGATTGCAGCCGTGCTTCTGCTGCCGCTGTCGGAAATGCAGATGTCTCCGATAGGGTTGATCATATACTACAGGGAGTACATCCCCATGGCGGTACTGTATGTGGCGGCACTGATGTGCGGAACGGTCGGTGCTCGGTATCTGGACGCATCCGTGGCTTCGCCCCTGGAGAATGTGGATGGTGCGGTGGCAGCGGTAATATTGCTGGTGTACTTTGCCGCTACCGGACGGTTGGACGAGGGGGCACGCATCACGCCGTGGAATGTAAGCAGCATCTTTTTTGTGACGGTGGGAGTGATACTGCTGGGTGTGCAGGAGCATCGCATGGCAAGCAGCGAACGGAATGTACCGGAGATACAGAGAAAGCATCCGCTGGGTGCACTGGCGTTCATATTTCCCCTCCTCTATACATTGGTGGACGCAGGATCGATGGTGTTTGACAGCATTGCGCTGGCTGGCGGGGATGAGGCGTTTATGGGGCAGTTCGATCTGCTGATCTGCGAGAGTTCATGCTTTGCGCTGGCAGGGGTCCTATCGTGGCTGTATATGCTGACGGTGAAGAAAACCGTATATGACCCATTCAGAAAGGACGAGCTTGTTAAGTGCGGCGCGGCACTGACAGAAACAACGGGAAATGTATTCTACGCCATGGCGACAGTCGCCAGCCCGCTTCTGACGCCCGCAGTGACCACCGGTTACTGCGTGCTGACCATCCTGGGCGCGCGGCTTTTTCTGAAGGAAAGGCTGACGGGTTGGCAGTACCTGTGCCTCGCGCTGGTGCTGATAGGTATCCTGCTGTCCGCCCTGTCGGAGATCGCTGCAGGATGAGATCCGCGCCTCCGCTTCCGCCGGGATGATATTCTCGTGACGGTGGACTGCACACAGGCGAGGCGGCTACTATTTATCAGAGAGGAAAGAACATGGTAGACAATGTATTATTTAAGCATTTTAAGGCCATCGGCGACATCAAGTCCGTCATCAACGGCGCGTCCGACATCGAGGATGCCCTGCACAAGTGCGTACACATTATCCGGGAGGTCAGCGGCGCTGAGACCGCCGTCATCTGGTACTTCGACAAGGACGGCGACAAGCTGCTGCACCCCACCTATGCCAAGGGCGCGCATACCTTCGTCGAGGGGGCGGTCGCTTCGGGAGAGGGCCTCGTGGGGCAGGTGTTCAGCACCGGCGAGGCGCTGTTTCTGCCCGAGGGCGACCCGGCGGAGCATATCCGATCCTTGATCTGCGTGCCGCTGGAAAACCGGTACGAGACGCTGGGCTGCATCCAGTTCATTAACAGGGCGGACGGCGGCGCGTTCTCCCGTGAGGACGCCGACGTGTGCGAGATCATGGGCATGCTGGCGGCCACCGCCATCGACGAGAGCGGCCTGGACGTGGGCGTCAGCCAGAACCGGCCGGTGATATTGTCCCTGCGGAAGGTCATCAAGGAGTTCAAAAACGGCGACACCATCTCCAGCGTGCTCAAGGGCATCGATCTGGATGTGTACGAGGGCGAGCTGCTGGTGGTACTGGGCGAATCCGGCTGCGGTAAGTCCACCATGCTGAATATCATCGGCGGCATGGACCATCTGACCGACGGCGAATTCCGCTTTCGCGGCGAGGACTATTCCCACGCGCCGGAGGACGTCATGACCGAGTATCGCCGCCAGCACATCGGCTTTATTTTCCAATCCTATAACCTGATGCCCAACCTGACGGCACTGCAGAACCTGCAGTTCATCGCCGAGTTGAAGGAGGACTCCGGCGACCCGGAGGAGGCACTGGAATGGGTGGGTCTCAGTTCCCGCCGCAACAGCTATCCCTCCCAAATGAGCGGCGGCCAGCAGCAGAGGGTGTCCATCGCCCGCGCACTGGTAAAGCGCCCCGGCCTCATCCTTGCCGACGAGCCCACGGCGGCGCTGGACTACACCACCGGAATCGAGGTGCTGACGCTGATCGAAAAGGTCGTGTCCGGCGGCACCAGCATAGTCATGGTCACCCACAACGAGGAGATCACCCGGATGGCGGATCGCGTGATCCGCATGCGCGGCGGCTATATCGACGAGGTGATGGTAAACCGCCATCCAGTCAAGGCCGCCGAGCTGGTCTGGTAAAGGGGGCGCTATGAAAAAGACGCGGTGGATCGTCCTGCTTCGGGACATCCGTAAAACATGGGTATCCTTTCTCTCCGTCATCGTATTCGTGTCGCTGGGCGTGGCGATTTTTCTGGGCATCAAGTGGAACGAGCCGGCGCTAAGCCAAGCCATGGATCGCTATCTGGACGAGCACCGGTACCACGATCTGCAGATGGTGTTTCCCTACGGCTTCACGGAGGACGACGCGGCGGCTGTGGCCGCGCTGGACGGCGTGTCCGCCGTGGAGGGTGCCTACAATGCCTACGGCACCGCCCAGGTGGGCGGCGACCGCTGCATATTGAATATCCAGTCTCTTACCGACACCATGGATCACGCCGAGGTGCTGGAGGGTGAGCTGCCCGCCGCGGCGGACGAGGTGGCGGTGGATCGGCTGCTGGCCGAGGCGCTGGAACTGCACCTTGGGGACACCCTCCCCATCGGCGCTCTGCGGGGTGGAAAGCCCTGCCTGAAAAACAGCGAATTTACCATCACCGCCATCGTGGAGCACCCCTCCTTTACCCGCGCGGAGACGGACTACTCCCGCGGCTTCACCGACATCGGCGACGGTTCGGCAGACGGCTATGTCCTCGTCGCCAAGACCGCCTTTGACACGGAAATGTATGACGGCTGCTTTTCTCAGCTGCTGATACGCGGAACGGGGCTGGATGCACTGAACTCTCTGGGCAGCGTGTACCAGCAGAAGGCGGGTGCCCTGAAGGAAAAGCTGGAAGCGCTGGGCGCGCAACGGGCTGCCCTGCGCAGTGACGATCTGTATGACCGTGCCGGCGAGCAGATCGCCGATGCGGAGCAGGAACTGGCGGACGGTCAGCAGGAGCTGGAGAGTGGGAAGCAGGAATACGCCGACGGTGAGAAGAGACTGGACGCTGCCAAAGTGCAGATCGCCGATGGTGAAAAGCAGATCGCGGAAAACGAAAAGAAACTGGCCGACGGCAAGCAACAGTACGCGGACGGACTGGCGGCGTATGCCGACGGCGCGGCGCAGTTGCGGGCGGGCCGGGCCACACTGACGGCGGAATTGGAGGAAAACGGCTATCCCACCGACCTGGACGAAGCGGAAAAGCAGCTGAAAACAGATCGGGAAAAGGCTGCCGACATCAAAGACCTGCTGATGCGCACGCTGACGCAGGTGGAGCTATATAATGAGGACCACGATAGTGCCAGCGAGGAGGAAATCAAGCAGATACTCGTGGATACGCTGGAGCTTCTGGGCGTTTCCGAGGACATCGACGTCGAGACAGCGCAGTACGCCAAGAAAGCCGTTGAAAAAGCGCAGGAATATCTGAAAAAATACGGCAGCGACGCCGTCGTGACCGCAGCCGTCAATGTCCTGCTGCCGTACCTGAAGCTCACCGCCGATCAGGCGGGCGTAAACACGCTGCTGGGACGGCTGGATGCGGCGGATATTCTCCTCGCGTCCTATACGATGCTGGATAAGGACACACGGCTCACGCTCCTTGTGACCATCGTGGTCAACGAGAATCCCGACCTGTCCGTGGCACCGGAGACGCTGCAGGCGCTCATAGATGTGGTGGATGACTCCCTCGCCCAGCTGGACAAGGGGCTTAAGGGCATCGCCGACTACCGCGCCGGCGCAGCGGCGCTGTCCGCCGCTTCGGCACGACTGGCGGAGGCCAGCCGTCAGATCGAGGAGGGCGAGCAGCAGCTGGCGGACGCGAAGAAAAAGCTGGCGCAGGCGAAGCGTGACTACGCCGCCGGCACACAGAAGCTGGCGCAGGCGCGGCAGGATATCGCCGACGGTGAGCAGACGCTGGCGGAGAACACTCGGCTGCTGGCCGATGCCAAGGCGGAGCTGGAGGACTTCGTCCGCTATGAACAATGGACGGTACAGATCCGCACGGACAATCCCAGCGTTGCCACAGCGAAGTTCTACGCCCAGTCCAGCCGTAGACTGTGCTATTCCATGGCACTGCTGTTTGTGTTCGTGGGGCTGATGGTGTGCTTCACCTCCATCACCCGCAGCATCAACGAGTCTCAAACCATTGCCGGCGTACAGAAGGCGCTGGGCTTCCGGAGCCGTGAGATACTGGCGCACTACATGGCCTACTCCCTCCTCGCCGCCGCCATCGGCGTGCTGGTGGGCTATGCCCTCGGCTTTTTCGGCATCGAATCCGTGGTCAACGACGCTTACGCCAAGCTGTATGTCATCGGCGCCATTACTAATGTGTATGTCGTGCCGGAGGCACTGGCCATCGCCGTGGTGGAGTTGGCACTCATCGCTCTGGCCACATGGCTGCCCTGCCGCAAGCTGCTGCGACGTCCCGCCGTAGAGCTGCTGAAGGGAGAGAACTACGCCGGCGGGCGCACCCGCTTCTATGAAAAGTGGCGCGTCTGGCAGCGCATGAGCCTTTACACCCAGACCACCGTCAACAACCTGATGAACGACGGCGCGCGGATCATCGCCACGCTGGTAGGCATTACGGGCTGTACGGCGCTGATCGTCATGTCTCTGTCGTTGCGATCCTCCATTTTGAGCACCCCTGTCCGCCATTTTGAGCGCATCTGGATCTACGACGCCAGCCTTGTCAGCGACACCGCCGTTCCCGGCGGCCATCAGGCGCTGGAACAGGTGCTGGACGAGTCCGGCGTGGACTACACCTCCGTGCGGCGGGAGGCCGTCTATATCCGTGACGAAACCGGCACCCTCAATAAGGCAGATCTCATCGTCCCGGAGGATGCCGAGGATCTGCGGGCGTTCATCCATCTGGACGATTACAGAACGGGGCGGTCCCTGTCCCTGACGGATGACGGCGTCATCGTCAGCTACACCTACGCCAAGCACTACGGCCTGAAGGCCGGAGACACTCTGCACCTGCTGGACACGGCCGGCCGCAGCCATGACTGCGTGGTATCCGGCATCAGCCAGCACTATCTGTCCTCCATGCAGGTGGTCATGACCCCCTCCTGCTACCAGCACCTGATGGGCTGGGCGGCGCAGAGCAACACCCTGTACCTCCGCTACGGCGCCGCGGACAGAAACGCCGTAGCGCAGAAACTACAGACCACCGAGGGTTACTTTTCCCTGACGGACGAGAGTGCCAAGTGGATCGCCAAGTTCCAGGAGTTCTCCGGCTCCGTCATGCTTGTGGTTTACATCGGGCTGTCTCTGTCCGTCACCATGGCACTGCTGGTGCTGCTGAACCTGAACATCGTCTGCGTCAACGAAAAGACCAACGAACTGGTGGTCATGCGCATCAACGGCTTCTCCATCCGCGCCGTCAAGGCGTACCTCTACCGCGACAACATTGTGCTGACGGCTTTGGGCATACTGGGCGGCGTGGGCATCGGTTTGGCTCTGGGCAGGTGTGTGTTGGAGATCCTGCAGAAGAGCGGCGACAATTTCTACACCACACCCGATCTGACTGACTGCCTGATTGGGGCAGGGCTGGCGGCACTCTTCTCGCTGGCCACCAACCTCATCGCCCTGCGGAGGGTGAACACCCTGTCCGTTTCCGACCTGAGTCGCGTGTAGGAAACGCAAAAAACCACCGGGGAGCCGTCCCCGGTGGTCAGGCGGTGGATACCGCATCTTATTCGTCGTCGCCCTCCGGGCTGTACTCCAGAATATCCCCCGGCTGGCACCGCAGCACCTGGCAGATGGCCGCAAGGGTGGAGAACCGTATGGCGCTGATGTGTCCGTTCTTCATCTTGGAGAGATTGACATTGGCTACGCCCACTTTTTCTGACAGCTCGTTCAGGCTCATTTTTCGGTCGGCCATTACCCGGTCAAGCCGCAATACAATGTGTCCCATAGAGCAACCTCCTCACAGGGTCTCATCCGACTCCTTCTGGAGCTGGACACCGTAGCGGAACACCGTTACAAGGCACATGGTGACGGCAAAGGCAACGAGAATGCCCCACTGGACAGAGATCCCGGCGCTTCCGTCGGCGGACAGGAACCGCACCGCCAGCGTTTCCCCGATGCTGGCAAATAACGCAACGGGCAGCAGAGAATATCCGAACATCCGCAGCTTGGAGACAAAGTCCTCACAGAATGGGGAAGTGCACACGGACAGTATCCGAAAGAGTTTCCGCAGCATCAGCAGCGCCGCAGCCACAGAGGCGGCAGCCAAGGCCCCGAAAACAAGTATCTCCACCAGATCGGAGGAGCTGTACTCCGCCGGAGAGGATGCTGCGTCAATGACCTTCACGCCTCCCTCAGAGTGAATAGTCGCAGACGAATACGCCAGGTCAAAGAACTTCAGTTCCGTTTCCAGTTTCGTGTTCTCTGGGGGAAGGATCGTGCCGCTGCTGTCATCCAACATAGCGGACGGAGCGGTGTCGGATGTGTAGGAGAAGTTGTCAGCCAGTATGCGCCACACGGTGGGGAAGGTGTCATCGTTGATCTGGAACTTTGCCTGCTGGGTGACCGTGACCTGTGCGGCGTCCTTGGGAAGCGCGGCAGTCCATATTGCTGCTGCGGCGGCCAGAATTGCTGTAATGATGGCAGCGACCATCAGGATCGTCATGGCGATCTTTCCCACCTTGCCGAAGCGGTGGGCATTGGAGAGAGTTTTCTCGTTCATCAGATTACCTCCATACGCAAAGCATAAATTATTTAACGAGTATCGTTATATCTGCAGTATACACACTGTGCACATCTTTGTCAATATATTTTTAATGTTTATCATAAAAATTTTTTCGATACCCATTAAGCACGCATTCTTTACATAGACTGGGAGGCACGATGCCCATGATCAACACCATGAATTTACTCAGTGCCGGAGTGGAATTGTTTGCGGCATCTATTATGGCGATCTTATTGCTGGGCTGCTGGGAAGAACGCCAGTACAGGACAAAGACGAACAGGCTGTTTGTCGCCATTCTTTCCATTCAGACATTGCTTCTGATCGGCGATTCGGCGATATGGCTCCTGCTGAACGAGCCGACACCGGGCAAAATCCCGCTGGTAAAAACGCTCACATTGATTACCGACATCATGACGGTGGTCCTGTCCGTAGTCTATACCTATTTCCTTTTCAACTTCATCTCTCAAAAAAAGCCTATTTCTTTTGTGTTTCCCCACGCTGTATCGGCTATATGCGGTGTGGTCATCCTGCTTTGGATATTCTGTTTGTTCAATGACTGGTACATCTGGTACGACGCAGACGGCAACCAGATCGAGGGCCCGCTTTATAAGCTCATCTGGCTGTTGGGCACACTGCTATTAATTTTCTGCGTTTTATTCACGGTATGGCATCATCGGGTGCTGGGCAGAAGAGATACCTGTATTCTCTCTACTTACGGAATATTTCCACTGATTGGGTCTCTGCTGGAATCCTATTGGTCGGTCACGCCATTGCTTCTGGCACCGACTCTTTCGCTGGTGCTGCTGTATGTGATACTTCACACGCAGCAGACTCGCAGCGCTATGGAGCAGGAGATACAGCTTGCACACATGGAAACAAAACTCGCCAAACAGTCGGCAGAACTGTCTGATAGCCGGATCAACATCATGCTCAGCCAGATCCAGCCACACTTTTTGTTCAACGCCCTCACTTCTATCAGCGTACTGTGTGAAAAAAATCCGATGAAAGCGCAAACAGCGCTCAATGATTTTGCGGATTATCTGCGCGGGAATTTGGACTCCCTCAGGCGCACCGCCCCCGTTCCGTTTTCCAAGGAACTCAAGCACATCAAAATTTACCTTTCCCTGGAGCAAATGCGCTTCGAGTCGGAACTGAATGTCGTCTATGATATAGAAGCCGACAGCTTTCTGCTTCCTGCATTGACGGTGCAGCCGTTGGTGGAAAACGCGGTGAAGTACGGTGTGGGCAAGAAACCGGGCGGCGGCACCGTCACCATCTCTACGCGAGAGGAAGCGACCTGCTTTTCCATCACCGTGGCCGATGACGGCGTGGGTTATGACCTGCAGGAGACGCAATATGACGGGCGCACCCACATCGGCATCGACAACGTGCGCGCCCGTCTGGCCGCCATGGTCGGGGGGACACTGACGATCCAAAGCGAAAAAGGCCGCGGGACCTCTGCCACAATACAACTTCCAAAGGAGAAGCTGACATGAACATTCTGGCTGTCGATGATGAGAGAAATGCGCTGGAGGGACTGGAAACTGTGCTGCGCCGTGCACTGCCGGAGGCGGAGGTTTACCCCTTCCGCACCAGCGCGGACGCGCTGGTGTTTGCTGAAAACACCCCCTGCGCTGTCGCCTTCCTTGATATTGAACTGCGGGACATGAACGGGCTGGAACTGGCCAAACGCCTAAAAGACCAGCACGGCGAGACCAACATCGTCTTTGTGACCGGATACAGCGAATACGCCATCGACGCCTTCGACCTCTACGCCAGCGGCTATTTGCTCAAGCCCGCAACGGTGGAAAAAGTACAGGATGCCATGGAAAACCTGAGAATACCGCCGGAAACCATCGGGCATGGCAAACGCGTCCGCATCCAGTGCTTTGGCAATTTCGAGATCTTTGTGGACGGCGTTCCGATCCGCTTTACCCGCCGACAGACCAAGGAGCTGCTGGCCCTGCTCGTGGACCGCAAGGGCGCGATCATGAATACGGAGCAGCTTTGCGCCACACTCTTCGAGGACGCGATCCCCCTCCTGCAACAGAAAAGCAATCTGCGTAAGCTTGTTTCCGATCTCTCGGCCACCCTGCGGGCGGCGGACGCAGAATCCATCTTCCTGAAACACCGCAACAGCTTTGCCGTGGCAACGGAGAAGTTCGACTGCGACTACTATGACTTTCTGCACGGTCTGCCGTCCGGCGTCAACGCCTATGCGGGCGAGTATATGAGCCAGTATTCGTGGGCGGAGATGACGCTGGCCACACTGGAAGATTGACCCCTTTCCTATCAGTATTTGCTTCAAAGAGCCTGGTTTTTCGACCGGGTTCTTTTTTTCGCCCTTGTGGACGCTGCGTGGACGCTTGCTCCTGTATCATAAGATCAGCCGGATCAGAAAGCGAGGGATAGAAATCAGGTGATACCAACATGAAGATCATTGCAGTAGACCCGAACCCCGAAAAGCTGATGCGCCTGTCGGCGGAAATCAGAAAGAGTACACCGCCGGGTTCCTCCGTTGAGTGCTTCTGCGACCCGCTATACGCTCATCAGTATTCGTTCTATCATCCCGTTGACGCGCTGTATGCCGTCGCACGGATGGGCCACCTGACCGGGCTGGAGCTTGCGGAGAATATGCGGTCAAGGTATCCTGCACTGCGTGTGTTCATTCTCTGGCACAACGATGCATTCCGGCAAGAAGCTGAGCAGTTGGAAGTGGACGGCTATCTCATCACGCCGGTCACTGCCGATGCGCTGAAAAAAACGATGGAGGATGCGGAACAATGGGACAGATCATTTTGAAAAAGAAAGGATGTTTTTTTGAAAAGAAGATATAACACGGAACCATCAGAAAAATCATGATTTGAGGAGGTAATTTGCTGATGAAATGCAAACGAATTTTATCCATGCTTCTGACGCTGTGCATGGTAATGAGCCTGTTCGCCGGGACAACGGTCACGGCAAGCGCGGCAGACGGGGCAACAACGCTGTATGTCAACGGCGTGGATATGCTGGATGACAGCAGCACAGCACCGACCGGCGTTTCTTACGACAAAAGCACAAACACGCTGACGCTGGAGAATGCTGAGTTGAGTACGCCTTACAGCGGAAACGTCAATTACGCAATGCATGCGGCGGTCATTTACTCGACGGGCAACTTGACCATCGATCTGGTTGGCAGCAGCACAATCACATATTCAACTTCCGGTGAGGCAACGTATTTGGCGGGAATTGTGAATACAGGCGGCAACCTGAAGTTTACCGGAAGTGGTTCTCTAACGATTAAGAATGGGATCGATGCCGCCGGTAATAACAAACGCTACTATGGTATCTGCTCCTATGGAGCGCTGACTGTTGATAATCCTACCATTACGATCGATGCAGAGAAAACGATGACGTGTGCAGAAGAATGCGGTGTCTTGGTGGCGGGAGCATTTGCAATCGAAAAGGGCACTGTAACAATTAGAACTTGGAATACAACAACAAGCAGTAACATTGCACTTTGTGTTGCGAGTGGGACGAATAGTACGCTTGGCTCTGGAGCAAAGCTCATTGCGGAAGCAGGCAACAGCGGTGATGACACCAAAAGTTATGGTATTATGCTCCAGAATTCTTCACTTAAGCTCAAAGCAGGTGCAAGCCTGCGTGCCAGTGGAGGAAAACAGGCTCTGCGCACGAGCACTGGAACGATCAGTGCTGCTTCAACGGATTTGACCTTGTCTGCAACCGGAAGCACGACACACAAGGCAGCAACGGAACAGCTGAAAACAATTTCTTCCGACAGTAAGACGCTAACTTCTTCCCGGTACAAAACCCTTGAGGTCACGGCAAGCAACACCCCCGCCCAGTATGCCACTGCTGTACTGAAGCTGAACGGTTATACCGCAGGGGCAGCTTTCGACCAGGCGACCATTACAACGACCAGCAGCACCGGTTTTAAATCTATCTCTTTAGCGGGCTTTATGGACGATCCGAATGGTAAATTTGACCCGAAGGGGACTTTTAGTGGAACAAAGGCCTATTATGTCAGCCTCAAAATGCCGCGAGGAGCAGGATACAAACTTCAGGAAAGCGATGGAAAGCCGGTAGGTGTTACATTAGAGGGCGCCACGCCGCAGCCGCTCAAAACAAATAAGGATTTCTTGATTTTCAAGATGAACAGTAAACCTGCCGCTGCAGCCCCCACCTTCACCGACGGCTTCGGCAACACCGTCGAGAACGCTGCCACCTATGAAAAGGGCAAGACCATCAACGAAAAGGGCTACACCTTTGCCGGCTGGTTCAACGGCGAGACCGAACTGACGAGCGCTGACGCTGCGGTCGCCGGCACGACCTATACCGCCAAGTGGACGAAGAACGGCAAGACCGTCCGCACCGCCGTCCTTGACCTGACGGCGATCAGTGAGAGCAACACTTTCGGCGCGACGCTGACAGGCGGCGTTTACACCAATGCCGCCGAGGGCTGGAACTGGGATACAGCGACCAAAACATTGACACTCTCCGGCTGCAATTTTAACATTGTTGATACAACAGGTACGAGTGGTTTCATGGCTATCAAACTTCCTGCAAAATCTACCATCAATCTGGCAAGCGAAACGGAGAATATAGTGGTTAGTTCCTCAACCAAGCAATCTGGTGCAATAGGAGCTGCCACATCGCTTACTATCAAAGGCGATGGTACTCTGGGTATTACCAGTAGTTTTACAGGGATTATGGCTGGCGGAAACATCGCAATCAACAGTCCAATCACTGTTAAATCTACCAGTAATGAAGAGTATGCAATGGCAATCGCTATAGAAAGTGAAAATGAAGCTGACACCATAACAATTGCCGACACATTGGAAATTACAAAACCTGTTGAGGGTAAAATCCATAGCAGAGGTAAGACGATTCTTGATAGCAACGGAGGAGTTGCCAAAGAGGTTGTCATCAGTGCAAAGGGCGGCAGCACAGAAACTCCGACCTTTAATGACGGCCTGGGCAAAGCAGACTGCACATTTAACACCTATGCCAAGGGCGCGAAAAATGACAAGGGCTACACCTTCGCCGGTTGGTTCGGTGACGATGGGAAGGAACTGACCAGCGCCGCAGGCGCAACCGCCGGCAAGACCTACACCGCCAAGTGGACAAAGAACGGCAAGACCGTCCGCACCGCCGTCCTTGATCTGACCCAAATCAGTGAGAGCAACACCCTCGGCGCAACAAAGTCCGGTGACATCTACACCAACGGAAACGAGGGCTGGAGTTGGGATGCTACAACCAAGACCCTGACGCTCAGTGGCGCGACGTTTGACGTGAACAAGCAGTCAACGGAGCCGAATATAGAGGGCAGCGGCGCGATCCTCCTGCCTGCCAATGCGAGCGTCACCACGAAGAAGGGTACGGAGAACACCGTGCACAACGGCTCCACAATTGGGACCGCCCTGGGTACCTATATCGGCTCCGGTATTGTGAGCAAGGGTGCATTTACCATTAAGGGCGACGGTGAGCTGTCCGTTACCGCCGGTGCCTTCGGTGTATTTGCCGTGGGCGATGTGTCTATCGAGGCACCGATCTCCATTGTCTGCACGGAGACCGAGGGCAATGTCGCTGCTGTTGTGACAGACAAAGACCACAGTATCACCATCGCACCCTCTCTGTGCATCAAGACCCCCACCAAGGGTAAAGTGGCCTCCTCCGGTGTGGCTCGTTACATTGCTGAGCAGGACGGCCAGAAGCCCGCAAGAAATGTCGTCATCGGCGCGGCGTCCAACAGCTATTACTACTACGGCGGCGGCAGCACCAGCAGCAACACCCCCAACAAGTCCCCCAAGACCGCCGATGCGGGCATCTCCCTGTACGCCGGCATGGCCGTGGCGTCCCTGCTGGGCAGCGGCGTGGTGTTCAGCCGCAAGCGCAAGGATTTCTGATAGTTTCCCCGCACAACGAAAAAATGCACCCCCAGGGGGTGCATTTTTTTCGCGGATCGTCCGGCGGGGCGGCTTTATTCCCGCGCCGCGCCCTTGTCGTAGTCCTTGGGATAGGCGATGACGAAGGGCTGCTTGTAGGGGTCGTCCTTGTCGGCACAGGGGCCCTCGCGCCACATGCCGTAAAACCGGCTGAAGGGGAAAATGTAATAGCCGTCCTGATAGTGGTCGGTGATGTCATAGGGGTCTGCGAAGATCAGCACATCGTCATAAGGGGTGTCGCTGCCGCAGGTGTCGATGCCGATGATCACCTGCCAGTGGCCGGCCCAGTCCACCCAGTCCACCAGAATGGGGATGCCCCGGTCGATGAAGTCGATGACCGACTGCTCGAAGCCCTCGATGGTGTCGAATTTCAGGTCGGTGCCGGCGTGGTACTCCACATTCCAGCCGATGAGGTCGAAGAAGTCCGCAATGTTTTCTACCGTGGAGCCGCGCCCCTCGCAGCTCTCGATGAGCTGACCCACCAGCCGCTCGTGGTAGCGCTTCTGACCGAACCAGTTGAGCACCATCAGCGCGCAGGCCGCGCCGCAGGTGTACTCCGTGGTCTGCTGGTATGTCTCGAAGTGGGAGAGAATGTGAAGCGTCTCGTCGCTGGTCATGTTGTAGTAGTCGTTAAAGATGTAGTAGCGGGAGTCGTGATGATCCGTTTTCCCCGCGAAGGAGGACGCGCCGTCCTTGCATAGGTCGGGCTTGTATTTCTCCGGATAGGCGATGGTGTGCTTCTCCGGAAATGCAGCGTGGTTGGTGTTGTCGCTCATGATCTGACCTCCCGTCCGGTGTTTTCTGGCGAACATTATAATAGCATGACCGCAACAGAACTGCAACCGGCAGGGGGGAGGTGTTGCACTTTTGTTGCACTTTGGGTGGTATTGTATCCTCGGTACACTGGTCATGCGGTGCGGAAGGAGGGATACGGTGCAGCAGGAAGCGTACAAAAAACAGGAGAGTATCACCGGATTGCAGTTTCTGACGGAACTGCCCAACTTTGTGCTGGTGCTGGCCTCCGCTGTGGTGTCCCACTCGCTGATCGTCTGGCTTGACTTTGTGGACACGCTGGGCAACCTGCTGTCGGAGGCCATCGTGGCGGCGCAGTCCCGCCGCATGAGCCGCGACCTGCGGTATGAATATAACTACGGCGTGGGCAAGATCGAGGCGCTGACAACGCTTTTCACCGATGCCATCGAGCTGGGCGGTCTGCTGTGCATCGCTACGGTGTCCGTCATGCAGCTTATCTCGCCGGAGAGTCCCAGCGAGCTGCTGATCTACGTGGTGGCGCTGAAGGTGGTGAATGTGTTCTTCGACCTCTGGTTTCTGCGGGGACAGGCAAAAATACGGGCTGCCAACCCTTCCACCATTGCCGAGAGCGAATATGTGGGCAACATCGGTGCGTTGGCCTTCGACGGCGCCGCGCTGCTGGCCTTGCTGGCGGTGTGGCTCCTACGGGGACATCGTGCCTCATGGTATGTGTCCCCAATATTGAGCCTTGGCATCGCGCTGGTGATGATGGCCTTCTGCGTGAAGCGTATTCGCCGCGCTATGACGGAGCTGGCAGACAAAACGCTGCCGGAGGAAGCGCAGTTGAAGATACTGAAGGTGCTGAACCGGCACAACGGCGACTACCGCAGATTCGACAGCATTCGTTCCCGCTACACCGGTACCACCGTGACGGTGGATCTGGCGGTGACCTTCGACGAGGGGACTACCTACCGGCAGATAGAGGATTTCCGCGACGCCGTGCAGCGGGAGCTGACGGAGGAGATCCCCAACTGCCGTGTATCGGTGATCGTGTGATATCCGTTTTTACCGCGGGCGATGCCCGCTGAGAGAATATACCAAGAAAGAAATTAGGAGGTCTTACAGTTATGTGGACGAGAAGAGAACTGAAGGAGCAGGCGAAGGATGCTCTGAAGCGGAACTATTGGAAGGCTGTGCTGGTGACGGTGCTGTTCGGAGCACTGCTGGGCGGCACCGGCGGCGCGGCCGCGGCTGGCGTCACTGCCTCCTCCGGCAGCGGCAGCAGCGACACCGGATCCGCGTGGGCGTTTATCGGGGGATTCCTGCATGAGTACTTCCCCGGATTGCTGACGACGCTGATCATCTTGGCCGTGGTGCTGGTGATTCTGTCGCTGGCGGTGAGCATCCTGTTGCTGAACCCCATCAATGTGGGCTTTTCCTACTTCCGCGTCAACGCCCTGCGAGGCACCGGCAATGTGGGCGACCTGGGCCGCGGCTTCGATGCCGCCTATAAGCGCAACGTGGGCACCCTGCTGCTGCAGGCGGTGTATACCTTCCTGTGGACCTGCCTGCTGATCGTGCCGGGCTTCATCAAGGCGTATGAGTACTGCATGATCCCCTACCTGCTGGCCGACCACCCTGAGATGACCCGGCAGGAGGCCTTTGCTACCAGCAAGGCCATGATGAAGGGTAACAAGTGGAAGGCCTTCGTCCTGGACCTGAGCTTCATCCCCTGGGATATTCTCAGTGCCCTGACGCTGGGCATCGTATCGGTGTTCTATGTGGCGCCCTACCACCAGCTCACCGCCGCGGCACTGTATGAGAAACTGAAGGCACAGAATGAAGTGCCTGCGGCAGAGGTCCCCGCGCAGGGCGAGTAACATAAAAGGGAAAATGCGGCTTGTCGCTTCACCGCAGCTTACATTGTGCGGTACTGCCTTAAACCATCTGCTGCACTTCTGCTGCGCATTGGATAGTACAGTGGGCGATGAGAAAAACGGACAGCTCTTGAAGTGCGATGACTAAATTAACAGGAGGGATCACATTGGGTGATTTTCATACAGCCGTAGCACTGATCGTTGCCACAGACACAGAGGAGACCGCCGTTCGCCATATGTATGAGTGGACACAGCGCACCTTTGCGGAGGACGGCCAGCCCTATTATGAGGCATGCTTCTCCCGGGGCAGCGAGGAACATCGGGTGGTGTATGCCCGGCAGGGCGAGATGGGAATGGCGGCCGCGGCGTCGCCAGAGAATCAGTGTCATGTCCATATCGGGCCTATGGCTTGCGGCACCTCCGTGGTAGCCAACCGTGATGTGCTTGAAAAACAGGTGCGCTCCCAGCTGCAGGGGACGGTCGCGCTGGATATGGAGTCGTATGCCGTTGCCTATGCGGCGGAACATGCCGTCGAGCCACGCCCCGTACCGCTGATCATCAAAAGCGTCTGCGACTACGCCGATGCGCAGAAATCCGATCAATACCAGAAGTTCGCGGCATTTACGAGTTGTGAATACGCCAAACTGCTGTACGAAAAATTCTTACCGCTGTAGTGTGAAGATCATGAAAACGATTTTACGGGACACGCATTCGCTGGATGCGGCGGGCGTGGACAACATATCCGAACAGATCGCCGATGTGCTGGCGGACTATCCCTACATTACCAAGCGCGACATCCTGCGCCTGCGTTTGGGCGCGGAGGAGATCCTGCTGCACTGGCGGCAGGAGGTAGGCGAGCTGCGGGTGGAACTGTCCATCGAGGAAAAGGGCCGCTGGGTCGATCTGATGCTCCAGATGGACGGCGTGCCCTACCGGCTGACACCACCGGACGCGGCAGAGGTCTCCGGTGTCAGCGGCGTGGAGAGCACGCTGGCCAATCTGGGCATCGACTGGACCTATCAGTTTGACCACGGGCAGAACAGCGCCTATATCTCCGTGGAGGCACGGGAGAGCCACCGCGTCCGCCATGTGCTCACCGCCATGGCGCTGGCCGCTGCATCCGCCGTGCTGCTGCGGCTGCTGCCTGCCGCCGTGGATGTGGTGCAGAACTATGTGACGCAGCCGCTGCTGGCACTGTGCTCTAGATTCCTCACCGCCGTGGTCACGCCCATGATGCTGCTGGCAGTCATCAGCGGCGTGCTCAGCGTGGGCAGTCCCCGCACCTTCCATCGGGTGGGACGCTATGCATGCATCCGCTTTCTGTTCAGTATGCTGGTGGTCATCCTGTGCGCCGGTGTGCTGTGCGCCGCGTTTTTCCCGTTCCGCTTTTCCACGGAGGGGGAGGGGAGCCTCGCCGTTTTCGGCCGGTTCCTGTCGGGGATCGTCCCCGCCGACGCCCTGTCGCCCCTTATCGACGGCAATATGCTGCAGCTGGTGTTCGTGGGCACGGTGGTGGGTATGGCCATGCTGTTTTTGCAGCGGCGCGTGGGCATGACGGCTCAGCTGGTGGACGAGGGCAGCGCCATCGTGCTGAAGCTGCTGACCGGCTTTGAACGCGCGCTGCCGGCCTTCGTGTTTCTCAGTATGCTCTCCACTGGGCTGACCGCCGACGTGGACACCCTGCTGAGCTACGGGCGGATGATCCTGCTGTTCGCAGCTTTCTGCACCGTGGTGACGGCGGTGCAATTTGCGTATGTCGCCCGCAGGACGGGGTATCCGGTCGGGAAAATGTGGGAGATCCTGCGGCCAACCTTTATGGCGCAGTTGGCCTCGGCCTGCTCCTCCTCCGCCTTTTCCGACGCCTATGACGCCTGCGAGCGGGGCTTCGGCATGGACAGAAGGCTGGTGCGCTTCGCGCTGCCCATCGGCACGGTGATCCACAAGCCGCTGATCGCGGCGGAGTTCGTGTTCGTGATCTTCGCCATCCGGGACATGACCGGCGACACCATGACGCTGGGAGCTCTGCTCCTGCTGGCGGTTATGGCGTTCTTGACCTCGGTGGCGTATCCACCGGTGTCCGGCGGCGAGATATCCTGCTATACCGTGCTGTTGTTACAAATGGGCATAAGCGGCGATCTGCTGGCGGCGGCCTGCGCGCTGTCCGCCCTGTTTGACATGGTGGAGGCTCCCTGCAACACCCTGTGCACCGAGCTGCAACTGCTGCTGACCGCCCGCAAGCACAACCTGATGACCGGCGGCAAAGCCGCGCAGCAGCACACACCGGAGGTGACCCGATGACCGACCGCATCAACAGGGCGTTCCTCTTTGCGCTGTACGCCCACGGCGCGCAAAGGCGAAAGGACGGCTTGCCCTATATCGTCCACCCCTTTGAGGTGGGCATGATCTTGGCCCGCAACGGTGCCGACGAGGCACTGGTCTGCGCCGGACTGCTTCACGACACCATTGAGGACGCCTACATCACGCCGGAGCAGCTCCGCGCCGCCTTTGACGAGGAGGTGGCGGAGCTGGTGCTGGAGGACAGCGAGGACAAATCCAAAAACTGGGAGGAGCGCAAAACGGCGGCTATCCGGTCGCTGTACACCGGAAGCTGCAGTCACCGGATGCTCATGTGCGCCGACAAGCTGGCCAACCTCCGCAGTATCCGCGACCGGCTGGCGGAGGAGGGAGATGCTGTGTGGAGCCGCTTTAGCCGCGGCAAGGACAAGCAGGCGTGGCTGTTCCGCGAGACGGCGAAGGCCCTCTCACCGCTGGAAGGACTGCCCATGTATGAGGAGTTAAAAGCGTTGACACGAGCCATATTTTCGGATATAACGGAGGGAGACTAATGGAAACGAATATCAGACATGACGGACAGCTTTCTGTGGTGGAGTTGACCGGCAGCATCAACTCCGGCAATGCCCATGAATTTGAGGATGCGCTCAGCGGAGAGCCCTCCAGCGAGGAGGGCGTGATCATCGACGCCGGCGGATTGGAGTACATCTCTTCAGCCGGCCTGCGGGTGCTGCTGGCGGCCAAAAAGCGCTGTAAGGGGAAGATCTTCCGCGTCGTCAATGTCAACGACGAGGTGATGAATGTCTTTGATGTCACCGGCTTCTCCGAAATCATGGACATCTCCCGCGCCGTGCGGCAACTGAGCGTGGAGGGCTGCGACCGCATCGGCGCCGGCGCCTGCGGTGAGGTATTCCGCCTGGACGACGAGACCATCATCAAGCTGTACTACCCCCGGGTGAAGAAGGAGGAGATTGAGCAGGAGAAGGCCCTGGCCAAGAAGGCCTTCGTCATGGGCGTACCCACCGCCATCTCCTACGACATCGTAGAGGCCGACGGCCGCACCGGTGTGGTCTATGAGCTGATCAAGTCCAAGACCATCGGCGAGCTGATCCGCGGCGACGAGGGCCACCTGGAGGAGTATGTGGACATGTACGCCGCTGTCTGCCGCCAGATCCACGGCATCGAGGCGGAGCCGGGCCAGCTGCCGTCCTTCAAGGACATCAACCGCTCCGACATCCCCAATGTCACCGGCATCACCGAGGAGGAGCGGGCGTACCTGCACCGGTTCTTGGACCTGGTGCCCGACCGTATGAACTGTCTGCACGGCGACCTGAACATCAACAACATCATGGTGCAGAATGGCGAGTGCTGCCTTATCGACATGGGCGAGTTCTCCACTGGTACGCCCATGTTCGACCTGTCCCGCATCCTGTTCTCTATGGAGTTCGCCGGCGCGGCCAAGGGTGAGTTCAACAGCTTCTACAAGCTGCCCCAGGATATCGTGACGCACATCTTGCACCTGTTTTTGGAGAAATATTTCGGCTGCCCGCTGGCCGAGGCCGAAAAGACCTACCCCGACGCCGCGTGGCTGTACCCGCTGGCGTGGTTCCGCTGCTGCACTTCGCTGTTGAAGGGCGACCGCTGGGGAGAAGAGAAGCGTGCCATGGCGCTGGACATTCTGCGTACACAACTGATACCATTTGTGGATGCACAGTGCGGCAAATAGTCTTGTCATAAAATAGAGGAGGAAAAAGAAATGAGCCTGAAAATCGAGAAAGTCCCTGCAGATACCGGTATCACAGTGGCACTGGCAGGCCGTCTGGATACCAGCACCGCGCCTGAGCTGGAAGCGGAGCTGGAGAAGTTGCTGCCTGCCGCCGCGGCGCTGACCTTTGACCTTGCAAATCTGGAATACATCTCCTCCGCAGGCCTGCGTGTCATCCTCAAGACGCAGAAAGAGATGGGCCGCAAGGGTGGCATGAGGCTGATCCATGTGCCGGAGACTGTGATGGAGGTCTTTGACATCACCGGCTTTGTGGACTTCCTGACCATTGAGAACTGACGATCAACACCCGAAAGGGGGAATTGCCATGCAGAGCAAGAATTCCATCACCCTCGTTCCTGACAGCGCTTCCTACACCGCTGTGCAGACGTTTCTGGAGCAGCGGCTGGAGGAAGACGGCGTGTCCCTGCGCGTGCAGAACCGCGTGCAGGTGGCCACGGACGAGATATGGTCCAACATCGTCCACTACAGCGGTGCCACGCAGGCGTCCCTGACGCTCCGGCCGGAGGGGGAGACGCTGCTGCTGCACTTTGCCGACAACGGCAAGCCCTACGACCCCACCGCCGCACCGGAGCCAGATACCACGCTGTCTGCCGATGAACGCAGCATTGGCGGACTGGGACTGCATATGGTACGGAAAATGACCACCGCCATGACATACCGCTTTGCTGACGGGGAAAACAAACTGGAGTTGACATTTGACATCAAATGACCCGCACGGTGCAAACGGCACCACGCATATGAGAAAGGAGATCCCATGAAAACGCTGAAAAAAGTTCTGGTCGTACTGCTGTCCCTGCTTGTACTGTCCGCCGCCCTGTTTGGCTGCGGCGCCAAGGACGAGCCCCCCACGGAGCCGTCCGACACCCGCATCCTGCCCATCCCCTCCTCCTTCGATCCCACCAATCTGGAGGACTGCTCCTTCCCTGTGTCCTTCACCAACGATGATATTGAGCTTAACGATGAGGGAAGCTTTGTCCTGCACATGACTGTGTGGGAGCAGGAACTGTTCGACGCGGCGTCCATCACTGGGTTGAAGGAGGGCGACGTTATCGTAGTGCGCGGCAACGATGTCTCTGTCGCCGCTGTAGAGCAGGCGGATGGCGTTGTCCATATCAATGGTGGTCTTGAAAACGGCGGCATTACCATGGCACCGTCGGAGAGCGGCGGCACCTTCTATGAGAGCGGCTCTGAGCTCACCGAGTACGACGTCCTGTACACCTCCGTGGCGCAGATGGTGCTGCCCGTCAACGGCGGTGAGTTCGTCTATCGGGATTCCTCTGATTTGGAAAAGGGAGAGGTAACCTATGTGGCCGGCGATCTGCTGACCATGAAGGACAGCGTGGACTTTGGCTGCACTGCTATGAACGGCACTGCGCACATCGTGAACAATCAGGTGGTGGAGATTATCCGCGTCTATATGCCCTGATTTGACTCGAATATTGCAAAGGAAGCACCCCCACACGGGAGTGCTTCCTTTTGCTCTACAGACTGGTTTCATTATGCCGAATGGCGGACTGGATGCCGTCCTTGATCTCCAGCAGCTGCGAAAAGCGGTACCATGGCGTCTCCTCCGCGATCATCTCCACCAGATCGGCGCAGATGTCCTTGCTGAGGATGTACTTGGTGATCTTGAAGCTGCTGCGGACGTTTTTCGTCAGGTACAGCCGGTTCACCAGATTGAAGTCCGACAGCAGCAGGAACACGCCCTGCTGGAATTTCATCAGGTCGTTGGTGGCGATGTCGATGAGCTTGCCGATGGGGCTGGTGCGCTTTACATGCTGCTTCAGTTCCTGCACCTCCGGGGAAACATCGTCCTTCTCAAAGTTGTATACATACACCTTGAAGTCGTTGAGCCAGCATTCCGCCACCACCTTGTCCGTAGTGTAGTTGTTGTTGAGATCCTCGATCTCCACGGCGTATAAGATACCGTCATCGACGAACTCGGTTTTCTCCTTCAGCCCGAAGGACAGTGCCACGTACAGCGACTTGGTGAAGTCGATCAGCGGCGAGTCGTTGAGATAGTGCTGAGAAAAGGCGCACAGGTCGTACAGGCGGTACTTCCCAGCCGTGCCGAAGGTGGTGTTGTACAGGTCGAAAAAGCTGCCGTAGGACTTGTAGTAGTCCAGCAGGAAGTCCGCGTTGACCTCCACGCAGTGGCCGCCGTCCCGCATCAGTGTGCTCTTGTTCCGGTACATGGTGGGCAGCAGCGGGCGGTTCAGTCCCCCCACCCGCTCGCCGCGGTAGAAAATGTGACGCTCCTTGTCCCTGAAGGGCTCCAGCAACTCCCGCCGGAACGTCTCCATACTGTCGATGAACACCTCGCCGACGCTGTAATCAAAGTCGAAGTTGTCCTCCAGCTCCGCCGCGGACAGTTCCCCTGTGCGAATGTCAAACTCCATGTGCTCTCTTCCTCCTGCCCTCAATATATGGCCGCGGTTCACGCGGGGACTCGGCCACCCTCCCCCACCCCGGTCATTCCGCCTGAGCGCCCTCCTCCGCCGGTATCGGCGGCACGGGCGTGCGGGTCATCGCGTAGTGCATCACATCGCTGCCGGGGATCAGCGCCTGTTCCTCCAGCCGGAACGCGAAGTGCCGGTAGATATCCACGTTCTGCGGCTTGTTGGTCTCCAGATAGCAGACGATATTCTCCCGGTCGCAGAAGGCCAGCATGGGGCGCAGCAGCTTCGCGGCGATGCCCTGCCCCTGTGCCTGCGGCCGCACGGAGAGGTTGTACAGATACCAGTCCACATTAGCCGTGTACTTCTCCTTCAATCGCATGGCGAAGGTCTCGTATGTCAGCAGCCTGCCGATAATGCCGGGGCCGGCGCGCAGGATCAGACGAAGCCCGCCGTTGGTCAGGAAGGGAACGGTCTTGCTGCCGGTAAAGCCCAGCGGCAACCACGCGGCAAAGCCGTTGAGCTCCGGACTGTCGGCGTAGATCACGCCATCGTTCGCCATGGTGCGCAGCGACACCTCCATAATCCGCTTGGAGGCCTCCCGGTCATAGTGGCCGTTGGTCAGCCAGTTGTGGAGCGGATAGTCCTGATAGGCCTCCATAGCCACCTCCGCCAGGCGGCCAATGTCCTCCGGCGACGCGATATACAGCCCCGCGTCGGTGATGGCGCTCTTTGCCAACGGCACCTCGATTTTTCTTACCAGCTTGTCCATACGGCGCTTCCCCTCTGCAATTTCTTGTGAACACTATACAGTGCAAAGCGCAACAGAACTGCAACAAAAGAAGATTTCGCCAACTTCTGCGCGGAATCTCCGCCCGAACGCCGTGATTTCAGAAGTATATATTTGCGAAACTGTCAGCGCATGGTGAACTACTTTTCTCATTTTGCTGTCACAGTTCAAACGACCTTTATCTGAATTATGGACAAGATGCAGAGTGACGTTATAGACAGCCCTTCACGCGAATCCGATCCGAGATAACGCCGTTCTGTGTACCAGAGTACCCACATGCCGCCCAGCGCGGTGTGAGGGCGTTTTTCTTCTTCTGGAATATACCGGGTACCCCCGTCCGCTGCAGAGGTCCTCCTCATGTAAAGACTGATTTCTGACACGATCATCATTACATAAGGAGGACTGTTGTTATAATGGGTATAATGGGATCGAAGGAAGCTAACATACCGATTTATGCGACAGTAAAGCCCAGTGTAAATCTATGCACCTTCCCCCGATACCAAACGTGTTAATCGAAGCAGCACAATAAGAATAAATGCGGAGAAGCACCGCTGAATTGTTTGACGACAGTTCAGCGGTGCTTTTGTTTTTGTAGGAGGACTTTTAATTAATGTGCACTGAATAATAGAAAAAGCCTTATATTTCAATCCATAGAGGCCAATCCGTGGTATAATTGGAGCAAGAGAACTGGCAAAAATCCAGCAAAAACCTTGCACTCGGAGGGCAACTATGTATCGTTACAGCAATGGACAGATCAGCCTGGCGGATTTCAAACAGCCGGTGGGCATGAATCTGAAGGAAAGCAACCGTTGGGTAAAGAAAGCCCAGACGATCCCCTGGCCGGAGATTGAGAAGCGCTACGCCGCCCTATTCACCAACCGGAAAGGCAATGTGGCCAAGCCGCTGCGTCTGGCCTTGGGGACCTGCATCATTCAGGCGGAGTATGGTTTCTCAGATGAAGAAACCGCCCTTATGATCCAAGAGAACCCGTATCTGCAGTACTTCTGCGGGTATCCTGGCTATGATGACGAAAAGCAGCCCTTTGACCCATCTTTGATGGTGTATTTCCGCAAGCGCCTGACGCCGGAAGTGCTGGGTGAGATCAATGAGATGATCGTACGGGACGCAAAGGATCGTCAGGTCAAAGAAGCCGAATGAAAGGATGACGATGATTATTCTGACGGCCAGCCGGGAACCGGCGGAAACAGCGGCACTATGATCGTGGACGCCACCTGCGCGCCGTCCAATATCCGTTATCCTCAGGATGTTTCCCTGCTCAACGAGGCCAGGGAGAACGCCGAAACGCTTTTGGATGTTCTTCACGATCCCTCGGACGGAAAGAAGCCTCGAACCTACCGCAAACGCGCCCGGAAAGATTACCTGAAATACACAAGATGCCGTAAACACACCGCGAAAATGACCCGCAAAGCCATTGGGAAGCAGCTGACTTACCTCCGGCGCGACCTGAATGCCATCGATGGCAAACTGTCCCTCGGAAAAAATCTGCCCCCTCGCCAGACGGAACGTTTGGGCACGATCCGCGCCGTCTATGAGCAGCAGAAGTACATGTACGATAACCGTACCCACAGCGTACCTGACCGGATCGTCAGCGTGAGCCAGCCCTTTGTTCGGCCCATTGTGCGGGGAAAAGCGGGAAAGCCGGTGGAGTTTGGCGCGAAGCTGGACATCAGTGTCGTTGACGGATGGACGCGGCTGGAGTGCTGTTCTTTTGACGCCTACAATGAGGCGGGAAATCTGCGGGAAATGGCAGAGCGGTTCCGAGCGCGAGAGGGGCATTACCCCAGCCGGATCCTGGCGGACGAAATCTACCGAAACCGGGAGAATCTCAGCTATTGCAAGGCGCATGGGATTCGTCTTTCCGGCCCAGCTCTGGGGCGGCCTAAGAAGGGTAAAACCAGAGACAAGGCTCAGGACTATCGGGATGAGTGCGAGCGCGTGGAAGTGGAGCGCAGATTCAGCCTGGCGAAGCGTAAATGTGGCATGGGGCTGGTCACTGCAAAGCTGAGGGAGACTGCGGCCCATGTGATCGCCATGTCCGTTCTAGTGCTGAATCTCCGCAAGATTCAGTGCGCCCTTTTGAGAATGCTCGCATATCTTCTGGAGATTCTCGCTCAGAACAAAAATTGGGCACTTGTTCAGTGGACATTAGTTAGACCGCTTGAGACTGGTGTCGTAGGTCACAAAAGTTACATTTTGCTGTTCAGCTATTCATCTATCTTTCGTGTGCAGATGAAATTCTACTGTTTTTGAGCATTAAACGTGCTTTGAGCTTGTAGAAAGGATCAAAAAACCAGCCCCGCAGCAGGGGGAGAATATAGATTATTTTATCATGCCGATCATTCTGGGGAGACAGTAGAAAAATTTCCATTGTTATTGACATGATGTGCGTTACAGAGTAAAGTATTCATCAAGACTGATTCGCAATAAAGAATATCATGGTCGTTCCGTGATCGAGGTCGTTATGATAAAAGGAAATGTAAAAATAGATCGCAAAAATCTCATCAGCATCCTGCAAAGCTGCCTTGTGCTGATTTTGGTGATCCTTGTCGCTCTGATGATGGTCGAGATCGGCAACCTGAAGGGCACGGCCCGCGTCATCAATTATGCCGGGCTGGTGCGCGGAGACACGCAGCGGGCGGTAAAGCTGGAGATCACAGGCACCCGAAACGATGAGTTGATCGCGTATTTAGACGATATTTTAAGCGATCTGACATCCGGGGATGGGCACTACGAATTGGTAAAGCTCAAGGACGCGGCCTATCAGGAAAGGCTGGACATCCAGCGTGCCTACTGGGAGCGGCTCAAGGCGGAGGTCGCGGCGGCCAGACAGCGTGGATATGAGAACACCCAAATCGTTGCCATGAGCGAGACCTATTTTGAAATGGCGGACGAAACGGTGTCTGCCGCGGAACACTATTCAGAAAAGATCGCCATGAAGATCCGCACTATTGAGATCCTCTCGGCACTGGATATGCTGTGCCTGGTGATCCTGATCATGCTCCAGACCGCCATGGCACTGAAAATGGCCCGGAAAAACCAACTGCTGGAGCAGAAGGCATACATCGACATCCATACCGGCCTGCCCAACAAAGGCTCCTGCGAGGAGCTTCTCAACAACAGGGAAATTCTCCGGGAGCCTACGGCCTGCGTCATATTTGACCTGAACAATCTGAAAACCGTCAACGATACGATGGGTCATTCGGCGGGTGACCAACTGATCCTGAGCTTTGCCCGGCTTTTACGCCGGGTGATCCCGGAAAAGCATTTCGTGGGCAGATACGGCGGCGACGAATTTATGGCGGTCATTTACCATACGGACCGGCAGGAGGTGGAGGGCATACTGGACAGTCTGCGCAGGGAAGCCGACGCTGCAAACCGTGACGGCAATCAGCTTCCTCTCAGCTACGCCTACGGTTGGGCGATCTCCGCCGATTATGAAGGCTGCGTCATGCAAACGCTGCTGGACAAGGCCGACTATTGCATGTACGAAAATAAGCGAGCCTACTACGCCACCCACGACCGGAGAGTGCCCAGGTCATAAGGCTCTTTCCAAACGAAAAACAGCAAGAACGAATTCGTTGCCACTATTGCGAAAAAAGCCTGACCTGACGAAGAAAGGACAGGGAGGCGGCACTGAACGTCCACGTCGCAGTTGTGATGGAGGTACTGAAGGCTGGTGGCAGCGTGCAGTTCATCAGCTTCGTTAGCTTTGAGGTGAAGGGGTGCGCTGCCCGATCTGCCGGTTCGATGGTTTGCTGTACAGGAAACTCACCAGCAGGTACTTTACGATGAACGCTGGGGCGAGGGGCGGACGACTATCTTCTTTGCTGCACAACTGCACCATTTTCTCATACACGGACGATAGATCCAGCACTGCCTCACATTTCCGGAGGATGGTCTCCTGCTGCATTAGATACTCGATTAATCCGCCAAGCTGATCTGGCCATTGCTGTAACGATACATAGGTGCCCTCCAGGTACAAGGTTTTTGCTGGATTTTTGCCAGTTCTCTTGCTCCAATTATACCACAGATTGGCCTCTATGGATTGAAATATAAGGCTTTTTCTTTTGTTCAGTGCATATTAAGTTAGGATGTGCAGTAGATGCTCCATTTTGCTGTCCCATTCTCTGCTGGAATCAGCACACTCTTTCAGTTCGGTTTCGATTTCAGCATTTATCGGCAGATTTTTCTTATAGCGGATGGTATGCTCAAGGCTTGCCCAGAAGTCCATAGCGATTGTACGGAGTTGTATCTCCACCGGCACATGGATCTCTTTTTCCGCAAAGAATACCGGCAGCCGGATCGTCAGGTGCAGACTGCGATAGCCATTTGGCTTAGGGTGTGAAATATAATCTTTCTCTGTGATGATTTCAATGTCAGACTGTTCTTTTAAGCACTTTGCCAAAAAGAACACATCCTCCTCGAAAGAGCAGATCACACGCACACCGGCAACATCCATGATATTTGCCTGCATGGTCGGAAAATCCAGAGGAAGTC
>OLOQ01000363.1_pt1 | contig 53220 bp, 37 predicted proteins | sample 1673101 | NCBI WGS metagenome assembly OLOQ01 (sample SAMEA3136754, study PRJEB25190) | human gut metagenome | biome: human gut; feature: human-associated habitat; material: faeces | place: Austria | collected 2013 | reverse complement strand
CTTACTGCCGCACCCACGACGGCGAGACCCGTGTGCGCACCATTGAGCCGGTGGGCATTCTGTTCAGCGAGTATTATTTCTATCTGGCGGCATTCATCGAGGGCATCGACAAGGACAAGCACTTCCAGAATCCGCAGGACAATTCCCCCACCATTTACCGCATCGACCGCATCCGGAGCTATAAGACCCTCGACCGGCATTTTGCCCAGCGGTATGCCGACCGTTTTCAGGAGGGCGAGATGCGCAAGCGCATCCAGTTTATGTACGGCGGCGAGTTACAGACGATCCGGTTCGAGTACACCGGGCCAAGTCTGGAATCCGTGCTCGACCGGCTGCCGACTGCAAAAGTTTTGCAGGTGACGGAGAAGGGCTGGATCGTGGAAGCGGAGGTGTTTGGCACGGGCATCCAGATGTGGGTAAGAAGTCAGGGAGATTATGTGAGGGTGCTTGATCGAGCGGACAAAAAATAAATGTGCAGCATTTGCACAGAGATAAAAAGGTTCTACAAAACAGGAGGAAGCTTATGCAGGCAGAAAATGCAAAACACGCAGCAGAAATGCTAAAACGCTCCGGGGAACTTGCCGGAACGGCAGCGGAAATGCTGGAAGGCGGCGCTGTCGGGGAGGCGGTGACGCAGCTGCTGGAGCAGGCGAAAAACCTTGCCCGCAGTGCGCTGGAGCTGCTGGGGCAGCACACTGCGCCGGAGACGCCCCGCAAGCCCTCGCTTGCGCGCAAGGCGGCGGGTGCAGCGATCCTGACAGGGACTGCGCTGTACCTTGTGCCGGAATGGCGGCGGACCGTGGAGGACGCGGTAAAAGTGGTTGTGGATACCCTGCGGGATGTAAAATAAATTGTAACGGAGGAAGTAAAATGAGTGCGCGTGAGCCGATGATCAATCCCTATGAGGTGAATGAACTTACGAAGTACTGCCTGAGGATCCTGACCTATACGGATGAACTGCGGGGCGATACAGCACTGAAGCAGGCTTATGAGAAAGCTAAGGAGTTGGAAAACTCCATTCGGAAGCTGAAGATCGCCTCTTTGATGGAAAACAAAACGCTGATCTGCGTTGCCGGTATGCAGGGCGCGGGCAAGACCACCCTGATGAAGAACTTTTATGGCCTGAAGGGGGGACGAACTGAGCATTGAACTGGGCCGCGGCGAGCGCATCCCTGTGCTGATCACGGAGACGGATGTGACGGCGCCGGTCATGAATGCGATCCGCGTCCAGAAGAACGAGGCGGGAGAGTATGCGGCTGTGGAGTGCAGGATGGAGGCAAACGAGTTTGCCCACGCCTCCAAGGGCGAGGATGACAGCATCCTGTATCTGGAGATGTTTGTGCCCTACCGCCATACGCACAACTCGGCGGTTTCCTTTATGCTGCTGCCCGGCTTTGAAAAGAATAACGACTACTGGCGGGAGCTGATCAACTTTGCGGTCAACTCCTCGGATGCGGCGGTCTTTGCGTTCGACGAGTCCCGCTTCTCGCAGGGGGATAACTTTGAGCAACTGAAAAAACTGACGGAGCGGTTTGGCAACAATATCATTTACGCCATTACCCAGTCGGATGCCAGCAAGGACGACAACGAGGAGGTGCGGCAGTCCTGCATCAAGGCACTGGCGATCCCGCAGGCGAATGCAGACCGCGTGGTCTGCACCGGGCAGTATGATGATGAAAAAAAGAACGAGGCATGGATCGAAAAGCTGAAGAATGCCATCGAGCGGTACGCCAGCACTACGGATCAGTCTGCCCGCGATAATACCCGCTATCTGTATAAGGAAGTGGAGCATATCAAGGATGTCCTGTATTCCATCAAGGAAGTGCTGAAAAGCGACGACAGCGCAGCCGTTGCAGACTACAAGGATAACACCATCCTGAACTATTTTGACAGAGCACTTGCAAAAAAGCGCAAAGAATATGAAGAGGCGCTGGAAGAAGCGCTTAAGGATGGTGCCAACGAGAGCAGGCAGCAGATGGAGAACATTCTGAATAGCTACGGCGAAAAGAAGCGGAGCCTGATCTCGATGATCTTCACCAGAGGAAACAGCATCAACGATGTTAAGGCGGCACGCGAGAATGTAATGCGCTCGTTACAGGCGCAGGACGGCGCATCGGATCAGCCGGAATATCTGCCGGATCGTTGTATGCTGAGCGCGCTGGCTACCACGATGCAGGCGCTGGATACTCCGCAGGGCAAAACTGACCTTCAGCGGCTGCTTGAAAGTGAGAACAAGGAAAGTAAAAAAGCGCTGAAGGCAGGGAGTGAGCAGAAACTTCAGCTGACGAATGATGTCTGTGCACTGGTCAGCCAGCAGCCCCCGAAGGACTACAAGATCCAAACCCAAAACACCAGAAGGCTGATGAGCGCGCTGGTGGATATTGCCGTCTATTATTATGGCGTGATGAGCAGCGATGATCTGGCAATGGTGTGCAGTACGGAAGGAAAACAGGTGAAGGGCTATACGCCCAGCGAAAGTAAGCTGGAGATGGAGCATATCCAGGAGGGTGCACAAGAGGCATGGAAACTCTTTGTAGATCTCGGAACAACGGTCGCGGGCGTTAAGGATATGGCAGATGCCTCCAAGCGCACCGGCATGGATAAGCTGTTCCACCGCTCCGCCAAGATGAACAGCTCCTCTATGAGGAAATTCGCTGTCGGTCTGGGCGGCATGGCAGGTATGGATCTGCTGGGTGATGCGACCATCAACATGATTCCGCAGATCGCAGCCTCCTTTGGCGTTTCGGTACCGGTAGTGGGCGCTGTAGCTATGGCGCTGATCGCGGGCGGCAGCGGAATTGCAGCCCTGCGGGATCTTTCCGGAGTACAGTGCGAGAATCTGAGGAGGGCGAACAGCGCAATCGACTCGGTCTATACGGCGCTGAAGGAGGAAGAACTGAAGCGCTTCGACAGGCAGATGGGAAGGCTGCGTGACACCATCCAAAATAACGTCGAGGATCGCAACGGCGATGTGAAAAAGCCCATGAAGGCGTACAACGCCAAGGCGCAGGTGGATGCTGCTTTGGAGCTGCTGCAAACGGTCTCGGCCAGATCCAGAGAGGCGCTTTATGCGATGTGAGGAGCTTTTTAAGGAAAGAAGTCTTTGGCAGAAGAATGCATTTGACCGGATAAAGGCCAGCTTGCTGACGGCGCGGGACAACGCGTTTTTGCAATACGATGGGATGCAGGAAAGCTATCTGGTCGTTGTTTACGGCCCCTCCCAGATTGGCAAGACCAGCCTGATCCTGAAGCTGATCGGGATACGGGACGACGGCGACTGTTTCCAGAAGGTCAGTCAGACCTTGCGCACCAAGGAGATCACGCGGGGCAACTCGTCTACCTCCACTGCCATCCTCTACGCCCGCTCCGATACAGAGCAGTATGCGCTTGCGGTGGAGGATGAACCGGGCAAGGTCTCTGAAAAGCTCTTTTTCGGCAACGAAAAAGAGTTGGAGGCCAAGCTTATAGAGGTGCGCAGCCGGGTGGTAAAAAACAGAGAATCTGCGCGCAGTGTCCTGCATATTGATATCCCGCGGCAGTTTTTTACAGCGAAAACTGCGGCAGAAAATCTATATGTGATAGACCTGCCCGGTGTTGGCAGCAAAACGGAGGGCGAGGCCGCTCATGTGCAAAAGCTGATGCGCAGGTATCTGCCGGTTGCACAGGTATGCCTTGTGGTATGTACGGCAAATACCATCCAGTCGCTGGAGGTGCAGGACGGTCTGGAGCCGTACTGGCGGGACAAGCCGGGGCAGTACATTGTGGCAGCGACCAAGGCGTTCTCTCTGGGAACGGTCAAGGATTACTTTAAAAAGCCGCGTCAGGAACGCGAAAAAAGCTTCTATGACTTTGTAATGGAAAAGTACAGGACCGAAACCAGAGAGTATCTGGGCAGAACCAGCAAGGTGGAGGTGTTTCCTGTAGAGCTGGCGGACTCGTTCCAAAAGCTGTGGGAGAGTCTGGAGGAAGAGGACCGGAAGGAGATGACCGAGACCCGGGACCGTATCCTTCAGGAGCTGCGGCAAAGCATCCGGCAGCGGGAGGGACAGCGCTTTCAGACAGCGCTCCAACGGTTACAGGAGGAACTGAAGACCGCCGAGAAAAGCAGGCTGGCAGAAAACGGCGGGCAGCTTGATAAAAAGCAGAAGGAGATCGATGCCGAAAACGATATCATAAAGCGAAACGAAAAATATATAGACAACGAAACCACCGGAGATAAGCAGACAGACCGGGAGGAACGTCTGCGGAAGATCAAAGGGCTGCAAGCGGCAAAGGATATGCTTACGGGCTGTGCAGACTGGTTTGAGATCCGCTATAAGCCGGCACTGAATGAGGAAATCGATGCACTGATCGAGCGGGAGAATCTGTTCCGTACCTCCGGCGGCAGCCGCTATCTTGTGGACCGTGTCAGTGCGCTCAGGCAGAATGACTCAGACCGGAGGGTGTTTGCGGCGATCCTTGATTACCTGCGCGAGAAAGTGTCCGGGAAAGACAGCTATCTGGATCAATATGTCAAGATACTGAAGGGCGCCGGGCTGCCGGTTTCCTACAACAAAGATGCGCTTTGGCAGAAGCTGGAGCAGGACATCAACGAGGACTTTTATCAGGCATACTACCCCAAACAGTCGCTGTTCCACAGAGAAAAGGTCTGGCTTGAGGACGTGCGAAAGCTGAACGGCGAGATCGTAGAAAAGGTGGCAAAAGCGCTGCTGGAGTACGAAACAAAATGGCTTGGCGAGCTTGAAGAGGTCCTCCGCAATGAGGAACGTCTGGAATGGCAGGGTCAGCAGCTGTTGGCAGGAAAAAGAAAAAAAGCCGATGCTGCAAAGGCCCGGAAAAGCACCTTGGAGGCGCAGAAGGCGGTGCTGGAAAAAGCCCGGGAACACATTATTGAGGAGATCCGGCAGGACAGGGAAAATCTGGAGGATTACCGCCGGATAGCCAAAGAAGCGTACACAGAGCAGTATGCCGGGATCGTGCGGCGTATCCGGCAGACCCCGGACACTGCCGAAAAGACAAAGCTTGTTCTGCTGCTGGGACTGCTGGAGGAGGATTATAAGACTACGATGGGAGGATGTCAGGGTGAAATCAGTGCATGAAAAACCTGAAATGGAGCTGGATCAGGGATCTGTGGAGCAGGTCAGAAAGCTGTTCAATGATTATGTGGTCGACCCGCTGGGCAAAGAGCTGAAGACTGCGGAATCGGATATCAGATCCAATGAAGAAACACAGATGGGTGCGCTCAAGCGTGACCTTGAAACCAAGCTTAACGGCACAAATGGCAGAGTGGAGGATGTGCTTCAGGCGCTTGGCGCGCAGAAAAACACAGTGGATGAGATGTCGGGTGAGTTGAATGACCTTAAGAACGACCTTGTGAGCGACTTTGAAGATAAACTCAACTCCCAGAACGAAACGCTGGAAAACAGCCTGACGAGCCATTTGAAAGAACTTCAGGGTGCCTTGTGCGGGAGCCTTGCGGAAAACACTGCCCAGCTTACGGAGCAGAGTGATGCCGACCAAAAGGTTGTGCTGGAAAGAGTTGCAGCGCTGGAGCAGCAGTTGCTTACAGCACTGGGCAACAGCAGCACCCAGATGACACAGTACCACAACGGCATACAGGAAACGCTCAACACCCAGAATGAAACACTGGAAAGCAGCCTGACGAACCATCTGGGAACGCTCAAGAATGACCTGTGCGGGAGCCTTGCAGAAAATGCTGCCAAACTTACAGAGCAGAGCGATGCTGACCAAAAGGCTGTGCTGGAAAGAGTTGCAGCGCTGAAGCAGCAGCTGCTTACAGCGCTGGGCAACAGCAGCACCCAGATGACGGAGTACCACGACAATGCAAAGGCAGAGCTGGTGGAATACCAAAAGACGCAGCAGCAGCTTGCGGTGCAGAAATACAAGATGCTGCTGGGCACCTCGCTGGCGTTTGGCATCGTGAATTTTTTGGGGATCGTGCTCCTTTTGTACCTCAACTTTATGCCCTGAGCAGCTGCGGACGTATTTTTGATGATGCCTTGCAGGTCTATTGCACTTTCGGGTTATTACAATCCCGGTCGATTGCACATACAATACAAGTATCACTTCACGAGACGGAGGGTACTTGTACTATGGTGGACTACGCCGACATCGGAAAACGCATCCGTGCCTGCCGCCTTGCAAAGGGCATGACGCAGGAGCAGCTGGCCAATGAGGTTGGCGTGGTGGTCACGCACATCAGCCACATCGAGACGGGCAACTCGGTACCCAGCCTGAAAACGCTGATCGACATCATCAATGCGCTGGACTGCTCCGCAGACGAGCTGCTGTGCATCGAGATCAAAAAAGCAAAGCCGGTGTTCGACAGCTGGATGACCGAACAGCTTGCGGATTGCTCCGCCGATGAAGCGAAGATCATCAAAGAAACGGTGGTCAGCCTGAAAAAGTCTCTTCGTAAGGTATACGGAAAGCCATCAAGATATAAATTTGATTAAATCTACCTTAAAACAGAAACAGCTGCTGACCCGTATCAAAAGAGGTACAGGTTAGTAGCTGTTTGTTTCATTAGGCTTAATCTTCAAGTCTGCCGTGGTCACAGCCGAGTGACAGATAATGCTCCACCTCTCCACTCAGCACCATCTGCGCATACTCCAGTGGCTTATTGTACAGCAGCCAGTCCAGTTCTGCCCGTTGTGCGGGGGTATTGCCGTACTCGTCCTCAATGGCAACACAGTCGATAGCAAGGATAGTGCCATCCGCAAAGTGGGCTTCCACCCGGTTGGTGTCCATATTGTAGCGGCAGGAAAGCAGTTTGTTCATAAGGAAACCTCTTTCTATATAAGGTGGTGTCTATTCGATTGTCCAAATCCCTGCCATGAATCGTAGTTGTTGATGTACATTTGATGCTTGGTCTAAACAGACAAGATTGCAGCTGCCGTTTTGGGCTCGAACCCGACCATTTTCTCGGCTTTGCATAAAAAATCAATGCCTGTTTTAAGGGGTTGATTTTGGCTCTGCACATTTTTGCACACTTTTTGCACATCGGAACGGCTGGATAACGGATGCAAGAGGGGGTGACAGGTGCAAAGAATGCAGCGGATGAAAAACACAAATTTACGGTGAAACGATAAAAGCGACGAATTTGCGCAATTCCGAAAATTGACGATTGTTGCACGTTGGTTTCTCTTAATCAGTGGGCCCAGGGTTCGAGTCCCTGGAGGTGCACCACAACAACAAAATCCGAACTTTTTTCCAATAGGAGAAGGGTTCGGATTTTTTGTTCGCAGAGTAAAACACAAATTGCTATAAGCTACTTCATTCCCCTTCTTTTTCGCTGTTTACGATAGCCTGCACCTTGGTGGGCAGACCATAGATGCTGATGAAACCGGTGGCATCGCTCTGCTTGTAGTCGCCGCCTGCGGCAAAGGTGGCGATGTCTTCACGATACAGAGAGAACGGCGACCAGACCCCTGCATTGATGAGGTTGCCCTTGTACAGTTCCAGACGCACCTTGCCGGTGACATGCTCCTGTGTGGAGGTGACAAAGGCACTCAGAGCTTTGCGCAGCGGGCTGAACCACTGGCCATCATACACCAGTTCGCCAAAGGTGATGGCCAGCTCAAAGCGCACCTGATCGTTGCCTTTGCCGGTGCTGCCGTGGCAGACCGCATCCGCACCCTCGGCGCGGGCAATCTCCACCACGCGTTTTGCCAAAATGGGGCGGGCAAAGCTGGTGCCCAGCAGATAACCCTCGTAATCTGCCCCGGCCTGCATGGTGGGAATGACGTAATCCTCCACAAATTCATCGGTCAGGTCTTCGATGTACAGCTTGGATGCGCCGCTTGCCTTGGCACGCTCTTCCAAGCCTTCCAGCTCACCCTTCTGCCCCACATTGCCGCACACGGCAATGACTTCGCAGTTGTTATAGTGCTCTTTCAGCCACGGGATGATAATCGATGTGTCCAGACCGCCGGAATATGCCAGCACGACCTTTTTGACCTCAGACATAGGAACTGCCTCCGTTCAAACCAACTTATATACTTTTCGATTTCCCTCGTGCAATTTCATGATTGCAGTGTCCGTTATACGGTCACTTGGAAAATGTGTAAAAAGTGTTCTGCATATAGCAGCAATATGAAAGCAGTATTTCACAGCGGGGCATTATGAATCTATAATAGGTAGTTGGAAATAAACAGAAAGAGGGTCTTTTTGATGGCAACGATATTTTCAAGAGAAGAAAAGGCAGAGGCACTGTTCGGGGAGATACTGAAAAATCCAGAAGCCTGCCGACGCCTGATGGATACCTTCAACGACTCGCTGGACATGGCAGACGTACTGGATGCGCCGACCGTGAGTGCACAGCAGTTTGCCGCAGCGCTGTTCAATGCCTACGAGAACAAGGATCTGTCTGCCTTTCTGATGGCGATCTGCCAGCACAGTATGTTTGACCTGCTACGGAACGCTGCCCTGATCCCGTTCAAATTCAACGCCGATGGTCAGCCGAACCCGGTGATCCTGACGGATGATGCCGGCGTTCTTTTGCCGAACAACAAATTTGCCGTGAGCAGCAAAGTATACGACCGGTTCATCCGGGTGTTCCAGAAGCAGGAAAAGGTAAAAATGTACCTTGCCAGCGGCTACTGCAAGTATCACGGCTACGACGAAGGCTCGATGGATGTGGTGGAGTACCACTACAACCAGCATTTGGGGCTGCTGCTGATCTACGAACTGCCGGACACCGTGAAGCAAAAGGTAACGGAAGCGGAGGCCTACTCCACCGTCTGGGATATCCAGATGAAGCTGCAGCACGCACTGCCCCGTTCCGTGGTCTACTATGGACAGGACACGCTCAAGGACGGCGGAACCCGCTACGATGAACTTGGCGTTTTTCTGCCGCTGGAACACTTTGCCGACCGGCTGGAACGCCATGTGGAAACTGCTACCAAGATCGTTTACGGCGAGTAAACGCCCTGTAAACGAACTCCCTTTATAAGTGCATCACAGCAAAACAAAACGCAGCGAACCGTTAAAAGATTCGCTGCGTTTTGCCTTATATGGGAGAATGGAAATGCTGCACATCAGGTGCAATAACGGAAAGTCTTGTCAGTGACAATACGGGCGAAGATCAGCCCTAACGGCAGTGCTACGATGATGAGAATGGCATCTGCAAACCATGTGGCGGAGTCCATCAGAGACAGGATGCCCAGATTATAGATGGCACGGTAGAAATACAGTCCCGGTACCATGATAACGATGGACGGCACGGTGACGGAGATGCGGGGATAACCGACGGCGCTCTTCAGGCAGGAGGCCAGCAGTCCGGCCAGCAGTGCGCCCAGAAACGCTGCAACAGCGGGCGGAAAGCCCGCAAGGCTCACCAGCTCCAGCCGGAACGTGTTCGTTACCGCACCGATAAGGGCGGCGCAGACTGCCAGGTTCCGGGGACTGTTGAACATGAGCGAAAAGCCGAACACACCGCCAAAACTTGCCAGCAGCCGGAACACGATCTCTTCCGGGAGTGTCAGGCTCAGGGCAGGGAACTGCACCGGCTGCAAATGCAGCAGCAGTGCCATGATCCAAGCCGTCATGGTTGCCACCAGAATGATGAGGACGGCGTAGGCCAGACGTTCCAGCCCGGAGCGCATATCCAGCTTGGCAAGGTCGATGCCGCTGGTAATGAACGGAAAGCCCGGAATGATGAAGAGCATGGAGCAGATATACCCCGCCTCGTGCTGCGCCGATACGGTAAACAGCACCTCTGCCAGCTTCAGCAGGATGGCATACACGAGGCTTGCTGAACAGACCGACGCCGTAATGCCCAGAAACAGGGTGAAATGGTGCTTTGTCAGCTTGCACCGTACAAAGTTGCCGATGCCTGCACCGCAGAAGGCACACAGCATTTCCACAATGCCGCCGCCAAGCAGAAAGGTGAAGCAGCCGCAGGCCAGTGCAGCTGCAAAGCCCAGTGCGATGGGCGAATACAAGCCGTGGATGCGCTCGATCTCATCGAGGTGGCTGTGCAGTTCTTCGCCGGTCATAAATTTTCCTTCCCGGTCGAAGTCGTTGACGAAATGCTCCAGTCGGTTCAGCCGGGAGGTATTCACGCCCGTATTTGTCAGACAGAGTGACTGGGTATAACACTGGTCACCGTCAAAGCAGGTGAACTCAATGGACAACAGGCCGATGTCCGCTGTTGTTGTGACTCCCAGCTCCCGCGAAAGGGTGTTCATGGAGCTTCGGACACGCCATGCGCCGGTGCCGCATTCCAGCAGCATCAGCCCGGTGCGTCCAATGACGGAGGCTTTTTCCACAAGCCCCGCCTCGGTAATGGGGACGCCCTTGCTGGCCGACGCATAGTCGTGCCAGTAGACTTCCATGTGATTTTTGATGATCTCACTTTGCCGTTGTCCCATACCGGAAAGCCTCCTTTGTGATATGGGAATGTTGCAGCCGTTTCAAGACTGCGGTGCTATTATAAGGGAAATTGCAGGGCGGGTAAAACGTATCTTGGATATGCCGGCAATGTTCGTTTGGTATTTCAAAGAAGAAAATACGTTGCGTTTTTGGCGGCTCTGCGGTAGGATAGAAAAAACACACCGAAAGGAAACTGCCGTGACCCTTCAACAACTCCGCTATGTCACGGCTGTTGCCGGCACCGGTACCATCAGCCATGCAGTGCAGCAGTTCTATATTTCTCAGTCCAGCCTGACCAATGCTATCCGGGAGCTGGAACAGGAAGTGGGGCTGGCGCTTTCCAAGACGGCAAGCTCTGTGGTGAGCCGGACGCTACTGGACGCACGCGGACAAATGAGTGCAAAATCGATGCATCCCCCTGCTTACGGTCAAAGGAAATGTCAAAAGAAGAAGGGAGTGCAGGAGAAGATGAAGCACCTCCACAAGGGCGGCTGGTGCCATCCCCACAGCACAAGGCGGCTTGCTTTTTGCCGTGGCTGCCGGATAAGACAAAATACAACACCCGCAAAGGGAGCTTTGCCCGGACGTTTGTCCCCCTCTACCGCTGCGCTCAAAACGCATAGACCGCGTTTGCGCAGCGCAGCAATGAAAGCCCCAGTGGGGCTTTTAAGCGGCAGAACGGTCTGCGATAGCAGATGGAGGGGCCTCGCCCCGACAAGTTCAACAAATGTTTCCAAATTGTTAAGACGCAAAAAATAAGTAGCTGGGCTCTGCTCATGTAATGGGGTCACCGTTTGCTCCGAACGAAGTTTTGCAGCGGCGTTGTCCGGCTCGCCCACGGAAAGTGTGAGGTCATGGCACGGTATCACGTTCAGACGGCTTATGCAAGATTCAAGGTACTGTATGAAGAAAGCCGGACGCAGTGCAGACACTACGTCCGGCTTCTTTTTTACGAATTGAGCGCCTGCCATAGCGCATCTGAAGCATCAAACACTGCTACGCTGTACCCGGCAAAGCGGCTCTGAATATCCACGGTCTGGCTTCCGTCGGCGGCGGTATTGTAGCTGCCCAGTTCCAGCCCGGAAAGGGCGGGCTGGCTGCTCCACGGGATGAGCTTTGCCTGCCAGTCCGCGCCCAGCTTTTCGCTCAGCGCCCCATAGGCCTGTTCGAAGCCCTCCGGGTCGTCCAGAATCCAAATTTTGCTTTCGCCGTTAGCAAGGTCGGTGTTCATCTGGGTGGCACCGGCCATCTGCCCGTTCATGTCGGTCAGGGCGGCATCGGCGCTCCATGTGTAGTTGTTTATCTGCACGATGACCGCCCCGTCGCCGTTAGCGTCCTCCGCATAGTCTGCCAGCGCAGTCTGCAGGCGCTGCACGGCCTCGTCCGGCAGGGCTTCTGCGGTGACCACCGCCACGGTATAGTCCGGGTCTACGGTAGTCAGCAGGCCGTGCGCCACATACGCTACGCCCACAATGACCATTGCCGCCACCGCCACGATGCCCCAGTTATAATACCACCAGTTGGCGCGGGAGCGCTTTTTCTGCTCCTGTGCGGTCAGGGGCTTATCCGGCGCTGTCGGGCGCGGGATGCTGCGCACCTCTACGCCGTATTCCTGCCGCAAAACCGGGAACAGGGTCTGCATCGCCGCCAGCCCCGGCAGCCAGAAACCGAACAGCACCGCCCAGAAGATGCTGACCGGGAACAGCAAGATCATCCCGCCGATGCCCGCCAGCATGAGAACGCCTGCCAAGACGCAGCGCGCCGGGGCGGCAGCCAGCAGCCTGCCCGTCCGGCGCAGCAGGACGTCCGGGGCGGGGGCTTGCAGCGGCAGAACGGCGGCGCAAAGCGTAGCCAAAACCGCCAGCACCAGAAAGTCCAGTGCCAGAAATACCAGCACCGCAAGCCCGGGGTAATACCCCTGCTGCGCGGCGGCTTCAAACACAAAGGCAGACACAAAGCACAGCAGCCCCAGCACCAGCGTGCCAATGCAGCCAAAGCCGCAGGCGGCTTTCCAATGGGCGGCAAGGGTCTGTTTTGCCCGGGGCAGCCACTGAGAGGGGTCGTTCTGCAAGCTGCGCAGGGCACAGTCTGCCAGCAGCACCATGGCAGGGCCGGTCAGCAGACCGGTGACCGCGCTGCACACCACCGTCAGCGGCAGGGAGAGCAGGGTGACCCCCAGCGAGACCCCCAGCGCAGCGGGCAGGCAGAGCACGCAGACCATCAGGTTCGTGCCCAGCAGCTGGCCGAGGTCGCGGCCGACCATCTGGCAAAAGCGTGCAAAGCCTTTTTTCTCCGGCTCGTTTGGGCCTACGCCATGGCCGTCCCGCCCATAAAGGGCATTGTAGATGCTCATATCACTTCACCTCGGTGCCAAAGGCTTCGATCTGGGTCAGGGCAGGGAAGGGGGAAGTCCCCTCGGCCTGAATCAGATCCTTCAGCACAAGGCTGCGCACCCGCTTGGGTTCAAAGGCCACGCTCTGAGGCTTGGCGCTTTTCACCAGCGGGATGTCCAACCTGCTGCCGTCGGAAAATTCCACCGTGGCCTTGACCCAGTAATTGTCGTGGGGAAAATCTGCCCGCTCGGTGATGCGCAGCTCATCCAGCAGTACTTCCCGGCCAAAATCCAGCGTCAGGGCTGCGTTCGGGTCGCGGTTGATGCCCCAGCTCTGGTAGGGATACTCGCCGTGGGCGCTGTTCTCAAAAATGCCGTCGATGGCGTTGCGGGCGGCAAACACCGCCTCGCCGCGCGTTTCTACGTTGGCGCTGGCGTGGGGGTAAAAGCCGGTGTCGCCGTGCTCGTCATAGCAGTTAAAGGCCAGATTCCGCCGGGCGGCAATCTCCTCCGGCAGCGCCAGCCGTGCCCGGATGACATGACGGCTGCCCACAAAGCTCTTGGGCGAATAGGTGATGGCCTGCTCCCCGAAGGGAATGTGGAAATTGATCTCCCGCTTGACCACATACACAAGGGCTTCGGGCATGGTGTCCTCGAACTGGATGACGCAGTACTGCCCGGGATGGTCGATCTCCAGTGCCACCCGGTCGCCGGGGTGGTATTCGTTGGTGTAAACAAGGGATACGGCGGTGTCGGCGTCGCAGGTCATCAGGGTGTGACCTGCTTCGTCCAGAATTTTCAGCTTGATGGTCTCCATGGCAGTTCTCCTTAGTACAGTTCGAGGTTCAGCATTCTTTGGAAATGCAGGGTAATCTTATAGATTGTTTCCGGCCATGCGGTGCGCAGGCGCGGGTCGGTGATGGGCACCGCCGTAACAGCAGCCGTTACGGCACCCGGGTCAAACCGAATGCCGCCCAGTGTGCCCACCGCAAAGCCGTCCGCGGTGGGGGCGGCTTTCTGCTCGGTGAGCAGGGTCAGCTCCACCGTGCCGGGATAGTCCGTTTCGTCCCGCAGGGTGATGCCCTGTTCACTGATCGATAAGCTGCGGTGGTAGGTGGTAAGCCCCGGGATGGGCGGGTACGCGCCCGCCAGTTCGCCGGTGATGCTGTTTTTATCGGTGCACACCTCCCGGGCGGCGTATTCCGCGCCGGGCAGCTGCTGCACGCCGTCAAAGGTGGGCAGGTTGTGCCATGCGCTCTGCATCGTCCAGATCTCATACCGCTGGGGGCTGAAGGTCTTTTTGGTGTAGCTCTCCACTCCGATATCGATCAGGAACGGTCTGCCGTCCTTGTATACGGTAATGCTGCCGGTATCGTTGTGGTTGTGGCTGTCGCCGTTGGAGCCGAACTTTGCACCCAGCACCCAGCTGCCCTGCCGCGCGGCATAGACGCCCACGCTGGGATACCACACCGTTAAATGGTGCCGGGGCGCTGCGGAGTACGCCATCATTTCTTCTTCTGCAAAGGCGGTGGTCAGCCGGTACCACAGGTTGATGTGGGTGCTGCCGTCCGGGTTCTGCAAATGGTCGGGGTCGGCATCGGCACGGAAGTCTGCCGCCGCAAGGGCTTGCAAAGCATCGCTGCCCACAGCCTGCCCAAAGCGGTATTCCCGCGCACCGCACCGCCCGGCAAGGGGGCTGCAATCGCCAAAGTTCAGGTAGTAAGGCCCTTCCACATGGACGTTGCAGATGTACTCTGCAATGTTTTTGATTTTAGGTTCATGGAACAGGGGAGAGAAGGCCTCCGGCACAATGCTGGACAAAATTTCAAGGCAGCCCCACAGGGTCAGCCCGGCGTGGCGGTAATACTGTGCACCCTCGTTGCAGCAGCCGTCCGCGCCGTAGTCCTTTAAAAAGCAGTCGAGGCTGTACGCTGCCTGCTTGACGGCAACCTGCCGCTGCTGCTGTGTGGTGGGCAGCAGAAAGACCGTGAGCAGCACATTCTGGGTGCACCAGCTCGTCCAGTTACACATAGGCTCTGCGCCGTTGCCCATCCACCAGAAGTGGCTTGTAAAATAAGGCGTCAGGATGCGGGCGTCCAGCTCCTGCTCCATCCGCACCGTGATGCCCGGCGCGGCAGTATCCAGCTCGTCCGGCAGTAAGTACCGGGTCAGCGCCAGCAGCGCGCCGGTCTCGGCGGCAAATAAATCTACGATGGGGCGGGTGGTGTCCGGCAGGGGCAGCTGCGGGGTGTCCCGCACATAGCTGTTGTGGGCGGGCAGCTGCCATGCGCTTTCCTCGCAGATCGCCCATACGGTATCTGCAATGGCATCCAGAAAGCGCCCTTCGTGCTCCACACACTCGGCACTTACCAGCGCGCAAAGCCGCGCCCGGCGGGAGAAGTAAGTCGCCTCCCATGGGGTGCGCCGCCCGGTGTGGGTGAAATCCAGCCAGAGCGAGAGCGGCAGGGGCGCAATGGGCGTTTGCAGCGCGGCTTCTCCCGCCTGCAAAAAGCGCTGCTTTGCCCGCAGGGGCAGCCCCTGCCATGCAGTACGTTCCTTGGCAGGGGGGAAGGGCCGGTAATCGGGAAGAAATTCCGGCAGAAAAGCAAGTTGTTCCTGTATCATAAAAGCCTCCGGTTTTAAATACTTTGCTGGTATTCCCGCGGGCTGAGCCCCGTGACCTTTTTGAACACCTTGGAAAAATAGAAAGCGCTCTCGTACCCCAGTTTCTCAGCGATCTCGTATACTTTCAAATCGCCCTGTTCCAGCATCTCCTTCGCCGCAGCGATGCGGGTTTCGGTAATGTACTCCACAAAGCCGCTGTCGCCGTATTTGCCAAACAGCTGGCTGAGGTAGTTGGGCGAAAAATTGAATACAGCCGCCACATCGGCCAGCGTCAGCCGCTCGGAAAGGTGGCTCTGGATGTACTCCTGCACCTGTGCCACCACCTGCATCTTCCCGGCGGTGGCGTCGCCCTCGTTGACTTCCACGAACTGGATGGGCTGCTCCACCGTGAGCAGGGGCTGCAAATGGGCGTTTTCCCGGCAGCAACGCGCCAGCCCCAGCAGGGAGCCGGTGGGACGACCTACCGCCCAGAGCAGCCGTACCGTGAAATAGTTGTATAGAATTTGGCTGGCGCGTTCCAGCAGCGGGCGCAGCACCGTCCGGTAGTTTTGGCACTGGGCATCGGTCAGGCAGAACAGCACATTGCAGCGCATGGCATCCGCCCCGGTCACATAGCAGGGCAGGTAGTTTTGCAGGGTGGTCTCCAGCATCCGCCCGCAGGAAAAACTCAGCTTCAGCTGCTGGGCGGGGGTAAGGGCGGTGTTGGCGATGATCTCGCAGCTGGCTACAAGATAGGCGTCGCTTGCAAGGTTCAGCTCCATGTGCTGCAAAGGCTGCTCCAATGCGGCTTCGTCCGGGAACAGCCCGGCGTACAGCCGCACGAAAAAACGCTCCTGATAGCTGCGCACACTCTCGGCAAGGTTTTCCTGTGCCGACAATTCGCCCAGCAGGGCGCGCTCCTTTTTTACCTTTTCGGCGGCCTTGGCAAGGGCGGTTTGCAGGTTCTCGGGGGTCAGGTCCAGCTTGACCAGATAATCCACCACCCCGGCACCCATGGCCTGCTTGATGTAATCAAATTCTTCAAAGCTGGTCAGCATGATAAAGGCGGGCAAGGCGCTGCGCTCCCGGCAGGTGCGGGCAAGGGTAAGGCCGTCCATCACCGGCATTTTTACGTCGGCAATGACGATATCCGGCTTCTCCCGCTCAATGAGTTCCAGCGCCAGCTTGCCGTTGCGGGCGGTGCCGCAGACGGTATAGCCCAGCTTTTCCCATTCCAGCATCCCCTGCAGGCCGATAAGCACCAGCGGCTCATCATCCACCAGTAATATCCGCAGCATGGCTGTCTCCTTTCTGTTGATAGGGCAGCCGGATGGTGACCTCGGTGCCCACGTCCTCTTCACTTTCAATGGTCAGGCCGTAGCCCTCGCCAAAGGAATACCGGATGCGGCGGTTCACGTTCCACAGGCCGACATGACGGAACTTTTCAGCCTTTTCGGCACCCTCGGCGGGCTCGTCCAGAAGATGCGCCACCTGCTCCGGTGGCATGCCCACGCCGTCGTCGGTAATGCGCAGCAATACGTCCCCGGTATCCGGGTCGGTGGAGATATCCAGCAGCACGCTGCCGTGGCCGCCCTTTGGCTCCAGCCCGTGGAAGATGGCGTTTTCCACCAGCGGCTGCAAGGTGAACCGGGGGATCATGCAGTCCCGGCAAAGGGTCTCGCTTTCAATGCGGGAGACCTCAATCTCTAAGTCGCCGCCGTAGCGGTACTGCTGGATGGTAAAGTAATCGTTGAGCAGCGCCAGCTCCTCCTGCAAAGGTACCAGCTTCTGGGTACCCTTGGAGATGCTCTTAGTCAGCCGCGCAAAGGCGGTGACCATCTCGGCAATGCCGGGCGCGTGCTGGATGGTAGCCATCCAGCGGATGCTGTTGAGGGTGTTGTAGATAAAGTGTGGGTTCACCTCGTTTTGCAGCATCCGGTATTCCAACTCCTGCTTGCGGCGCTCGTCCTCCACACGGCGGGTCATCAGGCTGTCAACGTTCTCTGCCAGCTGGTTGATGCCCCGGCCGATGTCGCCCAGCTCGTTGTTCCACTCCACCGTGCGGTCGGGGGCAAAGCTGCCGCTGCCCACGGTCTCGATGCGCTTTTGCAGTGCCTCCACCGGGCGGGTAATGACCCGCTCCAGCCAGTGCTGCATCAAAAAGCTCAGTCCCCAGATGATGGCAATGCCAAGGGCGACCAGCCACAGGTACACGCCGTAGTGCAGCAAAAAGGTATTTGCGGGCAAAAGCTGTACCAGTGCCGCGCTGCGGCCGTTCAGTGTTACCTTGACTACATAATACTTCTGGCCGTCCAGCCGCACCTTGCCCTGCCATGCGGTCTGCTCTGTCACGCCGTTATTGCTGCCGGTGCGCAGGGTGTAGTCCACCTCCCGCAGCGGGTTTTCAATCTCGGTCAGGCTGCCGTTTTCGATCTGCCACAGGCGGCTGCCCATCTCCCAGTACAGGGCGCTGCCGTCGGTCAGGTTGTAGCCCGCGGCCGGGTCGGTGATAATGGCGGTGTCCAGCGCAAGGTAGGTGCTGCCCCGGTGCAAGGTGCCCTTGCCGCAGCGGACAGGCTGGCTGAGGGCGATGCAGTCCGGACTGCCGGGCAGCAGCGGGTCGGTGGTGAACTGCATCCCGTACCCCTTGGGGAGAAACTGCTTTATGCTGGTGCGGTTGAGCGCCGCCGAGGAGTTCAGCGTGCCGAACTGCAAATGCCGGTCGTTTTCATTGGTAATAAAAAAGCGGAGGATATGGCTGTACAGGGTGCTGGAATAGTATTTTTCCTGCACGGCTTCGTAGGCGGCAATGGTCTGGGTGCCGTTGATATTTTCCTGCGAGATGTACCGCCGCACGGTGCTGTCGATGGAAGCCCAGTTCAAAAGAGCATCGGCGCTGTCCAGACTGGTCTCGATGGAGGTAGCCACCAGCCGCAGGTTGAACTCTGCCGCCTGCAAGGAGTTGGCGCGCACATATTGGTTGGAGAGGGTGAACAGCGCCGCGCCCACGGCCAGCGAGGTAAGAATGGTAAAAAAGCGCATCCCCCACACGATCTGCCGCCGCAGCGGGAAACGATGGCTGCTCTTCATAGCGGAGCCTCCTTTCCGGTAATATTTTGCATTCTTTCCTTTATACAGTACTGATTCCGGCGCGGTTTGTCAACGACTTTTTTCATGAAAATTGTGTACTTTATACGCTTTTTTCTTGTGCTATGGATGTAAACTGTGCAAGAGAACAAGAAAGTGCAGACTCCAGTGTAAGAAAGTGCATCTTTTTTTAAAAGATACAGAAAAACTGCAACTCTTCCCGGAATTTTTCCATTCCGGTTTTTGCGTTTGTGCGGTATCCTAGTGTCAACAAAAGCGAGCGGCTCCCCGGCACGGGGGAGAACGCTGCACGCAATACACACACTGCCCTGAAGGAGGACACACTTATGAAAAAGATCTCTCGTCGTTCGTTCCTTACCGCTGCCGCTGCCTGCGGCGCTGCTGCTGCTCTGAGCGCCTGCGGCGGCTCTTCCGCAAGCTCCACCGCTGCTTCCTCCACTGCCGGTTCCACCGCTGCATCCGCAGCAGCAGGCCCTGTTACCCTGCAGTGGTCGGTGTGGGATAAGGAGTCCACCCCCTACTGGCAGGCCATGGCCGACGGCTACATGGCAAGCCACAAGGACGTGACCATCGAGATGGTGGATCTGGGCTCCAGCGATTACATGACCGTTCTGGCTACCCAGCTGGCCGGCAGCGCCGATCTGGATGTCGTGACCGTCAAGGATATCCCCGGCTACGCAAACCTGATCAATCTGGACTACCTCAAGCCCCTGAACGAGGTGCTGACCCGCGACACCGGTGATTTCAACGGCACCATCGAGCAGCTGACCACCGATGACGGCAACTTCTACGCCGTGCCCTTCCGCAGCGACTTCTGGGTGCTGTACTACAACAAGGATCTGTTCGATAAGGCCGGTGTGGAGTATCCCTCCAATGACCTGACGATGGAAGATTACGATGCTCTGGCACGCAAGATGACCAGCGGTTCCGGCGACACCAAGGTCTATGGCTGCCACTACCACACTTGGCGCTCTGCCGCTTCTCTGTTCTCTATTCTGGACGGCAAGAACACCATCATCGACGGCAAATACGACTTCATGAAGCCCACCTACGATATGGTCATTGCCCAGCAGAAGGACGGCATCTGCATGGACTACGGCTACCTCAAGACTTCTTCTCTGCACTACTCCGCAGCCTTTGAGAACCAGCAGTGCGCAATGGTCAACATGGGCAGCTGGTTCATTTCCACGCTGGAAGCTTACATGAAGGATGCCGAGACCAAGTTCAACTGGGGCATCGTCAAGTATCCGCACCCCGCCGGTGCAGAGGCTGGTTCTACGCTGGGCACTGTGACCAGTCTGGCCATCAACGCCGATTCTCCCAAGGCAGAGACCGCTGCCGACTTCATCAACTGGTGTGTCTCCGAAGAGGGCGCACAGGCCATTGCCAAGACCGGCACCTTCCCGGCTTGCGGCTCCGCTGCCACCGCCGAGATCATCAAGTCCACCGAGGGCTTCCCCGAGGACAGCAATTCTGTGGATGCACTGACCACCAGCAATGTCTATCTGGAAATGCCTTACACCCAGTACGCATCTGATATCGAGACCATCCTGAACGCCGAGCACGATGCCATTATGACCATGAGCGAGACCGTGGACGAGGGTATCCAGAACATGAACGATCAGGTTCCCGCAGTTCTCGGCTGATAAAGCGTTTTCCGCAATAGTTTGCGGTTCTCCTTCTTCATTGTTTTCGATCCCCATTCATTTTCCGATGACGAGCATCGGAAAAAAGCCCTGTCCGAGCGGAGCGGGTATGCACAGCGCCCGCCCCGCTCATTTTTTGGGAAAACTGTTATACTTCCGGGAAAGGAGGCTCTTTTATGGCGAGTGCTGCTGTCCAGAATAAAACTCCCCGTAAAGTGCTTAAAAAATCGACCCGCGATTCTCTGATCGCGTATTCCTTCATTGCGCCAAACTTCATCGGCTTCTGCGTGTTTACGCTGGTGCCCATGGTGTTTGCCATTGCGCTGGCCTTCTGCGCATGGGACGGCCGCCACGCCATCGAGTTTATCGGCCTGAAGAACTTTGTAAAGCTCTTCACCACCGATAAAATTTTTCAGGCGGCGCTGAAAAACACCGTCGTCTATGTCATCGGTACCGTGCCGCTTACGCTGGCCTGCTCGCTGGCCATGGCTGTGCTGCTGAACCAGAACGTGAAGCTGCGCAACTTCTTCCGCACCGTGGCGTTCTTCCCCTATGTTGCCTCGCTGGTGGCGGTGGCAGCGGTGTGGAATATGATCTTCAACCCCTCCATGGGCCCCATCAATATGATCCTGAACCAGTTCTTTGGCGTGGCGGTGGAAAACCTGCCCCGCTGGGCTGCCGGTAAGGACACCGCTATGATCACGGTCATCCTGTTCAGTGTATGGAAGAACATGGGCTACTACATGGTCATCTATCTGGCAGGCCTGCAGGGCTGCAACCCGGACCTGAACGAAGCCGCCGAGCTGGACGGCGCAAATCGCTGGCAGCAGTTCTGGCACATCACCCTGCCGCAGCTGCGCCCCACCACCTTCTTTGTGGTCATTATGCTTACCATCTCCGGCTTCAAGGTCTACGACCAGATGTACATGATCACGCAGGGCGGCCCCGGCACTGCTACCATGACGCTGGTGTATTACATCTATAATGTGGCCTTCGTCAATACCCCGAAATACGGCTACGCAAGTGCAATTTCCATGGTGCTGTTCGTACTGGTGCTGATCGTTACCATCATCCAGTTCCGCGGCTCCAAGGGCGAGAACTGAGAAAGGAGGAAGAACTATGTCTGCTGCTATTATCAAGACCGAAGCCTCTCAGAAGCGCCGCAACTTCATCTCCAAGTTCCTGATCTATTTCTTCCTCATCGTCATCACAGCTTGTATGCTGCTGCCCTTTTTGTGGATGCTGTCCTCCTCCTTTAAGCTGAATAAGGACGTGTTCGGCTTCCCCATCCAGTGGATCCCCAAAAATCCCCGCTGGCAGAACTATGTGGACATCTGGACCCAGATCCCGCTGCTGACCTTTGTGAAAAACACGGTCAAGATCACCGTGGTGGTCACCCTGTTGCAGCTGTTCACTTCCTCCTTTGCAGCCTACGCCTTTGCCAAGATGCAGTTCAAGGGCAAAAACGCGCTCTTCCTCGGCTACATTGCCACCATCGCAGTGCCTTGGCAGGCCTACATGGTGCCCCAGTTCATGATGATGAGTTCGTGGCATTTGAACAACACCCATCTGGCCATTATGTGCCTGCAGGCTTTCAGCGCCTTCGGCGTGTTCCTGATGAAACAGTTCTACGAGGGCGTGCCCACCGAGCTGTGTGAGGCTGCCCGCATTGATGGCCTGAGCGAGTACGGTATCTGGTGGCACATCATGCTGCCGCTCAGCCTGCCCGCCCTGTCCACCCTGACCATCTTCACCTTCGTGAACACATGGAACGACTTCCTTGGCCCCCTGATCTACCTGACTAAGACCGAGCTCAAGACCATCCAGATCGGTCTGCGTATGTTCATCACCCAGTATTCCGCAGAGTACGGCCTGATCATGGCGGCCTCTGTGGTGGCACTGATCCCGGTGCTGATCGTGTTCCTCTCCCTGCAGAAGTATTTTGTGCAGGGCGTGGCATCCACCGGCATCAAGGGCTAAACAAATCACCCGTAAGCGGGGCGTGGGCAGTACCCGCGCCCCGCATTTTTTGCAGAAATAGAGAGAAAGTGTTATGTTATATCCTGAACAGAATGAAGCGCGCTTGAAGCTGAGCCTTGACGGCACATGGGCGTTTGCGCTGGGCAGCTGCGTGGAAGACCAGTTCGATCCCGCAAAGCCCCTGCCGGATGCCCAGCCCATCGCCGTGCCCGCCAGCTACAACGACCAGAACGACCAGACCACCGCCCTGCGCCGCCACTACGGCTGGGCATGGTATCAGCGCAAAGTCACCCTGCCCGCCTTCTGCGCCGGGCAGCGGGTGGTACTGCGGTTCGGCTCGGTGACCCACACCGCAAAAGTCTGGCTGAACGGCCAGCTCATTGCACAGCACAAGGGCGGCTTTACCCCCTTTGAAGCAGACGTCACCGCCCTGCTGCGCCCCGGCGAGACGGTGCTGCTGACCGTCGCCTGCGACAACCGGGTAAACCACAGCACCCTGCCTGTGGGCAATGAGGACGGACAGCTGGCCTTCTTTGGCTCGGACAATGCGGGCATCCCCAGCGTGGAAGCCGCCAAGCGCACCGCCGCACCCCAGAACCGCCCCAACTTTGACTTTTTCAACTATGCGGGCATCCACCGCCCGGTGGTGCTCTACACCACCCCCAAAGAGTATATCGAGGATGTGACCGTAGTGCCCGCCGTGGACGGCACGGTGCAGTACGCGGTCAAAACCACCGGCAGCGCGCCTGCCCATGTCACGGTGCTGGATGCGGACGGCAAAGCCGTTGCAAGCGCCGAGGGTGCAGAAGGCACGATCACCATCCCAGAGGTGCATCTCTGGGAGCCCAGACCCGGCACGCCCTACCTGTATACCCTGCACATCACCTGCGGGGCGGATGTCTACGACCAGACCTTTGGCGTGCGCAGCATTGAGGCGCGGGGCACACGGGTGCTTTTGAACGGAAAACCGCTCTATTTCAAGGGCTTTTGCAAGCACGAGGACTTTACCGCCCATGGACGCGGCTTTGACCCGGTGCTGAACGTGAAGGACGTGAATCTGATCCACTGGGCAAACGCCAACGCGGTGCGTACCAGCCACTACCCCTACGCTGAGGAGTTCTACGACCTGTGCGACCGGGAGGGCATTCTGGTCATGGACGAGACTCCGGCGGTGGGCATCGGCGGCGGGACGGCGGTGAACCCTTATAAGGAATATCCCCTTGCGGAGCATCACCGGCAGGTGCTTGCCGAGATGATCCATCGGGACAAAAACCACCCCTGCGTGGTGCTGTGGAGCCTTGGCAACGAGCCGGATCTGGAGCACTTCCCGCAGGATGCCTACGATTACTGGCACCCGCTGTATGAGCTGGCGCATCAGCTGGACCCGCAGAACCGCCCGGTCACCCTCGTCTGCTGCCAGAACGACTACACCAAGGATATCACCACCCGCACCATGGATATCGTCTGCATCAACCGCTACTACGGCTGGTACAACCTTTCCGGCGACATGGACGCCGCCTGCTATGGCCTGAATCAGGAAATGGATTTCTGGGCAGAGCAGCACAAGCCCGTGATGATGAGCGAATACGGCGCAGACACCGTGGCAGGGTTGCACACCGCCGGAGCCGAGATGTTCAGTGAGGAATTTCAGGTGGAGTTCTACCGCCGTCTGGATGCAGAGTTTGACAAGCGCCCGTGGTTTGTGGGAGAATTTGTCTGGAACTTTGCAGACTACGACACCGTGCAGGGCCCCATGCGGGTGGACGGCAACAAAAAGGGCCTGTTCACCCGGGACCGCCGCCCCAAGCTGGGTATGCACTTTCTGCGCCAGCGGTGGGCAGAGATCCCTACGTTTGGATTTAAGGAGTAATCATGATGAAAACCTACCAGAACCACGCTATGACCGACGCCGAGGCACGGCAGGCACTGGCCGATGCCTGCAAGCAGGTGGAGACCAATCTGCCCCTGTACACCTACCAGTGCCAGAACCATTCCAGCGTGAACAATATCTACCCCGGCTGTGCCAATAACCAGTGGACCTGCGGCTTCTGGCCCGGTGAGATCTGGCTGGCCTACGAGGCCACCGGGGACGAAAAATTCAAGACCGCCGCCCTCATTCAGGTGGACAGCTTTGCGGACCGCATTGCCCGCAAGGTGGAAGTGGACCACCACGATATGGGCTTTTTGTACAGCCCCACCTGCGTGGCAGCATGGAAGCTGGTGGGCAGCGAAAAGGGCAAAAACGCCGCCATTGCCGCCGCCGACCAGCTGCTGACCCGCTACCAGCCCAGCGGCCGCTTCTTGCAGGCATGGGGCACCATGGACGACCCCGACAACTACCGCTATATCATTGACTGTATGCTCAACGTGCCGCTGCTGTACTGGGCAGCGCAGGTGACCGGCAGCGACCACTACCGCGAGATCGCCGCCGCCCACACCGCCACTACGCTGGCAAACTCCTTCCGGCCGGACGGCAGCACCTACCACACCTTCTTTATGAACCCGGACGGCACCCCCAAGGGCGGCCGCACCTGTCAGGGCTATAAGGATGACAGCTTCTGGGCACGGGGACAGGCGTGGGGCGTGTACGGCAGCGCCATTGGCTACACCTACACCCACGATGAAAAGTTTTTGGATGTGTTCCGCAAAGCGCTGGCGTTTTACCTTTCCCGCCTGCCGGAGGATATGATCCCCTGCTGGGATATGCTCTTTGCCCCGGAAAGCGGCGAACCCCGGGATTCCTCCTCTGCGGCCATCGTGGCCTGCGGCCTGCTGGAAGCAGCCAAGTATGTGGACGAAACAGAAGCTGCCCAGTGGCGCACGCTGGCGCGGCAGATGCTGGCCAGCCTTGCCACAAATTATGCAGTAAAGCCCGGCACCCTCGGCTCCGGCCAGCTGCTGCACGGCACTTACAGCAAAAAAAGCCCCTACAACACCTGCACCCCGGAGGGCGTGGATGAATGTACGAGCTGGGGCGATTATTTTTACATGGAGGCGCTGACCCGCCTGACCAAAGACTGGGAGATGTACTGGTGATGAACTTGCAGACCAAAGCGGATTTTACCGCACTGATGCACAAATTTCTCGACCCGCTCAAGCCTTATTATTCCGCAGGCTGTGCCCGGCTGCATCTGGGCGAGACGGGTGTGACCTACAACCCAAATGCCATTGAGCTGGAAGCCTTCAGCCGCCCGCTGTGGGCGCTGGTGCCCTTCTGGGTAGGTGGCGGCTCTGAGCCGGAATTTGAAAAAATCTACCGCAAGGGTCTTGCCGCCGGCACCGACCCGGAAAACCCCGAATACTGGGGCACCACCGGGGAGTACGACCAGTGCTATGTGGAGATGGCGGCTATTGCCTGCGGCATCCTCACCGCACCGGAAAAGCTGTGGACCCCGCTTTCTGACACCGAAAAACAGAACCTTGCCGCATGGCTGGGGCAGATCAACGCCCACACCATCCCGGACTGCAACTGGCAGTTTTTCCGCATCCTTGTAAACCTTGCCCTGAAAAGCGTGGGCATGCCTTACAGCCCGGAGCTGCTGGAGGACGGCCTTTGCAAAATTGACAGCTATTACAGCGGCGACGGCTGGTCCACCGATGGCGCCTCGGTGCAGAAGGATTACTACATCCCGTGGGCCATCCAGTATTACGGACTGCTGTACTCTAAATTTGCCGCAGATACCGACCCCCGGCGTGCTGCCCTTTACCGCCAGCGCGCCCAGCTGTTCGCGCAGCAGTTCGTCTACTGGTTCGATGCCAATGGTGCAGCGCTGCCCTTTGGCCGCAGCCTGACCTACCGCTTTGCCCAGAACAGCTTCTGGGCGGCCTGCATCTGGGCAGGGCTGGAACCGCTGCCCCTGCCGGTGATGAAAGGGCTCATCGTCCGCAACTTCAACTGGTGGCTGGGGCAGAAAATGTTCGACCGGGACGGCATCCTGACCATCGGCTACTGCTACCCGCAGATGTACATGGCCGAGCGGTACAACGCCCCCGGCAGCCCCTACTGGGGCATGAAGAGCTTTTTGTTGCTTGCTCTGCCGGATGACCACCCCTTCTGGTCTGCCGAAGCCGCGCCCATGCCCGCATTGGAGCGGCTCAAGCCCATGCCATACGCCAATATGCTGGTGCAGCGCCGGGCGGGGCGGGTAACGGCCTATGCCGCCGGTGTCAACGAGGGGCACGGCCACGGACAGTTCCCGGAAAAGTACGCAAAATTTGCCTACGATACCCGCTTTGGCTTCTGCGCCTCCCGCAGCCGGGAGGTGCTCAATCAGGCTGCGCCGGACAGTATGCTGGCCTTTGTCATCGACGATAACGTGTTTGTACGCAAGGTGAGCAAAACGTGGGAAATTGAAGCCGGGGCTGTGACTGCGCAGTGGTCGCCCTTCCCCGGCATTGAGGTGACCACTACCATCACCCCCACGGCCACCGGCCACCGCCGCCATCACGAGATTGACAGCAGTTTCGACTGCGAAGCCTACGACTGCGGTTTTGCCGTGCCCAATTTTGCACCGGGCTACGCCGAAAGCGTGGAAAACGATACCGCCGAAGCCCATTGCGACACCCTGCGCTGCACCGTGCGCGGCAGGGGAGAAGCAGTGGTCATCGGCTGCGACCCCAACACCAGCCTGTACTTCACCAACGTACATCTGCCCGCCGTGAAGTACCACATCCCCAAGGGGCACACGGTGCTGGACACCGAGATCCTTGACGAAGCGGACTGATGCCGCTTCTCTCCAGAAAAACAGTCGTTTTTATGCGGCTGTTTTTCTTATATTCTGTGCTATAATGAGAGCAGAAAATGCTGCGAGGTGACATTTATGCCTTTAAATAATCCTATCACATCGGCACTTCTGGCCGACCCGGAAATTTTCCAGCAGAACCGCCTGCCCTTCCACGCCCATTTTGCGGACCAGACAAGCCCCGAACTGCCCCTGACCGTCAGCTTGGATGGCGAGTGGAACTTCCGCTATGCGGAAAACCTGACCGCACCCTTTACGGACTGGGATACCCTGACTGTGCCCGGCTTTATCCAGATGCAGAGCCTGCAAAAGCCCGGCCAGCCCTACGGCACGCCCCATTACGTCAACACCCAGTACCCGTGGGACGGCCACGAAAAGCTGCGCCCCGGCGAAATTCCGCAGGATTATAACCCCATCGGGGAGTATCAGCGTAGTTTCACCCTGCCGGAAAGCTGGGCAAGCTGCTACCTGCGCCTGAACGGTGCCGACAGTGCCGCCGCCGTCTGGTGCAACGGCGTTTACATCGGCTACACCGAGGATACCTTCACTCCCGCTGAATTTGATATGACCGCCGCCGTCCACCCCGGCGAAAATACCCTGACGGTACAGGTGTACCGTTTCTCCTCCGGCAGCTGGCTGGAAGATCAGGATTTCTGGCGCATGAGCGGCTTATTCCGCTCAGTAGAACTGTTCACCAAGCCGGAGCTCCATCTGGAAGATGTCTTTGTGAAGCAGAGTTTTGCAGATGATTTTTCCAGTGCTGCCGTTACCTTTGATTGCAAGGTCAGCGGCGCGGGAACGGTGTCGGTGGTGTTTGACGGCGAGGAGCAGTCTGCTGAGGTGGGCGAACCCGCCGAATACGACAGCGGCGTGGTGTTCGGCAAAGGCGAAGCCGACCCGGACGTGGAGGAGGACGTGCAGGATGTTTCCTTTACCTTTACGGTGGAGCATCCCGCCCTGTGGAGTGCCGAGCAGCCGAACCTGTACGAGACAGAAATCGCCCTGCTGCGCGAGGGTGCTCTGGTGGAGCGCACCGGGCTGAAAGTCGGTCTGCGCAGGTTTGAGCTGAAAGGCCGCCAGATGCTTTTGAACGGCCAGCGCATCGTGTTCAAGGGCGTCAACCGCCACGAGTGGAGCTGCCGCACCGGGCGCACGGTCAGCCGGGAAGAGATGCTGTGGGATGTAAAGAACCTCAAGGCCCACAACGTCAACGCCGTGCGCACCAGCCACTACCCGGATGACCCGTATTTTCTGCAGCTCTGCGATGAATACGGCCTGTATGTCATCGGGGAGACCAATCTGGAAACCCACGGCACATGGCAGAAGCTGGGCGCGGATGGCTCAGACGAGTGGACGCTGCCCGGTGCGCGCCCGGAGTGGCGGGAAAATGTGCTTGCCCGCGCCGAAGCCATGCTGGAACGGGACAAAAACCACCCCGCTATCCTCATCTGGTCTTGCGGCAACGAGAGCCACGGCGGCAAGACCCTGTGGGAGATGAGCGAATACTTCCGCCGCACCGACCCCAGCCGCCTTGTGCACTACGAGGGCATTTTCTGGAACCGGGAATACCCCGCTACCTCCGATATGGAAAGCCAGATGTATACCCCGGTGGCAGACATCAAAAAGTTTCTGGCAGGGCACCCGGAAAAGCCTTTTATCATGTGCGAGTACAGTCACGCCATGGGCAACAGCTGCGGCGGCATCACCGACTACACCGAGTATGCCTACGAAGAGCCGCTGTATCAGGGCGGGTTCATCTGGGAGTACATGGACCACGGCATCGTCGTGACGGGTCCGGACGGAAAGCCCGGCTTTGCCTACGGCGGCGACTTTGGCGACCGCCCCACCGACCGGGAATTCTGCGTGGACGGCCTTGTGCTGCCCGACCGCCGCAATACCCCCAAGATGGACGCCGTCAAGGCGGCCTACGCACCGCTGAAAATCACCCTGACCGACACCGAAGCCGTGATTGAAAACCGGAATCTCTTTACCGACCTGAGCGCCTACGACCTTGTGTTTGCATCCTCGGTCAACGGCAAGCCGGAGCGCTGGGCGGTGCTGCGGGCAGACTGCAAACCGGGTGAACAAGTGCGCATTCCGTTCCCGTTTGCTCTGCCGGAGACAGGGCTTGCCTGCATGACCGTTACCGCCATCCAGCGGGCTGCACTGCCCGGCATCCCGGCGGGCTATGAAGCCGCTTTTGGGCAGGTATGGCACAACCATGCCGAAGCTCGGCTGACCCTGCCCGCCCCACAGCTGGTGGAGATGGACTGCAACATCGGCGTAAAGGGCAAGGGCTTCGAGTACATCTTTGGCCGCGGCAAGGGCCTTGTGTCCATCCGCTACAACGGTGTGCAGCTGTTGGACGATACCGTGCGCCCCAACTTCTGGCGTGCGCCCACCAACAACGACGAGGGCTGCGCAGAGCCGTTTGCATTTTCCTTCTGGAAAACCGCCGGTCTCTACGCCCGGTGCGATAACCTGACCGCTGAAACAAAGGGCGAATTTGTAACCGTCTGCGCGAGCTACACTCTGCCAAATGGGCAGACGCTGCCCATTGATTTTGCCATCGACGGCGCAGGCCACTGCGATATCACCATGACGTGGCAGGGCGAGCACACCGAGCTGCCGGAGTTCGGGCTGCTCTTCCCGCTGCGCCGGGAGCTGACCGAGGTTTCCTATCTGGGTCTTGGCCCCCGGGAGACCACCGCCGACCGCACCGCAGGCGGCAAAATGGGCGCTTGGAGCTACAATGTCCGGCAGGACTTTGCCCAGAACACCCCGGTCTACCCGCAGGAGTGCGGCAGCCGCACCGGCGTGTACAGCGCAGCGGTCACCGGCAGCGGATTGAACATAGGCATCGGCTTTGCAGGGGACAGCATGACCTTCTCGGCGCTGCCCTATACGCCCCATGAGCTGGAAAATGCCCGCCATCTCTATGAGCTGCCCCGGGATGACAATAAGATGGTCGTCCGGTGTGCTTTGTTCCAGCGAGGCGTGGGCGGCGATAATAGCTGGGGCGCAAAGCCCCATGCAGATGCCTGCTTTGCGGTGGAGAAGGGAACCTCGTTCCGTTTTACGATTCAAAAGTAAAAATTTACTTGGCTAAAGTGGTGGGAATCATCGTGATACCCACCACTTTGGTCTTATTGCGAAACCGTAACGAGATAAAAATCAGTGCAACATATAAATAGTATATTGGCGATACGCAATCCAACGATGTAGCTGCTGCATTAAAAAGTTGAATTGCGGTATCCATGTTGTAGCGGCAGGAAAGCAGTTCCATCATAGTAGTGTCCTCCTGGACCTGGACTTGATTTTTGTGTGCGGCCACGCAAATCAATGCCGCCAAGTCGGTGGAGATAAAACGGCAAGGCCGCCTGCTGCCGCCAAGAAGAAAAAGGCTGTAATTCTATAAAAAGGACGGAAATCAGAGGAACCTATCAGGATTCTGAGCTCTGGTGGTCGATATCAAGAGACAAGCCGCCAACTTCACCGTGGATGGCCTTTATGTGGTAAGCGACATATTCGCGCGGATTGACACCGTAATTCTTTTTGAAGGAGCGGTAAAAGGCGTTATAATCAGAAAAACCGCATTTGGCCGGGATGGAAGAAATCGGCTCTTTTTTCATGAGCAGCCGTTTGGCTTCCAGCAGCCGCTGCTGGATGACATACTGGTAAAAGCTGATCTGCATATTCTGCTTGAACATGTGGGAAAAATTGTATTTATCAATGAAAAGCGCCTTTGCCACCGTGTCCAGTGAAAGATCACCGCTGAGGTTCAGATCGATATAATGCAGGGCGTTGCTCAGGACGCTTGGTTTCTGCGCCTTGGCAAAAACGTGCTCTCGATTATACAAGGAGCGGTTGATGCCGATCAGGATGCGGAGAATATCGGCCATGCCCTCACTGTGGTAACACAGGCTTTCCTCCCGGTAAGCGTGGGTCAGGGCTTCAAACTGCCCGAACCGGGCGCGGGAACTGTCCACGCTATCCCGAATCAAAAATGTTTTTGCATGACCCGGACGGAGAAAGTAATCGATGTCCGGGTCGATCTTTTTCATGGTATCAAAAGCCGGAGGGCTGAGCCACAACACATACCGCTCATAGGGGATCTCAAAGTCCCGGAAGATGGGATGGTGCATAATGGCAGGTGGGATGATCAGCAGGTCTCCCGGTTTGAGCCGGAACATTTTGTCGTGGACAACATAATCCGCATTTCCGCTGACAAAGAGAAAAATTTCATAGAACTCATGGTAATGAGAAGCGACCGGAGGATAGCTGGCATCCTTGTAATGGTCGATCTCAAAATCCGGCTCGGCCATGTAATGTTTATCGGTTTTGACGACTTTCACAGAAAAATACCTCCGGTCAAAAAATTCTTTTGGGCTAGTTCATCATAACACGATGTACCAATATATGCAATGTTTTGACCAATAAATGCCAACAATTTTGCAAAAAAGGCTGGATTATACCAAGAAATGCAAGGTTTTTGCCAAAAAAGGCCTGTACATTACAACGCGTTTGCGCTATTTTTATTGACAGAAAGCCTGTTGCACATGGCAGAACAGAAATGGTAGGGAATGCGCAGCCCGAAGCCCTTTGCGGAAGGGATAAATTTCACTCTGACCGACAGGAGATCAAAACCGGTTTTGTACGCAGTCAATCAAACAAAGAAAACTGGAGATGTCAATCATGATAGGAACAAGACGTATTACTCGCCGCAGCTTTCTGGCTGCTGCAGGTCTTGCTGCCGTAGGCGCAAGCCTGTCGCTCACCGGATGCAGCGGCTCGGTTTCAGACGGCCCGAGCTCCAAGCATCTGCTGGTGGCACACGGCCATAGCGAAGTGCACCCGGTCAACGTTGGACTGAAGAAGATGGCGGAAGTTGCTTCTGCTGAATCCGACCTGACCTTCAGCATTTACCCCAATGGTCAGCTGGGCGACAACGCAGCAATGATCCAGCTGGTCAAGGCTGGCGTTCTGGATATTGCAAAGGTCTCTGCTTCCAGCATGGAGCAGTTCAACAGCGCATACGCCATCTTCTCGATGCCGTATGTGTTCGAGAGCACCGAGCAGTATTTTGCCGTTATGAACCAGAGCGAAGCGGTGCAGGAGATCTTCAAGAGCACCTACGATCAGGGCTTCTTTGCCATCGGCTGGTTCGATTCCGGCTCCCGCAGCATCTACACCACCAAAGACGGCCCCTGTGAAGGCCCCGCAGACCTGAAGGGTCTGAAGATCCGCACCCAGGACAGCCCCACGTCCATTGCCATGATCCGTGCCATGGGCGGCAGTGCAACGCCCATGTCCGGCGGCGAGACCTACACCGGTCTGCAGCAGGGCATTATTGACGGCGCAGAGAACAACGAGACAGTTCTGGTGCAGGACGGCCACGGTGAAGTCTGCAAGAGCTACACCTACACCCAGCACCAGATGGTACCCGATATCGTGATCATCTCCACCGAGACTTGGGAAAGCCTGGATGAGGCCGAGCAGAGTGCCATCGTAAACGGCATGACCCAGGGCAACGAAGCACACGAGGTCGTATGGCAGGATCTGGTGCAGGAGAACATTGACGGTGCCAAGGAGATGGGCGTCCAGTTCTACACCATCGACAAGACGGCCTTTATCGAGGCTACCCAGTCCCTGCGCGACGAGTTCTGTGCCGAGAGCGCCGACAATGCCCGTTATTACGAGGACTTCCTGTCCTATGTACAGGCTTGATGAGGAGGGAAGCATACCATGTTGATCGTTAAATTCCGCGGCCTGATCGATAAGATCATTCAGGTCCTCAGCACCATTATCATGGGTGTCATGGTCATTGCTGTCTGCTGGCAGGTCATCACCCGCTACATCCTGAACAACCCCAGCACCGTGACCGAAGAAGCGCTGCGTTATCTGCTGATCTGGGTGACCATGGTGGGCGGTGCTTACGCATACGGCCGCCGCAAGCATCTGGCAATCACCGCGCTGAGCAAGCGTCTGTCCTTCAAGGGCCAGAAGATCCTGGATATTTTTGTGCAGGCTATGGTCATCCTGTTCTGCGTTGTTGTCATGATCGGCGGCGGCATGCGCCTTGTCAACACCGCTGCGGATCAGCTGAGCGCCGCGCTGCAGCTGCCCATGCCCCTGATCTACGCCAGCATCCCTGTGGGTGCCATCCTGTTCATCTTCTACGCGCTCATCTTCATCGGTGAGGACCTGCGCGATATGAAGCAGGGCCCCAAGGCAGAGTCTGCCAAAGAAGCATAAAAAAGGAGGACGAACCTAAAATGGGTACTTTTCAAGTCGGTCTGCTCCTGATCGGCACGTTTGCGCTGCTGCTGGCGCTGAGCGTCCCGGTCTCGGTCAGTATCATTATTTCGTCGGTCGTGACCATGGCCTCCACTCTGTCTCTGGATCTGGGCACTTTCGTTGCCAGCCAGCGCATGGTGGGCGGCGTTGACAGCTTCTCGCTGCTGGCTGTCCCGTTCTACATCCTCTGCGGTGTTCTGATGAACACCGGCGGCATTGCACAGAAACTGATCGATTTCGCAAAAATTCTGGTCGGCCGCATCCCCGGTGGTCTGGCACACACCAACATTCTGGGCAACACGCTGTTCGGCTCTCTGTCCGGTTCCTCCGTTGCAGCTTCCGTTGCCATCGGCGGCGTTCTGATCCCCATGGAGGAGAAGGAAGGCTACGATAAAAAGTTTGCCGCTGCCGTCAACATCGCTTCCGCACCTACCGGTCTGATCATTCCTCCTTCCGGCATCCTGATCATCTATCCGGTGCTGGCTGGCTGCTCTGTGGTGGGTATGATCATGTCTGGCTACATCCCCGGCCTGATGTGGGCACTGGCCTGTATGGTGGTGGCTTATGTCATTGCAAAGAAGAACCACTATCCCACTGCTGGTAAGGTTCCGGCTTCTGTTTTCTTCAAGTACTTCGTGGATGCCATCCCCAGCCTGCTGCTGATCGTCATCATCGTCGGCGGCGTTATGTCCGGCATCTTCACGGCAACGGAGTCCGCTGCCGTGGCTGTTGCCTACACCCTGTTCCTGTCCATCGTTGTTTACCGCAGCATCAAGATCAAGGATCTGCCCAAGATCCTGCTGGACGCCTGCGAGACCACCGCTATCATCATGTTCCTGATTGCCGGCTCCAACGTCATGAGCTTTGTCATGAGCTTCACCGGTCTGCCCAGCGCTATCGGCAACGCATTGATCAGCGTTTCCAGCAACAAGTACGTCATCCTGCTCATCATCAACCTTGTCCTGCTGGTGGTTGGCTGCTTCATGGACATCACCCCGGCTGTCCTGATCTTCACCCCGATCTTCCTGCCCGTTGTCCAGTCCTTCGGTATGGATCCCATCCACTTCGGTATCATGATGGTCATGAACCTGGGCATCGGCAACATCACCCCGCCCGTTGGCAGCTCACTGTTCAGCGGCTGCTCGGTGGCAGATATGGACATGGAGGACATGATCAAACCGATCCTGCCGTTCTATGCGGCGATCTTCGTGGCGCTGATGCTGGTAGCTTATGTGCCTTGGTTCTCCATGGCGCTGCCCACCCTGTTCGGCGCAGTCTGATAATGTGAAAAGGAGCAAGTTTTCATGGTTTATTCAGTCACCAAGTATGGCGCTGTCGGCGATGGCGCAACCAATGATGCCGCTGCAATCCAGTCTGCCATTGATGCCTGCAACGCAGCAGGCGGCGGCCGCGTTGTACTGGAGGGCGGTCATACCTACTATTCCAGTTCTATCGAGCTGAAAAGCAACGTAGAGCTGCATCTGGAACAGGGCGCCCTTCTGAAAGCGCACTCCGATATCTCCACCTATTTCAACCCCAACGGCGATGATGCTTCCGTGGCAGCAGTTTCCGGCGCAAAGGCCGTGGATCGTCCGGTGGCAAAACCGGCTTACACCTTTATTCACGCCAAGGATGCAGACAACTTCTCCATCACGGGTCAGGGCGCAGTGGATGGCAATGTGTATGCCTTTATGAAGCGGGCAAGCCGTTACTATTTCAACGGTGATTTTTACCCCCGTCCCACCATGGTGTATGTGGAGCACTGCAACCACATCTCGTTCCATGACGTGACACTGCAGAACTCTCCGTTCTGGACGCTGCACCCTGCCGGATGCAACGATGTGCTGATCTCCAACATCCGGGTGTTGAACCCGCTGGACTGCACCAACTCCGACGGTATCGATCCGGATCACTCCACCAATGTGCGGATCATTGGCTGCCATGTCCAGTGTGCAGATGACTGCATCTGCCTCAAGACCACAGCGGGCAACAACGAGTACGGCCCCACCAAGAACGTCATCATCTCCAACTGCACGCTGACCTCTACCAGTGCCGCAATCAAGATCGGCACAGAGGGCGTGGCAGATTTCGAGAATATTCTGGTGGATAACTGCATCATCACTGGAAGCAACCGGGGTCTGTCCATCCAGATTCGCGACGGCGGCTGTGTGCGGAACGTGAGCTTCTCCAACATCATGATCGAGACCCGCCGCTTTGCCGAGTGCTGGTGGGGCTGCGCGGAGCCTATCGTGATGACGACCCACGACCGGAACGCCAACACCCACAGCGGCAGCATCGAGAATGTCCGCTTCTTCAACGTCACCTGCAAGGGTGAGAACGGTGTGTTCCTCTCCGGCAACGAGGAGAATCACATCAAGAACGTTCTGTTTGAAAATGTCAACGTCTGTCTGGAAGCTACCAGCAAGTGGGAGCGCGGAATGTACGATCTGCGTCCCATTCCGCCTGAAAAGGAAGGCATGCTGCATCAGAAGAGTGCAGCCATGTTCCTGCGCTGGGTAGATGGCGTCACCGTCCGGAACTCCACGCTGGGCTTTGCGGGCGAGGACCGTTCGGACTTCGCACAGGCGCTTCTTACTCAGAACTGCACCAACGTGCAGACCATGGGTCTGACTGCTGAGGCTGCCGCCCCGGAGTACCAGAGCATCGAACTGGGCTGAGCCGCCTATCAATAATGAGCAAGCCGCCGCATCGGCGCTGGCCCCTTTTGCCGGGTCGGGCCGGGCGGCGGCTTTTTTTGAGGGATAAACCAATGAACAAGAAAAAGAACATCATCACGTTTGCCGCGTTCCTGATCCTGATGGTGGGTCTGGGCGCGAACGATGCCATGCGGGGCATTTTTTCCACGATCTTCTCTGCCCACTTCCAGCTGAGTACCGCCCAGTTGTCCCAGATCGTCACCGTAAGCTACATCGGCAACCTCGTGTTTCTGGCCGTCGGCGGCTTCGGGGTGGATATTCTGGGCCGCCGCAAGGCCATGCTGCTGTATACCTTTTTGTGGAGCGCAGCCATGCTGCTGTTTGCCACCACGGACTCCTATCTGCTGCTGCTTGTGGGAATGTTTTTTGCCATGGGCACATCCACGCTGCTGAACACCAACATGAACCTGATCACGACCGGTATGTTTGCCGTTGCGCCCGGCTTTTTTGTGAACTTCCTGTTCTTCATTCAGGGCATCGGCACCAGCGGCAGCCAGAGCATCATTGGCAACTGGGCTACGGATATTTCCAGCTGGCACACCGTGGCATGGGGACTGCTGGCCATTGGCGCAGTGGCCATGGTGCTGTTCGTGCTGTTCCCCATGCCGGAAGTGCAGGAGCACAAAACGGAGGGGAAGGTATCGCCCAAGGAGATCATGAGCTGTCCGGCATTTCTGTCATTGGTGCTGATCATCGGCCTGTATTTCATTGCAGAACATGGCATTATGAACTGGCTGGTGAGCTATGCTACCAATGCACTGGAAGTGCCCATGGGACAGGCGGCAAACTTTACCGCTGTTTTCTTCGGCTGTGTGATGGTGGGGCGTCTGGTGCTGAGCAGTCTGGTGGATAAGCTGGGCATCTACCGCTGCCTGCGGCTCTTCGCCACAAGCGCTGCGGTTCTGTACACCGCAGGTGTTCTGCTGGGTGCACCGGGTCTGTGGCTCCTGGCAGTCAGCGGTCTGCTGTTCTCCATCCTGTATCCGACCCTTGTCATGCTGATCCCGCGATACTGGCCTAGTCACGCAGCTTCCTCTGCATCGGGTCTGGTGCTGAGTGTGGCTTCGCTGGCGGATATCCTCTTCAATGCCGTGTTTGGCAGCTTGGTGGATGCCATCGGCTACCGGACCTCCTTCCTCATCATGCCTGCCTGCATGGTGGGATGCACGGCACTGCTCTGGCTGTTCTTTGCAAAGGCTAAAAAGCTGGAACGGTGCGATTAACGGACAGATACGGCCACGCAAACCAATGCCCTCAAGTTTTAAGCAAGCATAAAAAATACCGCCCACGCAGCGCTGCGTGGGCGGTAAATTTTTTTCTTACCCAAAGTATAACAGGAGAACCACAGACAGTACGGATGAAAAGTCGTGAAGCAAGATGAATTTTTTAAATTGTCATAAATAGCACGACTTTTTGACTGATAACACAAAATTTTGCACCCTTATTCCGTGGGATTCTCTTTATAATAAGAACAGAAATCAAACGGAAAAAGGAGATGCGGATGATGCAAGCAACAAACCTGAAAACGAATCATCTGACCCAGCCTCTCGGTATAGATGCCGGGACGCTGTTTTTATCGTGGCAGTGCGCCGAAGGCGTGCGCCAGACTGCCTACGAAATCGAAGTGACCGCCGGAGCCGAAACGCTGTGGGCAAGCGGAAAGATTTTGAGCAGTATGATGCACACCGAAACGCCCACCCCTGTGCCGCCCAAGATGCAGGGACGGTGGCGCATCCGCCTGTGGGATGAAAATGACCAGCCCGGTGCGTGGAGCACCGCTTCCTTCGAGACCGGGCTTGCACAGGCAGACTGGCAGGGCGTGTGGGTCTGCCCGGAGACAGAAGAGCCGGATATCGGCTGCGCTGATGCCATCAACGCCTTTGCAAAGCCCAACTGGGAGCAGAAGCAGGCGGCGCTGGAAGCCTCCGGCAAAGGGCAGGCACAGCCTTATCAGCCCCACCGCCCGGCAAGTTATCTGCGCAAAACGTTCACCGCCCCGGCGGGGCAGTGCAAGCGGCTGTACATTACCGCCAAGGGGTTGTATGCGGCATGGCTAAACGGCAAGCGTGTCGGCGACATGGTGCTTGCCCCCGGCAGCTTTACCGCAGACAAGCACCTTGGGGCACAGACCTACGATGTGACTGCGCTTGTCCGTGACGGTGAAAATGAGCTGCTCATCGCATTGGGCGACGGCTGGTATCGCAGCACCTCCGGCGTGGATGGAGACCGTGACCTGTTCGGGAAAGAAGTGGCTGTCCTGTTCCAGCTGGAAGTGGACGGCAAGGCGGTCTGCGTTTCGGACGACGACATGGAGGCCACCCAGTGCGGCCCGATTCGCCAAAATGATCTGCAGCAGGGCGAAGTGTACGATGCCCGGCTGGAAGGGGATCTTTCCGGCTGGCATGGCGTCAAGACCGAGCCGAACACCCTGCCCATCACCGGCATGAACACTGTGCCTATCCGGGAGCAAGAAGCCTTTGCGGGCAGGCTGTTGTGCACCCCCAACGGCGAAACGGTGCTGGACTTTGGCCAGAACATGGCAGGCTATGTGGAGATGAAGCTGACCGCCCACGCCGGGCAGAAAATCAAGCTGCTGTGCGGCGAAGCACTGGACGAAAACGGCAACTTTACGCAGGAGAACTTTCAGGACCGGAACCGCCACAAGGAGGGCGGCACGGCGCAGATGCTGGAACTCGTCTGCAAAGAGAGCGAGAACCACTACAAGCCCAGCTTTACCATCATGGGCTTCCGGTACGCAAAGGTGGAAACGGACATCGACCTGACCGGCGCAGCGTTTACTGCCCACGCCGTCTATTCGGAGATGCCGGTCACCGGCAGCTTTGCGTGCGGCAATGCCGATGTGGATCAGCTGATGAAAAACAGTGTGTGGAGCCAGAAGAGCAACTTCTGCGATATCCCCACCGACTGCCCCACCCGCGAGCGCGCCGGTTGGACGGGTGACATGGGGGTGTTCATCGAGACCGGCCTGACCCTGATGGACTGCTACCCGGTGGTGGAAAAATGGCTGGCCGAGTGCCGCCTGAACCAGTACCCGGATGGACGCATGGCAAACATTGCGCCGCCCACCAGCCGCCCCGGCTATATGACACCCATGCTCTGTATGTCGGCGGGCTGGGGCGATGCCGCCATTCTGGTGCCCTACGCCCTTTATAAGCGCACCGGCGACCGCAAGGTTCTGGCAGACAACTACGAGATGATGCAAAAGTGGTATGGTTTCCTGCTGGGCCGTGCCCAGCAGACCACCGAGGAGCAGCAGACCGGTGCATACGCCAAGTACACGGTGCTGAATGGCTTGGACTATGGCGAGTGGTGTGAGCCGGGCATTACCCCCATGCAGGCCATGATGAACCCGCGCAAGAGCGTGGGTACGGCCTATCTGGCTTATTCCGGGCGGCTTCTGGCGGAAATTGCGCAGGCGCTGGGCAAGGCAGAGGACGCAGCGCAGTACCGCGACACGGCAGAAAAGGCGGTAAAGGCGTACCGCGCCGCCTTTACTGACAATGGGAAAATCACTTCGGATCGCCAGTGCGAATACGTCCGCGCCATTGCCTTTGCACTGCTGGGCGAGGAGGAGAGCCAAGCCGCTGCGGATACCCTGAACCGGATGGTGGCAGAAAACGGCTACCACCTGAACACCGGCTTCCTTTCTACACCCTTCCTCTGCGAGGTGCTGGCAAAGTACGGCTATGCCGACACCGCCTATAAGCTGCTGTTACAGGACACCGCTCCCAGCTGGCTCTATGAAGTCAAGCAGGGCGCTACCACCGTCTGGGAGACATGGACGGGCATTGACGCAAACGGCCACCCCAGCGAATCCCTGAACCATTACTCCTACGGTGCCATCTGCGGCTGGCTGTTCGGCGGCGTGTGCGGCATCCGTCTGGCAGGGGAGACCCTGACCATCGCCCCCACCCCGAACCCGGCTCTGGGTTGGGCAAAAGCGGTGTACGATTCCCCGGTGGGGCGCATTGAAAGCGGCTGGCAGTATGCAGGCGATGCTGTGACCTACACCATCACCGTGCCCTGCAATCTGACCGCAGAAGTCACCCTCCCGGATGGCAGAAGTCTGACCTTGCAGCCGGGCACCCACACCCTGTAACGCAAAAAGATTCCCCATACAACACAACGCCCCGCACCGGAAGGAGTAACCGGTGCGGGGCGTTGCTTTTATGGGGATAATGAAGAAGAAAATAATGAGAGAATGGCAGGTCAGAATTTTTGTGCAAGGTATTTTGCACTGAGCTGGAAGCTCTTGATGGGGGAATTGTCCACCCAGTTGCGGTGGCTTTCCAGAATAACGGCATCCACCTCCATGGCAAGGGCCTGTGCCATCAGGCTGTCCAAGTCCATGTTGCCGGTGCCCAGCTCCATGCTGTCGGTTTTCAGGATAGGCGTGATGGCACTGCCGGTGATGCGGGTGCCCCGGTCGTTGATGTGCCACAGCTTCATGCGGGAGCCGAGCCTTTGCATCCATGCCAAGGCGTTTGCACCGCCCTCGGTGAACCAGTAGCTGTCAAACTCAAAGTTGACAAATTCGGGATTCGTTTCCTCGATTAAAATATCGTAGGCGCGCTTTTCTGCGTTCACATGCCGCAGCTCGCAGTTGTGGTTGTGGTAGAGCAGGTGGATGCCCTCGGCTGCCAAGGCTTCGCCGGCTTTGTTCAGCCGCTGTGCAAGTTCGTGCATAGCGGCTTCATCGCCGTAATCAAACCGGTACATTCCGGTGATGACCACATACGGTGTGCTGAAGCTCTTGGCTTCCTCGGCCACTGCGTGGGCATCCCGCTCCAGAGAGCCAAGGTCGGTGTGCAGGCTGACCACCTGAAGGCCTGCCTCCTGCACAAGCTTGTGCCAGTCCAAGTTGCCGCCCTTGCCCACCGGCATACCGGCGGCCTTGGTCAGCAGCTTTACCACAAAACCAATGGGGTGGATCATAAATCCACACAGTTCAATACCGTCGTACCCGGCGGCTTTCATGGCAGCAAGCGTTTCTCTTGCCTGCTGCTCGTTGCTCAGTACAGTGCCCAGCATAAATTGCTGCACGGCTTTGATGGGCATGGTTTACCCCTCCAGTTTAAAAATCTTACCCGGCGTGATGCCGTTTTCGTTAAAGCTGTCCACACAGACATAGTATTCCTGCCCGGCGGTCAGGGTGGAAAGGGTCACTTCGTCTGTGTCATACACCAGCCAACTCAGATAGAGCTTGTCGGGCGCAGCGCCGTAGCGGACATTGCAGCCCTGCGCGTTTTCGATGTGCTTCCAAGTGATCGTTGCATCCAGTGCATCTACGCGAGCCCCGGCGGCTTCGGCCTGTGCGGGCTTCGGGCCTTCGCCGTTGCCGAACACCCGCAGACCGCTGATGCGCAGCGCCTGTCCGTAGGGCAGTTCGCCGCCCGTCACCCGGACGTACCGGGCACGGATGCCGTCTGCATATTCGTAGTAGCCGTTGGAGCACTCGCGGGCAACATTTTCGCGCAGCGTCCAGCTCGCTCCGTTCACACTGGTCTCCACCGTGTAGTGGGAGATCTGGGGCCGGGTCTCGATGTGGCGGGTCTTGCGGTCATCGCCGTAGCTGTCGGCAGGGAAGTCCACCACCAGCTTTTCGTCCGCCATATTTACCTGAATGGCGCGGACATCACTCTCTTTGCCAAGATCCACACACAGCCATTCACCCGGCTCTGCACCGGCGGCGCTCCACCAGCTGCGGCAGTCCTCATTGACTGCCCATTCCGGGCTGCTGTTTTCTGCGGTGCTGGAGGCCGTGACCGGCTTTTTGTAGCTCAGCAGCATCCATTCCGGCTGCTGTCTGGCGGCATCAAAGCGGTCTGCCGGGATGCGGTGGGGGTAATCGGAAAAGTTCTGGTTGCAGTAAAGCACGCCGTCCTTGTCGAACCCGGCAGGGAACAGCCCCACCCGGCGCTCAAAGTCATAGTTGACGGAAATGCGCATGGTGGAGGCGTGCCACCAGTTGCCGTAGGTGTCAGCAATGGTGCTGCCGTGGCCTGCACCGGTGATGAATCCACCGGGCTTTGCGGAAAACGGATTGGATGCCTGCCGCACAAAGGGGCCCAGCGGAGAACGGGAGGTGTATACACCGTCGGCGTAAGTGTTGTACTGGGTGCCAGGGCAGGCGTACTGCAGATAGTAGGTGTCGCCGTGCTTTGTCATGAACGCACCCTCAATGTAGGGCTTGCCGATGGCGTTGAACATGGCAGTCAGGCTTTCGGCACTCAGGCCGGGGATGTTTGCCATCTGCGGCGGCAGATTCAGCTTGCCGGTCTTGGGGTCATAGAACTGCTTCATGGACTGGTACAGCACGCTGGCTTCCCGGTCCACGATGCCGTTGTTGCCGGGGCGTTCGTAGCCAAGGGTAGTTTCATTGCCGAAGATCAGCTCCTGCTTTTCACCGATGGGGGTCAGGGTGTCCGGGTCCAGTTCCACGCCGTAGATGGGGGCAATATTGGAACAGCCCCAGTAGAAGTACACCCGGCCATCGTCATCGCAGAACAGATCCGGGTCCCAGAAAGCAAAGGGCGCAGAAACCTCGGTAAACGGCTCGGTCAGGGGGTCAGCGGTGCGCAAAATGGGGCAGTTGCGCCCCTTGCGGCTGGCGCAGAAGTAGAGGTAATTGCCCACCTGCCGCACATCCGGTGCGTAGTCATAGATCAGCAGGTCGGGGTCTGCATGGAACTCCCAGTTCAGCAGGTCGTCCGAATACCAGAAACCTGCCGACATGGAAACGAACAGATAATATTTGCCCTTGAAATAGACCAGTGTCGGGTCTGCGCCCTCCCGGAAACCCGCTGTGCGCGGGCCTTCCTTCATGTGCTGGTAACGGTAGCCCAGATCAAGAGGATTACAATAGGTTGTTTTCATCAAAGATCACTCCTTAGAAATGCCCTGCAATACACGGTTCAGTTGCTTGATGTCCTCCTCCGAAGCACCCGCCTGCATCAGCATGGATTCAATGGTCATCCGCTGCATGGCACGCTCCATCATGGCCACCAGAGCCGGGTTGTCCTTCACGGCAGCGGCAACATCTCCGCGGGCGGCGGCGGCTTTATCAGAAATCTGCTTCAGGATAGGACCAGCTTTCGGGTCTGCCATGGCGGCAGCCATGTTGTCCTTCACCGACCAGCAGCTTTCGTCCAGCTCGCCGTCAAACCAGTTGGTCACGTTCTTGCGGTTGTCCATGGCGTAATCCGGGTTGGGGGCGTCCACCTTGTTCACCAGGATCACGCTGCTGTGCTCGCCGGAGCGTGCCTCAATGCTGTGCTTGCCGGTGATGGGCAGCTGGAAGGTGAACACCTTGTCGCCTTTCAGGGTCTCCACCAGCTGGCCGTCTTTGTACAGCGAGACCTCCGGCAGATTGGAGTAGACCTTGATCTCGGTCACATCCTCGGCGCGGTCCACATAGCGGCTGCCACACAGGTGTACGAACGGCTCCTTGCTCCAATAGGCCTTGTAGAGATAGAAGGGGTCTTTTTTCAGCTTGCGGTCAAAAGTGACAAGTCCCTTCTGGTTCTCGCCGTGCTTGCCGCCCTCATCACGGCCATCGGCGGCAAAATCAAACATATTCCACACATGGGTCGCCCACAGCCACGGACGTTCGGCGATCATCTTTGCAATGTGCTCATGGTAAATGCACTGGTAGCTCTCGGTATAGTCGCCCTTTTCCGGGTGGCTGCTCTGGTACTGGGGGTTGGCGTCTGCGCCGTACTCCGAAAAGCCGATGCAGCGGTCAGGGTAATCGGCATGGTACTTGTCAAAGAATTCGTCGTTCTGCTCAAGGTCCCCCAGATACCAGCCGAAGTAGAGGTTGTAGCTGTTCACATCCGGGATCTCCAGAATGGGGCTGGTGGTCTCCAGCATGAACACGTTTGCCATGGTGGTCTTGCGGGTGGGGTCCAGCTTGTGCGCCAGCTCGTTCAGCAGACGGTGGTTTTCCAGCAGATCCTCGTTGACAGCAGATGCTGCGGTGATCTCGTTGGACAGGCCCCACACAGCAATGCAGGGGTGGTTGTAGTTCTGGACGATCAGTTCCTCCATCTGGGTCAGGGTGTTGGCACGGCCGTTGGTCATGTGCATGGTGATGTAGGGGATCTCTGCCCAGATGACAAGACCCTTTTCATCACACAGGTCGTAGAAATACTGTGCGTGCTGATAGTGGGCCAGACGGATGGTGTTGGCACCCATTTCCAGAATGATGGAAATATCCTCCTCCATCATTTCGTTGGTCAGGGCATTGCCCGCACCCTTGCGGTCCTGATGGCGGGAAACGCCCCGCAGCGGATAGCTGCGGCCGTTCAGGATAAAGCCCTTCTGTGGGTCAAACTCAAATTTCCGGCAGCCGAACCGGGCGGAAGCTTCCTCGCCGTTGTCCAGCTTGGCGGAAACGGTGTAAAGGAAGGGGTCCTCCACGCCATCCCACAGATGGGCATCGTGCAGGGTGAAAACCGCCCTTGCGGTGCCGTCTTCCACCGGGGCAGCGATGTTCTGCCCTTCCAGTGCAAAGGTTACGCTCTGTGCGCCCACCACGGCAGCTTCCACAGTAACTTCAACGGTCTTGGCAGCAAGGTCGGTGACGATGGGGGTCACCTTCAGTGCCGGGGCGCCATTAGCGGGCAGGGCAAAGTGCTCTGCCGGGACGATGTGCAGGGTCATATCCCGGTAAATGCCGCCGTAGAAGGTAAAGTCTGCCTTCTGGGGGTACACGGTGTCGTTGTCGCAGTTGTCCACGGAAATTGCCAGCAGATTTTCCTCTTTGAGGTGGTCGGTCAGGTCCACCCGGAAGGTGGAGTAGCCGCCCTTGTGCTCGGCCAGTTTTTCCCCGTTCAGGTAAACGGCGGCGGTCATGGCTGCGCCGTCCAGCTGCAAAACAGCCTTGCCGTCTGCCGGGATGGCGGGCTTTGTCAGGGCCAGTGTATACCAGCAGGTGCCGCGGTAGTAATCGTTGCCGCCGTCCTGACCGTCCACCGCGTTCCAGGTGTGGGGCAGAGTGACAGCCTCGCCCATAACGGCGGCGGGGATGCCGGGGTTCTCCTTGGTAAAATGCCAGTTGCTATGATTCAGCAGGATGGTCTTGCTCATGGTAAAAACTCCTTTGTGAAAGATAGATAGAATCAGCAAAAACCGAAAGAGCGTATGAGCCTTTTCGGTCTTTGCAGGGTGTTACTGTATATGTTCTGCAATTACTTCACGGCGAAGAGCGTCTTTTTTATCTGCGATGCGCTTCTGGACGTTGACCATTTCCTCCTTGGTCAGGGGGCAGCCCACCATGGCGAGCAGGGTGACGACCCAGCCCAGCATCGGCAGACCGTACTTGATGGCAACGGTCATCCAGAAGATGCCGGAGGTGTAGGCATCCGTGGGCTGAGGCATGGTGGTGGTGTAGCCCAGAACGGCCACGGCTGCGGTGGCGATGACGGCAGCCACCGAAGTGATGAGCTTGTCGATCAGGCTGTAAGTACCGGAGACTACCGCCGGGATGTAACGGCCACTGCGGTCCAGCTCGTAGTCGATGGTGTCAGCCATGTAAGAGGTGTTGGAGGTGGTGATGCACATATTGGAACCGTTCTGCAGCAGGGTCAGCAGGACATAAACGATCATGTTCCAGCTGCCCATCACACCGATCTGACGGGTATCCGTGAAGATGAAGAACAAAATCAGCACAGCGGTGATGGCCATGCTGATGCAGGTCCAGGTCACGATGCCCTTCTTGCTGCCCTTTTTGCCCACATACTTTGCACCGAAGGCCGCAAAGAAGATGGAGGGAACCATGCTGATGACGCTAAGGGCGGTAGCAAGACCCATGTTGCCGATGAGGATGCCGTTCAGCATCGTGTTGATGATGGCTTGACTGCCCACCTGCTGTGCCAGCTTATCGGAAGCGTTGGAGGCGATGTAGCACTGCAGGGGCTTGTTGTGCTTGAGCACCTCAAGAATATCCGCCGTCTTCAGCGGCTTGTGCTTTTTGTTGGTGCCCTCAAAGTTTTCGGGCTTGTCGTAAGCGGAGATACCAGCGCAGACGATCAGGGTGCCGATACCGGCAAAGATCAGGACGATGGTGCAGACGGTGCTGAGGAAGTCCTGATTAAAGGTGCCGCCGCACTGGGGCAGAATGACGGTGTAGATCAGCATACTCATGCCCATGGGCACGGCGTAGTTCAGCGCAGTGGACCAGACACCGATGGTGGGACGCTGCCGGGGATCGTTGGTCATGATGGCGGGCAGGGTCTGGGCGGTCATGTTGGTGATGGTGTAGCCGATGATGTAGATAATGTAAGTCAGGGCAAACACCGGCAGGCCGAAGCCCTTGCTGGAGCACAGGTTGAACATGCACAGCAGGCCGACTGCCTCGATCAGGTAGCCGCTGATCAGCAGAACGCGCAGCTTGCCGAAACGGGTGTTGACGCGGTCGTAGACGAATGCCAGCAGCGGGTCGGTAAAGCCGTCCAGAATGCGGGCGAGCATCAGGATGATGCCAACGGTTGCAGTGGTGATGCCGTAGCCAATGCTGGCAGAATAACTTGCCATACCGATCAGGGAGTAGACGCTCATGCCCACAAAGGCGTTGCAGGCGTAGCAGATGATCTGCCATGTTTTAGCGCGGCGGTACTGAACGCCGTCTACCTCGCTGGCGCTGGGTTTCTTTTGGAACATAATGGTTTTTCCTCCTTTTTATGTGAAACGGGTTCCGCTTTTCTTGACACCAGAATAACAGAATGCAGCAGATACTACAGGATAAAAAACTTGAATTGAGGATAAAAATTCGCACAGTTCTGATCGTTCAACGAAAAAATTACCAATAACGTGAAAAATTATCCTTTTTGCTCCGCACAGACCTGTTACAATAGGCACAAGAGAAAACTCGGCTTTTGAATAATCTGAATAAAAGGAGAGCCATCATGCAGAAATTTGAAAAAGGCTTTTTCATCGGTGCTGCAACAGCAGCCCATCAGGTAGAGGGTAACAATACCAACAGCGACTACTGGGCACAGGAACAGCAGCCCCATTCCAGCTTTACAGAGCCCAGCGGCATTGCCTGCGACCATTATCATCGGTACGAAGAAGATATTAAGCTGCTGGCCGATGCCGGGCTGAACGCCTACCGCTTTTCCATCGAGTGGGCACGGGTGGAGCCGGAGGAAGGAACGTTCGACCCGGAAGCCATTGAACACTACCGCAAGGTGATCGCTTGCTGCAAGGCACACGGCGTAGAGCCCATTGTCACCCTGCTGCACTTCACCAGCCCCAAGTGGCTTATCTGCAAGGGCGGCTGGGAAGCAGAGTCCACGGTCGAGGATTTTAAGCACTATGCAGCCTACGTCATGGAGCAGCTGGGCAGCGAGCTGCGCTATGTCTGCACCATCAACGAAGCCAATATGGGCTTGCAGCTGGCCGCCATCTCCAAGCGGTTCCGCCTGATGGCGGAACAGGCTGCCAAGAATGCCGCTGCAGCCGGAAAGTCTGCCGAGGGCACGGTGCAGGTGGGCATGAACTTCCAGAAGATGATGGAAAACATGAAGTATGCTGCCATGGAGAATGCACAGGTGTTCGGCACACCCCAGCCCCAGATCTTTGTCAGCGAGCGCACCCCGGAGGGCGACCTGCTGGTGCTGCGCGCCCATGCAGCCGCACGGGATGCCATCAAGGCCATCTGCCCGCAGGTCAAGGTGGGCCTGACCCTTTCGCTCCACGATTTGCAGGCACAGCCCGGCGGCGAAGCCTTTGCCGAGGCCGCATGGCAGGAGGAGTTCACCCATTATCTGCCCTACATCAAAGAGGATGACTTCTTAGGTGTACAGAACTACACCCGCACCCTTTACGGCCCGCAGGGGCAGCTGCCGGCACCGGAGGGCGCAGAGCTGACCCAGATGGATTACGAGGTTTACCCGCAGGCACTGGAACACGTTCTCCGCAAGGTGGCAGAAGATTTCAAGGGCGACCTCATCGTCACCGAAAACGGCATTGCCACCGCCGATGACACCCGCCGTGTGGCGTTTATCCGGCAGGCACTGGAGGGCGTGCAGCACTGCATTGCCGACGGCATCCCGGTGAAGGGCTATTTCCATTGGAGCCTGATGGACAACTTTGAGTGGCAGAAGGGCTATGCCATGCAGTTTGGACTGATCGCCGTGAACCGCGAAACGATGGAGCGGACAGCAAAGCCCAGCCTTGCGGTGCTGGGTAGTTACACAGAAAGATAAGCTGCAATAGCAAAAAACAGGCTGCGGAAGATGCTTCTTGCAGCCTGTTTTGGCTCAGCGGGAAAGATGCAGACCATGGACACCATCCGCAACCACGGCGGCGATCACATCAATTTGTTTTTGTGCCAGTTTTGCGTCGGTGTTCAGAAGCCCGGAAAGACCGTTCATTACAAAAATCAGGATCGCACCGACATTTTCATATTGAGAAGGCTCGATGTTATCACTTTTGATCTGTTCCAGAACGGCATCCCGCAAATGCTGTGTAAAGCGGTTCATCGCTGATGCAGGAACCACGCCGAGATAATCGGTCGCCTGCTGGAGATTAGCAAACATCTCCCGCACAAAAGCCTCCGGCGTATCCAGCAGCTGCTGTGCGCCGCCCATATTGTCGCAGACGAGCTGGACCGTTTGCCGCTCCATTTCGGCGGTGAGGGCATCCAGCGTTTCATAGTGGGAATAAAAGGTCGTTTTGTTGATCTCGGCCCGTTCGGCAATTTCTTTGACCGTGATCTTTTCGATCGGCTTCTCCCGCAGCAGGGCAACAAATGCTTTCTGAATGGCACGCTTCGTTTTTTTGACCCGGATATCCATAGAATTCCTCCGTCAATGTATTTCATAAATGGTGCTTAACCAACGCTTTGGACGTGATCCGTTGCTTAAACACCGGACACGCCGGAAACTGCTGATTGCAGCTCCTGCGCCACAGTGTTATTATAGCACCACAGGGATGGATAAGCAACTGATGGTTGCAAATCTGATTCGTAAATACGATAAATCATCGGGAGACCATCCACGATGAAGTGGAATGGCTGAAGCAGAGTAACATGATCTGAGAAAAAGGAGAATGAAAATGATGGATTTTAACAGTGTCAAAGGCAAAGTGGCCATCGTCACCGGCGCAAGCCGTGGCATCGGCCGGGCCATTGCCGAGTGCTTTGGCGAAAACGGCATGAAGGTGGTCTGTGCAGCCCGCAGTGCAGAACAGGGGCGGGCTGTGGCAGATGGCATCTGCGCCAAGGGCGGCGATGCCATCTTTATCCAGACCGATTGCAGCAAGGCTTCTGCCATCAAAGAACTGGTGGATAAGACGGTGACGCACTACGGCAAGCTGGATGGCGTTGTCAGCAACGCAGGCATCGGCATGGGCGGCACACCGCTGCATGAGTATGAGGTAGAGGATTACGAGAAGATCTTCTCCCTGAACAGCGAGGGCGTCTTTGCCGGGATGAAGTACGGCGCCAAGGCCATCCTCAAGAGCCACAGCGAAGGCGGATTCCTCATCAATGTGGCATCGGTGGCGGGTCTTGTGCCCCAGCGTGGACAGGCGCTGTACAGTGCCACCAAGTTCGGCGTGGTCGGCATGACCCGCGCAGCGGCGCTGGATTACGCAGAATACGGCATTACCGTCAACGCTATCTGTCCCGGCTACACCAGAACCAGCATTTTCGGGGATGCACCGGCTGCGGCCATGGACTTTTTTGCATCCGACTGCCCGGCAAAGCGGATGGGCGACCCGGAGGAGTGCGCTGCATTGGCACTTTTCCTTGCCAGCGGTCTGGCACGGTACATCACTGGTGCAGCCATCCCGGTGGACGGCGCACTGTCTGCCGGACACCAGAGCATCAGCAGCTGGAAGCACCCGGAAATTTTGACCGGCGGCAAGCTGAACAGCCAGAGCACGATTGCAGCACTGATGGAAAACGAGGCCGCAAAAGCCATCGTGGAGCAGTACCTGCCCGGTTTTGCCGACAACCAGCAGGCAAAAGCTGCCTACGGCATGACATTTGGCAAGATCGGCCCTATGCTTGGGCTGCCGGAAATGGCGCTGAAAGCACTGCTGGATGCGCTGGACAACCTGTGACCGAAGCAGCTCGGAAAGCCTCTTTGACAGGGGCTTTCGTTTTGCCTGCGTGCGGTTGATTTTTGGGAGGAGACCATGAAAAACGAAGCACTTTTCCGTACCGGCTCTGTCTGGAAATCCATCATTTCCATGGCGGTGCCCTCCATTATCATTATCCTTGTCATGGTGCTGTACAACATGGCGGATATGTTTTTTGTGGGCTGTCTGGGAGATACCGCACAGGTGGCGGCGGTCTCCGTTGTGGGGCCGGTGTTTTCGATCCTTTCGGCAGTAGCGACCATGCTTGGCGCAGGCAGCAGCGCCATCATTGCACGCTGCTTTGGCGCAGGCGAGATCGAGCAGGGCAAGACTTGCTCCTCGCTCTGCTTCTGGAGCAGCTTTTTTCTGGGCGTTCTGGTCAGCATCGGTCTGCTGGTGAGCAGAGTGCCGCTTCTGGGGGTGCTGGGCTCAAATGCAGAATTTTTTCCCTATGCAGAGCGGTATCTTCAGGTCCTTGCACTGGGTGCGCCGCTTTTTATCCTGTCCAACAGCATGGCGATGCTGGTGCGTGCAGAGGGCGCAGTAAAAGAAGGCTTGATCGGCAATCTTCTGGGCACACTGGTCAACTGCATTTTTGACCCGCTGTTCATTCTGGTGCTGAACTTCGGCGTCAGCGGTGCGGCTGCTGCCAGTGTGCTGGGCAATCTTGTGGCAACGGGCTGCTATCTGCGCTACATCGTCAAACACGGCACAGTGCTGACCATTGATCTCCGTCCTGCCCTGAAAAAGCCGCAGATGCTGGGTGAGATGCTGGCCATTGGTCTGCCCAACGGGATCAGCAGCCTTCTGGCAGGGTTTGCCTCCTCCTTCAGCAACCGGCTGCTGGTGACCCACGGCACGGCGGCGGTCGCAGCCATGGCGGCAGCGGGCAAGACGACCATGATCATCAGTATGATCGCCATGGCGATCTGCATGGGGTGCCAGCCGCTTCTGGCGTACAGCTACGGTGCAGGCGACACGAAGCGCCTGAAGCAGCTTTTGAAAGATCTGATCCTGCTGACCGTTGTTTTTGGTGTTCTTGCCGGGGCGGCCAGCTTTGCCGGACGCAATGCCCTGATCGGGATGTTCATCAAGGAAGAAGGAGCATTCCGTCTGGGGACGCAGCTGGTGGTCTATCTGGTGCTGGGCAGCCCGGTGATCGGTCTGACCTATCTGGCAACCAGCCTGCTGCAATCCGTGGGCAGGGCAAGTGGTGCGGTGGTGCTCTCTCTTTTGCGGCAGGGGCTGCTGCTGATCCCGCTGCTGTACCTGATGAATGCGCTTTGCGGGGTGCAGGGCATTGCGGCGGCGCACCTGATGGCAGACGTGGGCGCTGCGGTCATCTCTGCAGGCATTCTGCTGCACTGGCTCCGGGCATCGGTAGAAAAAACGGTGGAAGTATGATATACTGTTTCCATCAATGAGCCGGAGGGATTAGGCATGGATGTTCTCCAGAATATGATGCTGTTTTCCGAGCTTGTCAAGTGCGGCGGAAATGTATATACATGGTGCTATGATGCACAGGGAAAGCTCTTGCGGAGCAACTGCCCGGACGAGGCATTTCTTGCCAGTGCATTTGAACTGTTCGGCTGCAAACGGCGGATGCTGGAGCATGGGGATCGGGACGATGTACCTGTTACCTTGGGGACGGCATTGGGTCTTTTGTGGGGCGCAGCCTTTGAAAAGGAAGAGGGAGAACTGAAGCGTGTCTGGGTCATCGGGCCGGTGTTCTATCAGGATGTGACAATGCGCGGGATCGAGGAAGGGCTGAAATATTACAGCAAGCTGGAGATCAGTGTGGCATGGACGATCCAGCTTTACAAAGCCCTTGAAAAAGTTCCTACCCTGCAAAACACTATTATGAACCGCTATCTGCTGATGATGCACTACTGCCTGACCGGGCAGCGGCTGGAGCTGAGCAGTGTGAACAGCAGTGCAGCACAGGACGAACGGCTGAAAAGCGATGCGATTCCCCATGACCGGCATAAGATCTGGATGGCGGAGCAGGGAATGCTGCAAATGGTCCGCACCGGAGACCTGAATTACAAGCAGGCGCTTTCCAACAGTATGAGCATAAGCGCAGGCGTGCCGGTGCAGAGCAGCGATGTTCTGCGCCAGAGTAAGACTTCCATCATCGTGTTCACTTCGCTGGTGTGCCGTGCCGCCATTGAGGGCGGCCTTTCCCCGGAGGAGGCGTACTCGCTGGGGGACAGCTACATTCAGACGGCGGAAGCGGCAAAATCGTTGGATGAACTGAGCCCGCTTGCAATGATGATGTACGATGATTTCATTCGGCGTGTCCACAAACACCGGACGAACCCCAACCTCAGTATGCAGATCCAGAAATGTGTGGATTATATCGAGATGAATCTGGACAAAAAGATCGTGGCGGAAGATCTTGCCGCTCTGGTGGGCTACACGGAATACTACCTCACCCATAAATTCAAGAAAGAAACGGGTCTGAGCGTCACGAACTATGTGAAGTTTGCAAAGGTCGAACGTGCGAAGGTTCTGCTGAAAAGCACAACGCTCAGCGTCCGGGAAATTTCCGAGCAGCTTGGTTTTGCCACCCGCAATTATTTCAGCGCAGTCTTTCAGCAGGTCGCCGGAAAAACACCTATGGAGTTCCGGGAAACATAAAGCAGAACAGGCATCCTGCGATACCATTTGGCGGTATCGGACAGGATGCCTGTTCTGCTAGGATGAAGAAAAATGGGGGAAAATAGCTCAGTTGAGGAACTTCTCGTTCAGGGTCACACCAAAGTCGCGGGCGATGGCGCGCAGGTCGTCATCGGTGATGGTCTGCCGGATGATGCCGCCGCCCATGGAGAGCACCTTGACGTAGATTTCTGCGCTCTTTTCAATGGTGTGGGCCAGACCAAAGGTGATGTCAAAGTCCGGGCCGGAGGCAAACAGACCGTGCTGTGCCCAGATGGCGGCCTGATAAGTCTTCATCAACTCGCTGGTGGCCATGGCAATGTCTGCCCCGCCGGGCACCATCCACGGGCAGACACCCACGCCCTCCGGGAACACCACCGGGCACTCGGTGGCGCTCTGCCACAGCGCACGGGTGAAGTCCCGGTCGGTCAGGGGCAGGATGTAGGTCAGGGCGATCACGTTGGTGGCGTGGCAGTGGTAGATAACACGGTTTGCGCCATTGGTGGCAGCCTTGCGGACACTGTGGTTCATGAAGTGGCTGGGGAACTCACTGGTGGGCTTTGCGCCATCTTCCAGACCCCAGACGATGCGCCAGCTGTCGCCCTTGTCGTTGATCTCCACAATACCGATGC
>OLOQ01000360.1_pt1 | contig 53386 bp, 42 predicted proteins | sample 1673101 | NCBI WGS metagenome assembly OLOQ01 (sample SAMEA3136754, study PRJEB25190) | human gut metagenome | biome: human gut; feature: human-associated habitat; material: faeces | place: Austria | collected 2013 | reverse complement strand
TATTGTCCAAGGTGTCTTTATAATCGTCTGCGTTATTCAATTTACAAGATACAGCGTGCTCACCGCACTCGCGGTTAGCTTGTTCAGTATATCACGCGCTCTGTACTTTGTCAAGAACTTTTTTCGTCCTTTTTCATTTTCCTTTGCACGCAATTTACTTTCGCTGCCGTCCCTCTCGAAACAGCTTGCATATATTACCACGCCGCTTTCCCTTTGTCAAGCCCAAATTCGACATTTTCTGAAAAAATTTGGAAGCCTCCGGAGAGGCTTCCAAATTCACTTGTTTTCTTATTCCGCGTCGTCGATCAGGCCGTAGCCCCCATCGTTTCTGCGGTACACCACGGCAAAGCTCCCGCCGTTGTCCTCGTCACGGAACGCGAAGAAATTATGCTCCAGCAGGTTCATCTGCATGACCGCTTCTTCGCGGGTCATGGGCTTGAAGTAGAAGCTCTTGACTTTCTTCAGGCTGAGATCGTCTTCCTCCGTCTCCGGAACGAAGCTGGTCTCCTCCTGCACCGTGCGGGTGAAGGCATCCTGACGCAGACGGCGGGCGAGCCGGGTCTTGTTCTTGCGGATCTGACCCTCGATGGTGGCGACGGCGGCGTCGATAGACGCGAACATATCCGAAGTGCTTTCACTTGCCCGGAACCAGGTTCCCGCACCGTGAACGGTGAGTTCCACGTTGTTCTGGTTCTTCTCTACAGAAAAGACGATGAGTGCTTCCGCATCCTCCTCAAAAAAGCGCGCCAGCTTCATGACCTTTTTCTCGGCATAAGCGTGGACATTCCCGGGAAGCTTTACTTTTTTCTCACTGTACTGGAATTTCATATGCGGCAGCTCCTTTCGTTTCACCGATTCTTCGGTGTAAGGTTACTATACCACATTTTCCCCATTCCGACAAGGGTTAATCGTCCGCCTCGTCTTCATCGTCCAGTAACTCCGCCATGGTCAGATTGTAGACCGCTTCCGCTTTCTTTTCAAAGAGCTTCCCAAGGCGCACAGCCTGACGCTGGTTCGGTGCCAGCAATTCCAGCGTCATCAGATTGCCCATCTCGTCATCCAGCGCCATGACCACGGAATAGTCCCCATTGTCCCGGGGGATGATCTGGGTCTTGACGAAGCTGGAACGGCGGATCTGACGGTTGAACCGGTTGACGGCGTTGTCCGCACGGCATTTGACCGTGTAGGCGATGGAATCCTCCGTCAGGGAGCCGTCCGCCTTGCCCTTGTCCGTGATCTCGTAGCAATCGTTCTCCACCTGCTTCAGGTGGCCGGACTTCACCATTTCAGGAATCGCGGTGCAGACGTCGAAATAGCTCAGGCAGTCGTCCTGATAGCAAAGCTCGTAGATCTGCTGCATATTCACGGGATAGTTGACCCTTGCCATCACGAACAGGATCAGCACCTTCACGTCCATCATATCATGTATAAATCCAAGTCTCTGCATACGCTTCACCCCTTTTTCTTTCATTATACAGAAAAGTTCTGAAAAATCAAGCACCAGCAGAGAACGCCCTGCATATTCTGGCAGGAAGGAGTGATGCCGATGGATGGCAAACGGCTTTACTGCGCCGGCGGCACGGCGGCCGCCCGCTATGCCGGAGAATATCTGGGAAATTTTTACATTGATCTGGCCGAGCGCCCCGGCTCTGACGTGGGCGCGGTACTGCTGGACGTTCCCAGCTTCGCGCCGGATGGGACGCTTCGCATGGGGGGAAGTGTGGAAAATCTGCTGGCGCAGCTTCCGCCGGACGTAACGGTCTGCGGCGGAAATCTTGACCACCCGGCGCTGGACGGCTATCGGTGTGTCGATTTTTTGAAGGACGCCCAATATCAGGCGGAAAACGCCTACATAACCGCCGAATGCGCCGTGGAGATCGCCCTGTCCTACCTGCCCATGACCCTGCGGCAGTGTCCCGTGCTGGTGATCGGCTGGGGACGCATCGGGAAATGTCTGGGGCAGATTCTCCACGCGCTGGGGGCTGACCTGACCGTCGCGGCGCGGAAGGACGCCGACCGCGCCATGTGCCGGGGGCTGGGCTGCGCCGCGGTGGATACCGCCCGGATGGCGGAGACTTTGGGCAAGTACCGCCTGATTCTCAACACCGCGCCGGAAAGGCTGCTGACGAAAGAACAGCTCGCCCAGTGCCACCCCGACTGCGTGAAAATCGACCTTGCGTCCAAAACCGGCATGGAGGGCGATTCCGTCATCGTGGCGCGGGGCCTGCCGGGCGTCCACATGCCGGAAAGTTCCGGCCGTCTGATCGCGGAAACCTACGTTCGTTTGTGCAGGGAGGAATGATAATGGAAATCGGATTTGCCGTGTGCGGCTCGTTTTGTACTTATTCTATTGTGTTCCCCGTTATGGAGCAGCTCAGCCGGGAGCATCACGTGACCCCCATTTTTTCCGACGCCGCTTATAGCGTTGACAGCCGCTTCGGGACGGCGCGGGAGCATATCGTCATGGCGGAAACCATCTGCGGCACGCCGCCGCTGCACACCCTTGCCCAGGTGGAGCCGGTGGGGCCGAAAAAGCTGTTCGACATCCTCATCATCGCCCCCTGCACCGGAAATACCCTGGCAAAGCTCGCCCATTCCATCGCCGACACCCCGGTGACCATGGCGGCGAAAAGTCACCTGCGCAACGGCCGCCCGGTGCTCGTCGCCGTGTCCAGCAATGACGCGCTGGCAGGCGCGGCGGAGAATATCGGCAGGCTGCTCGCCCGGAAGCACTACTATTTTGTCCCCTTCGGTCAGGACGACGCTGCGAAGAAACCCACCAGCATGGTCGCGGACTTTGCGATGATTCCCCAGGCCATGACGGAAGCGCTGGCGGGGCGGCAGATTCAGCCGATTCTTTTATAAATTTTTCTTGCATTTTTCCGGAATGTCTGGTACAATTAGAAACATCAGGATGGTACATAAACCAGCGTCACATCGGAAGCCTTGTTCCACGCCCCGGCGGCGGCTACTCCCGCCGGGAACGTCACAGTCAGGAGGAAACCATATGGGTAAATGGATTGTTCGAATCGCGTCTCTGCTGCTGATCGCGGCATTCCTGCCCACGGCGGTTCTGGCCGAGGAATGGAATCTGGAAAACGGCAGCATTGAGATCACCGCCACCGCAAATGCCGAGGGCGGCACGACCCAGACCGTCTCTCAGGGAGGAAGCAGCGCAGAGGACAGCAACCCCACCATCACCAGCAACGGCAATCAGACCGGCTACACCATCACCATCAAGGCGGGTGGCGGTACCACCGCCAATGTGACCATCAAGGACACCAATATCAGCACCGGTAATGCCGCGATCAAAACCGAGGGCAAGGGCAACGTCAATCTGAACGTGGAAGGCATCAACACTGTTTCCAGCGGCGATAAGCACGCCGGCGTGGAAAAGGCCAATGACGGCAACCTGACCATCGGCTCCGAGAGCGGAGAAGGAGAGCTGACCGCCAATGGCGGGCATGGCGGTGCTGGCATCGGCGGCGGCTATGAAGGGAGCGGCAGCGATATCACCATCACTGGCGGGGAGATTACCGCCAACGGCGGAGGTGAGGCCGCAGGCATCGGCGGTGGCGTTTTAGGGAGCGGCAGTGATATCACCATCACCGGCGGAGAAGTCACCGCCAATGGCGGGTGGTGCGGCGCAGGCATCGGCGGCGGACCTAGAGGCAACGGCAGTGATATCACCATCTCCGGCGGGAAGGTTATTGCCAATGGCGGGTTGTGCGGCGCAGGCATCGGCGGTGGCTATAAAGGGAGCGGCAGCGATGTTACCATCTCCAAGGATTCCCGGGTGGAGGCTACAGGCGGAGATCCGTGCCTATTAGGAGGTTACGGTGCGGCCATCGGCGGCGGTGGATATAACACCGACACAGGTAATCAGGTTGACGGCAGTGAGATAGAACCGGACACCTCCGGGCTGTACACCACCGGCAAGGTGGAGCGGAAATCCGGCGACGGAACTGTCCTGGACACCATCGTCGGCACGGTATCCGCTTCCTCTGAAGAACCAGACAAGCGGGAGCCGCTCTACCGGGTGCTCAACCTGGATGGCAGCACGCTGAAGCACCAGGAGGAAATCGCGGACGGCGTTCTGACCCTGACAGCCAAGGCCGACGGCGCCATTCTCACCGGTACGCTCCGGGCGCTGGGCTATCTGCAGAACCAGGGCATTGAGAAAATCACCTTCACCGACGGCACCCACACGGCGACCATCGTTCTTGCCGACCTGATCGCCAAGGGCGAAGCCGAGGCCGTCTACGTCCTCACCCTGGGCGCGGCAAACACCCTGACCCTGAACGGCGAAGCCATTGATTTCTGATTATAATACACAATGCGCCCCCGGTTCTGTCGAACCGGGGGCTTACATATATTATAGACTTTCAACTTCGTCCAGCCACAGTCTTGCGCTGGCGTCGCTGGGCATCCTCCAGTCCCCTCTGGGGCTGAGGGTCACGGAGCCGACCTTCACCCCGTCCGGCAGGCAGCTGCGCTTGAACTGCTGGGTGAAGAACCGGCGATAGAAGGTTTTCAGCCATTTTTTGATGACTTCCGGCTCAAAATCTCCCGTGAACGCCCGACAGGCCAGGGTGTAGATTTTCGCGGGACGGAAGCCGAAGCGGAGGACATAATACAGGAAAAAGTCATGCAGCGCGTAGGGGCCGACCAAATCCTCGGTGTGCTGGGCGATCTTCCCCTCGGCGTCCGGGGGCAGCAGCTCCGGGCTGATGGGGGTGTCCAGAATGTCCTGAAGCACCGCCCGGGAGGGGGCGAAGGCGGGCATTTCCGAAATCGCGTCGATCATCCAGCGGATGAGCGTCTTGGGAATGGAAGCGTTCACGCCGTACATGCTCATGTGGTCGCCGTTGTAGGTACACCAGCCGAGAGCCAGCTCGCTCAAGTCCCCGGTACCCACCACAATGCCGCCGACGACGCTGGCATAGTCCATGAGAATCTGCGTCCGTTCTCTGGCCTGAGAGTTTTCGTAGGTGCCGTTGTGGACGCTGGGGTCGTGGCCAATGTCGGAAAAGTGGAGGTTCACCGCGTCTTTGATATTGATTTCCTTGCAGGAAATTCCCAGGGTGCGCATCAGCTCCCAGGAATTGTTGTACGTCCGGTCGGAGGTGCCGAAGCAGGGCATGGTCACGCCGCAGACATCCGACGCGGGCCGCCCCAGCTGGCGCATGGCCTCCACGGACACCAGCAGCGCCAGCGTGGAGTCCAGTCCCCCGGAAATGCCGACGACCGCTTTCGCGCTGCCCAGAATGGCCAGCCGCTGTTTCAGCCCCGCCACCTGCATGTGGAAAATTTCCATGCACCGTTGGACGCGGTTCTGCTTCCCCGCGGGGACGAAAGGCAGCTTCGCCAACGGGTAGCGCGTGCCGTCGCTGCGAAGTTCCGGGGCGCGGGTGTCAACAAGCACGGCGGGATGTCCCGGATTCTGCTGGGCGGCGTCCTTGAAGCCCTTGTTTTTCATCCGGTCGGCGCGGATTCTGCCCAGGTCGCAGTCGCAGACCAGCATATAGTCCGACGCGATGGGTTCCTCCGTTTCGGCAAGGAGCCTTCCGTCCTCCCCGATCAGGCTCTGGCCGGAGAAGATCAAGTCCTGCGTGGATTCCGTGGAACCGGCGGAACAGTAGGCATAGACGCAGTTCAGCGCGGCGGACTGGTGCTGCACCAGCCCCCGGCGATAGGCGCGCTTACCGATGGTTTCGTTGGAGGCGGAGAGGTTCAGAATCACCTCCGCGCCGTTCAGCGCCAGAAGCGTAGACGGCGGCAGGGGCGTCCACATATCCTCACAGATCTCCACGCCCAGCAGCGTGCCGCCAACGCGGAAAACGGCTCTCGGGAGAATGGGGACAGGCTCGCCCAGAAGCTCCGCCACATCCTCCGTCACCTCCGACCCGGAGGAAAACCAGCGCTTTTCGTAAAACTCATTATAATTGGGAATGTAGGTCTTCGGCACCAGGGCGTGAATCTTTCCCCGGGAAATGACGGCGGCGCAGTTGTACATCCGCATTCCCGTCCGGACGGGCAGTCCCACCACCGCCGTTACATTGGGGTAATTCTTCGTGTAACCGGCAATTTTCCGGATACCCTGCTGAACTCCCGTCCAGAGGGTGTCCTGAAAGAACAAATCCTGACAGGAATACCCGGTAAGCGCCAGCTCCGGGAACAGGACGATATCCGCCCGCTCCCCGTCGGCTTTTTCGATATAGGCGCAGATATCCTCCGCGTTCTTCGCCGTATCCCCCACCCTGACCGCCGGTACGGCGCAGGCAATTCTGATAAAATCCAGCATAGGAATTCCTCCCGATCTTTTTCTGAGGGTATCATACCATATTCTTCCCGATTTGCCAAGAGAATATAAAAAACTTGCGGGGAAAGGCCATTTGCCCTCCCCCGCTGTCTTATATTAGATTCCTGCCAGCTCACGCAGCTTGTCCGCCAGATCTGTCTGCTCCCACGGGCGGCTCTCAATGCCGAAGTGGCCGTGGGCGGCGGTGTCCGCGTAGATGGGACGACGAAGGTCGAGCTTGCGGATGATCCCGGCGGGGGTCATGTCGCAGGTCTCCCGCAGAAGCTCCGTCATTTTTTCGTCGGAGATTTTGCCGGTGCCGTAGCTGTCCACCCGAAGGGACACCGGCTGGGCAACGCCGATGGCGTAGGCCAGCTGCACCTGCACCTTGGTTGCAAGACCCGCGGCAACCAGATTTTTCGCCATGTATCTCGCCATATACGCCGCGCTGCGGTCAACCTTGGTGGGGTCCTTGCCGGAGAACGCGCCGCCGCCGTGGGAGAAATAGCCGCCGTAGGTGTCCACGATGATCTTCCGCCCGGTCAGGCCGGTATCGCCGTTGGGGCCGCCGATGACGAAATTGCCGGTGGGGTTGATGTGGATATGGGCAACGTTCTCAATGTGGAAGCCATAACGCTCCAGAACCGGGGCGATCACATTCTCCCGGACGTATTTTCTCAGCGCCTCGATTGGAAAATCCGCGCTGTGCATGATGGAGACGACCACGGTGTCGATTCCCACCACGTTGCCCTGCTCGTCGAATTCCACCGTGACCTGGGTCTTTCCGTCGGGGCGAAGCAAGTCCGTCTCGTGGACGCACTGGGTCAGGCGGCTGCACAGGGCGCGGCTGAGTGCGGCAGGCAGGGGCATCAGTTCCGGGGTCTGGGTGCAGGCGCCGCCGAACATCATGCCCTGATCGCCAGCGCCGCCGACCTCGTCGTTGGTTCCCAGAGCAATGTCGGCGGACTGGGTGTGGATGCGGCACTGAATTTCCACCGTGTCGGCGTCGAAGCCGTCGCCGGGGTAGACATAGCCGATCTTCCGGATGGCCTCCCGGGCAACGGCAGCGTAGTCAACGGTAGCTTTCGTGGTGATCTCGCCGCAGATGATGCAGAAATTTGTGGTGACCATGGTCTCGCAGGCCACGCGGGAATGGGGGTCCTGCGCAAGGCAGGCGTCCAGAATGGCGTCGGAGATGGAGTCCGCTACTTTGTCAGGGTGTCCGTTGGTGACACATTCAGAGGTAAAAAGTCTTTTTTCCATTTTGTTTTTCCTTTCTTTCTATAACTATACCTGAAAAAGAAAAACCGCACACCGAAGATTCGATGTGCGTCAGTATCGAATCCTCATCTTTCGTTTGCCGCCGGATTTGGCACCTTGTATAAACAGGTTGCCGGGTTTCATCGGGCCGTTCCCTCCACCACTCTTGATAAGGCTTGTATGCAGTTCAACACTGTATTCTACACGATTTTCTAAAAAAGTCAAGCTTTTTGTTTACAAATCCGATATAGACATTTGAATGAATTGCTGATAGAATGGGGATACGTTTTTTATACTGAACTTCCATTATGATCTTTAGAAAAGATTTTAATCAGGAAATAGCATTAGGAGTTGAGTACCGTGAAAAATTTACGCAAAAAATTTGAGCTTTTCTGCTTCAAAAACCGGGATAAGGGCATCCCCAATCTGATGCTTTACATCGTCATCGGCACCGCCGTGGTCTACCTGTTCAGTCAGATGTTCGGCAACACGCTTCTGTACAGTGCCCTCCGATTTGACCGGACGAGCATTCTTCAGGGACAGGTCTGGCGGCTGATCACCTATCCGCTGACCTACAGCGCCGGAAACATTCTGTTCACCGCTATCACTCTGCTGTGCTACTACTCCCTGGGCAGAGCCATGGAAAATGTGTGGGGCACCCTGCGGTTCAACCTGTTCTACCTCACCGGCGTGGTGATGATGGACATTTACTGCATGATCTTCGGCGGTCAGGCCAGCGTCACCTACCTGAACCTGAGCCTGTTTCTCAGCTACGCCACGCTGTACCCCGACGCGAATTTCCTGCTGTTCTTCATCATCCCCGTGAAGGCGTGGATTTTCGCGCTGGTCGATCTGGCATTGGTGCTGCTCAGTCTGTTTACCGACCGTTTCCCCTACAATCTGTTCCCCGTAATCGCCCTTGCCAACTATTTTCTCTTTTTCGGCAAGGACGTGCTGAACGTGATCCCCATGTCCTGGCGCGCCAATGCCAGCCGCCTGTTCCGCAGGAAGCCCAAGCAGCCCAAGGCGAAGGTCATTCATTTCAACGCCGGCTCCTACGAAGCCTCCACCGCCACGCCGAAAGCCCCCTACACCCACCGCTGCACGATCTGCGGACGCACCGATGTGACAAATCCGGAGCTGGAATTCCGCTACTGCTCCAAGTGCAAGGGCTACTACTGCTACTGTCAGGATCATATCAACAATCATACGCATATTCAGTGATCCCCGGCTTTGGAAAAATGGGACGATTTTTGTAAATTCCTCTTGCAATATTCCGCCGCCCGTGGTATAATGTCCGCAGCTACTGAACAAGGAGACTGTTATCATGGTCACCATGAATTCTTCTGTGCGCTTTTCCTTTTATTACTATTACTTTTTTACCCGAAAAAAGTAATAGCGATTTGTGCTGCAGAAAATTCTCAGGAGCTTAAAGGGTTATCTCAAGACGCCGCACGAATTGCCGTGCGGCGTTATTTTATTATCAGGAGATGTTAAGCAATGATCGCAGTATTGAAAAACGGCACCACGCCCTCCCAGATCCAGCACCTTGTGGACTGGCTCAAAAATATGAATCTGGACGTTCACATTTCCGAAGGCTCGGAGGTCACCATTCTCGGTTTGGTCGGCGACACCAGCCGGGTGGACATCGATCTTCTGAAAAGTCTGGAAATGGTGGAGACCGTCAAGCGGGTCTCTGAGCCGTTCAAGCAGGCCAACCGGAAATTCCACCCCAAGGACACCATCATCGAGGCGGGAAACGCCCGCATCGGCGGCGGGTATTTTGCCATGATCGCAGGCCCGTGCAGCGTGGAATCCGAGGAGCAGATCATTGCCGTCGCTTCCGCCGTCAAGGAATCCGGCGCATCCATTCTCCGGGGCGGCGCGTTCAAGCCCCGCACCTCCCCCTACGCCTTTCAGGGCATGAAGGGCGAGGGCATCCGGCTGCTTCTGGAGGCCAAAAAGGCCACGGGGCTGCCCATCGTCACGGAGATCATGAACATTTCCACCCTCGATCTGTTCGCCGACGTGGATATCATTCAGGTAGGTGCGCGGAATATGCAGAACTTTGACCTTCTGAAAGAGCTGGGCAAGACCGACAAGCCCATTCTGCTGAAACGGGGACTTGCCAACACCTTGCAGGAGCTGCTCATGAGCGCCGAATATATCATGAGCGAGGGCAACAGCAAGGTCATCCTCTGCGAGCGGGGCATCCGCACCTTTGAGACCGCCACCCGGAACACCCTCGACCTTTCCGCAGTCCCCGTTCTGCACAATCTGACCCATCTGCCCGTGGTGGTCGATCCCAGCCATGCCACCGGCAAGGCCGATCTGGTCGCCCCCATGGCCTACGCGGCCACCGCCGCCGGTGCCGACGGCATCATGGTGGAGGTCCACAACGATCCCGCCCACGCGCTGTGCGACGGCGCCCAGTCCATCACGCCGCCCCAGTTCGATGAGATCAGCCGGAAAGTCCGACAGATTCGTGAGGTTCTTGTATGAAAGTCGGTATTTTGGGTCTTGGCCTGATTGGTGGCTCCCTTGCCAGAGCCTACGCTCTGGAGGGGCACACCGTCTACGCCATTCAGCGAAACGAAAGTATGCTTTCCTTTGCCATGCTTTCCGGCGCAGTCCACGGGCGGCTGGACGAAACCACCATTCCGGAGTGCGACCTGATCCTCCTTGCCATCTACCCCGGCGGCTGCGCCGACTGGCTGGAAAAGAACGCGCCCCTTGTATCCAAGGACGCGCTGGTCATCGACTGCTGCGGCATCAAGCGGGAGGTTTGCAGCCGGTGCTTCCCTCTCGCCGAACGGTACGGCTTCACCTTCGTGGGCGGGCATCCCATGGCAGGCTCCCAGTTCTCCGGCTTCAAATACAGCCGGGCAAACCTCTTTGCAGGCGCGCCCATGGTGCTGGTTCCGCCGGTGTATGACGATATCCAGCTGTTAGACCGGGTAAAAACCGCATTGAAGCCCTGCCGTTTTGGCTTTTTCTCCGTTACAACGGCGGAAGAACACGATAAAATGATCGCCTTTACCTCCCAGATGCCCCACATTCTCAGCAACGCATTCATCAAGTCCCCCACCGCTTTGAAGCACAAGGGATTTTCTGCCGGAAGCTACAAAGACCTGACCCGCGTCGCGTGGCTGAATCCTCAGATGTGGGCGGAGCTGTTCATGGAAAACAAGGACAATGTTCTTTTCGAGCTGGACAGCTATATTGAGAGCCTGTCCGCCTACCGGGACGCCATTGCCGCGGATGATATGGACACATTAGTCCGGCTGCTGGACGAGGGCAAGAAACGCAAAGAGGAGGTGGACGGATGAACACCGTTACCGTCCGCGCTTCCAAGCAATATGATATTCTGATTGGTCAGGGTCTTCTGCCCACTTTGGGTGCGGAAGCGAAAAAGCTGGGAAAAGCGCAGAAAATCTGCGTCGTCAGCGAGAGCAACGTCTATCCCCTTTATGGGGCAACCGTCGAGGAAAGCCTGAAAAACGCCGGTTTTTCCGTGGTTTCCTATGTATTCCCCGCCGGGGAAGAAAGCAAAAACGGGCAGGTCTTCCTCGATCTTCTGAACTTTCTCGCGGAAAACCGGCTGACCCGCTCCGACCTGATCGTCGCTCTGGGCGGCGGCGTGGTGGGTGATCTGGCGGGCTTCGCCGCCGCAAGCTACCTCCGGGGCATCCGATTCATTCAGGTTCCCACGACCCTGCTTGCCGCCGTGGATTCCTCCGTGGGCGGCAAAACAGCCATTGATCTCCCCGCCGGGAAGAACCTTGCCGGCGCCTTCTGCCAGCCAAGTCTTGTGCTGTGCGACACGGATACCCTGAATTCCCTCCCCCTTGACATTTTTCGGGACGGCTGCGCCGAGGTCATCAAGTACGGCGTGCTGTACGACCCGAAGCTGTTCGCCCATCTGGAAGAAAAGGGGCTTTCCTTTGACCGGGAAGCGGTCATCACCCGCTGTGTGGAATTAAAGCGGGACGTGGTCATGGAGGACGAATTCGACACCGGCGCGCGGATGAAGCTGAATCTGGGTCACACCGTCGGTCACGGCGTGGAGGCAAAGAGCCATTTTGCCATCTCCCACGGCAAGGCCGTCGCCATCGGCATGGCCATCGTCAGCCGGGCATCCGCCTGCGCCGATACGCCGCGAATCGTGGCGCTTCTGGAACAATTCGGTCTGCCCACCCGGACGGACTACTCCGCAGACGATCTTTTCACCTACACCCTCTCGGACAAGAAGCGTTCCGGCGGCACGGTGAATCTCATCATCCCCCGCGCCATCGGCGACTGCGTCATTGTCCCAACCAAGGTCGAATCCCTGAAATCCTTTATTCAGGCAGGTCTTTGATATGGGTATCACCATTTTTCCCGGGAAACTTTCGGGAACCGTCCGCGCCATCCCCTCGAAGTCTCAGGCGCACCGTCTGCTGATCTGCGCCGCCTTTGCCGACGCGCCCACCACTCTTTTCTGCCCCGAAACCAACCGGGACATCGAAGCGACCATGGGCTGCCTGAACGCTCTGGGTGCGGACATCACACGAACCGACTCCGGCTACCGGGTCATCCCGGCGAAGGAAATCCCCCGGCAGGCAGCGCTTCGCTGCCACGACAGCGGCTCTACCCTGCGGTTTCTGCTGCCCGTGGCCGGGGCTTTGGGCATTGACGCAACGTTTCATTTGGAGGGCAGGCTCCCCAGCCGCCCTCTCTCCCCGCTGTGGGAGGAAATGGAACGTATGGGCTGCACCCTCACCCGCCCGACCGCGGATACCGTTCGCTGCACCGGGCGTCTGCGGGCGGGAGAATACGTCATCGACGGCGGCGTTTCCAGCCAGTTTATTACGGGGCTGCTGCTTTCCGCCGCCCTGATTCCGGGAAAAAGCCGCATCCGTCTGACCGGGAAGGTGGAATCCCGCCCCTATATCACCATGACCCAGCGGGCAATGGAAATATTTGGAAAAGAAACGTCGGATTTTGTCGTGACCGGCGGCACCCCGTTCCACTCCCCCGGCACGCTGACGGTAGAAGGCGATTGGAGCAACGCTGCGTTCTTCCTTGCTGCAAAGGCGTTGGGCAGCAGTGTAGAGGTGACGAACCTCTCCCCGGATTCCCCCCAGGGCGACCGGGCGGTCTTTGATCTGCTTCCCGCGCTGGAACATAGCCCCGTCATTTCCGCCGCTGATATTCCCGATTTAGTCCCCATTCTCGCCGTTACGGCGGCGTGTAAAAATGGCGCTGTGTTCACGGACATCCGGCGGCTGCGGCTGAAAGAATCCGACCGTGTCGCGTCCGTTATTGCCATGGTGGAAGCGCTGGGCGGAAAGGCACAGGCTTCCGAGGACGCCCTGACGGTGTACGGCACGGGGCTGGTCGGCGGGACGGTGGATGCCATGAACGACCACCGCATTGCCATGTCCGCCGCCATTGCCGCGACTGCCTGCAAAGCACCCGTGGCCATTCTTGGCGCGGAGTGCGTGGGAAAATCCTATCCAAAATTCTTTGAAGAATACGCCCGTTTAGGAGGTAACTATGAGCAGTACCTACGGTGAAAATCTGAAATTGTCCATTTTCGGCCAATCCCACGGTGCGGCCATCGGCATGACGCTGGACGGCATTCCGGCAGGTCTGCCCGTGGACACGGACGCGCTGCAAATCTTCCTGAACCGCCGCGCCCCCGGTCAGAACGACTGGTCAACGCCGCGAAAGGAAGCCGACCGGCCGGAGTTTCTCTCCGGAATTCTGGACGGCTTCACCTGCGGCGCGCCCATTGCCGCCGCGATTTACAACAAAAACACCCGCTCCGGGGACTATGCCAATCTGAAGGACTGCCCCCGTCCCGGTCATGCGGATTTCACCGCTCAGATCAAATACGGCGGATTTCAGGACGCCGCCGGAGGCGGACACTTTTCCGGCCGTCTGACCGCGCCGCTGTGCATCGCGGGCGGGCTGTGCAAACAATGGCTGGAAGGCATGGGGATTCAGATTTTCGCCCACATTTCTGCCATTGCGGGCATTTCCGACACGCCCTTTGACCCCCTCGCCCCGGATATGGATTCCATCCAGCCGGATTTCCCGGTGATAAAACCGGACGCAGGGGCACAGATGCGGGATGCCATTTCCGCCGCCAAGGGTGACGGCGACAGCGTGGGCGGCATCGTGGAATGCGCCGTCACCGGTCTTCCCGCCGGGGTGGGAGAACCCATGTTCGGCGGCGTGGAGAGTCGAATTGCCCAAATCGTCTACGGCGTTCCCGCCGTGAAGGGTGTGGAATTCGGTGCGGGCTTTTCCGCCGCAAATCTGCGGGGCAGCCAGAATAACGACGATTACGTTATTTCGGATGGGCAAATCCGCACCGTCACCAACAATGCCGGGGGAATTCTCGGCGGCATTACCACCGGAATGCCCCTGATTTTCCGGGCGGCTCTCAAGCCCACCCCCTCCATTTCCCGCCCCCAGCAGAGCGTCGATCTGAACGATGGAAAAGTTCGGGAGCTGATCGTCAAAGGCCGTCATGACCCGTGCATCGTCCCCAGAGCCGTTCCGGTGATCGAGGCCGCGGCCGCCATCGCCATTTTCGACATGATTCTGGGCAACACCCAGACAGACAGGAGGAAACCGTAAATGGATTTAAATGAGATTCGCAGTGAGATCGACAAAATCGACGACGAACTGGTTCGCCTGTTCTGCCAGCGGATGCATGCCGCCGCTCAGGTCGCCGACTACAAAAAGGCCAATAACCTGCCCATTTTCCAGCCCGCCCGGGAACGGGCGAAGCTTCAGGACGTGGCGGAAAAGGCCGGCCCCGAAATGGCAAATTACACCCGTGTGCTGTACTCCATGCTGTTCGAGCTGAGCCGCAGCTACCAGTCCAAGCGCAACGGGGAATGCAGCCCCCTTTACCGGAACATCACGCAGGCCATCGAGCATACGCCGAAGCTTTTCCCGCAGGCGCCCATGGTCGCCTGTCAGGGCGTGGAGGGCGCTTACTCCCAGATCGCCTGTGAAAAAATCTTCAAAAATCCCTTTATTATGTACTTCAAGTCCTTCGAGGCCGTGTTCAGTGCCATCGATCAGGGGCTGTGCCAATACGGCATTCTGCCCATCGAAAATTCCACCGCCGGTTCCGTGAACAAGGTGTACGACCTGATGATCGAGCATAATTTCTCCATCGTCCGCACCTTCCGGCTGAAGATCGACCACAATCTTCTGGTTAATCCCGGCACGAACCTCGCCGATATCAAGGAAGTGTATTCCCACGAGCAGGCCATCAACCAGTGCGGCAACTTCCTCCACAGTCTGCCCGGCGTGAATGTCATTCCCGTGGACAACACTGCCCTTGCCGCCCAGATGGTCGCCCAGTCCGGCAGAAAGGACGTTGCCGCCCTGTCCAGCCGCGCCTGCGCCGAGCTGTACGGACTGGACTGTCTGCGCTCCTCCGTGCAGGACAAGGGCAACAACCGCACCCGCTTCATCTGCATCAGCCGGAATCTGGAGGTTTACCCCGGTTCCGACAAGACCTCCATCATGATGGTTCTGAACCACAAGCCCGGTGCCCTTTACAAGGTGCTGGCGCGGCTCTACACTTTGGGCATCAACGTCACAAAGCTGGAATCCCGCCCCATCCCCGACCGGGAATTTGAGTTCATGTTCTATTTCGATCTGGAAACCTCCATTTATTCCGAGGAATTCGTTCAGCTGATGTGCGAGCTGGACGAGATGTGTGAGGAATTCAAATACTTAGGCAGCTACACGGAGGTGGTCTGATGAAATGCGGACTGCTGGGTCGGAAGCTGGGGCACAGCTACTCCCCCCAGATTCATGCCTGTCTCGGGGATTATTCCTACACTCTCTTTGAAAAAGAGCCGGAAGAAGTTGCGGATTTCCTGAAAAGCGGGGACTTTACCGGGCTGAATGTCACCATTCCCTACAAAAAAACGGTCATCCCCTATTTGGATGAATTGTCCCCGGCTGCTAAAAAGCTGGGGGCGGTGAACACCGTCGTCCGCAGAGAGGACGGCACCCTTTTCGGCCACAACACGGACTATTTTGGCTTTGCTTCCCTTTTGAATCGAAGCGGTCTGGATGTCGTCGGAAAGAAGGTTCTGGTGCTGGGCAGCGGCGGGGCTTCCAATACCGTCACTGCTGTTTTGACTAGGCTGGGTGCTGAGGCCGTGGTCATTTCCCGTTCCGGGGAAAACAATTACGAGAACCTGCAGCGTCACGAAGACGCCGCCGTCATCGTCAACGCGACCCCCGTCGGCATGTATCCCAATACCGGCGTTTCTCCCGTGGATTTGAAGCGGTTCCCCAAGCTGGAAGGGGTGTTGGACGTGATCTACAACCCCGCCCGCACCCAGCTGCTGCTGGATGCCGAAGCGCTTCATATTCCCTGCGCCAACGGCCTTTGGATGCTGGTAGCACAGGCCAAGGAATCCGCCGAGTATTTTACCGGCACATCCATTGACGACGCCGCCATTGCCGAAATCCACGGAAAGCTCGCCGCTCAGATGGCAAACATCGTCCTCATCGGAATGCCGGGGTGCGGAAAAAGCACCATCGGCGCTCTGCTTGCGGAGAAGCTCGGCAGAAAGCTGGTGGATGCCGACGAGGAAATTGTCCGTCTTGCGGGAAAGTCCATCCCCGCAATCTTCGCGGAGGACGGCGAGACCGTTTTCCGGGACTGGGAGACGAAAGCGCTGTCCCAGCTGGGCAAACAGTCCGCGCTGGTCATCGCCACCGGCGGCGGCTGTGTGACCCAGATGCGAAACTACCCGCTGCTGCATCAGAACGGCACGATTTTCTGGCTGAAACGGGACATTTCCAAGCTGCCCACCGACGGCCGTCCCCTGTCCCAGGCTAGTCCCTTGGACGCAATGTTCGCAAAGCGAGCCCCCATGTACGCCGCCTTTGCCGATCACGCCGTCAGCAATGACGGCACCGCCGAGGAAACCGTCGCCGCCATTTTGTCGATCATGGAGGAACCCATATGAAAATTCTGGTCATCAACGGCCCCAACCTGAACATGCTGGGCATCCGGGAGCCGGGTATCTACGGCAAAAATACCTTTGCCGATCTTCTGCGGCTGCTGGACGAAACCGCCAGCGCCGAGGGTCTGGAAGTGGAGCAGTACCAATCCAACCACGAAGGGGACATTGTGGACAAAATCCAGTGGGCTTACGGCAAGGTGGACGGTATCGTCATCAACCCCGCCGCCTATACCCATACCTCCGTGGCCATTCTGGACGCCCTGAAAGCCGTTTCCATCCCCACCGTGGAGGTTCACATCTCCGACGTGGACGCAAGGGAACCGTTCCGGCAAACTTCCTACGCCGGAATGGCCTGCGTGAAGACCATCAAGGGTCATGGCCTCGAGGGCTACCGGGAGGCCATGCTGTACCTCAAGGAGCGCTACGGGTAAAAAATCCCCCATTGCCTTTTGGCAATGGGGAAACGCTCACTTGCGGAAGACCAGCAGCTTGCTGGAAACGTAATTCAGAATGACCACCAGAACGCTGATAATCAGCTTCCAGATATTTCCGTTCCAGCCCAAGATGTCCACGGTCAGGAGTATCAGCACCGTTTCCAGACCGCCGGATGCTGCCCGGCAGCCGACGAATTTGCCCAGCTCCGGCAAAACGGTTTTCATGGACCAGTCGTGGCTCTTGAACACGAAGGGCTTGTTCGTCACATAAGCAAAGACCACCGCCGCCACCCACGCCATGATATTGCTGACGGCCGCGCTGATGCCCAGCAGGTTGTAAAGCGGCAGATAAACCAGATAATTGACAATGGTCGTCAGCACGCCGAAAAAGAGATAGCTGACCATGTCCCAGTGTTTTTCGACCAAAGCGCGGATTTTTTCGATCATGTTTTTCCTCCTCACAGGCCCAGATCTTCCCCTACCAGGATAAATTTGATCCGCCCGGGGGGATTGCAGTTGCGGGTGATGAGGATCTGGTTGCAGATGCAGCCGTCGCTCTTGCAGTCGGCGCAGGCGCCTGTCACCTCGCAGGGCGTTTTGGAGTCGAAGCGCTGCTTGTTCTGGGGCGCGGCAACCGTTCTTGCCCGCTCCACGGCGGCGTCCAGAGAATCCATCACCTTGTTCATTCCCGCAATGACGATCACGGATTCCGGCCCATAGACGATGGCCGCCACCCGGTTGCCGTTGCCATCGATGTTCACCATCTGGCCGTCCAGACTCAGCGCGTTCGCGCCGGTGATGAACACGTCCGCGCCAAGGCACTGCTTCATGATTGCTTTCCGCTCCTCCGGGGTCGCAGCCCGCTCCCGGTCGAGGGCGCGGTAGTCCCCTGTCCGTACGGTGTCTAACAAGCCGGTCTGCTGGGCCGACATCGCGCCGCCCCAGCCTACGCTGGAACCGGCGGGGATCCATTCCAGTGCCTTTTTCAGCGCCTCGGCTTTGTCTGCGCAGTAGCAAGCTTCAAAATGGCGGCTGTGGAGATTCTTGATCAGCACATTGGCGCGTTTTTCATAGTATTTCCGTTTCGGGTCGGTCACAGTAACCACTCCTTTTCCTTCCTATCATACCTCACAAGCAGGAAAAAGTAAAGTCTACAGATAAAGAGAGGACACCATCATGCAGAATATGATTTTCAAACGCAAACTGCCTATCCCCAAGGAGATCAAGGAGCAGTATCCCCTGACCGCCGAGCTGGCGCAGGTCAAAGCCCGCCGGGACAAGGAAATTGCCGACGTTTTCACCGGAAAAAGCGGCAAAATGGTGCTGATCATCGGCCCCTGCTCCGCCGACCGGGAGGACGCGGTGCTGGAATACTGCGAGCGGCTGGCCAAATTGCAGGAAGCGGTGTCGGACAAGCTGGTTCTGATTCCCCGGGTCTACACCAACAAGCCACGCACCACCGGCGACGGCTATAAGGGGCTTCTGCACCAGCCCGACCCCCGGAAAACCTCCGATATGCTGGAGGGCGTCATCGCCATCCGCCGCCTGCACACCAATGTGCTGGCAAGCACCGGCCTTCCCACCGCCGATGAAATGCTCTACCCCGACAATTACCGCTATCTTTCCGACCTGCTGTCCTACGTGGCGGTGGGCGCGCGGAGTGTCGAAAACCAGGAGCACCGTCTGACCTCCAGCGGCATTGACATCCCTGTGGGCATGAAAAACCCCACCAGCGGGGATATTTCCGTCATGCTCAATTCCATCATGGCCGCCCAGCACCCCCACACCTTCATCTACCGGGGCTGGGAGGTGGATACCACCGGCAATTCCCTTGCCCACGCCATCCTCCGGGGCTACGTGAACAAGCACGGCGAGTCCATGCCCAACTACCACTTTGAGGAGCTGGAACGGCTGTACAACGCCTACACCGCCAAGGGATTACAGAACATGGCGCTGATCGTGGACGCCAACCACGCCAATTCCGGCAAAAAGTATCAGGAGCAGCCCCGCATCTGCAAGGAAGTGCTCCACTCCTGCCGCCACAGCGGAGAAATCAAGTCCATGGTCAAGGGCTTCATGGTGGAATCCTATCTGGAGCCCGGCTGCCAGAAGATCGGCGACGGCGTTTACGGCAAATCCATCACCGACCCCTGTCTCGGCTGGGAGGAAACAATTCGCTTGGTTCAGGATATTGCGGATTTGATCTGAATGTGCTATACTGGGTGCTATCGAGCTTGAAAACGGAGTGATGCAATATGACAGCAGAACAAATGGTGCAATATGCCTACGAGGAAGGCTTTTCCGCCGCCGCGGTAGTGGATACCGCCGACATTGTTTTTGACCCCTCTTTCCGGCCTTACTGCGAGGAAAACCTTTGCGGGCAGTACGGCGCGAACCATTCCTGTCCCCCGGACTGCGGCACGCCGGAGGAAATGAAGCAGAAAATCCTTGCCCACAAAAAGGCGCTGGTGCTGCAAAGCATCTGGCAGCTGGAAAGCTACACCGACACTCCCGCCATCAAGAAGGGAAAATCCGGCCACAACACCGCCGCCATCCGCCTGATGAAGCGTTGCCGTGACGAAGGGTGCGACGGCTTTCTGGTGGGCGCCAGCGGCTGCGCCCTGTGTTCCCCCTGCACAAGAAAAAATAACGAGCCATGCCGGTTCCCCGACCTGAAATATTCCTGCATGTCCGCATACTGCATTTTCGTCAAGAAGCTGGCAGACCTGTGCGGTATGGAATATACCTGCGGCGACGGTCTGATCGCATTTTTCGGAATGTACGTATTTGACTGAGTTCTATAGCAAAACTCCCCGTTTTCGATGGAAAACGGGGAGTTTTTTGCCAATTACAGGTTTGTATAGCCCATCAGGCTTTCGTCCACTACGGCGGCGGTGTCCCGGCCTTCCCGCAGTGCCCACACCACAAGGCTCTGTCCCCGGCGCATATCGCCGCAGACAAATACCTTGGGTTGACTGGTCGCGTACTTCACATCCGCCACATTGCCCCGGGGCGTCATATCCACGCCGAAGGCTTCGGCGACATAGCTCTCGCAGCCCAGGAAGCCCGCCGCGATAAGCACCAGATCGCACTCCACGGAGAATTCCTCCCCGGTGGGAACCATCATCCGCCGCCCGTCCACCACCTTGCTTTCCAGGCGGGCAATAAGCGCCCCGCAGACCTGCCCGGCTTCGTTCTTGTAGAACTCCTTAACGGTGGTCTGGTATTCCCGGGGGTCGTGGCCGAATACGGCAATGGCCTCCTGCTGGCCGTAGTCGGTTTTCAGCACCCGCGGCCACTCCGGCCATGCGTTGCCGGGAGCGCGGGTTTCCGGCGGGCAAGGCATCATTTCCAGCTGCATGATACCCGTGCAGCCCTGACGGATGGCGGTGCCTACACAGTCATTGCCCGTGTCGCCGCCGCCGATGACCAGCACCTTCTTGCCCTTGGCCGTGACAGCCTTGCCGTCGGCAAAATCCGAGTCAAGCAGACTTTTTGTCACGCTGGTCAGGTAGTCCACGGCAAAGTAGATTCCCTCGGCGTCCCGTCCGGGTACACCGATGTCCCGGGGCTTTTTCGCGCCGCAGCAGAGTACCACCGCGTCGTAATTCTCTTTCAGTTCCTCGGCGGAGACGTCTCGCCCCACGTCGGCGTTGGTGATAAACTCGATGCCCTCTTCTTCCAGAATCTTCACCCGGCGGTCAATGACCCACTTTTCCAGCTTCATGTTGGGAATGCCGTACATCAGCAGGCCGCCAACCCGGTCGGCGCGCTCATACATGGTCACCTTGTGACCGCGCTTGTTCAGCAGGTCGGCAACAGACAGCCCGGAGGGGCCGGTGCCGACCACTGCCACCCGCTTTCCGGTGCGCGCCGGTGGCGGAACGGCGTGGATCGTGCCGCTTTCGTAGCCGTACTCCACGATCGCCCTCTCGTTTTCCTTCACCGCCACGGGAGACCCCGTGGCCATGCCGCAGGTGCAGGCGGCTTCGCACAGCGCCGGGCAGACCCGGCTGGTGAATTCCGGATAGCGGTTAGTGGCAATGAGCCGCTTCGCCGCCAAGTCCCACCGCCCCTGATATACCAAATCGTTCCATTCGGGGATGAGGTTATTTAAGGGGCAGCCGCTTGCCATGCCGCCGATCATCATGCCGCTCTGGCAGAAGGGTACGCCGCAGTCCATGCACCGCGCACCCTGCGCCTGCTGTTCGTCGCAGTGCAGCGGAATATGAAATTCATTGAAATTTTTGATACGTTCCTCAGGAGCAATCTCCCGGCTGGTCTGCCGGTCGATCTCCATAAATCCGGTGGGTTTTCCCATATTCCCGCCTCCTTATTTCCCGTTTTTCATGGCGTAAAACGCCTCGATCTGCGCCTGCTCGCTGTCCTCGCCCTTTTCCTCCATCTTGGCGATGAGACGGAGCATCTTATCATAGTCGTGGGGCAGAACCTTCTTGAATTTCGGCAGATATTCGCCGAAGTTTTCCAGAATTTCCTTACCACGGGGCGAGCCTGTGGCCTCCACATGCTCCCGGATCAGGTCTTTCAGCAGGGACACATCGTACTTATGCTCCACGCTTTCCAGCGTGACCATGTCCTTGTTCACCCGCTGGTAGAAGTCCCAATCCTCATCCAGCACGTAGGCAATGCCGCCGCTCATGCCAGCAGCGAAGTTCTTGCCGGTCTTGCCCAGCACCACCACCGTGCCGCCGGTCATGTACTCGCAGCCGTGGTCGCCCACGCCCTCCACCACGGCGACAGCGCCGGAGTTGCGGACGCAGAACCGTTCTCCGGCCACGCCGTTGATGAACGCCTTGCCGCCGGTGGCGCCGTAGAAGGCCACGTTGCCGATGAGGATATTTTCACTGCGGTCATAGGTCACGTTTTTCGGCGGGTAGACGATGATTTTGCCGCCGGAAAGTCCCTTGCCCAGATAGTCGTTGCTGTCGCCGATCAGCTCCAGCGTCAGCCCCTTGGGGATGAACGCGCCGAAGCTCTGGCCGCCGTAGCCGGTGCAGACCACGCGGAAGGTGTCGTCCGGGAGGGTGTTTCCGAATTTTGCCGTGATCTCGCTGCCAAAAATGCTGCCGAAGGTGCGGTCGGTGTTGCCCACCTCCATCTGAACGGTCATAGGCTTGGGTTCCGCCATATCGAAGCTCTTTTTGAACTTCTTCATCAGCACCTTCATGTCGGGAGTCTGTTCCAGCTTGAAATCGTAAACTGCCTTGGGGTCAAAGTGGACGTTGGTGTTCTCCACCAGCGGGTTTTTCAGCAATCCCGACAAGTCCATTTCGCTGGCGCGGGAACCGGCGGGAGCGGGACGAACTTTCAGCAAGTCCGTGCGGCCTACCAGTTCGTCCACCGTGCGCACGCCCAGCTTCGCCATATATTCCCGCAGCTCCTGCGCCATGAACTTCATGAAGTTCATCACGTACTCGGGCTTGCCCATGAACTTCTTTCTCAGCTCTGGGTTCTGGGTGCAGATACCCATGGGGCAGGTGTCCAGATTGCACACCCGCATCATTACGCAGCCCATGGCTACCAGTGGGCCGGTGCCGAAACCGAATTCCTCCGCGCCCAGCATGGCGGCGATGGCCACGTCCCGGCCGCTCATGAGCTTGCTGTCGGACTCGATGCGGACGCGGGAACGCAGACCGTTCATGATGAGGCACTGGTGCGCCTCCGCAATGCCCAGCTCCCATGGAAGTCCGGCGTTGTGGATGGAGGAATTGATGGACGCCGCGCCCGTGCCGCCGTCAAATCCGGAGATCAGGATGACCTCCGCGCCGGCCTTGGCCACGCCGGCGGCAATGGTGCCGACGCCCGCTTCGCTCACCAGCTTGACGTTGATGGCGGCGTTACGGTTGGCGCATTTCAAGTCATAGATCAGCTGCGCCAGATCCTCGATGGAATAAATATCGTGATGGGGCGGCGGGGAGATCAGTCCCACGCCGGTGGTGGAGTGGCGGCACTTTGCCACCCATGGATAAACCTTGCCGCCGGGAAGCTGGCCGCCCTCGCCGGGCTTTGCGCCCTGCGCCATCTTGATCTGGATCTCCTTGGCGGAAACCAGATATTTGCTGGTAACGCCGAACCGGGCGGAAGCGACCTGCTTGATGGCGGAATTCCGTTCGGTGCCGTAGCGTTCCTCGTCCTCGCCGCCCTCGCCGGTGTTGGACTTGCCGCCCAGACGGTTCATGGCAATGGCAAGGCATTCATGGGCTTCCTTGGACAGCGCGCCGTAGCTCATGGCGGCGGTCTTGAAGCGCTTGACGATGGAGTCTACGTCCTCTACTTCCTCGATGGGGACGCCGGTTTCGGGGTAGTTGAATTCCAGCAGGCTGCGCAGGTGCATATCGTCGCCGCCCTCGTTGGCCGCGGCGGCGGTGTACTGCTTGAACTTGCCGTAGTCCCCCGTCCAGACCGCCTGCTGCAAAAGGTGGATAGTCTGGGGATTGTACAGGTGCTGCTCCGCCGCGCTCCCGCTGCGGAATTTGTGGGCGCCCACGCTGGGCAAATCCATGTAAATGTCCAGCCCCAGGGGGTCGAACGCCTGCTGGTGACGGTCTTCCATGTCCTTCTGGATATCGGCAATGGTGATGCCGCCCACCCGGCTGACGGTGTTGGTGAAGTACTTGTCGGTGACCTCTTTGCTGATGCCCACCGCCTCAAAAATCTGGCTGCCCTGATAGGACTGGATGGTGGAAATGCCCATCTTGGAGGCGATCTTCACGATACCCGCCAGCACCGCCTTGTTGTAATCGTTGACGGCGGCGTAGAAATCCTTTTCCAGCAGCCCGTCGCTGATCAGATTGCTGATGCTCTCCTGCGCCAGATACGGGTTGATGGCGCAGGCGCCGAAGCCCAGAAGCGTGGCAAAATCATGGACAAGCCGGGGTTCGCCGCTTTCCAGAATCAGCGCCATGGCGGTGCGCTTGCGGGTGCGAACCAGATATTTGGACACCGCGCTGACGGCCAGCAGACTGGGAATGGCGACATGATACTCATCAATGTCCCGGTCGGACAGAATCAGGATGTTCGTGCCGTCCCGGTAAGCCCGGTCAACGTCCACGAACAGCCGGTCGATGGCCTTTTCCAGCGGGGTGTTTTTATAGTAGCAGATGGACACCGTCTCCACCTTGAAACCGGGAACGTCCATGGTCTTGATTTTCAGCAAGTCCGTCTCCGTGAGGATGGGGTTATTGATTTTCAGAACCTTGCAGTTTTCCGCGTCCTCCTCCAGCAGATTACCCTGGGCGCCCACGTACACGGTGGTAGAGGTGACGATTCTTTCCCGCAGTGCGTCGATGGGCGGGTTCGTAACCTGCGCAAACATCTGCTTGAAATACTCGAACAGCGGCGGGCGGGTGTGGCTGAGAACAGCCAGCGGAGTATCGCTGCCCATCGCGCCGGAGGGTTCTGCGCCGTTTTTCGCCATGGGGAGCATGATGGTCTTCAAATCCTCGTAGCGGTAGCCGAAGGCCTTCTGGAGCCGCACCATTTCTTCTCTGGTGTAGGAGGGTATCTTCCGGTTGGGCACCGTCAGGTCGGAAAGGTTTACCAGATTCCGGTCCAGCCATTCGCCGTAGGGCTGGCGGCTGGCGTACTCCGCTTTCAGGTGCTCATCGTCCACCAGCTCGCCCTTCACCGTGTCCACCAGCAGCATCTTGCCGGGGCGCAGACGGTCCTTGCGGATGACGTGCTCCTGCGGGATGTCCAGAACGCCAACCTCGCTGGACAGAATCAGCCGTCCGTCGTCGGTAATGTAATAGCGGCTGGGACGCAGACCGTTGCGGTCAAGGACCGCGCCCATCACGTCGCCGTCGCTGAACAGAATGGACGCAGGGCCGTCCCAAGGCTCCAGCATGGTAGCATAATACTGGTAAAAGTCCTTCTTCTTTTGATCCATGTTCCGGTTGTTGCTCCACGGCTCCGGGATGGTGACCATCACCGCCAGAGGCAGGTCCATGCCGTTCATGACCATGAATTCCAGCGTGTTATCCAGCATGGCGGAGTCGGAACCGCCCTGATTGACAATAGGCAGCACCTTGGTCATATCGTCCTTCAGAAAGCGGCTGGCAATGGTCTCCTCACGGGCGAGCATGGTGTCCACGTTGCCACGGATGGTGTTGATCTCGCCGTTGTGGAGAATGAACCGGTTGGGGTGCGCCCGGTTCCAGCTGGGAGAGGTGTTGGTGGAAAAGCGGCTGTGGACCATGCCGATGGCGGTCTCGTAGTCCTCGTCCTGCAAATCCGGGTAGAACTGCCGCAGCTCCTTGACCAGAAACATGCCCTTATACACGATGGTGCGGCTGGACAGGCTGCACACGTAGGTCTCCTGACTGGACTGCTCGAACACCCGGCGAACCACATACAGCCGCCGGTCAAAGGCGATACCAGCGGCCATTCTCGGCGGCTTTCCCACAAACGCCTGCCAGATGCTGGGCATACAGTCCCGTGCCTTCTGCCCCAGATACTCGGGGCATACCGGCACCTGCCGCCAGCCAAGGAAGGGCAGCCCCTCCTTCTTGCAGATGATCTCAAACAGCTTCTTTGCCTGATTGCGCTGCAGCTCTTCCTGCGGGAAGAAGAACATGCCGACGCCGTATTCCCGCTCCGCGCCCAGCGTGATGCCCGCAGCCGCGGCTGCTTTCACAAAAAACTTATGGCTGACCTGTAACAGAATGCCAACGCCGTCGCCGGTTTTTCCCTCGGCGTCCTTGCCTGCCCGGTGTTCCAGATGCTCCACGATTTGCAGCGCGTCGTCCAGCGTCCGGTGGCTCTTGCGTCCCTTGATATCCACGACCGCGCCGATGCCGCAGTTGTCGTGTTCAAACCGGGAATCGTACAACCCGGCTGGAGCTGTGCGCTCGGTGAAATTTTCCATAGCTTTTTCTCCTTCAGGCTACAAAAAATAAACGGCGTTTCCGCGCACAGGGCAAAAATGCCCCATGGGGAACGCCATTGTTCTCTGGGGTAATGATAGCACAAAGAGAATCACTTTACAAGGCAGAAGAAATCCTGTTTTCTTCCGGTATCTTTGTTCCATTTGCCCAAAATCCGGCAAAAAGCCGCCGCAAAAATCGCGGCGGCTTGGGGAAATTTACTTTCGACTGTCTCTCTGCTTCTCCAGCTTGAGATACATTTCCTTCAAATGCTCGGCCAGAGGGCTGTCCGAACGGAAGGGGGAGAAAAAGTGATACTTGGCAGCGGCATTCTGGTTGAAATCCCGGATGTGGTCCTTGATGCTCTCGTATTTCACGACGACCTTGTTTTCCTCGGCGAACTTCTTCAGCTTGACAATGATCTTGCTGGAATGCACCACGTCGATGATGAACACGCCGAAGAACATACCAATGAAGAAGGAAAACGCCAGATTGTTGGACAACCACGCCAGCGCATTCAGGATATAGGGATGCACCAGAAAATAGTACGCCGCACCAAGCGCCGCCCAGAAGAAGGAGAACAGCGGGCAGATGATTCCCTGAATGTTGCCCCAAAGGTTTGAATAGTCCCACAGCCGGACTTTCAGATATTTCAGGCAGGCAAGACCCGCGATGTACTCGATCAGCGTCATGGCGACAGCCATGGCAAGAAACAGCGCCACCCGGTTCCAGACGGGGTCTGCGATCAGGTGCAGATCCTCCAGCGACGCCAGCAGGAACAGCGTGCACAGGCCGAAGCCGTAAATCGGCAGATACGGGCCGGTGCAGAAGCCGGGGTTGATCCACTTTTTGTGGCGGTGGGTCAGGTTGCGGTACAGCAGCTCCAGCACCCATCCGAAGCACGAGCCGATAAAGAACAAAAACGCAAGTGCCAGACTAAGCCTCATAAGGATTCTCCTTTTTCTATCTTGTTTCCAGTTTATTCATTTTTTCTAAACACTAACGAAATAATTCTTTAAGAGACTGTAAACACGCTGAAAAAACGATGACCCGCAAAGCACAATTTGGCGTATCTTATCCAATTTAGTGCTTGCAGTCTTTCCACATTTTGATTATAATAGTTCCTATCCAAAAAGTCAACTTTCGTTTCGCCTTCGTGTGGGATTTTTGCCCGAAGGCGCGTGTTAGGAGGATATTATGTCTGAAAAGAACCCGCCGGACAGTAATTTCATGACAAAGCTTGCCACATTTATTGTGGACAAAAAGACTTTGTTCTTCCTTTTGTACATATTTGCCGTGATTTTCTGTGCGTTTTCCTCCGGATGGGTGAATGTGGAAAACGACGTCACCACCTACCTGCCCGAGGACACGGAGACCCGTCAGGGCATCGTGGCAATGAACGATAACTTCACCACCTTCGCCACCGCCCAGATCATGGTGTCCAACGTCACCTACGAGACGGCGGACGAACTGTCCCAGCAGATCGCGGATGTGGAAGGGGTCAGTATGGTCACCTTCGACGACACCCCAGACCACTACACCAATGCCTCGGCGCTGTTCGATATCAGCTTCGACGGCGTCGTCTCCGACGAGATCAGCGAGCAGGCGCTATCGGATGTGGAAGCGCTGATGGACGGCTACGACTACTGCGTGTACTCCGACGTCGGCTACGACGAAAACGCCACCCTGCAGGGGGAAATGTCCGTTATTCTGATCATAGCGGTGGTCATCATCATCGTCGTGCTTACCCTGACCTCCCGCTCCTACGCCGAGGTCCCTGTGCTGATGATCACCTTCGGCGTGGCGGCCATTCTGAACATGGGCACCAACTTCCAGCTGGGCACCATCAGCTTCATCTCCAACTCCGTGGCTGTGGTATTGCAGCTGGCGCTGGCCATTGACTATGCCATCATCCTATGCCACCGCTTCACCGACGAGCGGGAGACCCGCACCGCCCGGGACGCCTGCATCACCGCCCTGAGCAAGGCCATCCCGGAGATCAGCGCCTCGTCCCTGACTACGGTGTCCGGCCTTGCGGCGTTGGGCTTCATGGAATTTAAAATCGGTCTGGACATGGCGCTGGTTCTGGTCAAGGCCATTCTGTTCAGCCTGCTGTCCGTGTTTACCCTGATGCCGGGACTTCTGATGCTGTTCAGCCCGCTGATGGACCGCACCCGCCACAAAAAACTACTGCCAAACATCACGCCTATCGGCAAGTTTGCGGTGAAGACCCGGCGCGTTGTGCCGCCGCTGTTTGCCATTCTTCTGGTCGGGGCATTCATCCTGTCCAACCGCTGCCCCTTTGTTTACAGCTATAACAACATCGAGACCGCGAATATGAACGAACGTCAGGCGGCCTACTTTAAAATCCAGCATACCTTCGGCACGACCAACATGGTCGCGCTGGTGGTTCCCAGCGGCAACTATGACGCGGAAGCGAAAATTCTGGAGGAACTGGATACCCGCCCGGAGGTCAAGAGCACCATGGGCCTTGCCAACATCGAGGCCATGGACGGCTACACCCTGACGGACAGCCTGAACCCCAGAGAGCTTTCCGAGCTGGTGGGCATGGATTATGAGGTCATGCAGCTTCTCTATTCCGCCTACGCCGTGGAGAATAACCAATACGGAGAATTTGTGCAGGGGCTGGACAAATACAAGGTTCCCTTGTTCGATATGCTGATCTTCCTGAAAGACCAGCTGGACTCCCATAATATTTCTCTGGACGACACGGATGAAGCGTCTCTGAACGATATTTTCTCCCAGCTGGATATGGCTCAGAAGCAGCTGAAAAGCGACCGCTACAGCCGGATGGTGGTTTACCTGAATCTGCCGGAGGAAAGCGACGAGACCTTTGCATTCCTGACCGAGATGCGGAACATTGTGGGGAAATACTACGACGGCGATTACTACGTAGTCGGCAACTCCACCAGCTCCCGCGATCTGTCGTCCTCCTTTGTCAAGGACAATCTGGTAATCTCCATTCTGTCCTCCCTGTTCGTCATTCTGGTACTGCTGTTCACCTTCCAGTCGGCGGGACTGCCCATTCTGCTCATCGCCTGTATTCTGGGAAGTGTCTGGATCAACTTCTCCTTCCCCACTCTGGCCAATCAGCCACTGTATTTCCTTGGCTACCTCATCGTGCAGTCCATTCAGATGGGCGCGAACATCGACTACGCCATCGTTATTTCCAGCCACTATCAGGAGCTGAAGGCCACGATGACCCATAAGGAAGCCATTGTGGAAGCGCTGAACGCCTCCTTCCCCACCATCTTCACCTCCGGCACCATCCTGTCTGCCGCCGCTCTGCTGATCGGCAACATTTCCACCAACCCCGTTATCTCCATTCTTGGCACCTGTCTGGGCCGCGGTACGATCATCTCCATCGTCATCGTTCTGGGTGTTCTGCCTGCCACGCTCGTGCTCAGCGACTCCATCATCAACCGCACCTCCTTCAAGATGAAGGGCATCGAGCTTCCCACCAGAACTGCCAGCGGCACCATGTATGTCAGTGGGCATCTGCGGGGTCAGGTCAGCGGCGTTCTGGACGGTGAATTCACCGGAACGATCCGCGGCGATATGCACGCCATCGTCTCCACCAGTACTCAGGTCAAAAAGCTGGACGAATCCGAAGCGGAAGGAGGAGAAGACAATGCGTAACCTGATAAAACGAATTTCCGCGCTTCTGCTGTGTCTGCTTCTCGTTCTCAGCCTGCCGGTAACGGCGCTGGCCGAGGAAGCCAGGGACACCGATGAGGCAGCGGCCGCCGAAGAAGGAACGACCTTGCGCATTCTGCGTCAGAAGCAGTTTCTGGACTTTGCGGAAAACTGCCGTCTGGACAGCTACAGCCGGAACCTGAGTGTGGTTCTGCTGACGGATATCGACCTCACCGGCGTAGATTTTGCAGGGATTCCCATTTTCTGCGGCAATTTTGACGGCAACGGTCACACTGTCTCCGGCCTCAGCATCACGCAGGACGGCTCTAATATGGGACTTTTCCGCTATGTTGACGCTTCCGCGCTCATTCAGAACCTCACGGTCTCGGGAGAAATCATCCCCGACGGGAGCCGCAGCGCCGTGGGCGGCATTGCCGGACACAATGCCGGTAAAATCCAGAACTGCTTCTTTGACGGCACGGTTTCCGGCTCGGATGACGTGGGCGGCATCGCCGGCATCAACGCCATCACCGGTATCATCGACGGCTGCCATTCCAAAGGCGTCATCACCGGCGACCACCGGGTCGGTGGCGTCGTGGGAAATAACCTTGGCGTTGTCCGCAGCTGCAACAACCGCTCCGGGGTCAACACCACCGCCGAGGAAAACCAGATTAAGCTCTCCGACATTTCCCTGGAGACCATCACCGGAAGCGAATCCGTCAGCACCGTAACGGACATCGGCGGTATCGCCGGTACCAGCAGCGGCGTCATCCGCCAGAGCAAGAACCGGGGCAACGTGGGCTATCAGCACATGGGCTACAACGTCGGCGGCATTGCCGGAACCCAGACCGGGTATCTCTACAAATGCGAAAACTTTGCTCAGGTTTATGGCCGCAAGGAAGTGGGCGGCATCGTCGGCCAGATGGAGCCGACCACCTTCATCGAGTACACCGAGGACACAATGCAGATTCTCCAGTCCCAGCTTGGCACCGTAAGCAATCTCACGGGACAGGCGTTTTCCACCATTCAGGACGGCAATTCGGACATGGGCGTTCAGGTGGACGACCTCTACAATTCCCTCGTGGATGCCAAGGACGCTCTGGATACCCTGCTGCCCAACGGGGATGACCCCTATCCCCCCGACCGGGACACCATCGACGCGGCCATCAACAACGCCAACAGCAGCCTTGCCGCCGCCGGTTCCTCTCTGTACGCCATCATGGATTCCGTCAACGACACGGCGGATTCCCTCAGCCGCATCATGCGCTCCATTGCCGGGCAAATCAGCGCCATGAGCGCCACCGTTGGCAACGCCTCCCAGAATCTGGGCGGCACCATTGAGGACATTTCCGACCGGGACACCGCAGAAATTCTCTCCGGCAAGGTGGAAAAATGCACCAATTCCGGTGCGGTTCTGGGCGACCTGAACGCAGGCGGCGTCGTGGGTGCCATTGCCTATGAAAACCGCCTGGATCCGGAGAACGATCTGCAAATCGGCGGGGACAACTCCATGAACTTCGACACCCAGCTGCGCGCCGTGATCCTCGGCTGTGAAAACAGCGGACGCGTTACGGCGAAGCGCCAGAACGTGGGCGGCATTGTTGGCTGGATGGCGCTTGGACTTACGAAGGACTGTCTCAGCACCGGCAGCATTGACGCGGAGGATGCCAACTATGTAGGCGGCGTCGTGGGCAAGAGCAGCGGCTATGTCCGCCAGTGCAGCGCCAAGTCCGATATCACCGGAAACGCCTATGTGGGCGGCATTGCGGGCGAGGGTCTCACCGTCACCGACTGCCGCAGCATGGTGCAGCTCACCGGCTCCGAGAAGACCGGCGCGATCCTTGGCCTAAAAGGCGAGCATTCCGGATTCCTCAAGTCGGAATCCGACGACGACAGCGGGGAAACAGACGAAGAAACTGTCACTGGGAACTACTACTTTACCGTTGGCTCCGACATCGGCGCCATCGACGGCGTGAGCTATGCTGACACCGCCCAGCCCCTTTCCCATGACGATTTTGTCGCGCTGGAAGGTCTTGATCCGATCTTCAAAGTCATTTCCGTCCGCTTCGTCTATGACGACGGCATGATGCACACCGTCACCCTCACCCCCGGTGAGGCGCTGTCGCCGGACAGCATTCCCAAACTGCCCGAAAAGGCCGGTTATGTCGGTCGCTGGGACGGTCTCGCGGACGCCGATCTGTCCGACATCCGCTTCGATGTTTCGTTCCCGGCAGTGTACACAGCAGAGCTGGAAACGGTGCAGAGCAAAGCCCTTGGCGAAAGCAAACTGCCCACGCTGCTGGCACAGGGCCACTTCTCCGGCGATACGCCCATCCAGCTGACCAAGATGGAAAAAGGCCCCGCTCCGGGCGCACATGACAAGTTCCTTGAGGGCTACGCCTTTACCCTCCCCACCGGTACAGCCGATACGCTGCGCTACTTGCCGGAAACTGAACAGAAAAATGTCCGGGTCATGGTAAAGGGCGCGGACGGAAGCTGGCGGGAGGTTTCCCACACCCAGGACGGCAGCTATCTGGTCTTTGCCATAGAGAACGGCGATGAGAGCTTCTGCCTGATCGGGTCAGTGAAAAAGTCGATCTCATGGCTGCCGATCACCGGTGCTGGCGGTGCGGCATTGGTTGTGCTGCTGGTGGTCATCCTTTTGATTCACCGTCGCCGCAAAAAGAAGAAAGCCGTAAAATCGGAAACACCCACTGTAAACGAAACTACCTGACGTTAAGGTCGGTCACCAGAATTTGGTGGCCGACCCTTTCTTTTTTGCAAAGAAGCGGTTAAAATTTTTCACAATTAACACTTTGTTTACAACATATTTGCTATAATATCAAATATCGTTTTGTAGAATTGTTACAAAAACAGAAGATGGAGAAGTGTGCTATGAATACATACCGCGCCGGTATTGATATCGGCTCAACCACCGTCAAGCTCGTTCTGCTGGACGAAAACGGGAAAATCCTGTTCGGACAGTACCGCCGCCACTGTGCCCACACCCAGCAGACGCTGCGGCAGCTCCTTGCCGAAGCCCGGGAACAGGTCGGCTCCTGCCTTTTGCAGGTGAAGATTACCGGCTCCGGTTCCATCAATCTCGGCAAGGCCATGGGCATCGGCTTCGTGCAGGAGGTGGTGGCTGTCGCCTCCGCATTGCAGGCCGTCGCGCCCCAGACCGACGTGGCCATTGAACTGGGCGGCGAGGACGCCAAGATTATTTATTTCCGGGGCGGGCTGGAAGAACGGATGAACGGCGTCTGCGCAGGCGGCACCGGCTCCTTCATCGACCAGATGGCGTCCCTGCTCCAGACCGACGCCGCCGGATTGAACGCGCAGGCCGAGCATTATCAGGAAATCTACCCCATCGCCGCCCGCTGCGGCGTGTTTGCGAAAACCGACATTCAGCCTCTCATCAACGAGGGCGCGACCACCGCCGACTTAGCCGCTTCCATTTTTCAGGCCGTGGTCAATCAGACCATCTCCGGCCTTGCCTGCGGCAAGCCCATCCGGGGGTGTGTGGCATTTCTGGGCGGCCCCCTGCATTTCCTGCCGGAGCTGAAAAAAGCCTTTATCCGCACCCTGAAGCTCACCCCCGAAACCACCGTTGACCCGGAAAACTCCCATCTTTTCGCCGCCATGGGCGCGGCGCTGGAATCCGGCGACGCCGAAGCCGTCAGCATGGACGGCCTGATCGACCGGCTGGACAAGGGCGTGGAAATGGCCTTTGAATTAAAGCGTCTCGCCCCCCTGTTCGCCACGCGGGAAGACCATCAGGCGTTCTGCGCCCGCCACAGCAAAGCCGTCGTCCGCCGGGAGAGCCTGTCCGGGTATCGGGGTGACTGTTTCCTCGGCATTGACGCCGGTTCCACCACCACGAAGGTGGCGCTCATCGGCAGCGACGGCCAGCTTCTCTTCTCCTACTACGCCAACAATCAGGGCAATCCCATCCGTACCGCCATGGAGGCCGTGGCACGACTCCGGGACGAGCTGCCCGAGGGCGCGCACATCGCCCGCTCCTGCTCCACAGGCTACGGAGAATCCCTCCTGAAATCTGCTTTCTGTCTGGACGAGGGCGAGGTGGAAACCATCGCCCACTGCACCGCCGCCGCGTTTTTTGACCCGGAGGTGGACTGCGTGCTGGACATCGGCGGGCAGGATATGAAGTGCGTCAAGCTGAAAAACGGCAGCGTGGACACTATTCTGCTGAACGAAGCCTGCTCCTCCGGGTGCGGCTCCTTTATCGAGAACTTCGCCAATTCCCTGGGCTACAGCGCCGAGGGCTTTGCCAAAGAGGCGCTGTTTGCCAAAAATCCCATCGATCTTGGCACCCGCTGCACCGTGTTCATGAATTCCAACGTCAAGCAGGCGCAAAAAGAGGGCGCGACGGTGCAGGATATTTCTGCGGGACTTGCCTACTCCGTCATCAAAAATGCCCTTTACAAGGTCATCAAGCTGGCAGACCCCGCCGACCTTGGCAGACACATCGTGGTGCAGGGCGGCACGTTCTACAATCAGGCGGTGCTTTGCGCCTTTGAGAAGATCGCCGGCGTGGAGGCCACCTGCCCCGACATTTCCGGCATTATGGGCGCGTTCGGCGCGGCGCTGGTGGCGCGGGAGCGCTACCACGGTCAGGAAAGCACCACCCTACCCCTGAACGACATTCTGAGTCTGACCTACACCACCTCCACCACCCGCTGCGGCGGCTGCTCCAACCGGTGTATGCTGACCATCAACAAATTCCCCGGCGGGCGCCGCCATGTCACCGGCAACCGATGCGAAAAGGGTCTGGGCGGCGCCGGAACCGGGCGGAAAGGCCCCAACGTGACGGCCTATAAGCTGAAGCGGATGTTCGACTATCCCCCGCTGGAAAATCCCAGCCGGGGCGTCATCGGCATTCCCAGAGTGCTGAATATGTACGAAAACTACCCCTTCTGGGCAACATTCTTCCGGGAACTGGGCTTTCGGGTGGTTCTCTCCCCCATGTCCAACCGAAAAATTTACGAGCTGGGCATGGAGTCCATCCCCTCGGAATCCGAGTGCTACCCCGCCAAACTCTCCCACGGTCACGTACAATGGCTCATCAACGAGGGCATCAAGACCATTTTCCATCCCTGCGTATTCTATGAGCATCAGGAGACCCCCGGCGCACAGAATCACTACAACTGCCCCATCGTGGTCTCCTACCCGGAGAATCTGAAAAACAACGTGGAAGCCGTCGCAGACGGCGAAGTCCGCTACATCCGCCCCTTCCTCGCCTTTACCAGCGAGAAAATCGCCGCCGACCGGCTGGCCGCTCTGTGTAAGGAAGAATGGGGCATCGACGGGAAGGAAGTCCGCGCTGCCGTCCACAAGGCATGGGAAGAACAGCAGCGCGCCAAGTCCGACGTTCGTGCAGAGGGGCAAAAGGCGCTGCAATGGATGGCGGAAAATCACGCGCGGGGCATCGTTCTGGCTGGCAGACCCTACCACATCGACCCCGAAATCAACCACGGTATCCCGGAAATGATTGCCTCTTACGACCTTGCCGTCCTCACCGAGGACAGCCTGCCCATCGATTTCACCCCCGAGCGCCCCCTCCGGGTCAACGACCAGTGGGTTTACCATTCCCGGCTGTACAGCGCGGCAGAGTTCGTGCGGAACCGGGAGGACTTGGAGCTGATCCAGCTGAATTCCTTCGGCTGCGGTCTGGACGCTGTCACCACCGATCAGGTGTGCGAAATTCTGGAGGGCAGCAACAAGCTCTACACCGTCCTGAAAATCGACGAGGTGAACAATCTGGGCGCTGCCCGTATCCGCATCCGCAGTCTGCTGGCCGCCATGAACCAGCGTCAGGCGCGGGGCATCCGCCCCCAGCCCAAGCCCGCCGCTTATCACCGGTCGGAGTTCACCAAGGAAATGTACCAATCCGGCTACACCATCCTCGCCCCCCAGATGAGCCCCATTCACTTTGACCTGCTGGAGCCGATCTTCAAAAAGTACGGCTATCACATCGAAGTACTTGCCAATGACAACCGCGCCGCTATCGACATGGGTCTGAAATTCGTGAACAACGACGCCTGCTTCCCCTCCATCACCGTGGTGGGGCAGATCATGGACGCGGTGCTTTCCGGGAAATACGACACGGACAAGCTGGCCGTGATGATGACCCAGACCGGCGGCTGCTGCCGGGCGAGCAACTATGTCGGCTTCATCCGCCGGGCGCTGGACAAGGCGGGGCTTGGCCATATCCCGGTCATCTCCCTGAACGCCAACGGCATGGAGACCAACGAGGGCTTCAAGCTCTCCCCCGGTCTTCTGTTCACCGCCCTGCGGGGCATGGTCTACGGCGACCTGTTCATGCGCTGCCTGTACCGGGTTCGCCCCTACGAAAAGGAGAAGGGTTCCGCCAACGCCCTTCATCAGAAGTGGCTGGAAATCGCCATCGATTCGTTGGTAAACAGCAAGAGCAAATGGTCGTATAAGGCGGTTTGCAGCGGCATTGTGGAAGCCTTTGACAATCTTCCCATTGATGAGACTCTGCGCAAGCCGCGAGTCGGCGTGGTGGGCGAGATTCTGGTCAAGTATATGCCCCTGGCCAATAACCATCTGGTGGATCTGCTGGAAGCCGAGGGCGCGGAGGCCGTGGTGCCTGACCTGGTGGACTTCCTGAACTACTGCGTGTACAACGGCGATTACAAGCATGAATTCTTAGGCGCCGCCTGGACAAGCGCCGCCACGGCAAAGCTCGGCGTGGACGCCATCCGCCTGATTCGCAAGCCCGCCCTGGACGCGCTGGAAAAGAGCCGCCGCTTTGAGCCGCCCATGCCCATTGAGCAGGTGGCGGAGTTGGCAAAACCCTTCCTCTCCATCGGCAACCAGTACGGCGAAGGGTGGTTCCTCACGGGAGAAATGGCGGAGCTGGTTCTCTCCGGCACGCCCAACATCGTGTGCATTCAGCCCTTCGCGTGCCTGCCCAACCATGTTGTGGGCAAGGGCGTCATCAAGGCGCTGAAAAAAGCCTATCCCCAGTCCAACATTGTGGCCGTGGACTACGACCCCGGCGCGTCGGAGGTCAATCAGCTCAACCGCATCAAGCTGATGCTGTCCACCGCGAAAAAGCGTCTGGCCGAGAAAGAGGCCGCCAAGGTATAAGTTTAAGGCAGGACACCGATTGGTGTCCTGCCTTTTGCTTATTCAAAAGGAACATAGTAATACGGCTTACTCACCAGTTTGCCCTGATCGTTCAGTTCGCTGCCGTTGTAGAAGCTCACGCCTGCGATCTGTTCCGGGTCGAGAACTATGTTGAGGGTGTGCTCAATGCACGTGTACGTGTGGCTGTCAGCATCCCAGGAACCGCCGCCGTTGCCGTAAGGCCGAATGTCGGTGCCGTCCTTCAGGCGGATGCTCGCCGGGGTCGGCGACCAGCCCGTTTTCTCCGTAAAATCAAAATTGTCCGTATATTCGTCCCCCAGCCGGAAGGCGAACTTCATGCTGTACTGGCCGATTTCCGCCTCTACCAGTGTCACGTCCCACAAATCTCCGACCTTGGCGTTGGGCGTCCACTTTTTCGGCGCCTCCGTGGTGCCTTCCAGCGTCCAGCGCAGCACCCAATTGCCGGGGGTGGTCATGATATCCTCGTCTTCAAACTTCTCGCCCTGAATGCCGAAGCCGGTGAAGGTCACGGCCATTTCCTTTCCGAACAGGCTCTCATCCGGAGAGAATGCAAAATCGATGCTGAATTCAATGCTCCCGTCGGCCAGCTGATAGTCCAGAAGCAGCTGTTGGTCTTCTCCCACCCGGGGAACCGGCTGACCATTCTTTGCATATGTGGGATTGTGGTCGGCATCCCAAAGCACGCCGTCAAAAAAATGAGCGCCCCAGCTCATGGGCATCACTTCTCCGTCCACCCGGTAGTCCCACCATGCCCAAGGTGCCTGCCCTTCTTCCAGCTGTAAACCCTCAATGCGGAAAATGGCTCTGCCGCCGTACTGATCCATCAGCGTCTGGGCGAGGGTGACGGTGATGCCGTTGTCCGTCGCGGAAACGGCTTTCTTCTTTCCGTCCTTTGTCTCGGTGGGCGTCGCGGACAGGCCGCTTTGCTCTGCCTGCTTCTTGACCTGCTCGGAGATCTGCTGCGTTGTGCCGCCGTTGTCTCCGTACTGCATGGTCGCCGTCCAGCGGGTGATGGCCGCTGCCGCCGTCATGGTTGCCATAATCAGCGCCGCCGCCAGAATGAGCAGCAGCTTCTTTTTGCCGAAGCCCCTTGCTTTTCCCCTTCCGAATGTTCCGAATTCCGATTCCTCGATCAGCTCCGCATCCAGATTCTGAATGCCCTGCAGCATATCCTTGCCTGTCATACCTGAAAACCCTCCTTTTTTAAGTAAACCGCCAACTTTTCCCGCATCCGGGACAGCCGCATCAGCACGGCGCTCTGGCTGATCTCGTAGCGCAGAGCAATTTCGCTGACGCTGTCGCCGAACCAGTACCGCCGGACAAAAATCATCCGGTTGTCCGCCGTCTGCTTCCATAGAAAGCTGCCCACCAACCGGCTGATCTCGGCGCTTCTCACATCCGTTTCCTGCCACTGGCCGGGGATACATTCCTCCATCTCCTGGGTCAGGGCGACGACCTCGGCCTTGCGCTTTGCCGCGTTGTTCCAGTCCAGCCGGTCAAAGGCAAGGTGGCGGCAGATTTTTGCGAGATAGGCAAAAAAGTGGATCGGCTTCGTGGGCGGAATGGTGTTCCATGCCTTGAGGTAGGTGTCATTGACACACTCCTGGGCGTCCTCCCGGCTTCCTACGATATTCTCCGACAGCCTTGTGAGCTTCGCGCCATACCGGCCGTCCGTCTGGCGGATGGCGTCCTCGTTTCGGGTGAAGAACAGCTGTATGATTTGTTCATCATTCATTCAACGCACCTCCTGTGTTTTGTCCTTCACCCTGATAGAAGGATTTCCAATTCAAAACCTAACACATTTCGCCGAAATTCTCAAGATTTTCTTTGTGGACGCGAAAAGGCGGCGTGGCCGAAGCCACGCCGTCCCATAGAATCATACGAATTTATTTTGCCAGCAGCTTTTCCAGCGCCGAAAGGCGCAGGCTCAGGCAAAGCACCTCCATGGCCTTTTCCAACTCGGCCACCGGGGGCAGGCTGGGGGCAATGCGGAGGTTGGAGTCGTCCGGGTCGTTGCGGTAGGGGTAGGTCGCGCCGGCGTTGGTCAGCACCACACCGGCCTCCTTGCACAGCGTCCAGACCCGCTTCGCCGTGCCGGGCATGGCGAACAGGCTGACGAAATAGCCGCCCTTGGGGTCGTTCCAGTGGGCGATGCCCAGGGGCCTAATCTCCCGATTCAGCCATTTTGCCACGCACTCAAATTTCGGCGCCATGACGGAAGCGTGGAGCTTCATAATCTCCAGGGTGTGCGCCTTGTCCTTCAGGAACCGCACATGACGCAGCTGGTTGACCTTGTCGTAGGAGATCATCTGCACGCCGAAAATACCGGTGAAATAGCAGATATTGGCCTCGCTGGCAGCCATGCAGGAAATGCCGCCGCCGGCAAAGGTGATCTTGGAGGTGGACGCAAACTCATAGACCATATCCGGCCGTCCCGCCTCGTCGCACAGGGACAGGATGTCCGGGAACGGGACGTAGTCGCCTTCAAACTCATGGACGCCGTAGGCGTTGTCCCAGATGATGGCAAAGTCCGGAGCAGCGGGCTTCAAGTGGGCAAAGCGGCGGATGGTCTCGTCGGAGTAAATAATTCCGTCGGGGTTGGAGTATTTGGGAACCGTCCATATGAGCTTGACCTGCGGGTCCTTCACCAGCTCCTCCACCACGTCCATATCCGGGCCTTCGGGAGTCATGGGGACGGGAATCAGCTCCGCGCCGAAGAACTCGCCGATTTGGAAATGCCGGTCATATCCGGGGGCGGGGCAGAGAAATTTCACCTTTTCCTCCCGGCACCATGGCTTGGGGCTGTGGAGCAGGCCGTGGGTGTAGGCACGGGACACCACGTCGAACATCATATTCAGGGAAGCCGCGCCGCCGACGAACACCTGATCCGCCTTGCAGCCCAGCACATCCGCCCAGTACCTCCGGGCACTGGGAATACCCGCCAGTTCACCGTAATTCCGGGCGTCCACGCCGTCGTCGAAGCAGTCCTCAGGAGTCTGCAGCACGGTCAGAAGGCCGCTGACCAGATCCAGCTGCTTCTTGGCGGGCTTACCGCGGGCCATATTCAGATTCAGCCCCTGCGCCTTGCAGGCTTCGTAGGACGCCAGCACACTGCCGTATTCACGTTCCAGTTCTTCCCGGGTCATGCAGGAATAGGGAGTCATATCGATCATCCTTTCGGCATTTTGACAAGTTTTACGTGTATATTATATGTCCGAAGCCCCAAAAATGCAACATCATATTAGGCAAAAATTCATTTTTCGTCTCAAAAGTCAAGAAATCTATGAAATGCACAAAGTTTCCTGCACACGTCAATTTGTTTTACTGCATATTTTCGCACAAAAACGGCGTGACCGAACCCGGTCACGCCGTCTTCCGTTATTTCGCTGCTTTTTTCGGGGCTGCGGGCGTTTCGGGAAGGATCACCTTTTCCTTCAGCACGAAGCCGGTTCTCGCGGGGATGTACAGTTCAATGTAGTCCCTGCCGTCAAAACGCTTGGTAGCGTAGGTCTTTTTTGCCACGTTTCCAAAGCCGCCGTACTTTTCGTCGTCGGTAGACAGAACCACCGTGTACTCGCCCGGCTGGCGAACCGGGACAAGAACGTTATTCAGGGAATTACCGAAGTGGAAGTTGAACACGAACACCAGCCCATGGCGGTAGTAGGCAAGGGTCTGCTCCGGCGCTTTCATCAGCAGCAGATCTGCCATTCGCTGGTCGAAAATCCGGTTCTCCTTGGTCAAACGAACCATATCCTCATCAAAGTCGCCCAGCCACTGGTATTTGAGCATTCCGTTGTCCTTCAGGCTCCACTGGCGGCGGCAGTAATGGAAGCTCCAGCCGTTGCCCTCCCGGGGGAAGTCGATCCATTCGGGATGGCCGAATTCGTTGCCCATAAAGTTGAGGTACGCTTCTCCGCCGCCGGACAGAGTGAACAGACGAATCATCTTGTGCAGGGCAATGGCGCGGTCGATCACAGGGTTGTGGCAGTCCTTGTTCATGTCCGTGTACATGTTCGCCCCGGCCAGGCGGAAGATCATCGTCTGGTCGCCCACCAGCGCCTGATCGTGGGACTCCACATAGGCCACGGTCTTCTCTCCGGGACGGCGCAGGCACATACTGCCCCACATCTGATTGATGTCCCAGAATTCGTCCTGCCCCTTCACCGCCTTGATCCACATATCCGGCAATCCCATACCCAGCCGGTAGTCAAAGCCGATGCCGCCGTCCGCAATGGGCAGGCACATGCCGGGCATACCGGACATGTCCTCGGCGATGGTGATGGCCTTGGGGTTCACCTGACGGATCAGCTCATTGGCAAGCTGCAAATACGTCACCGCCTCGGTGTCGGTGTTGTAGGAGAAATACTTGCCGTCGGAGGTGAAGTCCGTACCGAGGGCGTGGTCATGGTACAGCATGGAGGTCACGCCGTCAAAGCGGAAGCCGTCAAAATGGTACTCCGTCATCCAGAATTTCAGGTTGGACAGCAGGAAGTGGATAACGCCGGTCTTGCCGTAGTCAAAGCACTTTGTTCCCCACGCAGGATGGTCGCCCTTGGGGCCGTCGTGGAAGAACTGCCATGTGGTGCCGTCGAACATGTTGATGCCCTCGGCGGTATTCTTGACGGCGTGGGAATGCACCACGTCCAGCAGCACCCGGATGCCCATGGCGTGCACCTTGTTCACCAGATATTTCAGGTCTTCCGGCTTTCCGAACCATGAGGAAGCGGCGAAGAAACTGCTCACCTGATAGCCGAAGGAGCCGTAATAGGGATGCTCCATAATGGCCATGAGCTGGAGGGTATTGTACCCCGCCTTGTGGATTCTCGGCAAGATGTTATCGGCAAATTCCCGGTAGGAACCGACCTTGCCCTCCTCCTGCGCCATGCCAATGTGGGCCTCATAGATATACAGCTCGTCCTCGCCGGTAAAGCCCTTGTCCGTCCACGGGAATGCCTTACGGTCATCCACCACCTCGCACTCGAAGGTGATGTTCTGCTTGTTCTGCACCACCCGGCGGGCATACAGGGGGATGTGCTCCGTGCGGGTCAGGTTGGCGTCCACCACAGTCTTGACCTTGCAGCCGTCCCACAGGGCGTCGTCGCCGGGGAGATACAGCTCCCAGTTTCCGTTGCCCAGATTGGTCAGCGGGTGGGAGGTCTGGTTCCAGCCGTTGAATTCGCCCTCCAGATACAGCTGGTAGGCGCTGGGCGCCCACTCCCGGTAGTACCAGCCGCCATCCACGTGATGGAAGCCAAAGTACATGTGAGCGTTGGCAAAATCATTCAGGCTCTGTCCCTCGGACAGAATACGTTTTTTTGCCGACCGGTACAGGTGCATCCGCAAATCAATATCCCCGGCGAAAGGCTCAAGCTGGGGATTCAAATCCAAAATACGATACATAGCGTCTCCTTTTCCGCGAAAGTATTGTCTATCCAATGGAGGGCGGTATCACCCTTCACTCCTATTTTAGAAGAATCGTGCGTCTCTGTCAAGGACTTTTCATTTTTTACAATTCGCTTTGCTTTTTGATTTTGATTTTACATAGCGAAGATTTTGGAATTTACATTAAACTAGTAAAATGCGAACCGTAGGATAAATCCCAAGTACATCAAAAATAAAACCTACAAGGAGAAGTAAGATTATGAAAAAAGTCATTTCCATTGCACTGATTGCCATGCTTGTTGTCGCCATGGCCGGCTGCTCTCAGAGCCAGCCCGCCGTCACAACGGCCGCTCCTGCCGAGACTGCGGCACAGACGGCCGCCGCTCCTCAGACCGAAGCCCCCGCCGCGCTCTCCGGCACCGTCGCCACCGACGGCTCCACCTCCATGGAGAAGGTCATCGGCGCTCTGGGTGAAGCCTTCATGGAAGCGAACTCCGGCGTAAACTTCACCTATAACCCCACCGGCTCCGGCTCCGGCATCACCGCCGTGTCCGAAGGCCGCTGCGACATCGGCCTGTCCTCCCGTGCGCTGAAGGATTCCGAGGTTGCGTCCGGTCTGGTCGGCACCGTCCTTGCCTACGACGGCATCGCCATGATCGTCAACCCCGCCAACACCGTGGAAGATCTGGACATCGAGACCATCGCCAAAATCTACACCGGCGAGATCACCAACTGGTCCGAGGTCGGCGGCGCGGACGCTGAGATCGTTCTGGTCGGCCGTGAAGCCGGCTCCGGCACCCGCAGCGGCTTCGAGGAACTGACCGAGACCGTTGACAAGTGCAAGTACCGTCAGGAGCTGACCTCCACCGGCGACGTGATCACCGCAGTCGCGCAGAACCCCGACGCCATCGGCTACGCCTCTCTCGCCTCCGTCAAGGATTCCGTCAAAGCTCTGAAGGTCGCGGGCGTGACCCCCAGCGAGGAGACCGTCAAGGACGGCACCTACCTCATCCAGCGTCCCTTCGTGCTGGTCACCAAGGAAGGCGTTGCGCTCAGCCCCGTTGCTCAGGCGTTCTTCGACTACGCCACCAAGGGTCAGGCCAATGACATCATCACCGCTTCCGGCGTGGTTCCCGCCAACGGCTAAAACAAGCGAACAAAGGCTCCCCCATCGGGGGAGCCAACTGCCGTTTTCTCAATTCGGTAAGATGGTAAACCTTCTCGAAAGGCTGATAACATGAAACATAAATCAAACATTTTTGAGGCCGTCGTCCACGGTATTTTCCTGATTCTCGGACTGATCACCGTGGGCTGCGTGCTTCTGATCACCATATACCTAATCATCTCCGGAATTCCCGCCATCCGTCAGATCGGCCTGTTCCATTTCCTGTTCGGCAAGAAATGGGCGTCCACGGCGGCGCAGCCGGAATACGGCATTCTCCCCTTCATTCTCACCAGCGTCTACGGCACCGCCGGAGCCGTCATCATCGGCGTACCCATCGGATTCCTGACGGCGGTGTATCTGGCGAAAATGGCGCCAAAGCCCGTCAAACGCTTTATGGAGCAGGCAGTCTCCATGCTGGCGGGCATCCCCTCCGTGGTTTACGGCCTTGTCGGCATGATGGTGCTGGTGCCGGGACTGCGGAAGCTCTTCCACATTCCCGACGGCTCCAGCCTGTTCGCCGCCATCATCGTCCTCGCTGTGATGATTCTGCCCTCCATTATCAAAATGTCCATCACTGCACTGGAAGCGGTGCCGAAGGAATACGAGGACGCTTCCCTTGCGCTTGGCGCGACGCCTGAGGAGACTTACTTCCGTGTCTCTGTCCCCGCCGCCAAAAGCGGCATTGCCGCCGCTGTAGTGCTGGGCGTGGGTAGAGCCATCGGCGAGGCCATGGCCGTCATGATGGTGGCAGGCAACGTCCCCAATATGCCCACTTCCCTGTTTCAGAGCGTCCGCTTCCTCACCACCGCCGTGGCAAGCGAAATGTCCTATTCCAGCGGCCTGCAAAAACAGGCGCTGTTCTCCATCGCGCTGGTGCTGTTCCTGTTCATCATGCTCATCAACGCCGCTCTGAATTTCTTCCTGAAGGGAGACAAAGCAAAATGATTTCCAAAAAACGAAAGCTGTTTCTCTGGACGGTTCGGGGCGGGATGTATCTTGCCACCGCGCTGACCGCCGGACTGACCCTGTTTCTCATGGTCTACGTTCTGGCGAAGGGCGTTCCCAACATCACATGGGAGCTGCTCAGCACCAAGCCCAGCTACCTTGCCGACCGCATTGGCATTCTGCCGGACATTCTCAATACCCTGTACATCATCATTTACACCCTGATTCTGGTGCTCCCTCTGGGCGTTGGCGCGGCGATCTACCTGACGGAGTACGCCCATAACAAGAAGGTCGTCGCGGTCATTGAGTACGCCGCCGAGACCCTCTCCGGTATTCCCTCCATCATCTACGGTCTTGTGGGTATGCTGCTGTTTTCCAACAATATGGGCACTTCCCTGCTGGCAGGCGCGCTGACCCTCGTCATCATGAACCTGCCCACCATCATGCGCAACACGCAGGAAAGCCTGAAAACCGTGCCCCAGAGCTACCGGGAGGGCGCGTTCGGTCTGGGCGCGGGAAAGTGGCGGGTCATCCGCACGGTGGTGCTTCCCAACTGCGTGGACGGAATCGTCACCGGCTGCATCCTTTCCATCGGCCGCATTCTGGGTGAGTCTGCCGCGCTGCTGTTCACCGCCGGATTTGCCCATGTGTTGGGCGGCTTCTGGGCTGCGAGAAACAGCGCGGGCGCGACATTGACGGTTGCCCTGTACGTCTACGCCAAGGAGCAGGGAGAATTCGGCGTCGCCTTTGCCATTGCCGCCATTCTGATGGTGCTGGCATTTCTCATTAACCTGTCCGCGTCTCTGGTAAGTAAGTATTATGGGAGGAAGAATCGAATTGGCTGACATTATTACCGCGAAAAATCTGTGCCTCTGGTACGGGGATACCCAGGCACTGAAATCCATTAACATCGCCGTCCCGGAGCACAGCATCACCGCCCTCATCGGCCCCTCCGGCTGCGGCAAATCCACCTTCTTAAAAACCCTGAACCGCATGAACGATCTGATTCCCAGCGTAAAAATCACGGGAGACGTACGCTATGAGGGCAAGGACATCTTCCAGGCGGAGGTCAACAACCTGCGCAAGGAAGTGGGCATGGTGTTCCAGAAGCCCAACCCCTTCCCCATGAGCATTTACGACAACATCGCCTACGGCCCCCGCACCCACGGCATTCACAACAAGGCCAAGCTGGACGAGATCGTGGAGCGCTCCCTCCGGGATGCCGCCATCTGGGACGAGGTTAAGGACCGGCTGAAAAAGAACGCTCTGGGTCTTTCCGGCGGTCAGCAGCAGCGGCTGTGCATCGCGAGAGCCTTGGCGGTGGAGCCGAAGGTACTTCTGATGGACGAGCCGACCTCCGCTCTTGACCCCATTTCCACCTTGAAAATTGAGGAACTGGCCGCGTCTCTCAAGAAAGACTATACCATCGTCATCGTCACCCACAACATGCAGCAAGCTGTCCGTATCTCTGATTACACCGCGTTCTTCCTGTTGGGCGAGCTGGTGGAATTCGGCGGAACGGAACAGATTTTCTCTCAGCCTCTGGACAAACGGACAGAAGATTACATCACGGGGAGGTTCGGATAATGCGGGAATTATTTGAAGAGCAGCTTCTGCTGCTGAATCAGGAACTGACGGAAATGGGTTCCCTGTGCGAGGAGATCATCTCCCTTGCCACCCAGGCGCTGGGCTCCTACACGAAGGAGCTGGGGGAGAAGGTCTCCAAGGTCGGCGCGAAGATCGACGAAGAGGAGCGCACCATCGAGACCATCTGTATGCGTCTGCTTCTGCGCCAACAGCCGGTGGCGCGGGACCTGCGGGCCGTCTCCGCCGCGCTGAAAATGATCACGGACATGGAGCGTATTGGAGATCAGGCGGAGGACATTGTGGAGATCATCCCCTGCATGATCGCCCATCCCCATGAAGAATACCCCAAGATCCGGGAGATGGCAAAGGAGACCATTGCCATGGTCACGGACAGCGTGGACGCCTACGTCAAGCAGGACGTATATCTCGCCAAGGCCGTGCAGATGCACGACGACGTGGTGGACAACTACTTCACCCGGATCAAGAGCGGTCTGATCGACATGATCGCCAAGAACCCCGCCGAGGGAGAATACGCCCTTGACCTGCTGATGATCGCCAAATACTTTGAGCGCATCGGCGACCATGCCACGAACATTGCCGAGTGGGTAGAGTTTTCCGTCACCGGAAGCCATAATGCAGTTTCTTCATAAGGCAGGCAACGATTGCGTCTGTTAACGAGCAGAAATCCGCTGTTTTCGCAAGCGAAAACAGCGGATTTTTCACATATTCGCGCCGATCTCCCGGATTTTCGCCCGGATGGCGAGCAGATCGTCGAAGGTCTCCGGGCGCTTGGATACATCCCGCAGCAGCGCCGACGGGTGGTATATCGCCGTCATCCAGACGCCGTTCCGTTCCACCCACTGGCCGTGCTGCCTCGTAATGCGGTAGTCCGCGTCGATCAGCCGCTTGGCGGCGATGCGCCCAAGACAGACGATGATCTTCGGCTTTACCAGCGCCACCTGATTGCGCAGATAGCCGATGCAGGCGTCCTGTTCCGTCTCCAGCGGGTCACGGTTGTGGGGCGGGCGGCACTTGACGATGTTGGCAATATAGCAGTTCGTCTCCCGGCTCAGGTCGATGATGCACAGCATATCGTCCAGCAGCTTTCCCGCCGGGCCGACAAAGGGCTGGCCTTTCAAGTCCTCCTGTTCCCCGGGGCCTTCTCCCACGAACATGATGTCCGCGTCCTCTTTTCCCACGCCGAACACCACGTTATGTCTCGTCTCGCACAGGCCGCAGCGGGTGCAGTCGGCGCAGACGCTTTTCAGTCCGTCCCAGTTCAGCATCGTTACCGGCTCCTTCTGCGTTCTGCCCGTCTCCGGCGGCGCTGGGCGCGGATGCGGGAGCGCATAAAGGAATTGAACGCCAGATATGCGCCCACAAGCCCCAGACCGATCACGCAGATGGTTCCGATGGTGGACAGCACCCCGGAGCCGCCGACGCCGTCCTTCTCTCCGTTGGAGCGGATGGACACGCCGGTGTCCCCCGTCGCCCGGACGTCCGCCATGGCGTACAGCTCCACCTCCGTGACGCAGGAATTCTGATACCAGACCTCCATCGTGGCGATCTGATCGTCCTTCTTGATAGGTGCGGTCAGGCCGCCGCCCTCCACGGTGTAGTTCATGACGTAATTCTTCATCTGAACACCGGCGGGAACCACCGTATCCACATCCGTGAAGGACTGTCCCACCACCTGACATTCGCCGCCGGACACCGGCCACTGGTTCACCGCCATGCCATCGTAAATAATGCGGTTGACCTTGTAGTTGTTGAAAACGTAATTGGCAAGTTCGGTTATTTCTTCAAAGTTACCATAGGTTTCCACGATGCCCTTCTCGGTCGTCTTACGGGCTGCACCCAAAACCACGAAAATGACCCGCATGTTATTGTGTTCCGCTGTGCCGACAATGCTCGCCCCGGAATTCTCCGTATAGCTGGCAATGCCGCCGGTATAGCGGGAGCTCATGAACTGTGTGATGACGTGGTCGTCAACCAGATAGTTTGTGGTGGTGAGAGGGCGTTCTTCACTCACAAGATTCGTTGCGGGAATTTTATAGGTTCCCGTCTTGAAAATTTCCGCGAAAGTCTCATTTTTCGTCGCTTCCATGGTGATCTTCACCATTTCCCGGGCGGTGGTGTAGGACGTCGCCGTATCCAGACCGGAAATGTTGCCGAACTCCGTGCTGATGCAGCCCATCTGCTTGACGCGGTCGTTCATCATTTCCTTGAAGCGGTCAGTCGTACCGGCCACATGCTCCGCCAGCGCCACGGCGGCATCATTGGCGCCGATCATCAGCAGCGCGTGAAGCAGATCGTTCACAGTCAGCTGCTCGCCGCTTTTCAGATTTGGCTTCATTTTCAGGCTGCTTCCCGGCACCTTGGACTGGATGCCGTCAGAGCAGGTGACAATGTCGTCCAGATTGCTGTTTTCGATCGCCACCAGCGCCGTGACTATCTTGGCAAGGGTACCGGTGGGCAGCTTGGTATCGGGGTTATAGGAGTAGATGACTGTCTCGGTATTCGTCTCATAGGCGAAGGCCGCCAGCGCCGTATCCAGCCGGCTGTCGCTTCCCGCCAGAGGGCGCATCCCGTTCAGAGTGCGGCAGCCGTTATCGATGCAGACCCGGCCGAAGGGGATCTGGGCAGCCTGCTGCTCGGCGGGCTGCGTTTCCTGCGTTGACGCGCCGGTTTCCGCGGCAGACGCCGGAACCGCCATCTGACAAAGGAGCGCGGCGCACAGGAGCAAGCTTAGCAATCTCAATTTTTTCATATTTTCCCCTCAATATTTCTTCACCGGACTTGTCCGGCGGTGAAAAGTCGTGTATAATGATGGAGATATTATAACAGCTTTTCCCCCTCTAGTCAATCCGGGAGGCAGATTCCCATGAAAAAACCACGGCTCAGCATTTTGATTGCCGTAACCCTTCTTTTCGCCGTATTCACCCTTGGCTTCTTTCTTGGCAGAAACGGCAATCACGGCAGCGTGGAGTTATCCGTTCCCGCTTCCATGCAGACGTCCCCGCCCCAGACCACCCTTCCGGAGCCGACCACCCCGGAAACCGTGGCCGTTACTTTCCCCATCGACATCAACCGGGCGGACACGGAGCAGCTCACGGCACTTCCCGGCATCGGAGAGGTTCTTGCCCAGCGCATCATTGCATACCGGGAGGAAAACGGCAGCTTTCTTTCCACCGATGAGCTTAAGAACGTGGAGGGTATCGGAGAAAAGCGCCTGGAAGCCATACTTGACCTTATTACAGTTGGAGGATGAAAATGAAAATTTTAGTTGTGGACGACGAGGCCCTTCTGGTAAAGGGCATTCGCTTTAATTTGCAGAACGAGGGCTACGAGGTCATCACCGGCAGCGACGGTCTGGAGGCCGTGCAGGCCGTGCAGACCCAGCACCCCGACCTTGTGGTGCTGGACGTGATGATGCCCAACATGGACGGCCTTTCCGCCTGCGCCAAGATTCGGGAGTTTTCCGACGTGCCCATCATCATGCTTACCGCCAAGGGCGACGACATGGACAAGCTTATCGGCTTCGACCACGGAGCGGACGATTACCTGACCAAGCCCTTTAACATCTTAGAGCTGAAGGCGAGAATCCGCGCCCTGCTGCGCCGCGCCGGACGCACCGAGGAAAAGGCCGCGGGAAACAGCCTGACCATCGGCACCATCACGCTGGACCTGGACGCCCGGAACGCCTACCGGAACGGCCAGCTGGCCGATCTGACCGCAAAGGAATTCGACGTCATTGAATTTCTCATGCGCAATCCCAACCGGGTCTACTCCCGGGAAGCGCTGCTGGACACCATCTGGGCTTATGAATACCGCAGCGACATCCGCACCGTGGACGTCCACATTCGCCGTCTGCGGGAAAAGCTGGAGGAAAATCCGGCAGAGCCGAAGTACATTTTAACGAAATGGGGCGTTGGCTATTATTTCCGCAAGTAAAAAGACCGGCTTCCGGGGCTACGGCAATACCCAGTTCCGGTATGCCATGACCTACGTGGTGGTCACGCTGGTCGTGCTGTTTTTTCTGAATATCTACTGCTCCGGCGTCAGCCACAAGCTGTTCTACCAGAGCAAGGAAGCCTCCATGATCGAAAAATGTCTGCTTGCTTCCGACGAAATTTCCACCCTTGAGGTGCTGAACAGCTCCACTGTTACCGGCATCGTCAATCAGCTGGAAAGTCTGAAGGTCACCCGGCTCGTGGTCACCGACCACAGCGGCGCGGCGCTGTATGACAGCAGCGGCGCTTCCGTGGGCACCTACGTTCTGCTTCCGGAGATCTTACAGGCGCTTACCGTCAGCAAGCAGGCCCCGGAGGGGAACAACGTCTTTACATGGACGTACCACGACGGCATCACCGACTCCCGCGCGGCGACCCCCATCGTCTACTATGGCACCGTGGTGGGCTGCGTATACATGACGGAGTACGATACCACGCAGGGCACACTGATCAAATCTCTCCAGCAGACCCTGCTTCGCATCACGCTGATGCTGGAGATTATCGTCGCAGCCTTCTCCGTGGCCTTTTCCAACGCCTTCTCCCGGCGTCTGAACCGGATCATGGCCTCCATGCGCATCATCCGGGAGGGGGATTACTCCCACAAGGTGGACATGGGCGGCAGCGATGAGCTGACCGTTCTGGGCGAGGAATTCAACGACCTGACAGAGCGGCTGCAAACCTCCGAGCGCAAGCGCAGTCAGTTCGTTTCCGACGCCTCCCACGAGCTGAAAACCCCTCTGGCCTCCATCAAGCTGCTGACCGATTCCATTTTGCAGAACAACATGGATATGGACACGGTGAAGGAGTTCGTGGAGGACATCGGCAACGAGGCCGACCGCCTGAACCGCATGACCGCCAAGCTGCTTTCCCTCACCAGAGCCGAAAATCCCCAGCCACAGGAAAGCGAGATCATCTATATGGCGCCCACGGTGCAGCGGGTGGCGAAAATGCTCCGGACGAACGCCAGCTGGTCGGGCGTGACCTTCTGCTTGGAGCTGGACGAGGACACCCCCGTCCTGATTCTGGAGGACGACCTGTACCAGATCGTTTTCAACCTGATGGAAAACGGCATCAAGTACAACCTGCCCGGCGGAACACTGACGGTGCATCTCGGCCGTCAGGAGGACAATGCGGTACTCACCGTCAGCGACACGGGCATGGGCATCCCGGAGGATGCGCTGGCGCATATTTTCGAGCGGTTTTACCGGGTGGATAAAGCCCGTTCCCGGAAAAGCGGCGGAAGCGGGCTGGGGCTTGCCATCGTCCGCACCATCGTCCAGCGCAACCGGGGCGAGATCGCCGTTTCCAGCACGGTGGGCAAGGGTTCCGTCTTTACCGTCACCTTCCCCGCCTTTGACACGGAGGTGGACAAGTCATGAAGCGGTTTTTCTATCTGTTTCTCTGCCTGTGCCTGTTTCTGCCCGGCTGTTCCGGCGAGCTGATGAAGAACCCCGTCACCTTTTACTATCCCCGGCGGGAATACCAGTACGGCGCGGAGGACGGCGTGATCTCCAGCGAGCAGCGGGAAGCCTCCGGCCACGCGGATGATCTGCACTACCTTCTTTCCCTGTACCTGATCGGCCCGTCCAGCGACGAGCTGGTCTCTCCCCTGCCATGGGGAACACGGCTTCTTGGGGTAAACCGGCAGGACGGCACCATCACGCTGGAGCTGACAGACACCTCTTTTACCATGACGGACACGGAATTCACCCTTGCCTGCGCCTGTCTGACCATGACCACCCTGTCCATCACCGGCGGGGACGAGGTCACCATCACCAGCGGAAGCCGAAGCGTCACCATGAGCCGGGACAGCCTGACCCTCATTGACGACAGCACCGCTTCCACAACGGAGGAAACCAAATGAAATTCATTTCATGGAATACAAACGGCCTGCGCGCCTGTGTGGGCAAGGGCTTTCTGGACGCCTTCAACGCGCTGGATGCTGACTTTTTCTGCTTACAGGAGACGAAGCTCCAAGCGGGACAGATCAACCTTCCTTTGGATGGCTACAGTCAATACTGGAACTATGCCGAGAAAAAGGGCTATTCCGGCACGGCCATCTTCGCGAAGCAAGCCCCCGTCTCCGTGCGCTACGGTCTTGGACAGCCGGAGCTGGACACCGAGGGGCGGCTCATTACGCTGGAATATCCCGGCTTCTTCCTCGTCACCTGCTACACCCCCAACGCCCAGCGGGGGCTTGCCCGCATCGACCACAGGCTAAAATGGGACGAAGCCTTTCGGGCATACCTCAGCGAGCTGGACAGAGAAAAGCCTGTCATCGCCTGCGGCGACCTGAACGTCGCCCATCAGGAGATCGACCTGAAAAATCCCGCCTCCAACCGGGGCAACGCGGGCTTCTCCGACGAGGAACGGGAAAGCTTCGGGCGGCTTCTGGACGCCGGGTTCACCGACTCCTTCCGCCGTCTCCACCCGGACGCCACCGGCGCGTACACATGGTGGAGCTACATGTTCAACGCCCGGGCGAACAACGCGGGCTGGCGCATTGACTATTTCCTCGTCTCCGACCGCATTGCGGACAAAATCACTGCCACGCCCATCTATTCGGACATCCAAGGCTCTGACCACTGCCCGGTGGGGCTGGAAATCGAACTGTAACGTCAAAATGGCAGGAACAAGAACGTTCCTGCCATTTTGTTATTCCGGAATTTCGATCCCCACCTGTTCCCCTTTCCGAACCAGATAGCTTTTTTTCAAGCGCTCTATGTAGGCAAAGGGTTCCTCCGGGGAGATGGGGATAAATTTCCCGGCGGGCTTGTCATGCTTGGGCAGGAGTGAAAATGTCAGTTCTCCTTCCCCCAGCCGTTTGACCGGCAGCGAGGTGTTCAGCCCGAAGCCGCCGTCCACCGGCACCACCAGCCCCAGACTTTCCCGCTTGTCAGCGCAAGTTACCCAGAGTCTGCACATCACGTCCCCGGTCAGCTCGCAGCGGCACAGGAAATGATAGTAAAGCCCCTGCCTTGTCACCTGCACCTTTCCCACCGGACGGTTTCCGAAATATACGCCGTAATTTTCTTCCAAATGCAACGCCCCCTGCCGCATTCTATGCCGCAGGGGGCTTCATTATGAATCATGTTGCCCGTCCGCCGCCGGGAAGGCCGAAGCTGACGGCAATGGCGTCGTCCACCTGCGCCATCTGGTTTTCGTCCAGATGCCCCATGTGCTCCCGCAGGCGGCGCTTGTCGATGGTGCGAATCTGCTCCAGAAGGATGATGGAATCCTTGCTTAACCCCACACTTCCCCCCGCGATGTTGATATGGGTAGGAAGCCGGGCTTTCCCCGTCTGGCTGGTGATGGCCGCCGCAATGACCGTGGGGGAATGGCGGTTTCCGGTGTCGTTCTGCACGATCAGAACAGGCCGGGTCCCTCCCTGCTCGCTGCCCACGACCGGCGACAGGTCGGCATAGAATATGTCGCCCCGTTTGACTGATGGTTCCGTCATAGTGTTCACTCTCCGTGCATCAATACCCACGCTACCGGATGAATCCATATGTAACGCGGTAATCCTATTCTCCCACGCCATGACCGGATTTATACGAGTTTTTAATAAAACGCTTAAAAGCGTTTTATTAGGCCGCAGGATTG
>OLOQ01000345.1_pt1 | contig 54508 bp, 45 predicted proteins | sample 1673101 | NCBI WGS metagenome assembly OLOQ01 (sample SAMEA3136754, study PRJEB25190) | human gut metagenome | biome: human gut; feature: human-associated habitat; material: faeces | place: Austria | collected 2013 | reverse complement strand
TCAGTTGACCTGCGCGCCTGCTTTTTTGGGCGTGGTTATGGGGTTTTCTTGGGCTTCCCTGCGGTCTTGGCGGGGGTTGTTTTCGCTTTGGGTTTGGCCGCGCTTTTGGCGGGAGCTTTCTTTTTGGCGGCGGATTTTTCGGCGGCGGTCTTGGTGTAGTGCTGCTTGACGGCGCCGGGGAGGACTTTGCCTTTGACCAGGTGGACAGGGTCGATGGTGACGCCGAATTCCCGCTGGTAGATGCGCAGGGCGGCTAATTCGGTGGGATTGACGATGCTGTAGCAAGTGCCGCGGCGGTCACCGCGGGCGGTGCGGCCGGCGCGGTGGATGTATTCATTGGCTTCGAGGGGAAAGTCCATGTTGATGACGTGGGTGATGTCGGGAATATCCAGTCCCCGTGCGCCGAGGTCGGAGGAGACCAGGAGGCGGATCTTGCCGGTGCGGAAATCGTTCATGGCTTTTTGCCGCTCTTCTTTGGTCAGATCGCCGAAGAGGGGGAAGGCTTTGTAATGGTGGTAGTTGAGTTTATCGCAGAGCAGATCGATATGCTCGCCGTCGTTTAAGAAGATCAGCGCGCGCTGGGGGTTCTCGGCATTGATGAGCTTGCGCAGGAGTTCAAATTTGTCCCGCTGCTCGCCGACGAGGTAATAGTGATCGATATTGGGATTGAGCACGGCCTTGGTATTGAGGCGCAAAAACTCCGGCGACTGCATGAGGTCTTGCAGTGTCGCAAGCGTATCATCATTGAGCGAGGCGGAGAAGGCGGCCAGCTGCCGGTCGCGCTGGGTGGTCTTGATCACATCCAGCACGGTCTGGCGGTTGGTGTTGGAAAGGAGATTGTCCACTTCGTCGATGATGATGGTCTTGATGGTCTGGGCGTTGATCTTGCGCTTGCGGATCAGATCGAGGATGCGGCCGGGGGTGCCGATGATGAGCTGCGGCTTGTCCTTGAGCCGGGTGATCTGATTGTTGATATTGGCTTCGCCGATGATATTGATGGAGCGGATGGCGATGCCGCTGTTTTGCGCCAGATCCTGCGCCTGACGGTAGATCTGCATGACTAATTCGTGCGTGGGCGCGAGCACCAGCGCCTGCATCTCGCGGCGGCTGGGGTCGAGCTTGAGAAAGAGCGGGCAGAGGTAGGCCAGCGTCTTGCCGCTGCCCGTGTGCGCCTGGCCGATGACGTCGCGGCCTTCGCGAAGCGCGGGGATGGCGGCGGCTTGGATATCGGTAGGGACGGTGATGTCCTGCTTGGCTAAAGCGTCGATAAGGGGCTGGGTGAGACCCAGCTCAGCAAATGTGGTCATATGATAAGCTCCTTTATTTCAAAATGATGGCGTCCAGATCGTCAGGCACATAGACCGTGCCGTCAAAAAACGTCTGCGCCTCAGCTGTGTAAGTCTGTTTGCGGGTGGCGAGGTGTTCGTCTTCCGTGTGGAAAAGGATGAGATTGCGGGCGCCCAGCCGCGCCGCATTGGCGCACGCTTCCTTCACAGAGGAATGGGCGATGCGGCCGGGCTGATAAATGTCGCTGTCTGCGAAGAGGCACATAGCCTCGTGCAGCAGATAGTCCGCTCCCTGCGCGTAAGGCACCGCTGCTTCATGCAGCGGTTCGTCGCCCAAAAAGACCAGCGGCGCTCCTGTTTCCAGCGTGACGCGCAGGCCGTACTGGATATCCTTCACACTGCCCGTGTCAAAAAACGTCACCGGCCAATACGCCAGCTGTGCCGTCTCGCCGTCCGTCACTGCATGGAACAAAATGCGCGTGCCCAGTTCCGGCAAAAGCCGTCCCGGCAGCATGAAGCGGCACATGGCTTCTACACCCTCGATCAAAGATGCGTGGCACCATATATGAAGCGGCGGCGTATAACTGTCCTTGCCCAGCCGATGGCCGATCATACGGATCAGCCAAACCACGCCCATGATATGATCCGTGTGCTTGTGCGACAAAAAAATATGATGGATCGATCCTAGATCGATCTCCGCCCGCTCCAACTGCGTCAAGATCCCGTTGCCTCCGCCCGTGTCGATCAGCAAAGTCTCCTCTCCCCGCGTCAAAGCAAAACTCGTCGTAAAACACTTCGTCGCCACAGCATACCCCGTACCCAAAGCAACCAATCTCTCCATAGTCAAAACCTCGCTTAAAATGAAATATGTAAGCCGTAAAACGAAAATTAAACAACCCTACATGAGGAGATAGCCTTTTATTTAACACAGAAAGAAAAATTTGCCCCAGCCCTCCGAGGCGTGTGCTCAATAGCCTTACAAAAGTACTACTTTGTTCATCTAAAGTTAATTCAAACCACGCTGGGTCAAATTTTTCTCACTTCCCGCACCGTTTAAGGGTTTGGGGGGCCCAACCAGAAGGACGTTGGGCCTCGCAACCCCCAATGGGCTTTTGGCGCCCGACGCTTTTCTGGTCGGGTGTTTGGCCCTCTCAAAGTACCTCGCCGCCAGGCGAAAACTGGCGACCACCCTCATTCCAATGAGGATGACCAAAGGGCAGCGTATCACCATACGCAATCGGTCGAAACCTGGCGACCACCCTCACCGCAGGTGAAAGCGCATACCGGGCAGCGTAAGCCCGTACCACTCCTATTCAAGAGTGTCCAGCGTCTCCCCGCTGCCGATCTTTCTTGTCCGCAGCTTATTGCTGCGCGGAAACTCCCGCTTCTCCAGCGTCTTGAGGACCTTCTTGAGTTTTTCCAGCGACAAGTCGGGATATTGCGCCGCTATAAAACCTTTTTCCGTCACCAGATAGGTGTCTGGGGCAGTCTTGATAGTGGTGATGGAGCGGTCGCCTTTAAAGGTGAGCACCTCCAGCCCTTGGCCGGGCTGGGCGCTTTTCATCTGCCGGATGACTGCGGCTACGAAATCGTCACAATTGATCATAAGCGTTCCTTTCTGCGCGCTGTTGGCCAGCGCGCGGAGGGTATCTCTCATTTTAGCATATAAATATCGTCAGATAAAAGAAATTCAGTCACTTTTTTGCAAATAAGTTTGACCGCGCCTGCTTTACAAGGTATTATATAAGCATAAGGATAGGGTCATTTTAACAGGAGGTATGGTTTATGTATACAGGCAGAAAGATTCTACTGGAACAACCCACCGTAGAAGATGCAGCTATTCTCCAGAAATGGTATTTAAATAAAGCGTTCCGTCATTGGTATGACAGCTATGTCAGTGTATCTTTGGATATGATCCAGGAGGAGATCAGAAACGGCAAAACCATCACTGATCCCAGCGCCACACGGGTGGATTTCATCGTCCGCAACAAGCGCAACAACGAACCCATCGGCGTCGCCTCCATCAAGGATATCGACCGGCAGAACGGCCATGCGGAGATCGCTCTGGGCATCGCCGATCAAGACAAGCGGCTGGCTGGCTTTGGCGTGGATCTGATGATCGTGCTCTGCGATATCGTGTTCTACGAATTCGGCTTTGAAAAATGCTACACCAAGGTCAACGATGACAATGATCTGGGGCTGCGCTCAGCGCTTTCTTTCGGCTTCATCGGCGAAGGCAAGCTGCGCAGACATATTTTTGCAGACGGACAGTATGTGGATCAGTGGATCTTGGGCATACTGAGGGACGAATACGAAAAACTGGACATCGTGCCCCGCTGGAAAAGCCGCAAATAATAAAGGCGCCGGAGCCTTGCGTACACTTAAAGCTGCGCGGCCCGGCGCTTTTTTGACCCGTTAGACTGGACGAGAAAAGGAGAAGACATATGGCTCTAAGCAAAGCGACCAAGGCGCTGTTACGATTGTTATCCAAACCCGACATCCAGGTCAAAAAAAATTATCAGTTCGACCGCAAGGTGGTGAATGCGGCCAATTATCACCGCATCAAGCATCCTTACGAGACGATGGATGTGGAGATCGCCGGTGAGCATGGCAAGATCCCGCTGCGGTTTTTCTTCCCTGACGCGGTGGATGGGCGCTATCCCATTCTGCTCTTTTTCCACGGCGGCGGCTGGGTGCTGGGGAGTATCGACAGCTACAACCGCACCTGCGCGCAGATGGCCAAATTGACCCGCCATCAGGTGATCTCGGTGGATTACCGCCTGGCGCCGGAGCATCCCTTTCCGGCAGCAGTGGAGGATTGCTACGCGGCGGCGCAGATGGTCATGGCCAATGCCGGGCTTTTGGGCGCCAGTGCCGATCAGGTCACACTGATCGGCGATTCCGCAGGCGGCAATCTGGCCGCGGCTGTCTCACTCATGATGCGCGACCGCGGCGAATATCTGCCCCGGCAGCAGATCCTCATTTATCCCGCCACCTACAACGACCACAGCGAAAATTCTCCCTTTGCTTCCATCCGGGAGAACGGCACCGACTATATCCTCACCGCCAAGCGGGTGAGGGACTATCTGGAGCTTTATTCCGCTGGACGGGCGGAAAATCTGGCCAGTCCCTATTTCGCGCCGCTGGTGGCGGACGATCTCAAGTGCCAGCCGCGCACGCTGGTCATCACCGCGGAATTCGATCCCCTGCGCGACGAGGGCGAAGCCTACGCTGCCCGGCTCCGGGAGTATGGCAATGACGTCGAGCTGCACCGTATCGCTGACGCTATCCACGGGTTCTTCACCCTGCCCGCCCGTGTCCCGCCGGTAGAAGAAAGTTATCGCTATATCAATGCATTTTTGGCAAAAGGCAGCGAGGTGAGCGCTGATGAAAGGTAACAAAGGCGATGCCCAATGGAGCCGCCTGGACAATGCGGCTAAGGTCTTTCCGGCCAACAGCGGCAAAGCCGACACCAAGGTTTTTCGATTCGCCTGCGAACTGTATGAGCCCGTCGAGGAAGACGTGCTGGAGGAAGCGCTGGAACAGACGCTGCGCTTTTTCCCGCACTACCAGTCGGTGCTCAGACATGGGCTTTTTTGGCATTATTTCGAGAGCAGCGACCTGGAGCCTCAGGTGCATGAGGAAAACACCCGGCCCTGCAGTCCCATGTACGATGGGAACAGCCGCCGCCTGCTCTACGAAGTCACCTATTACCGCAACCGCATCAATGTAGAGGTCTACCACGCCCTGACCGACGGCACCGGTGCGCTGCAATTTTTGCGGGTGCTGGTCTTTCACTATCTGGTGCTGCTCTACGGCGAAGCCTGGCAGGACGATCCGCCCAAAATGGATTATGATGCCACACCTGCGCAGAAAGCCGACGACAGCTTCCGCAAATATTACAGCGGCGAAAGATCCCAATACCGTTCCAAACTGGTGCGGGCGCACAAGATCAAAGGCCAGCGGGTGGCCGAGCACCAGATCAAAGTCATCGAAGGGCTGCTGTCCACCAAAGCCACTCTGACCAAGGCCCGCGAACTAGGCACCACTGTCACCGTCATGCTCACCGCCATTTTGATGATCGCCATAGCCGGCGAGATGTCCGTGCGTGAAAAACGGCGACCTGTAGTGCTCTCCGTGCCCGTCAATCTGCGCAAGTATTTTGATTCCCAGACCGCCCGCAATTTTTTCGGCGTGGTCAATATCAGCTACAATTTCAGCCAGCGGCCCGGCACCTTTGAAGATGTGGTCGCAGAGATCGACAAAGCCCTCAAGCGTGAGCTGGAAAAAGAAGAGCTGCAAAAACGCATGAACGCCATGGCGGCTCTCGAGCACAATTTATTGGCCCGCGCCGTCCCCTTAGTGATCAAAGATGCGGTGATCCATTCCGTCGTACGCATGACCGAGCAGGGCGTCACCGGCTCCTTGTCCAATATCGGCAAAGTCAGTATGCCTGCCGTTTTTGAGCCTTATATCCGCCTGTTCGACGTCTTTGTCAGCACGGATAAATTACAGATCTGTATGTGCTCCTATGGAGACAACATGGTCGTAAGCTTCACGTCTGCTTTTGTGGAGACAGACATCCAGATGCGCTTTTTCCGCGCATTGACCGCTATGGGCATGGACGTGACCATTATGACCAATCCGCTGGATGAATGAGGTGATCGTATGCGCTATTGTGATAAATGCCATGTGCAGATCGTGGGCAAGCGGGACGTCTGTCCGCTCTGCCAAGGGCCAGTGACCACGCTGGATGATGACGAGCGCGAAGTCTTTCCCTTCGTGCCCACCATTTACCATCAGTACAATTTACTGTTCCGCGCGCTGATCTTTGCCTCCGTGGTCGTCGGCGTGCTGGCTATCGTTGTCAATATCTTGGTGCCCAGCCATTTCGGCTGGTGGTCAGCCTTCGTGCTGGCCGGCATCGGCTGCTTCTGGATGGTACTGGTGGTCGCCGTGCGCAAGCGGGCCAACGTCATGAAGAATATGCTCTACCAGACCGTGCTCTGGGCAGGGATACTCCTGCTTTGGGACACCATCACCGGCTGGCGCGGCTGGTCGCTGGATTTCGCCGTGCCCATCCTATTCTTCGTCTCCCTGACCGCTATGATCATCCTGACCAAAGTCCTCCTGCGCGGCGCACTCTCCGAACAGCTCGTCTATCTCTGCATCAATATCCTCCTGAGCTTTTTGCCCATCATCCCCCTTGCGCTCGGCGTCCTGCGCGTCCGCTGGCCCAGCATCATCTGTGTCGCCGCCGCTGTCGTCGCCCTCGCCGCCATCTTGCTCTTCATGGACCGCAGCTTAAAGCGCGAACTCAGGAGACGACTGCATATGTAAAAAAAGGCCAGCGCGAGCGCGCTGGCCTTTTGTAGTGCTATGGGATCAATACAGAGGAATGTACGCTCTTTCGCAGGAGACATAACAAAAAGGGTGTTTAGGATCACCTGTCAAGCGAAACGTCACTGTCATTTGCCCATACATTTGTAAGATATCGGCATAATCCTCCCGCACAAAAATACTTTCAATGGCGCGATCATAATCGCTTTTGTAATGCATGACCTTCTTAGCATGAACAAAATCATGGATGGCGCGTGCATTAGCAGAGGTATCGATATCAGCCTGTTCGCCTTCATTGAAGCATAAGAGATCGAAGGAGGCCGTATATAAACCATCTTCATCTCGAGCAATACTGGTCAAGCGAAAATCCAAACTGCCGCCGGTATCGGTAGGTGGACAAATGTAGCAGCTGCCATCAAAATCCAGTCGACTGGATGGTCCATCCTGATAAGTGACGTTTTCTAAATACGTGTCGACCGTCTCTTTGAATTTGGCTATCGTCAGATCCTCGTACTCTCGCCCAGCACGGTATAGATCATCTGCATAATTCAAGAAAACGAACCAAGCCAAGTCATCCCAAGAAGGCGGCACATCGGGGGTGAATGCCGGCAGATAGCCTAACTCTTCACGGTGATCATTATTATACTGGTAAAACTGGCTGATCATATGAGGGGTCACGGCTAAGTTGCTGACTTCGTTTAAATTGACAGTGATATCGCAGTTTTCTGCGGTGACTTCCTCAGCGGACTCAGAAACGCAAGCCGTACAGAGGAGCAGTATGCAGCAGAGCAGTGAGCCAAGCAGCTTGGCAGCATCCGTTTTTTTCATAACAATACCTCCTCGTTTATAGGAAGATGCAAAGCGAAGTGAAGAAAGGAGAACAAAAATGCACGAAACCATACCGCAAGAACTCCTCGCCAGACTGCATACCACCACCCTGGGAGAAGAGCGCATCCGCAGAAATTTAGCTCTCTCAGCTGAAGAAGACGTGGTGCAGTGGTGCCGGATGGCGATCGAAAGCCAAGACGCCGTCAGCTGGCGGCAGGGCAAGAACTGGTATATCGACACCCAAGGCTCGCGCCTCACCGTCAATGCCGCCAGCGCCACCATCATCACCGCCCATAAGCTCAAACTTCAATAAGGTCAGTATAGCCCATAAACAAGCCCCTTGTAAATCCTGCCCAAGCAGACAAAAAAAGCTGCCCCAGTGTGAGAATCACACCAGGGCAGTCAAAGGGGAGGTATGTTGGCAGCAAAAAGCCGGGAGATACAGAAGTAAAACAAACCATATGGGGAGAGAAGGGCTCTTGATTCATCCCCACAAAGAACCACAGTCTGGGCGGCAGGAATGGATGCAGCGCCCCAATCGTGAAAAAATCAACCAAACTACAGTCAGTAGGGATTTGGCTTTTAACCTATTCCAACTAAGAACCACAGTCAGGGCGGCAGGAATAGATGCAGGTCTAGGCGCCCTCTGTCATTAAAACCGGAGCGACCTAAACGGTCGTGAGGATTTTGGCGAGCTTTGGCAACGACGAAATGCGCTATTCCTGCCGTCCAGACCTATTTGGAGTTTTGGTTGATCAGATGTACGGCCACAACACACCCCGCCACGCCGAAAATAAAATAGGGCAGCAAGGCGCCGAATGCATAGAAGAAATTGTCAAGCATCACGCACAACTCCTTTTCCGTTGATGTTAAAAATAGGATGCCCGCAGGCCAGATGTTTTATACATGATTGCCGCTTGCGCAGTCTGTCAGACGCGTGAAAAAACGCATTCAATATCATACGGCGGAAAACTTGAGCCGATCTGTTTGTGAAAAATATTATTTTGTCGCAAAATAGTTTACACTATCTTGCGCCAGTGCTATAATTGTATAGTAGCAATATGAATAATTGTGAAAACAAAAAAGTCTGTGTCAAAACTTTTAAGTTTTGATACAGACCATTATAAATCATTACGCGAGTCCCATTAGGCAGCTAGAATGAATTCTAGGCTGTCTTTTTTTGCTGTTTTCTGTATACCCAAATCTTAAAAGTATTGCCACAGTAAAAGGAGGCGTGATGCATCAAAAAATTCTGAGGGTGTAACATGAAAACAACTAAGCAAGAGAGGGGCAACAAAAACATGAAAAGCAAAAAAATGATCACCAAAGTTCTGCTGTTGGCATTCGTTATCAGCCTGGTCTTACCAGCTGGTGCTTTTGCAGCAGAAACCAAAACAGCCAGTGACCTCCAAGGCCACTGGGCAGAAAGCGTTATTTCTCAATGGATGACCGACGGCTTGGTCGGCGGTTATCAAGACGGCACCTTCCAACCAGACAAGTCTATTACCCGTGCGGAATTCGTCAAGCTGGTCAACGCAGCTGTGAAGCCCAACAAAGTGGGCGCTGTCAATTTCAGCGACGTGACCAACACTGATTGGTTCTATGACGAACTGCGTTTGGCTATGGGCGCAGGCTATGTCGGCGGCTTTGAAGACGGCACTTTCCGTCCCGCGGACAATGTGACCAGAGCACAGGCAGCAGCCTTCATTGCCAAGGCCAAAGGCTTGACCCAAGACACCGCGCAGGCTAACAAATTTGCCGACAGCGCAGCTATTGCGGACTGGGCCAAAGGCGCAGTAGGCGCAGTGGTCAAGGCTGGCTACATGGGCGGCTATCAGGACGGTACTTTCCGTGCTGACAATGCGCTCACCCGTGCAGAAGCTGTCTCCATGCTCGACCGAGTCCTGAAAGACCAGAGTGATGACCTGGTCATTACAGAACCCGGCACTGTCGTCAAAGACAAAACCGTTGCAGGTGATGTGATCATTGCGGCTTCTGTAGGCAGCGGCGATGTGACTTTGGACAATGTTACCATCCACGGCAATCTCTTAGTCAAAGGCGGCGGCGCTAATTCCGTTCATTTGAAGAACACCACCGTCAAAGGCACTGTCTATGCGCAGCGTACAGCTGGCACTGTCCGTGTCGTTGTCGAAGCAGCGTCCCATATCGACCGCATCGTGATCTTAAATGGCACCCAGCTGCAGGCAGCTTCTGACTTCAAAGGTACGATCAAAGAGATCATTATCGATGAGCAGGCCAGCAGCACGCAGGCCATCACCATCGATGCCAAGGCTGACAAGATCGAGATCCAGGCTAATGTCGATGTAACGATCAAAGAAGACGCTAAACAAGTCGTCCTCACCGATACAGCCGACAAAGCAGATGTCACCATTACGGACAGCGCTAAAGTGGACAGCCTCGTTGTCAATGCGGAAAAATCCACTGTTAAAATTGCTTCCGGCGCTAAAGTAGAAACCTTGACCGCTAACGAAGCAGTCGATATCAATGGCTCCGGCTCCATTGGCAAATTAGAAGCCAATGCCAGCAACGTGACCACTGAGATCAAACCAGACAAAACCGAAACCGCCTCTGGCGTCAAAGACCCAGTCATTGATACCACTGTCAGCGGCGGTGGCTCCAGTTCCGGCGGCAGCTCCGGTGGTGGCGGCGGAACGACTGCGAAAACAGCGACCGTAAAAACCGCTGACGAACTGACCAATGCTTTGAAAGATGCCACAGTTGACGTGATCAAAGTCAGCGGCACTATCGGCAGTGATAGCGCATATGGTACTTATACAGTAGACCGTGTTGTCACCATTAAGAGTGATGCAAAAGCTACAGTATTTGGTTCTTTCATTGTTAAAGCAGACGGTGTCGTTTTCGACAACTTGACCATCAACAATAAATATGTAGATGCCAACAGCGCTAACAAAAATGGCATCAGTGCCTATGCTGATAAGTTGACAGTCACCAACTGTACGTTTAATGCAGAGAATCCTGCCAAGGGCTACGAACCAAATGGTTTGGTCATTTTCCCGAAAACTAGTGGGACAAAAACCTATACAGTCACTGGCAACACATTTAATGGGTTCAATTATGCAACGACAGATAATGTGTACCATTCAGCAGGCGTTTTTGTTGCTGAAGATTATCCAATGAGTTTCAAAGACTTTTTTAGCGCAGCTCAGGATGCAAAATCTGCAACAGCAGCAGGTGTGGACGAGTCAATCGCAAAAAATAACACCTTTACCAATTGTGCCTATGGCTATGTCAGAATGGGCGGCTATGCAGATTTGAATGCAGTTGGTTCTGGCCAAAAGATCCGTTACGCGACTGTCTATAGTGATGATGTGCTGACTAATGCAACGGAATATGCAGAAGCTGGTGCTACGATCATTGTTCAAGGCACATTAGGCAGCAACGATGATTACAGCGCATATTATATTGATGAAGCTATCACCGTTCAAGGTGCAACAGATGCTACAGTGTATGGTTCTTTCGTTGTTAGAGCCGATGCCACTATTCAGGGGCTGACTATTAGAAATGAAGGATGCAGTGAACATCCGGGAAGAAATGCCATTGAAATCGTTGGTAAAACAGCAACGATCAAAGACAATACATTAGTATTAGATCAGACTGGATCTGCTGTAGCTAATGGTATTGTGATTTGGCCTACAGGCGATGGAACTGCACAGTTGACAATTGAAGACAACACCATTATTGGGTATACGGGGGCAGATAAAGACTGGACTTCCGTTGGTATGTTAGTGGTAGAGAACACTACAATCAATTCAGCTTTAGCAGATAATCAGACTGCTACCACTTTGGGATTAACACCTGAAGCGGAAAAAGCACTGGCTATAGGTAATACCTATCAGAAGTGTGATTCTGATTATAGCCGCACCAATTATCAGGGAACGGAGAAAAAAGAATTTGTTGTGGTATCTAATACCAATCGCTTACAACGCTTATTTACAGAACCAGTTCTTTTGGGTGAAGGCGCTACAGTTGTTTTGAATAACGATGCAGCTGGTAATGCGCAGACTTTCTCTATGGGTGATAACCACCTTATCATTACTACAGAAGGGTTGACTTTGGATGGCAATGGTCAGACCTTGCAGTTCAACGATGAGAAAATTGGAGAGGTCAATACAGGCGTCACCATTCAAAGCGCAGACAATGTGGCTATCAAAAATTTAACGGTCGCTATGAATGGTCAAAATGGCTGGACTGGCTGCTATGCACTTCAGGCTTATGATGCAACTGGCATTAAGTTTGAAGATGTCACAGCTACTGGCGCCGATGGTGGTATCTTAGTCAATGCAGCAGGAGTTACCTTAAAAGGTACCATCAATGTATCCGGCAATGAATTTGGCGGCATTGAAGTATCCAAAGGCAAGGCTGCTAGTTTGCCCAATAGTACATTAACCATTACAGATGCTGCTTTGACATATACTGATGAAGCTGTTGGAAAACCTGTTATCTGGGTTGTAGAAAATCAAGGTGAAGTAAATGGTGTTGATGGATACAAGAAGGGTAAAGTTACAAAAGATGGTACAACTCAAACTCAATATTATACAAAAGAGGAATTCATTCCAAAGGAAGAAGCTACACCTGCAGCCACTTCTTTAGAATTGGACGATTTATTTGCATCGGATGGAACAGGAGCTGACAGCGTTACCCCAGAGGAAGTAGTTGAGCCTTCTGGTGATGTAAATCCTCCAGCTGGCGGAGCAGATACTCCTGACACATCAAACACTTCAGCTGATGAAGCAGCAGGCGAAGGTACTGCCGACGTTCCTGCTGAAACTCCAGCAGAATAACGCACGATCGTGCAAGCCAAAAATCCCCTCACTGCGGTGGGGGGATTTTTTTGTTAGGCATTGGCAGGGGATATTTGCAGGTATCGGTCGGAGGTGTGCAGAAGTTATAATATAGAACAATATAGGAAGGAAGTGGTGCGTATGACGCATTTGGCAACACTGATCACGGATCTGGCGCTGCTGTTGATCGTGGCAGGGATCACGACTCTTTTGTGCAAACGGCTGAAACAGCCGACGGTCATTGGTTACATCCTGGCTGGTTTTTTGATCGGACCGGTGGTGGATTTTGTACCGACGGTGGGGGATATGGCCAATATCGACCTCTGGGCGGAGATCGGGGTAATTTTTCTGATGTTCGCTTTAGGATTGGAATTTAGTTTACATAAGCTGGCGTCGGTAGGCTCGACCAGCTTTATCACTGCTTTTGTGGAAGTGCCGGGGATGCTGTTGACGGGTTTTATTGCCGGCAAGCTTTTGGGCTGGGACACGATGAACAGTATTTTTCTGGGCGGTATGCTCTCCATGTCGTCGACGATGATCACCATCAAAGCGGTGGAGGATCTGGGGATGAAGGAGCGGCGATTTACCCGTTTGGCCGTGGGCACGCTGGTGGTAGAAGATATCGTGGCGATCTTTTTGATGGTGGTGCTTTCTACAGTGGCGGTCAGCCAAGGGGTGTCCGGCGGTGAATTGGCGGGCACGATCGCGCAGCTGTTATTCTACTTAGTGCTGTGGCTGCTGTTGGGCATTTATTTGCTGCCGTCGTTCTTGAAAAAAGTGGAGCCTCTGCTGAGTGATGAAACGCTGCTGGTGGTGTCGCTGGGCGTGTGTTTTGGCATGGTGTGGTTAGCTGATGCTATCGGTTTTTCAGCAGCGCTGGGAGCGTTTTTGGCTGGCTCGATCTTGGCGGGCACCTCGATGCAGGAGCGGATCGAGCATTTGGTGACGCCGTGCAAGGATCTGTTCGGCGCGGTGTTCTTCGTCTCGGTGGGACTCAAGGTGGACCCGGCTATGCTGGCGGAATATCTGGTGCCTATCGTTGTGCTGACGCTGGCGACCATCATTGGCAAGGTCATTTTCCTGATGGCGGGCATGCTGCTGGCCGGAGAAGACCTGCGGACGTCGCTGCACGGGGCGTTTTGTCTGACGCAGATCGGTGAATTTTCGTTTATCATTGCGACTTTGGGCATATCGCTGGGCGTGACGGCGGATTTCCTTTATCCGGTCATCGTGGCCGTATCGGTGATCACGACCTTTACGACGCCGTATTTGATCAAGAGCGCCGATCGGGCTGCGGAAGCTTTGCAGCGCGTCCTGCCGGCCAAATGGCGCGCGGCTATTGAGCGCTATGATGCGGAGAAGCATACGGCTGAGCCGGCGCGGGATCAGGATTGGCAGGCCTTTGCGAAGGGGTATGTCTCCACCTTTGCCTTATATGGTGTGATCCTCATTGGGATCATTCAGGTGGGCATCAGTTTTGTCTGGCCGGCGCTTGAGTTGCGGCTGGGGTCAGGCGCGGCGCAGATCATCACAAGCGTATTGATCTATCTGGCAATGGCGCCGTTTTTGCCGCCGATGATGGTTTTCCGGCGCAAATATTTTACCATGCTCTGGCTGAAAAGCTTTGCCAATCGCCTGCCTTTGCTGCTGCTCATGGCTCTGCGTGCGGCGGCAACGGTCCTTTTGGTCATCTGGCCGCTGAGAGCGATCTACCAGCTGCCGCTGTATGCGGTGGCGCTGGCCGCAGTGCCAGCCACCATCTGGCTGGCGCGGTCTGATTGGCTGATGGGACAGTATTTGCAGATCCAGGCGCGCTTTTTGTCCAATTTCAACGAGCGGCAGCTCAAAGCGCGTCAGGAAGCTTTGGCTGGCGGCGAGCACCACTGGCTGGATGAAAAACTGCAAGTAGCGGAATTTATCTGCGCGGAGGAAGGCGGTCTGGCTGGGAAATCGCTGCAGGAATTGGGCTGGGGACGATCATTTCAGGCCAATGTGATCAAGATCCTCCGCGGCAAAAAACATATCAATATCCCAGAGGGAACAGAGCGTGTGCAGGCGGGCGATCATCTATTCGTCCTGGGCACGGCGCAGTCGCTGGCCAGCATCCGGCTCTTGGCTGAGCGCCGCCAGGGGCTCGTGGAAGCTGACCGCGCTGAGAGCACGCTGAGACAGTTTATCCTGCATCAGGAGCAGTTTCCAGAGGAACAGCAGCTGCTCTGCTATGCGCTGCAAGTGGAAAAAGATTGGCCGTTTGTGGGCGCGAGCATCAAGGATTCGGGCATCAAGCAGGATTGGAGCTGTCTGTTGATCGGCTTGGAGCGGGAGCTTCTGCCTATCATCCATCCTGATCCCAATCTGCGGCTGAATGCTGGCGATCTGCTGTGGGTCTTGGGCGAGCAGCGTATGGGTGAGAAACTGCTCAAAGAAGAGCTCATTCATAATTAAATCGCCAAAAAGGCTGAACGCGGGAAGAGGACGTCCCGGCCGTTCAGCTTTTTTGAGCGTTTAGAGAGCGCAGAGAAGGGCTCTGTGTAAAAAAGAACGGCGCGCATCACGCCAGATGCAGGAACTTTGGGGAAATATGCGGAATTTCTACTAAGATAATTTTTTCGGGAAATTTTAAGGACCTGCGGCAAGAGGCGGGCTTCATCTGCTTGCGGGTAAGACAGATCAGACCTAAAGAAAGAAGGAAGACTATGACGCATTTGGCAACACTGATCACAGATCTGGCGCTGCTCTTGATCGTAGCGGGGATCACGACGCTTTTGTGCAAACGGCTGAAACAGCCCACCGTCATTGGCTATATTTTGGCGGGCTTTTTGATCGGGCCGGTGGTGGATTTTGTACCGACGCTGGCCGATGTGGAAAATATCAATCTCTGGGCGGAGATCGGTATCATTTTTTTGATGTTTGGTTTGGGGCTGGAATTCAGCTTGCATAAGCTGGCGTCAGTGGGCAGTACGGGCATCACGGCGGCGTCGGTGCAGGTCATCGGTATGGTGATCGTGGGTTTTGTGACAGGTCAGCTGATGGGCTGGAGCGTGATGAACAGTATTTTCTTAGGCGGTATGCTTTCTATGTCGTCGACCATGATCACCATCAAAGCAGTCGAGGATATGGGGCTCAAGGATCGGCCTTTTGTGCAGCCGACGGTGGGCACGCTGGTCATCGAGGATATCGCGGCCATTTTCATGATGGTGGTGCTCTCGACCATCGCTGTCAGTCAGGGCATCAGCGGCGGCGAATTGGCGGGCACCTTGGGCAAAATGGCCTTTTATCTGGTGCTGTGGCTGATCTTGGGCATTTATTTGATCCCATCTTTTTTGAAAAAGGCGCAGTCGCTGATGAATGACGAGACGCTCTTGGTGGTCTCGCTGGGCATCTGCTTCGGCATGGTCTGGCTGGCAGACGCGCTGGGCTTTTCTTCGGCGCTGGGAGCATTTATCGCGGGCTCGATCTTGGCGGGCACGGTGCACGCTGAGCAGATCGAGCATCTGGTCGCGCCGTGCAAGGACTTATTCGGCGCGGTGTTTTTCGTCTCAGTGGGGCTCAAGGTCGTGCCCGCTATGCTGGTAGAATATCTGGGCTCGATCATTTTGCTGACTGTCATCGTCATCGTGGGCAAGGCACTGCTCTTAACGATCGGCATGCTGGCGGCCGGTGAAAAATTGTCCGACTCGCTCTATAGTGCGCTCAGTCAGACGCAGATCGGTGAATTTTCCTTTATCATCGCTACCTTAGGCATCTCGCTGGGCGTGACGGGCGATTTCCTCTATCCGGTCATCGTGGCGGTGTCGGTGGTGACGACCTTTACCACGCCGTATCTGATCAAGAGCGCCGATCGGCTGCACAAGGCTATCGAGGCGCTGCTGCCGGATAAGTGGCGCAAAAATATGGAGCGTTATGAAGATGAGAAAAGTTTGACAGAGATCGGCGATGAGGATTGGAAACAGTATCTCAAAGGCTATTTTTCCACCTTTGCCATCAATGGCGTGGTGGTCTTTGGCCTGATGCAGATCGGGTTCACTTTTATGCTGCCCTTTTTGCAGAAGGTGCTGGGCAGCACCATGGCAGCGGATGTGATCAGCTGCGTGGTCATCTACATTCTGATCGTACCCTTCCTGCCGGCGATGATGATCTTCCGCAAGCGGTATTTCACCGCGCTGTGGCTCAAGAGCTTCGCCAATCATCTGCCGCTGATGTTTCTGGTGGCGCTGCGTACAGCGGTGACCATCCTCTTGATGATGATGCCGCTGTACTGGATCTTTCATTTGCCGCTGCCGCTGCTTTTGGTGGTGGCGGTGCCGGCGACCTATCTGCTCTCCAAGTCCAATTGGCTGGTGGGGCGGTATCTCCAGATCGAAGCGCATTTCTTGTCCAATTTCAACGAGCGCCGCTTGCAGGAGCAGCAGGGCGATACGTCGCACAGCTGGCTGGATGAACAGCTCTATGTAGCGGAATATGTGGTCAGCGAAGGTGACCGCGCGGTGGATAAATCGCTCAAGGATCTGCAATGGGGCCGAGTGATGCAGATCAATGTGATCAAGATCATCCGCGGCCGCAAGCATATGAATATTCCTGAGGGGTATGAAGAGCTGCACGTGGGCGATCATCTCTTCGTCCTGGGCACCGATAAGGCGCTGGAGAATTTTGAAATGCTGGCGGACAAAGGCCATATCGTGACCCGCACAGCAGCCGACCAAGTCACGCTGCGGCAGTTCATCAGCCATCAGGAGCGCTACGAAGAGGATCAGCAACTGCTCTGCTACGCCGTCAAGGTAGAGAAAGATTCGCCGCTGGCGGGCACCAGCATCCGCGATTCGCAGATCAAGACCAACTGGAGCTGCTTCCTGGTGGGCCTAGAGCGCGATCTCTTACCCATCGTCACCCCGCTGCCCAGCATGATATTGAGTTCCGGCGACCTCATCTGGGTGCTCGGCTCGCAGAAGATGGGCAGCAAGCTGGTCAAAGAAGAGCTCATCTGAGGCTTGGGAACAACATCAAAGTTTCGGCGCAAAAAGGAAAAGACCACCTGTGCTGGTGGTCTTTAAGCTGCCTGGTGCTCGGTGCTTCTGCAGCTCTGATTCTAGTATGGCCGGCAGACGAACGATTATACGAAAAAAAGCCAAGCGGGGAAATTTCCCTGGCTTGGCTTTTTTTGACGAACAAATAGTATAGCATAGATCGTTGATAAAAAACAGGCTTGACTTTTCATGCGGCCTCGCGAACGCAAGAAAAAAAGCAGAATTCGTTGCCGATACGAATTCTGCGGGAGCGTTACGCGCTTTGCGTTTTATAAAATATAGATTGGACACAAGCAAAGTATAGCATAGGAATTACCAAAAAGCAACAGCTTTTCCTGCGGTTCAATCATTATTGTCATGGATGTGCTCAGAGGGGCAGCGATCTGTGTCGGTGCAGCAGTTTGAGCAGGTCAAAGACGGCAGCCCATCATCCTCAGCAAAAGTCATGCGTTGTTATCGCGGCAGATGGTCTGAGTTGCGGTATAATGAACGTAACGAAAAGGGGGAGAGGATCATGAAAAGACGTTCGATCATCGCCGTCGTATGCGTTTTGCTGCTCACTGTCGCGCTGGGGCATGGCTACACGCAGGCCACGGCACCAGAGCCTACGCTTCATGCGCTTTTGCGATCTGGCCAGCTGCCCATATCCCTGCACGGCGAGACGCTGGCGAACAGCAGTCCCTTGGTCTATTTGGAACTAGTGGATGTCGATGATGAAGGCGTACACTATATCCTGCACAATGACAGCGACAGCACGATAGAATACGGCAATCCCTACGCACTGGAGCTCCGCACCGACAGCGGCTGGCGGCAGGTACCACTGCGAGAGGGTCACGGTTGCTTCCAAAGTATACGCCTGATATTGCCCGCCCATCAGCAGGCAGAAGGGAACGCTTGGCCGACAAGCGGCCTCTACGCTGGTCCCGGCCAATACCGCCTGCTCAAAACGTACGATTTTGAGCAGGCACCAAAGTAGCAAAAACTGCTGGTGCTTTATTTTGAACAGAAGTGAAATATATTTTACAATAGATGGCGAAAATGGTATCATAATAATAGAGAAGGATGACAATGCTTTTCTGTTTAGAGGGGAAATGGCGCGAAGTGCTGCAACAGATCATGATCTGTCCCTGATAGCGATAAGCAATAGATAAATCAGGCAGAGCGCCGTTCCCTTTAGAGAGAGAGAACGGCTTTTTGCGTTTGGCATCATTAGGAATAGCAATCCCTAAGCTGGCAATGGAAAAATTCACGGCACCTTTCCACTGACTGAACTCATGGTAGAAGATTAAAAAGAACATGGGTATACAGATGAAGAGATTGCTATGATGGATAGGGGTGATTATAGTAATGTATTGGCATCGTGGAAAAATGAGTGAATATGGAATTGTTTAAATGTATTATGTGTAATTTTATGGTTATTTATGTTAATATGATAAATATCCGTTGCAAATATTGGCAGCTAGCCATTTACGCCAAATAGGTAAAAGTAAACGGAAAGTGTGCAAAAATGGAAACCAGGTTTATGCACCTAAACACAATGTATACCGAATCTGGCAAAATGTATAAAGTTGTATTTCTGCACTTTTTTTCATTTGTTTCTATACGCCAACATTCTTTGGAAAACCATTTTTTGTCATAAGGAAGTGGAAAATGAAGAAATTAAATAAAATGGAAGCAAAATGCCTCGGCATTTTTTTGATTTGCTTTATGTTAGTTTCTTGCATAGGATGTCAGCATAATAAGACGGCTAATAGGCAGTGTGATCCAACGGCGTTCTATACATGCAGCAATGGGGAGGCGGTTTGGCTGGAGAATTCTAAGAAATTAGCGATCCCTAATGGGCTAACGATACAGTTGGTCAACTTGGACAATACAAAAGAACGGGAAATAATATTGGATGTAGCTGGCATTGATAAAAGGTATCAAGATATGCTGCGAATATATCCTAGTGAATTTGGTATCATCGCTGCAATCGAACACTTTGATTCAGATACTGGACAGCTGTATAAAGGATCACTATGTTTATCTGAGCAGGGCTGGGAAGCGGTAAATCTGTTTATTTTTGATTGGGAGGGAAACTTGCTAAAGACATTCGATCAAGCTTACGAAGTAGGAGGGGCAACGGGCAGCAGCTATGCTTACACAGAAAAAGATCAGACGATCAAAGTTATGCAGCAGGCGGACCCTGTGTGGCGCAGCGCTGATAAAATCTTGCTCAATACAGGCATTGCACTTTTTGAGTATGATCTAGAAAGTCAACAGCTGGTTTTGCTAGATGACAGAACACAGTATATCCCACAAGGGATAGGAAGAGAGTCTGTATTTTGGCAGATTCGCACTGATCAATGTCAAATAGAACGAGAAACATTTTATTATAGTGCAAGTGCTGATGCAACAGATAGTACAAATATGCGCTTGTATAAAGTGAATGATTTTGGGAAAGATGAGTTGTTTTCTGATATATCATTCCAGATATATACGCTGAGCAATGATGCGATTGTTTTGGGGAATATCGAAAATATGCCAAATGATATTTGGTATGGTTATGTAACAGATGGGAGCTGAATAAAATCCAGATTTCAGCGGATATAAAAATACCGATAAGAATGGAGGGTCAGCAAGCTTATTGGTGTCAAAAGACAAAACAAGGCGTTTGGCAGATTTGCTGTCTGGATATCGGTAAAGAGCAGTTATCTTGTAAAGATCTTTTTGCGGGTGAACAAGTAAATTATGTGGAGTTGTGGGGAATAGAGAATGGTTCTATTTATATGGCAGTAGATTTTAAAACGGAGGATCAATTAAGCTATTTTAAATATGATAGCGAAAGTGAAAAAATACAGCAGTTACAACAGTTAAATGAGGGACGGAGAAATTTCCGTAATTTGCAAGGGCCGTATTATTTGGAATGGAATGAGGGGTATTCGGCGGTAAGGATACAGAGCGTTGCTGAGGTGAACTAATGATAAAAAGGCTGCGTCTGCACCAAGTTTATGGTGAGGACGCAGCCTTTTGTGTTGGTCGTTCAAAGTGGGCGATGGAGATAGTCGAGTTTCAGATCGCCGTAGGCGTAACGCTTGAGCTGCTCTTGATCTAAGATGCGCAGGCCGTTTTCGGTGTGGGCCAGGCAGTTTGTACGGCACAGGGCCAGGATGATCTTATTCACGGTGACGCGGTGCAGACCGGAGTAGCGGGCGATCTCGGATATGCTGAAGCGTTTGTCGAGCAGGAGATGATCTTTATGGACGCGAGCGTTGCTGAGGATGAATCGGCAGACGTGACTGGCCGCCAGCCCCTTTTGTTTGAACAGAAAATTGGTATTGGAGTCCCGATATTCCTGCATCGCCATTTTGAGGAGCTCGTGCAGGACGAAAGGGTAGCGGGAGACGAAGTCCATGAAGTCACTGGCGGATAATTTGCAGCAGGTGCAGGTCGTTCTGGCAACGATATTGGATTCGTGGATAAGGGTGGGGCAGTAGAGGGTCAGCGCTCCTAATAGGCAAGAGGCGCTTTGGTCGGCGGACCATTCTGTATAAATGATCTCATCGCCTTTTTGGGTGAAGCAGTTGCGGAGGCAGCGCCCTTGGGCGAGATAATAGACGTATTCAGCTGCTTCGCCTTGGCGGATGATGTAGTCGCCTTTGACAAAGGTTTGCTGGGGGAATTGCTTAAGATACGCGACGGCGTTTTGCTCCATTGACCAGGCCTCCTTAGAAAAGTTCCAGCGTCTCCCAATGGATGGGCAAGCGCTGGGGAATCGTTCTGATCCCATTATAGTGTAAGCGCTCGATTTTGCCAATATCCTTAGAGGGGATGCGGAAGCGTCTGTGCAGCGTATCAACGCAGGAAAAATATAAAAGTGAGCTTACGCTACAGGTATGAGCGATATCGATATGTTATACTAGACCTATCAAAAGGACCGCTGGGCTGGCAAGTCCAAAATGGCCTGGCAGTGAAGTGCCGCAGAAGCTTAAAATTTTCATGGAGGTGCTTGTTATGACAATGTATACACGCGTATTTCCCACAGGGGTGGTTCGGTATGATCCAGAGAAATGTTGGAACGGCTTGACCATCATTCCCGCTATAGAAGGACATTCTACTGCACGCGGGGCAGTGCTGTATGATATGAATGGCAACATCGTCAATCGTTGGGAAGGGCTTTACGGCGCCTTTGACAACAAGATGCTGCCTGGCGGAGCGATCTTGGGTACGACTGGCTATGCCAAGGGGTATTGGCTGGACTGCGTGGATCTGGTGCAGATGGATTGGGACGGCGAGATCCAGTGGCGGTTCACCAATGGCGAGATGGTCATCGATATCGAGACGGGCAAGCCTTTCCTGAGCGCCCGTCAGCACCACGATTATCAGCGCGAGGGCAGCCCCTGCGGCTATTACTGCCCTGGTCAGGAACCGCGCCCCAGCGGCAAGACGCTCATCAATTCTACCGAAAATCGCGATCTGCCGGAATTCTCCAATTACAAGGTGGGCGACACCAAGATCTTGGAGGTGGATGAAGCGGGCCAAGTCCTGTGGTCGTGGAGTTTGTTCGACCATTGGGATCAATTAGGCATCGAGACGGTAGGCAAGGCGATCCACAAGCAATTCGCGCCCTATCTCCAGCCGACCGAAGGGCTCAAGTACGTCAAAGAGACTTACTGCAACAATATCAATTATTTGGGGCCGAATAAATGGTACGAGGCAGGGGATGAACGTTTTCACCCGGATAATATCATTTCCGACGTGCGCATCCTCAACACCTTGTTCATCATCGATCGTAAGACGGGCGACATCGTCTGGCGCATCGGACCGGATTTTGAAGCCAGCAAGGAATTGCAGGACATCGGCCAGATCGTCGGTCAGCACCATGTGCATATGATCCCCCGCGGACTGCCGGGCGAAGGCAATATCCTTTTGTTTGACAATGGCGGCCAAGCAGGCATCGGCAAGCCCACGCCCTGCTGCCCTACCGGCTTCAACAACGCCACCCGTTCTTATTCCCGCGTGCTGGAGATCAACCCTGTCACCCTGAAAGTCGAGTGGGCTTTCAACGACGAGACTTTCCACTTCCATAACGGCGCTGAAAGAGCCTTCAGCAATCTGCTGTTCAGCGAATACTGCTCTTCCGCTGACCGCCTGCCCAACGGCAATACATTGATCACCGAGACCATCCGCGGCCGTGTGATCGAAGTCACGCCCGCTGGTGAGATCGTGTGGGAATTCCTCAATCCCGGCCGAGCTGTTTTCCGTGCTCACCGCTATCCTTACGAATGGTTCCCGCAGGTGGCTAAGCCGGAAGAACGCCCCGTCACCCCCGTCAAAAACAGCCGCCTCCGCCTGAGAGAAGACGGCACGCCTTACCTCATCGAAGACGATCCCTTCTTCGTCGAGCCCGGCGAATCCATATTCTAAATGATAAAAGCTGCGTTTGCACGGTTGCTCTTGGTGCAAACGCAGCTTTTTTGCGCTGGGGCTTATGAGGCGATGATGATGGTTTCGGCGAAAGAGTATTTGATCATTGCATCGTCAGCCATGTCATGATCGGGGTGCTGGGGAGAAGGATTGGCCGATAGTGGCAGAAACGTTGAACGCCAGAGGAAAATGCTGCGCCAAATGATACCGCCGCGCGCTCTGGCGCATATACTGGCAGTAAGACATGAAAAAAAGGAGCTGAATGAGGTGGGAGAAGCGTCCAGAAAAAAACACCTGCTGATAACGGCGGTATTGATCCTCGTCTTAGCACCCTGTGCCTTCAGCCAGCTGTATGGCTGTTTTTTGGAGCGGGAGACGAGCGGCTATCTCGCGGCGGTGAACGCCCGTTGGCAGCTCGAACTGCCGACGACGGTCGAGCGGGTGCTCTATGCCGCTGATCACGGCGGACAACACTGTTATATCCTGACCTTTGCCGAGAGCCCTTCTGATCAGCCATGGGAGCTCGTAAGCGACGCAGAGGCGCGAGCATCGGTCACCGGGCTGACAGTGGCTCAGCAGATACCAGCGCGCTGGCAGCCAGATGGCGCTTCCCTGCTCCCTGTCCGCATCATGACGCGGACCAAAGCGCCCGACCAGTCGCTGCACCTGATCTATTTTGACCGTTTGCCTCTCGCTGGCAGCAGCTATCAGCACGTGCTCTACTTAGTAGAGAGCGGAAGTTAAAGCACCGATGCTTCCGCGAAGGGGCAACATTTTGCTGTTGGACATGAGCTGATCGATACGCTATAATGAAAAGCAGCAAAGTAAAATATTTTCGGTAGGCTCGATCAGGGGGTGACAATATGGAAGAACTGCAATTGATCCTGCAAAAGCTGGATGAGATCCAAGCAGAGCAGAAGGGCATGAAAGCAGAGATGCGAGACATGAAAGCGGAGATGCAGACGTTTAAATCAGAGCAGCAGGACATGAAAGCGGAGATGCAGGCATTCAAGTCGGAGCAGCAGGATATGAAAGCGGAGATGCAGACGTTTAAGTCAGAGCAGCAGGACATGAAAGCGGAGATGCAGGCATTCAAATCGGAGCAGAAGGACATGAAAGCAGAGATGCAGGCATTCAAATCGGAGCAGCAGAGCTTTCGGGCTGAGGTCATGGAGAGGTTCGATCAAACGGCGACTATCACCAGTGTGGCAGAATTGATCAGCGAGGCACTGCTGCCGCAGTTAGAAGAGATGCAAAAGCAGCAGGAGGAGCTGCAAAATACGATGAACGCGCGCTTTGATGAATTGGCAGGCACTGTAGAATATTTAGAGGTGGCTTCTGTTAAGCAGGCGACCGATATTTTGAAGCTCAAACGGCTGAAATAGCGAGTCGGTTAGAAGGCTCTATTTAGCGGTGGCTGAAGTGAAGTATAGAAAACAATTGAATGGTGGAAATAATATATAGCTGTTGACCAAAAAAGGTCAGCGGCTATTTTTTTATTTGCAAAACTTATAGATTCTATTAAAAAGCTCGTGTGCACGAGGTATTTGGTGCTTTGATCATGCTAAGATGAGCTTGTAACGTTACAGAAATAATTTATGTATCAGTAATACTGTCTAACCTAGAACGATCCATTGGGGAGGAGAAAAAAATGGGTGCTGAGGATGTAAAAAAAGATGGTTTATCGTATTGGATACGGGTCGGCATTTGGCTGATTTTATCCTTAGCTGGCTGGTTTTTGGCGCCAGGAGAAATCATAACGGCTTATGGTATGAAGATCGCTTTTATTTTTGTTGGGCTGATGTTTGGCTGGATCTGCTTGGATCTGATCTATCCTAGTTTTTTGGCCATTATTCTTGTTTGTTTTGCAGGGACAGGCAATGCAAATGTGTTGTTTTATGCAGGCTTTGGTTCGGATATTGTGGTGACGATCATTGTATTGACGACTTTCTGTGCATATGCCAGCAAAGTAGGATTAGATAATACGATCGCCCAATGGTTTATTAGCCGCAAGTTTTTACAGAATAGACCCTGGCTTTTTGTAACGGTGTTTTTCGTGCTGGTGTATCTTTTGGGCATCATGATCGATATTTATCCAACCATATTTCTGCTCTGGCCAGTGATGTATCGCATCTGTGATGAAGCAGGCTTTGAACGCAGAGGTCCTTTTACCAGCTATATGTGCTTCGCTATTACCTTTATTTGTGGATTGGGGATGCTGAGCAAGCCTTTTTCAGCGTGGAGTTTGGTGGGCTTGAATGCGCTGTCAACGCATCTGGATGGTTATACCATCAATTATTCACTTTATACGCTCTATATGCTGATCGTTTCAGCTGTTATTGTTTTAACGTATCTTTTTATTGGCAAATTTATCATGCGGCTGGATCTGACGCCGCTGAAGGAAAACAAAATTTCTTCTGTAGCGATCAATTTTGATGGAGATCAAAAAATCTGTGCGCTATTTTTGATCATCTTTTTTATCATGATGTACGCGCCGAGTTTGCTGCCTGATCAGTGGTGGCTGACCGCAGCATTAGAACGGCTGGGTGTTATTGGTGCTGGAGCGTTGCTGTTGGTCATTTTGGGAGTTTCACGCAAAAAAGGACTGAAGCTGGCTAATGTCGAGTCGCTAGCGCAGCTTGGCGTACCCTGGCAGATCATTTTCTTGATGGTGGGTAATGCCGTCATCGCAGGTGCACTCAAGAGTGCTGATGCAGGCATCGTTCCTTGGATGGGCGCAGTATTTGGTCCTTTGGTCAATGGCCTATCCCCTATTGCGTTTTATGTCGTATTGATCATCATCTATGGTATTTCAACGCAGTTTGTACACAACGTGGTCTTGCTGAGCATTTTCACACCGATCGCTTTGACCTTCGGCGATTTGATCGGAGCCAATCCTATCGTAATCACTTTCATTGGCATCGTTATCCTATCGGCGGCTTTGGCAACGGCTGGTGCCAGTTCGAGAAGCGGCCTGGTCTTTGGCAATACTGCCTGGATCTCGCCTAAATGGGCTTATTTCTTAGGTGTTACCAGTGTGATTTTAGTCATGGTGGCTTATGCGATCATTGGCATCCCCTTGGCAATGCTTATGTTTCCGTTTTAAGTGTAAAAAGGCAGTGATCACAAAAATCTGATCAGTACCTTTTCGATAAAATTTTGCTGTAGTGAAAAACAAAGGAGGCTGTCATCATGACAAAGACAAACAAAGTATTAGTATTGGGATTGGATGGTATGGAACCAGATACCACCAGAAGAATGGTAGACGCAGGGCGGATGCCGAATGTGAAAAAGTTATTGGAGCGCGGCGCAGCTCGGCAGGATCTGGAACTTTTGGGGGCTATGCCGACCATTACACCGGCACAATGGACAACATTGGCCTGCGGCTGCTATCCTGCTACCCATGGGGTGACCGATTTTTGGAATCAAGCGCCAGATGCTTTGGATACGATCATCTATGGGCTGGATTCACGGCTTTGCCAGGCAGAGCAGCTCTGGAATGTGACCGCAGAGGCGGGAAAAAAGACTTTGGTCTGGCAGTGGCCGGGTTCCAGCTGGCCGCCAAGCAGCAATAGTGAGAATTTATTTGTAGTGGATGGCACACAGCCAGCCAGCGTCAATTACAGCATCGCAAATATTGACATCGAAAAATATGCAGTGGCGTCTAAGGATTTTACGGAAAATAAATTTATTGATCATGTTGGCTCCAAGAATCTTGGCGATGCAGCGACAGATTGCGTGATCGATCAATTGGATCTTGACGAGCCAGAAGAAAGTGATACACAATATGATGACTTTAAGTTTAATGCAGATAATAAACAGGAATTTTTGCTTAATCGCTATAAGATGAAACGTATCAAAAATGTGGATTTTCATCCGATCACCAATGATGGAGGAATTTTGGCTAAAGTGCCTTTTGACAAAATAGAAAGCATGATCGTAGAGCCGAGCAAGTGGGAGATCGCTGTGCCGGAGGGTGCTTTGGAGTTTGCTGTTTATACAGCGGGAGGACAATTGAAACGACCGTGCCTGATCTTGCGCAATGAGCAGGGGAGCTATGACCAGGTGGCTGTTTATCGCAGCAAGAAAGACAATGAACCCCTCTGTGTTTTACAAGGCGATGCGATCGTTACCGATGTTGTGGATGATTGCTTGGATAATGGCAAAAAAACACTGGCTACCCGTTGGTATAAATTATTGGAATTAGCGGAGGACGGTTCAACAGTCAGACTATGGATGAGTACAGCTTTTAAAATCGATTGTGATGACCGTTGGTCACCGAAATCGATCTATCGGGAGGTCATCGATAATTGCGGTTATGTGCCGCCGTTTACCCAGATGGGTGGCACCAGTCTGGAGTTTGCCCAAAAGATCCTGACACCCAGCTGGCGGCTCAATGCTTTGTGGCAGTCGCGAGCCATCAATTATTTGATCGAGGAAAAAGGTATAGAGGTCGTCTTCTGCCACCATCACTTCATTGATCACAGCGCCCATCAGTTTTGGAATTATGCTCTGCAAAAGCCTGGAGCTGATCCAGCAGAGGGTTTCCAAGCTCAGATCGATAAGACGTATGAAGTGGCGGATGAATATATCGGCACCTTCCTGCATCTGTTGGATGAGGGCTGGACGATCATCGTTACTTCTGACCATGGCGAGCAGATCCATGACAAAGCGCCCGCCCGTTTAGGCAGCGCCGGCGGAGTAAGTGCGGGCATCATGAAAGAATTGGGTTGGACCGTCATGAAAAAGGATGAGAACGGGCAGGACACCACTGAGGTGGATTGGGAAAAAACGAAGGCATTAGCCGTCAGGACCAGTTATATCTGGATCAATTTGAAAGGCAGAGACGAGCACGGCATCGTTGACCCAGCAGATAAGTATGAATTAGAGCGTCAGATCATCACCGATCTCTATGGCTATAAAGAACCAAAACATGGCCGCCGGATCGTCTCCTTGGCGATGCGCAACAAAGACGCTGCCGTTTTGGGCATGAGCGGCCCAGAATGCGGCGATATCCTCTACTGGCTGGAGGAAGGCTACAACCGCGTCCATGGTGATTCCCTCTCCACCTTCAAGGGCTGCCACGATACCTCTGTATCGCCGATCTTCATCGCAGCTGGTCAAGGAATCAAACCAGGCTATACCAACCGGGTCATCCGTCAGGTCGACGTGGCTGCTACTTTGGCTGTCTTGGGCGGCGTACGCATGCCGAGAGAGTGCGAAGGCGCACCAGTCTATCAGATCTTAGAACAAGAATTTTAAGCCTTAACGGCCTTAAAAAAGCTGCCTCCTGCATTTTGCAGAGGGCAGCTTTTTTAGGTATCAGGGTACAAAGGAATTCGGTAGAAGGCGTAGGAAGTGCCGAGATAAACTGTTATCCTTCCAAAAAACTAATAGATATAATAAATGTAAAGAGAATGCTTTATGGATTCCAAAAGCAAAACAACCGAACATAAAAGGAATCCATAAAAATAAATGATAGGAGGTGGCAAATACCACCTCCCAAATTTAAAAAATGCGTACAATAGAAAGAAAGCATACCGTATTAAAAAAGCAAGAGCCATTACTTATAGGTTATGATACCTCATATACCCTCCACCTGCAATGCGTCTAAATTTCGATTTAGGCGTATTTTTTTGTGCTTTGGATAAAATTCCAGGGTTGTTCCAAAACTTATAAGTATTGCGACAGTAGAGGTCTGACCATTTGGCGGAAAGGAGGAAGGATGCGGGACAGCTCGGCTATTTTTCCAAGCACTTATGTCGTTTATTAAAAAAACAAGAGCAGTCCTGGGCCGAATGTAAAGCAATATACAGCACTTATTTCTCAGCAGGAATTTGAAGGAGGGTTTATCCAATGGCAGTACAAACAGCTACAGTAAAAAAATTTGACGTAAAATGGATCCATTATGCGATCACTGCTATTATCGTTTTCGGCAGTCAATTTTTGCCGCAGATGGGGCCGATCACCCCAATGGGCGGCGCTGTCTTAGGCACTTTTATCGGCGTTATCTACGGCTGGACATTTTTGGATATGCTTTGGCCCAGCATCATCGGCTTGATCGGCTTGGGCTACGCAGTGGGCATGACCAATGTCTTAGGCGCCAGCTTCGGCAGCCCGATCATCCCGATGATCTTGATGACTTTTGCGACTTTGACCGTCATGACCGAGACCAAGCTCACGGATGTCATCGCCAAATTGTTCGTGGCCAATCGCTTCACGAAGGGTCATCCCTGGATGTTCGTTTTCTTCTTCATGCTGGGCGGCTACTTCTGCGCTCAGATCAATGTCTTCGTTTCGATGATCTTAATGAGCAGCATTTTGCTGGATATGTGCAAGAAATTAGGCATCAAGCCTTTCACACCATTCCCAGCTATTATGCTGGCCGGCTTGGCGCTGAGCATCCAGATGGGTCAGATCATGGTGCCATTTCGTGGAACGGGTATCACACTGGTCGCAGCTTACAGCGCGATGACCGGCGGTATGCCCAACTTCCTGCAATATATGGCGTTTGTCATCCCAATGGGTATTTTGATGTTAGTCATCTATACTTTGATCTGCCGCTTTGTGTTCCGAGTGGATGTAGAACCTTTGAAAGCCATCAATGATGAGACTTTTGGCCCTAAAGGCAAAATGAGCAGAGATCAAAAAATTGCGCTGTTCTTCTTATTCTTCATGATGTTCATGCTCTTGGCGACCAGCATCCTGCCGAAGACGTGGATCATCACCATCTTCTTGACCAAGATCACCATGTTTGGCCAGGCAGCCATCGTTATTTTGGTCTATATGCTGATAAAAAAAGAAGACGGCACCAAATTCTTCAACTACAGCTACTGCGCTGCTAAAGGCGTATCCTGGGATGCAATTTTTATGACAGCATTCATTCTGCCGATCTCCAACTTCATGACCGCAGAGGGCACAGGCATCAAAGAAGGGCTGTCCATGCTCTTAGCGCCGCTGACCCATTTCTCACCGATCATCTTCATCGTTTTGGTCATGCTCTTTGCTGGCGTTGTCACTAATATCGCCAACAATGTCGTCTTAGCTATCGTTATCCTGCCGGTCGTCGTGACCTTTGCTGGACAGATGGGCTTGGCGCCTCTGGGCGTTGCCTGCATCCTCTTCATCGTTACCCAGCTGGCACTGTTCACACCGGGCGCATCCGTATTCGCGGGTATGGCCTTTGCTCAGGCGGACTGGGTCAAAGCGCCGATGATGATGAAGTATGCCGCTATCTCAGTTGTGATCATGATCGTACTTTTCCTCGCTGTGGCGATTCCTTTCTCTTTCATTGTTTTCTAAGAGCGCCCAGCCTATAGCAAAAAGCACATCTTTTCCCTACTCCCACGGGGAAAAGATGTGCTTTTTTTGATGGGGTTCAAATGATCACCAAAGGAGATTGCCCAGGGGGATACCGACGACGGTCAGAATGATCCAAGAAAGGATGAGTGTGGTGATGCCCCAGGTATAAGCGCTCTTGCGGCCGACGGATTCGTGACCGTGGATGAGAGCGGACTGCATGGAAGCAGCTGGTGTGACGTAAGCACAGTTCAAGATGAACATCAGCATCATGAACATGGTGTAGTAGTTGCCGTTCATCTCCATGCAAAGTTTGGTGAGGAAGGGGATGAACAGTGCGCCCAGCACCAGATTGTGCGTGAATTGGGTCAAGGTGCCTAAGATGACCATGACCATGATCATAAAGACTGTGGGCGACATGCTGGAAAAGATGGGGGAGAAGGTGGTGACGATGGTAGCCATCAGGCCGCTTTCCTGCGATTCCATAGCGTTGGCGATAGGCATGGTGGCGCAGATCAGCCAGACGATATCCCACGGGATGCTTTGGTGGCAGTCAGCCAGCTTGAGTAAGGTATTGCCGTTTTCATCCTTGGTCAGCGCCAAAAGCATCAAGGCGATGGCGGTGACGCCAATGAGTCCCAAAGAACTGATGGTGCTGGTGATGGCCCAGGTCTTAGGCAGGAAAGCGGGCAGGAACATGACCACGAAGAAGGCGACCATGATCCAGCAGCCGATGATCTGCGGGCGGGTGGGCTTGACGGCACGCAGGGCTTCGATATCTTCATCCTGCAAGGCAAAACGGGAGACGTCGACTTTCATGATATATTTGGCGACCAAGATCATGCCGACGAGCAGCAGCAGCGTATAGGTCAGCGCAAAAATGACGAAGGGCACATAATCCATGGGACCAGCGGTGGGGATGAAGAAGGAAAGATACAAAAGTGCGCCGCCGCGGAAAGGGATGGTGTGGCTGGCCGTGAAGCACATGATGACCGTAGTGACCATGAGGAAGGCGATGAGCGGATCGTTTTTCTTGTAGCCGCATTGGTCAGCCGCTTTGAGGATCATGGTCCAGAGCATGAAGACCAGCGCAATACCCGCGCCCAAGATGGTGCCGATGATGACTGTCATGAAAATGGTGATGACTAAAAGCCAGGGATTTTTCTGCAAACTTTTGCGGGTGAGGATCCAGTTATTAATGACATCTACAGCGCCGATCTTGCTCAAAGCGCCGGCAAAAATGCAGCTGATGATGACCTGGATGCCTACGGAACTGGACAGGGCTTCGGAAAAGGCCGCCCCGACAGTGGTGTATCCCGTCATGCCGAGGGCCACCAGGCCGATGAGACTGGGCCACAGCAGGTCAATGAAGAGCCAGCCGTACAGTGTGCCTACAAAGACACCGAGGATCTTCATGCCCAAAGGGGTGACCTGACCAAAGGTCGGCAGCATGCCGATGCCAAACATAAGGATAAACATGATGATGGTGTGGATATAACTCATATAAGAACGTTTCAAAACAGTAGACATAGGATATTCCTCCTTAGTTGACAAAATAGCTGTCGGTCAGGATTTTTTTCACAGCTGAGCAGCGTACGGGACGCTGCTCGTCTGCAAAAAAGATCGTTTAGAATTCTTCCGTTAAGATCTGATAAGCTGGTGCGCCTTCGCAGTCTCTCGGCATGCGCAGGCCAGTCAAGGCAGCGATGGTCGGAGCGACGTCCACTTGGCGGATGACGCGTTTGACTTTGTAATTCTCCTTGACACCGCAGCCAGCGGCCACAAAGATCGGCGAAACAGAGGTGTCGAAATAGCCTTTCTGCGTGGAGAGAGAGTCAGCATGGATGATATTGAAGCCTTCAGCCATGAAGAAGACGATATCGCCGCAGCGGTCGCCGTTCATGCCTAAAAGGACGGCGTCTTTGTTGAGCATGGCCAGGGCAACGACACGGCGGCCAGTGATAGGATCACGGTAGTTGTACAGATCGCTGATGATCTGCTCTTCTAAGGCAGCCTTGTCTTCTGGTTCGACGATGCCGGTAGGATAGCGGCCCTTGAGATTGATCTGGATATGGCCGCTGCGGTGAGCGACAGCGCGGGTCTTAGTCCAATCCACTTCGCGCAGAGGATTGCCGTTTTCGTCCTTTTTGAGGACGGTATAGCCCATCTCGACCATGTTGATGCCGTTGATACGGGACTCGCCTAAGCCAGGGGTCTTGTTTTCTTCGGTGATCAGGCCATGGTCAGAGGTGATGATGACAGTCCAGCCTTTGTCCAGATAGGGCAGGAACTGGGCGAGATAGCGGTCGGTCTGCGCATAGATCTCTTCGATGGCGTTTTGGTAGAAGACTTCGTCATTGTTCCAATCGTCGCGATGACGGGCAAAATGCCACATCTGATGGCCCATGATGTCTACATTGTGCAGATGAGAGAAGATCACTTCAAAACCTTCATCCATCACATATTTGAGCGCCTTGGCCTGCCATTGGCAGTAGACCTCCCAGGAGGGGATCAAAAGTTTAGCCACGAATTCGGTATTTTTGCCGGCAGCGGAACTGATAGGCGGGATGTAGCCGACATTTTTGATGAGCTGTTTGTAGAAGGTCTTTGGATGGAAGACCGTATCTTTTTCCACATCGTAAGCATTGCTCAGCCACAAGCGGACTAAGGAACCATCCTCAGCCAGCTCTAAAATACGCAGGCAGCGGTTGCTGAGTTTGTTTTCCATATCGACCAGGATGTCATCGATGAAGTCCGCATAGTATTCATCGTTGTGCAGCACGACCATAGGCTCGGTGGATTTTTTGGATTTGTAGATGGCTACGCGGTCATAGATGCCTTGAGCGTTGGGCAGGATGAGCGCTGGACGGCGGACATAGCCTTTGGAGGTGAGGATGGTGAACTCTTTGGCGCCTTCTGGAGCGGCAGCCCAGCCAGTAGCGGGCTTGATGGGTGAATTGATGATGTCCAGATTGGTATGGGACAAAGCGGCGACCTCAGTGTCAGACTCGTCTAAGAGGACAGAGGTGATCTCCATTTTGTTGTTGACGCTGGTCAGGCCATTGATGCCCAGCGCTTTTTGACTGCTCTCGTCAACATCGCCGACGTCAGTGATGATGCAGCCGACACCAGGATTGTTGGGGGCGTCATGAGCGGCATAGACCAGACTTTCGGTCTGCTCAGAAGCCATGACCAAGCTCTCCCAGTCGATGATGGCTACGCCCATGTTGACCGCGCCGGGCTGGGTGCCGTCAACCACGTAGAGATGGGGATCATCGCTGGTTGGAGGCCAGCTGGAACCCGGCCAATGCCAGACCATGGTCTTTTTGCCTGCTTCAGCGGCGACATTCCAGAAGGGCTCTGCCTGGCAGAGATGAGAGTCCAAAGCGTAAATGGATACGCCGATCTTTTCGGGATGGGGATTGAAGAAGCCGGTGATGCCGTGGGTACCAGGATAAGCACCAGTAGCCAAGGTCGTCCACTGCGGCGGGGTAACGGTAGGCATAGCGCCCAAGAGCACCAGGTCTTCACGGGCAGAGCCTCTTTCGACGAATTGTTTCAGGCTGGGCATTTTGCCCTGGTCCATAAATTTTTTGGCTAAGCTGGGTTCGAAACCATCTACACCCAGAACGATCAGTTTATCTGTCAATGCTTTTCTTCCGCAGGTCATTTTAAGCACTCCTTTTAAGTAGTCAGCAGTAAAATATGTGGAGAATGATTCGGCGCCGTTCATTCTGCTTTCTATGATTCTTATTATAAATATAATTTGGTATCCTGCCAGCATTTTCTGCATGTAGGGCAAAGGATGCTGCAGTTTTTGGCTTTAGCCAAAGACGCAAAAAAGCACTGCCCATTTTGGGCAGTGCTTACGGAGTGTAGACATAAGTGAAAAAGAACCACACTCAGGGTGCCGACAAAAGATGCAGGTCTAGGCGCAAAACCGCGCCAGAACCGGAGCGACCTAAATGGTCGTGAGGATTCTGACGCGGTTTTGCAACGACGAGATGCGCTTTTGTCGACAGCCTGAGCCTGCCCAGTTTGGGCAGTGCTTAATCATCTAACACCTTCTCGATACACTCCAAGAGTGCCAAGATCAGTTCTTGCTGTTCGTGGTAATAGGCCCAGTCCATGGTGCAGACGGTCTCGATCAGGGGGAAGTCTTTGACGGGCAGGTAGACGATGCCTTCACGGACGTCGATGGCATTTTTGCACATGACCTTGGGCAGAAAACCCACGATCTGCCCGGCATCAATGGCTCGGCGGTACACGCGGAGATTGTTGGTGCGCAGATGGATGTTGGGCTTGCCTTTGCGGGCGAGCCAATCGCAGGCGACCTGCGGCGCTTGGTCATTGACCAGATAAATGCCGATGGGGTACTTGAGCAGCGTATGAGCGGATACGGATTTTTGCTGAGCTAAGGGATGTTTTTCGGAAATGGAGATGTACATCTTGGCTTCGGTCAGCTTTTGGTAATAGACTTTTTTGCGGTCGAGCATCTCAAAATCACGATCCATGCCCTGGATGACGCTGGTGATGCAGGCGCAGGATTCGCCCTGCATGATGCTGCGTACCATGTCGCGGTTTTCTTTTTCCATGAGGGTGGTATTGATGTGGGGATGATCGAGCATGAGCAGCTGAGTGGCGCGGGGCACGAGGGAATGCAGCGCAGAGGGCGAAGCATAAAGGATCAGATCGCCGCGCAGATCGGTATCGCTGCATTCGGGACAGAGGGTGATGCTGCGCCGCATATCCTCAGCTTTGGCCAGGATATCCTCGGCATAGCGGACGGCGATCTTGCCCTGCTCTGTCAGGCGAATGCCCGTATAGCTGCGTTCCAATAAGGGCGCGCCCAGTTCTTGCTCCAGTTTTTTCAGCGCTGTGTTCAGGCTTTGCTGAGTGATGTGCAGTTTTTCGCCAGCCTTGCTGATCGAGGATGAGCGTGCTGTTTCGACTAAGTATTGCAGTTGTTCCATGCGCATGGAGAGCGCCTCCTTGAAGATGAGATCAAGTCATGCGGAGCAAAGTTTCGACGAAGCGGTCGATGGTGGGATTGTCCAGTGCATCGCGGTGGATGCAGTAGCTGCTGTAGAAGGGGATGTGTTCTTTGAGGGGGATGGTGACGATGCTGCCGCCGTAGTCATTGCCAAAAAGCGGAGGCATGTAGTTATTCACCTTGACGGCGATGGAGACGGCCTGATCATCGCTGACCAGCTGGGAGGAGACGAAGGGGTTGTAGGTGGGCCAGATGCGCGGCTGACCGAATTGTTCAAAGTAGCCCAGCAGCCGTTCGCCGCTGCTGGTGCCCAGATCGTAAAGCGCCAGCGGATAAGCAAGCAGCGAGCGCAGAGAGAGACTGCTTTCCTGTGCCAGGGGATTGGCTTTGTTCACCCGGGCGAAAAAGGTGTAAGTGAGGATCTCCACATACACTAACGGCGAATCCTCCGTCGTTTGCGGCGGCAGATGGTCATAATGAGCGATCAGCCCGATATCCGCCCGCTTCTCCAGCACAGCCGCCTCAATCTCCGGCCGCGTCATCTCCGCGATCCGCAGATCGATCTGCGGGTGGAATTTGTGAAAGTGGCTCACCACCTTGGGCATGATCAAAAGATTGATGCCATGATCCGTCGCCACCTGCAAAGTACCTGTCAGCCGAGTCTCCTTCTCCGCTTCGATCTTCAGCTTGAGGTAATCCAGACCACTCAGCACCTGCTCTGCCCAACTGATCACTTCCTGGCCTATCGGCGTCGGGAATACCCCCTGATATGTCCGCTCCAAAAGCTTCACATCCAACTCCTTCTCCAAAGTCTTGATCGACGTCGACAACGTCTGCTGAGCAATATGCAGCTTCTCCGCTGCCACATTCATCGACCGCCGCTTGGCCACCTCACAAAGATACTCCAACTGCTCGATACGCATACCCACCGATCCTTTCTGAAGAGAGCAAAAAAGTTTAAGAGTGATCCAACTAGATCAAAAATATCTGCAAGTTCTCAAGCGGTGCAAAATCATCCGCTTTTCCTTTAAAAGAACCTATTTTTTCGGCCATTCGCGATGCGAAGGCCCGATGGCTTCCCATAAATTCCACGATGTGCAGCCAGCCGGTCAATGAACCCGCGCCAGCTGAAAACGTCTGCCACCCTCAGGCCAACGAGGATGCAATGGGCTGCCCAGCTCCTCACTGCTGCTGGTATTCCTCATCGATGATGGTCTTGAGCGCCTCCAGGTCATGCACCAGCAGGCCTTTGCCGCTGCGGGTGATGATCTGATCTTTTTCCAGATGCGTCAGGCATTTGACGACGTTGGCCTTGTGGGTGCCGATGAAGAATGCCATATCGTTGCGGCTGGGCAGCTGGCGGATGATGATGCTGCCGTCTTCATCGGCCAGAGTGCTTTCCTGCGCCAGATTGTAGAGGAGTTTGCAGAGCTTGCCTTTGTTGCTGGCACCGCCGATGTCCAAGATCCGCTCAGCCATGATGCCCAGGCGGCGGTGCGTGCTAGCCCAAAGCTCGTCAAAGAGATGATACTCATAGATGATGGCGTTGAGCAGCTTTTGGGTATTGAGGAAATAGATCTCGCATTCCTCTGTGGTCTCCAGCGTCATGGAAATATTGGGATAGCCGCAGGTGCAGGAATTTTTAGGCGCCAGATAAAAAAGCAGGCGCTCGATGCCGGCTTCGTTGAAGATAAATATTTTGGCTTGGCCCCGGTAGAGGTAGATGCTGTCGCCGGAAGCCGCGTCCAAAACGATGCGGGTATTCTTGGGATAAATGCGGATCGCCGCAGCGTTTTGCTGCATCAATTGGTCTTTTTGCGCCAGAGGCAGCTTGTCCCATGGCGTTTCATCAAAAAAAGGAGCATGGATCTCCATGATCGTCACCTCGTTTTTAAGCCAGCCGTTTTTTTAGACGACGCCAATAGTAGATAATAGGGAGCAAGATCGCCAGCAGGAAGAGGACGAGGAACCATACCGGCAGCTTGCTCAGATGATAGGAGGCGTAAATGATATAGCCAAAGCCCAGAGCAATAGCCAGATCCAATAGGCACATCATGCTGCGCATCTGCTGATAGGTCCAAACGACCGTCTCCGCGGTGAAGGGATAGGGCACGTTCCAGATCTTGGGGAAGCACAGCAGGATAACAATGCCGAGATAGAGCAGGATGTCCAGGGCTAAAAGCGGCAGCAGGCTGTTCTTGCTGCCCCAGGCGTTGGCCTGACCATCGAGGCCGTAGTGGGTGGGGATGATGGTGTCGATCTCCGGCCACTCATACCACAGCAGGCCGATCGTGGCAAGCACACAGAGGCTGCCCAAAATGAGCGAGGCGATCTGCAGGGGTGTGAAGGGGATCTTATCCGGAATAAGCTGACGCATTTCCTGCAATTCTTTGTAGGTGGGGGCGTGTTTGTAAGCCATGGTGTTCCTCCTTTGGGGATAGTGAATAGTTTCATTATAGCATAAGTGCGCCGCTTTGGGGGCATGGAAGCGCGCAAAAGCCGGCGATTTCTAAAGGGAACCATCAGCAATTTTTTCTTCAAACCAGCGGAAAAGAATGGTATACTAAAACAGGCCGCGTCGATCGTGTACGCAGCCTTTGGCAAATCGACAAACTGGGGTGACAAAAAGCAATGGAAGTTAAACAACAATCAAGCACCGCTGGTGAGTACAAGCGGGGGCTTTATCATGGCGCCTCGATCGGACTGGGGTACTTCGCCGTGTCGGCAGCCTTTGGCATGCTGGCAGTGAGCTGCGGGCTGTCGCCGGGGCTGGCGCTTTTGATCTCAGTGACCAACTTGACGTCGGCAGGACAATTCGCCGGACTGGCGCTGATCGGTGCGGGCGGCTCGCTCATCGAGATCGCCGCCACGGTTTTCGTGATCAATATCCGCTATGTGCTGATGAGTCTGTCGCTCTCGCAGAAGCTGAGCGGCCTGGTGAAATTTTGGCAGCGGTTCATCATTGCTCACGGCGTGACCGATGAAATTTTTATGGTGGCGTCTCTGCAGGAGGGTGAGATCACCTTCCGCTACATGCTGGGGCTGATGACGCTGCCGATCTTGGGCTGGGGCGGCGGCACTTATCTGGGCGCAGTGGCCACAGAGCTTTTGCCGGCGATCGTCCAGGACGGCTTGGGTATCGCGCTTTACGGCATGTTTATCGCGCTCATCATACCGGCGGTGCGCAAATCGCTGGAAATTTTGGCCGTGGTGGCCGTGGCGGTGGCCCTGAGCTGCTTATTTTTCTATCTGCCGGCGCTTTCCGGCGTCTCTACCGGTGTGGCGGTCATCGTCTGCACGGTGGTGGGCGCGGGTTTCGGCGCGTATTTCTTTCCCAATAAAGGATGGTGAGTCAGTTGAATACAGGGTATGTAGTGGCCGCCATCTTGGTCATGGCCTTGGTGACATATATTCCGCGGGTCCTGCCGCTGACGATCTTTCAGGGCAAGATCCGCTCCCGCTTCCTGCGCAATTTTTTGCAGTATGTGCCGTATGCGGCGCTGGGAGCGATGACTTTTCCAGGAATATTTTACGCGACAGATAATATGATCTGCGCGCTTTTGGGCACAGGCGTAGCAGTCGCCGCGGCTTTCTTCGGCGGCAGTCTGCTGGTGGTGGCGATCTGTGCGGTACTGGCCGTCATCGGCGGCAATTTGTTTTTGATCTAACGATGAGGAGGAATGAACGATGATTCTATTGCAGGCGGAACATCTGCAAAAAACGCACGGCATGAAGGTGATTTTTGACGATATCAGCGTGTATATTTCAAATGGCGATAAAATAGGCTTGATCGGCGTCAACGGCACGGGCAAGAGCACGCTGCTCAGGATCTTGGCCGGGCTGGATGCAGCAGATGCCGGAGAGATCACCACCAGCAATGAATTGGTGGTGGAATATCTGCCTCAGCATCCAGATTTTGACGAGGATGCCACTGTGTTAGAGCAGGTCTTCCGCGGCGAATCACCGTTCATGCAGGTGCTCAGGGCGTACGAAGAGACGCTCGATGCGCTGGAAGCACACCCCGAGGACGCAGCGCTCACGGAAAAACTGCTCAAGCTTTCTGAGCAGATGGATGAAGTGGACGCTTGGCAGCTGGAGAGCGAAGCCAAGAGCATCTTGAATAAATTAGGCGTGTCCGATTTCAGCGCCAAGGTGAGCACCCTATCCGGCGGTCAGCGCAAACGCATCGCCTTAGCCGGTGCGCTCATCCGTCCCTGCAATCTCCTGATCTTGGACGAGCCCACCAACCATTTGGACAATGATACCATCGAGTATCTGGAAAATATGCTCAAGAATAAAAACGTGGCCTTGCTCATGGTCACCCATGACCGCTATTTCCTCGATCGGGTGACCAACCGTATTTTGGAACTGGATCAGGCCAAGCTGTACAGCTACGACGGCAATTACGCCGTGTTTCTGGAGCAGAAAGCACAGCGGGAAGCGGCCACTCAGCGCATCCGGGAAAAGGAGCGTTCGCTTTACCGGCAGGAATTGGAATGGATGCGCAAAGGCGTGGAGGCGCGGCGCACCAAGCAGAAGGCCCGCATCGAGCGCTTCAATGAATTAGAAGGCCGCCTGACCGAGACCACGGAGGACAAGCTGGAGATCACCGTGGCTGGCGCCCGGCTGGGCAAAAAGATCATCGAGCTGGAGCATGTGCACAAAGCTTACGGCGATGGGGTCTGCGTGGACGATCTGACCTATGCCGTGGTCAGGAGCGACCGCATCGGCATCATCGGCAACAATGGCCTGGGTAAATCCACCCTGCTCAATATGATCGCTGGTCGGGAAATGCCGGACAGCGGAACGATCGCCATCGGTGAGACCGTGCGCATCGGCTACTATACGCAGGATAATCGGGAGATGGACCCTGAGCAGCGCGTCATCGATTATGTCCGCGAGCGCGGCGAATTCATCGACGCCGGCGACGGCACTGTGATCTCCGCGGCCAAGATGCTGGAGCGCTTCATGTTCCCCGGCGCGCTGCAGCATTCCACGATCGGTCAGTTGTCCGGCGGCGAGAAGCGCAGACTGTATCTTTTGGGCATCCTCATGGGCAATGTCAATGTCCTGCTCCTCGACGAACCGACCAATGACCTGGATATCCAGACGCTGCAGATCTTGGAGGACTTCATCGACCACTTTGCTGGTCCTGTGCTCACCGTCTCCCATGACCGCTATTTCCTCGACCGCACCTGCGAAAAGATCTTTGCCTTCGAGGGCAGCGGCGTAGTCGATATCCACACCGGCAACTACAGCGATTACGCCGAAAGACGGCAGACCATGGCTCCAGCGGACAAAACGCCCGCTGCTGAAAAGCCTGCCAAGGAAACGACGCACCGCCCGCCCCGCGAAGCCAAGGTCAAATTTTCCTACAAAGAAGCGCGGGAATACGAGACCATCGAAGCCGATATCGACGCTCTGGAGCAGGCCATTGCTCGCGCCGAAAGCGACATGGCCGCCAACAGCAGCGATTTTGTCCGCTTAAACGAGCTCATGGCCGAAAAAGAGCGGCTGGAAGAGGAACTGCTGGAGAAGATGGAGCGGTGGGAGTATCTTTCACAAATCGCCGAACAGATGCGCCAGTAGGCTCAGGACGGCGAGAATTGCATCAATTCTCGCCGTCCTGAGCGTTGTTCGCTGGGGCGGTGAGATAATCGTCTTTTTCGTGCAGCTTATGGGGCGGCGCGGGTTTGCTGTGGGTATGTATCAGGATGGGCTTGGAGATAATAGGAAACAGTTTGACATAAAGGAGTGGAAGGAATGGATGTCATCACGCAGATTTTGAATGGACTCAACACCTTTTTATACAGCAAGATCTTGATCGTTCTTTTGGTTTTCACGGGGGTCTACTTCACGGTGCGGACCAAGGCGGTGCAGTTTCGTCTGCTGCCGGAGGCGATCCGCGAAGTGGCGGAGCCCAAGCATGATACGGGCGGCATTTCGTCCTTTCAGGCGCTGATGCTCTCCACCGCCTCACGGGTGGGCACCGGCAATATCGCCGGTGTGGCCACAGCCATTGCCGGCGGCGGGCCGGGGGCAGTCTTTTGGATGTGGGTGACCGCCTTGGTCGGCGGGGCGTCCGCTTTTATCGAGAGCACCTTGGCGCAGGTGTACAAGGTCGCTGACGGCGATCAGTTCCGCGGCGGCCCGGCCTATTATATCCAGTACGGGCTGGGCAAACGCTGGCTGGGCATCGTCTTTGCCGTGCTCTTGATCCTCTGCTTCGGCTTTGGCTTCAACGGATTGCAGTCGTACAATGCCACCTCAGCCTTTCAGTTTTATCTGGGCAGCCGCTTCGAGCCGACCCATTTTGCCCTGCTCATGGGGCTGTTGCTGGCAGCTGGCACCGCTTTCGTCATCTTTGGCGGCGTGCACCGCATCAGCTTCATTTCCTCCGTGGTCGTGCCCATCATGGCCATCGGCTACATGGCGCTGGGGCTGTGGGTCATCGTGCGCAATATCACCGTATTGCCCGCCGTCTTCGGCCTCATCTTCGCCTCGGCTTTTGACGTGCAGGCCATCATGGGCGGCTTTGCCGGCAGCTGTGTGGCCTTTGGCGTCAAGCGCGGCCTTTTTTCCAACGAAGCCGGTATGGGCAGCGCGCCCAATGCCGCCGCCACCGCCAATGTCTCCCATCCTGCCAAACAAGGCCTGGTGCAGATGCTCTCCGTCTTTATCGACACCTTGCTCATCTGCAGCACCACCGCACTTATTCTCTTGGTCTCCGGCACGCCGGAAAATGGTCTCAACGGGATGCCCTATGTGCAGAGCGCCGTCTTTGGCCAAGTGGGCTTCTGGGGCAGCCATTTCCTCACCTTCGCTATCCTGGCCTTTGCCTTCAGCTCCATCATCGGCAATTATTACTACGCCGAGGCCAATCTGCTCTTCATCAAAGACAGCAAAGTGCTCTTGACCCTGTTCCGACTGGCCGTGGTCGTCATGGTCTTTTTCAGCGCCGGCGCCAGCTTTGACTTCGTCTGGAATCTGGCCGACGTCCTCATGGGCTTCATGGCCCTGGTCAATATCGTCGTCATCCTGCGCATGGGCGGCCAAGCCATCCGTGTCCTCGACGACTATACCCGCCAGAAAAAAGCCGGTCACGATCCCATCTTCCGCGCCGCCGACGTGGGCATCAAAGACACACAGCAATGGCAATAAAAAAAGGGCAGTCCTGCGAAGAAATGTCTTCGTGAGACTGCCCTTTTTGGCGGATCATAATCCATAGAAATCGTATTTTTTCAGCAGACGGATGAATAGCTGCGCGGCGATGGACAGCGGCTTTTGGGTGTTGGTCGCCAGAGTGATCACGGATTTTAAATGATCCGTGAGCGGCAGAGCCGTCATGTCCTTGTGCTTGAAGTACAGCTTGCGGAATTCAAAGCTGGTGATCACAGAGACAGCTAAGCTGCGGCGGAGCATAGCCTTGTGAAAAGACATATTGTTGGAGTAGTAGAGATTTTGACCAGCACCAGGCACAGAGCCGCCGGACATGCGGGGATTGGTATCAAAAAGCACCACGGGGATGTGGGTGAGATCATCCAGGCTCAGGGGATCGCCATTGTTCAGCGGATGGGTGCTGCTGCAGCAGACGATGAACTCATCAGAAAAAAGCTGCTCCAGCTGCAAATTGTCCGGCGGCTGCCAGTCTGTCTGCCAAAAAATATCCGGCAGGAAGATCAGCCCCACATCCCCCTTGTCCTGCGCGATGGCTTCCAGCGTTTCCATATTTTCCTGCTCCTTCAGCGTGATGGACACTTGAGGATAACGCTTGGTATAATGCTCCAGCAGATCCACCAAGAGCGGCTCCAACAGCCGTGTATGGCAAAATATCCGCAGCTCACCTGCGGGCTGCTCGCCCTTGAGACCGGTGCTCTCTGTCAAAAAATCTGCCTTGATCTGCTGATACAGCGTCACCATGCTTCCCGCCTGCTGCAAAAACCGTTTGCCCTCCTCCGTGAGCTCCACCCCATGGTTGCTCCGGCTGAGCAAAGTCGCCCCAAACTCCTCCTCCAGCTTCTTGATCGAAAAACTCAGCGCCTGCTGGCTGATAAAAAGCCGCTGAGCCGACTGGGTCATAGAATGGGTCTGGGCAATATCCGTCAGGTAAATGATCTGCTCGATCTTCATTGGCCCGCTCCTCTCCGTTTTTATCCAGCGTACCACGTTTGTCCCCAGGCCGCAATAACATATTCTTCCCACCAAACCATTGAGTCAAAAGCATCGAACAAATGCTTGCTTTCCCGCGGCCGCTGTGCTATACTTGAGTCATCTTTAGATCACAATGGTCGCGATACACAGGCCGCCCTATCGTCAAGGGCCGGCCTGTTTTTTTATGCCCTCCAGCAGCATGAAAACAGCCCAAAAACGCCTATCCTCTCTGCTGCGAAAAAGTCAAGACTTGTTTTGCCGAACATATGAGCGTATAATAATCGATCTTTTGCGCGAAAGCAAGCAGCACGACTAAAGCCAGTCTCACGAGGTGAAGATAGGCGCTTTTTTTATTGCAATGGGGATAAAGATTTAGCCAGCTGTGGTATGATAAAAAGAGAAGGGGGACTGCTGTCAGCTGAAGGAGGAATGTCCCATGCTTAGAATTGCGATTTGCGATGATAATGTATCAGTATGCAGACAGTTAAAGGAATTTTTGACCCAAATGCAGTCAACATGTAATGAACCACTTGTTATTGAGGAATATTACTCGGCTGAACAGCTGTGGAAAGCACTGCAAGAGGGGGCAGTGCCAGATCTTATTTTTTTAGATATTGAAATGCCGGGTGATAATGGCCTGACTTTGGCAAGCCGTATCCGTGAAGAACGTGATGATCATGATATACAAATTGCCTACATTTCAGCCAAAGATCAGTATATGCGTCAAGCTTTTGCTGTCCATCCGCTGCATTTTTTAGTCAAGCCTTTGGAAGAAGTTGAAGTACAGCAAGTGGTTGAGGAAACACTCAAGCTGCGGCCTGAGAAAGTGAAATTTTTTCAGTATACACAAGATCGTCAGACCAAAAGAATACCTCAGCAGAAGCTATTATATCTGACAGTTCAGGGCAAAGTACTTAGTTTATTGCTCACCAGTGGGGAGGCAGTGACTTGTCGCTCCAGTATGAAAGAGGCTATGCAGCAGCTATCCAGTGCGGGTTTTGTCCAAATCAATCAGTCAGAAGCAATCAATCAGCGCTATTTGCTGCGCTATAGTACCAGCCGAGTCTATCTAAAAGGCGACGTCGTGCTCGCTATTAGTCCGCGCTATAAGAAAGCAGTCTTGCAGAAACTGAGAGGAGATAACACATGATAGGATGGAGTTTAGCAATCTATCTATTTTCCAATGTATGCGTAGCTGCTGCGCTATATCAATTTATGCATATGTTTTTTGCTCGAAAGGCAAGCGATCGCTTCCGAGAGATGATTTATTATGGCCTTTATGTAATTGGTGTCAGCGGTGTTTATCTGCTTTGGAATAAACCTGCGTTAACGTTAGCCGCAAATATTATGCTAATTTTGGCCATTACTGCTAATTATCCAGGCAGTTGGGCAGAACGAGCAGCCGCAACAGTTTTTGCATATATTGTTTTTTTGTTGAGTGAGTTGCTGGCAGGGGTTCTCTTAGCGGCCTATGAGCAAGTATGGTTTGATGGTTTTAGCGAGTTAAAGGTGCATTTTACACGACTGGTGATACCAATACTCGCTTTGGTCTTAATAAAAGGAATTGGGAAATTAAGGATTCTTCAGGGGCATGAACAAATACAATTTACAGTTTGGCTGGCGGTATTCCTTGTGCCTATTTGTACTGCTTTACCTATCTTGACTATTGTGCTCAACGGCCAGCCACAGAAGGCGCCACTGATCATTTTTTGTATAGTAGAGCTTTTATTGATCAATATCTTGGTTTTTTACCTGTACAACAAAATAGCACAGCTTTATCAGGATAAGTTAGAAAGTCAAATGATGCTGCAGCAGCAAAAAGCCTATCAGCAGCAGGCGGAATTGTTTCGGCAGAAACAAGAAGAAATGCAAAATTTGCGCCATGATCTGCAGCACCATATCACAGCGCTGCAAACATATTGCCAGCAGGATCACAATGAAAAAGCCTTAGAATATGTAGAGCGGTTGAAGCAGACGGTTCAATGGCCGGATGAATATGTCCTGACAGGGCTCAATGCTCTGGATGCCATCGTTAATTATAAGCTGACTATGGCACAGCAAACAGACGTGCTAGTGGATAAGATGATCCAAGTTCCCACAACGCTCCAATATATCACCGACGATGATCTCTGTGCTGTTTTGGGGAATCTGTTGGATAATGCTCTGCGGGCTGCCGCTGAACTGCCAGCAGAGCAGAGACAGATCACACTGCAGATAACCTATCAGCAAAATATTTTAACGATAATTGTAGCTAATCCTTATAGGGGAGCACTGCGCAAGCAAGATGGACATTTCTTGACAACAAAAACAGAATATGGTCAGCATGGGATCGGTCTGCGTAGTGTGAGCCGGATTGCTGATAAGTATAATGGGAGATTGACTGTGACAGAAGAAGAGCAGCTGTTTACGATGCACATTTGGTTATCAGATTATGATTGGGGAAGTGCATAATTAAATTTTATGCATAGCAGAACGCAAATATACCGCTTTATGGACAAGTTAGGTCAGGTCACCGTGACAATCTCTCTACAGAGACTATAATAAACTTAAAGATAGCAGACATGATAACGAAAGGAGGGTGTCCATGAAGCGACTGTATTTAAAAATGAGCAGTGCTCTGGCAGTATTGGCATTATTGGTAACAACGATGAATGTTAACAGTGCTTGTATCTGCATATTTCATCAGCCAAAACTGCCGGATAATGCCAATAAGCTTCGTAAGTTTTAATGAGCGCGCGAAGCTTTGAACGATGGGCTTATTCACTAGTCCGGGAAGGAATTATTAGCCGGGAAGATGCTGGATTGTACAGCTATGGTCTGGAACAAGGGCTGTTGCTTTTGCTTAATATTGGGACAGCCCTCTTGATCGGCCTGCTGTTAGACGAATTTGTTGCTTGTGTGATTTTTTTAGCTTGTTTTCTGCCGCTTCGTGCCATGGCTGGCGGTTACCATGCCCGTACACCATTACACTGCTATCTGTTGGGTATGGTGGTAGTTTTAGCTGCGATGTTAGCGAGTAAATGTATTCCCTGGACAATAACAGGGACATGGATTACTGCTGCTGTTGCTTGTGTAATTATCTGGCGATTGGCACCAGCGGAAGATAAGAATAAGCCCTTAAGTAAGGAAGAAAGAGAAAAATACAGTCAGCAAACAAAAAGAATTTTAATTGCTGCCTTGTGGAGCATCATGTTAACAAATATGGTTGGTTTAGATAAAATCAGTACGGGCATAGATATTGCCTTGTGGGGAAACGTTTTAATGCTTTGCCTTTGGAAAATGAAATCTTTGGTAATGCATAAAAACGTGTAAGTTCATTTAGGTACTAACTCAAATTGTTGGGTTCTGTTAAGTTGATATGAAAAGTAGCAAGTAATAATGAGCATTGGAGAAGCGTGAGTGTGTTTAGAAGCAAGATAAAACAAGCGGTTAGCTTGAGTGCTGTCGCGTTTATCAGAAAGGGCAAAGCTGATGACCACTCTGGTTTCGGAATCAAGCAGTATCCAAAGATAAAACGTGACACCACGCAGCTTTAGAAACCCTGAGGGTAACTAATGATTTTGTTAAGAGTATAAAGATGCAAAATTATGCATGGCCAACGCCCCTTTCTTGGGAGTACAAGGATAATGATTCAAGACCATTGTAAACCCTTGCGGGAGCGTTTGCCATATAATATCAACTAACAGAACCGACTAAAATTAGGAGGCATGATTATGAAAAAGTTTATTGCAATAGTATTAACATTTGCGATGCTGTTCTCATTTGCAGGAACAGCTTTGGCATCACCAGTTTTGGAAAATGACGATAATCTGTATGCTAATGCTACTATATCTGAACAAGAGCTTCGGGAAAAGTTAACAGACGAAATGGAGCAGCTAAATCAATATTTTGAAAATCAAAACACAAGTATACCACAAATTTTGACAGGAGAAATAAATAGATTAAAAGAGTTAAAGTCAAATACATCATCTCAAGATGAATACAGGAGATTGGATAATTTAATTAAAGAGTATAACAATTTGCTTGATGAATACAATGTGTGCAATAGTGGTGTAACTACTTTCGGAATTGAAGATCCCGTTCTTTCTACGGGAGTTGCTGCTATTGTAAGCTATTTTATAACATTACGATGTGAATTATCAGCGGAACTTTTAACACATGCAAAAGAAAATTCAGTAGAGGATTCTATTTATTATCCTGCAATGACAAACCATATGTATCAAACTGCTGAGTATCATCGTTTAACTTATCTTGTAGGCACTCAACATGTAACTAGTGGATCGGGTGAATTCGCTAATTCTAATACGGTTGCTGATACAGATATGTACTATGCAATTCATTTGTATAAATTTAGTGTTGATAACTCTGGTAATATTACAATTAAAGATAAATATGATTTCGAGTATGGTAAAAAAAGATATGAGGGTTTAGCAGGTACTGCCGTTGACCTTATGACATTCGCTCAATCTAAAGGTGTAATAGTTCCTTATCAGGTTCGTATTGTGTAGTTAATACGTGCTGTATGGTTTTGTTAATGGTGAAGGGGCTATTGATAAAAAGCAAGGTGCTTCTATATGTTCGTTATTGTCTTTTTGCTGTCATGAAATTTTTAAAATTATTATGCAACCTCTATGCTTTCAAAAGCGTCATTAAATCAGCTGGGAGAATAGTGGGATCAAAGAAGACTGCCGCCTTCCATGGCGGCAGTCTTCTTTATTAGTGACTTTAGACAGGTAATGAAGCGAAGCGGAAGAGACAGAAAACTACCCGCTATGCGGGTGAGGAGCAAAAAATTATACAAAAAAATTACCAGACCTAATAGAATGGCAGTTGTTCAGACTACCAAAAACTATCAAAAGAAAGATGGTTTTTAATGGCGAATAAGACGAATAGTTTGACACATGCGAAATGGATGTGCAAATATCATTTCGTATTCACCCCCAAGTATAGACGAAAAGTGATATATAATTACTCAAATTTCCTAGCTGATATTGTTAAATAAAGCCTGAATGAATAAGGCCTGAGAGTGCATCCATTCACTTACTTTACTTTTGATGATATTTGTGATATCAGCTGCAAAGTTATTTATTTGTACCACAAACAAAGCCATCAGGCTCTGCAGCGCTTGTGTCAGATCCATGTCCTGGATATCTTTACCGAGCAAAAAAATAACTCACCATACGTCTTCGCATCATTTGTGTTCCTGCGCATCCATTCCAGTATAAAAGGCAATAGTAACTAGAACGAAGTGAAAAATGTCGAAAGAATAGAGGTTGTTTTTGCTGCTCAAGCTATGCTGAGTACCTTCGGGATTAGTTAAAGCCTAAGAGCAAGGAGGAGAAAGGGAGGATGAGGATGAAACGGTTTCTATATTGTGCGGCGGCGATCATCATGGCTTTGATGGTAATTTTCGCTTTTGTACCAGAGAAGGCAGGTAGCGGCCAGAAAAGCGATAAGGCAAAAGACTATAACGAAGTCTATGAGCTGCTTCACCTCAGCCTGCCGAGGGATGCTGTGCGCCTGTCAGAACAAGGGGAGCATGATAATTTTCATGGGGATGGATACCGTCTGCTGGTCTTTCAACTCAGTCCAGCAGGGCAGGAGAACCTCATGCAGCAAAGTTTTTTTGCCAGCTGGAGTCAGCTGCCGATGGATAGTGCACTGCAAGAAAAGTTAGAGTCTCAGCTGCAAACGGATAGGCTGACGGAATGGGTGGATTTGGAGGAGACGCATGGATATTATGTTGTGTTAAGCAAAAATTATAGCTATGTGATCAATGGTCAAAATAATGTTGGCAAGATAACACAAGCCAACAATGATGCGTTTAATATGAATGATGACTTGTGGAGAAATATATCTTTTGCGGTTCTGGATACGTATCAGCATAAGTTAATAATATTTATCTGGGATTCGTAAGGGTTTACTTAGTAGTCTATGATGTGATAGATACATGATTTAAGGCTGCTAGCAGTTTTGCAGCCCTTATGGATTAACTCTAGCGGCACGGAGTATGATACAATAACAACAGCACTTGGCGTGGTTTATCGACTAAAAGGGGAATGTTGATGGAGAGGAGCATTGGGCGGTTCTTATTTAGTCATGTGCAAGAAGTTGCACATGGCTTGCTGTCTTCGCAGAAAGTGTCTTTCATGGTACAATAGTATCAGCACTTGGCGCGGTTTGTTCTGTACGCTTTGCTCACAGTCATGTGCTTACAAAACTATCCGATACATCATTGAATGCGTATTACTATGCCCTCAAGACCAATAAGCTGGAACATGATATGGCATGTAAGGTGTTTGGAGAAGAAAACCAACTGTCAAAAAGATAAACGCCCAGCCTTTCTGTAGACAGCTCCCGCGCTTTCCCGCGCATCAGCAAAATAAGCAGGATACTGCCATAAAAGCCCGCCGTCAGCGGCGAGATGACCCAAACGCCCTCCACAAAATGACTCCCCAGCAAAAACACTGTTGGATAAGCCTCCAAAACTACGCTGCTGGTTATCGTTAACTGCTTATATATTGGCGGGATGCTTTGAATCGAATGGTGGTACAACTGGCAGGCGATAGCGCAGATGGTGATCCGCCTCATTTTACCCTATGGACTGGGAGAGAGGCTGGCCACGCAGATACTGGAATGGTTTCCATATGCGCAGTTCCCGCCGAAGTATACATTATAAGGCAAATATCCCAAGATAAGGCCTGCTTTCTGACCGGATCAGTACGGTCGGAGGGCAGGTCTTGTTAGCTACAGATATCTATTTAACCTTGTGCAAGAAGCTTCATGGTACAATAAGTATCAGCATTTGGCGCGGTTTATTAACGAAATGGGAAATGCTGAGGAAAGCGGCAGAACATATAGAGGGCGGGCATGGTCATATCCGGAGAAAAATATGCTTGGGAAGGTGAATAATTAAATTTTTTATTCATAATAGCTTGCGAATATATCGCTTTATGGACAAGTTAGGCCAAGTCACCGTGGCAAACTCTCTACAGAGACTATAATAAGCTTATATTTACAAAGAGCTTGAAGAGAAAGGAGTTAACGATGAAAGCTAAAATAAGGAATATTGTTATTTTCTGCAGCATTATGGCAATAGGCTCGATCGTCCTCTGTGCATTAAATAGCCCTCATTTCACTGATGAACTAAGCGGTACATTTAAATGTAATAATAATGGATTTGCATATTTTACATTTGACCCATATGATAATACCTTTTATTATACAGAGCAGATAAGTGAAAAATATATCCAAGGGAATTTTGAAATTTTGAATGAAACTAATACGTGTGCAGCAATTGACTGTATAGAGGCAGCTAATAAAATGATTATACAACGTCAAAAAGTTTGCTGTGATAACCTAAGTTTTTCAGTTTGTATTAATGACGAATTGGTAAGCTTTACAAAGATAGACGATACCCCCACAAAATTTTATTATATTTACAAATGATTTGGCATTTAAATAACGCTCCCTTTTGCTAAGGATCGTTGACGAAGGATGTTATTGAACGATACCTATTTAGTCTTGTGCGAGAAGTTACACTGTGCAATTAGCTGCACAAGGTTTGATACCTTCGCAGGAGATGTCGTGTGTGCTATCATGGAGCCAGCAAGAGGGTAATGAAAATTGTCTGATTAATGTATGCGCTATAGGGGAGAGGACATGATGAGGGAATGGTCGCAGTACAGCCAGCTTTTTCACGGAGCGGTCGCGCTGGTGCGGGAAGGATTTTCCCGCGCCTAGTCCAGATAAATAAAAGAACACATATGTTTGTGCATCTTGTTGGACAACATTAAATGCACAGAAGGAGGGGGGATCTTTGTGCGCGTAGTAGGAGGGCCATATCAGTGGATCGTGCGTTTGCTGACCGTGCTGCTGGCTTTGATCCTGCCGATCGGGCTGGGACGGTGGCTTTATTCGTGGGGAGAAGTGGTCTGGCTGTCGCCGGGAGTGTGGATGAGTGCCGGATTTTACAGCTGCCTGCTGCTGTTTTGGCGGCTGTGGGGCGAGCTGGTCACGCTGCTGCTGGGAGAAAAGCTGTTGTATGTCCTGCTGCTGTTGACGAATATGGCTATCTTGATCTTTCTCTTGACGGTGGCAGTGCAGCTGGATGGCGGCTGTTCTGCGTGCTGGCGCTTAAAATGATCTGCCCGTTTCTGCCTTGGCCTGTCTGGCTGTGATGGTGGGAGTGCACCAAGACTTGTGCAGCTTCTTACACAAGTCTTGGTGTGTTTGCTGGTGGCATTAGTGAGAAAGATATGGTACAATTTTCTTAAATCAAAGGAGGGATCGAGGATGAGAAGAGGACAGCATGTGAGTAAGGTCATGATCTTGCTGCTGGCAGCGTTATTTTTGGCGGGCTGTCAGGGCGAGACGGCGCAGCCGCCGCAGGCAGAGGCCGTGACGGAGACGGTTTTGTACGAGACAGCGGATATGCAGATGATCGCGGTGGAGGAAACGGATTATCAAGCGGCTTTTCATCAAAAGTATGAGCAGAATGCGGCGGATCACTATCGGTCGCTGGATCTGGTGGATGGTCTGGCGGCGGTGCCGGTGAAGCTGGAGACCAGTTTCACTGAGGAAGGGACGGACGTCGTGTACGGTGCTTTGGTGCTGGCCGTTTTCCCCGGGGACGGCGGAGAACCGTTGGGGTTTATAGAGGACAGTGTCTGCGGTGAGTTTGTGGAGACGAGTCAAGCGGATTGGCGCTATGAGGCTTATTACAATGCGCTGACGGTACTGGATGAAAAGAGCTGTACTTTGTCGACCCGCGGCCGTTTGTATCAGGAGAAGGATGGCCGCCGCACAGAGGAGCGCGGCCCGTGGTCGCACAGTGCGCAGATGGAACTGGCAGGCTATTCGGCCGTCGGGGAAACGCTGCCATCTGGTGATGTGCCCTGGCAGGAGACGGCGGAGATCACCGGCGTCATTGGCCAGATCAAGGCTATCGGCGGGGACAAGTATCTGCTCTTGGCGCAGGATAACCACCAGCAGAACGACGGACAGCTGCAGCCCAATGACGGTCTGTGGGTGTACGATGGTACCAGAGATCGGGCGCAGGCCTTGGATACAGGCCGAGGCATCCAGAACGCAAGCGGTCAGCTCTTCGTCCAGCCGGGGCGGGTGCTCTATCAGGAGGATGATGAGCTGATGACCTGGGAGCGGCGTGAGGACGGCCGCCTGGCGCTGGCCCAGACGCTTGGCTGGCAGACAGCAGTGACTATTTCACCTAATATGCGTTATCGCGCTGAGCGGCAAGACGCAGAGCGGAGCCTTTTGATCCGCGATATGCAGACGGAGGAGACGCTCTTTGTCCTGCCAGAGGTGGCGCTTAGCGGTACGATGGTTTGGGACGAGACTTCCGCGCAGGTAGCGGCGGTGGCGGATGAGGGCAGCAGCGTGGTGCTCTGGACGCCTTGGTGGGAGGACGTGCAGACATTAGTCACCGGCGAGGATCTTGAAGCGCCGGAGGGCTGGGTCGCCATCAGTGATCTGGTCTATGTGCGCGACTCGCGTCTGCTGGTGATCGGTTATCTATGCGGATCTGGTACGGAATGGGTGATCGTCGATGCGCATACGGGCACCGAGCAGGCGCGCCTGCGCAGTGCCGGTGAACTGCGCATCTTGGATACCGTGCAGGGCAAATTGCTGCTCGCTGAGGAAACCACTGACGGCAGCACGCTCTCTGTCTACGATCCCGCCTCCGGTCAGGCACAAGTGCTGGCTCAGTCCCAGCAGCGTACCTATATCGCCGGCTGCTTCACGTTAGATGCCGCAGCTGTGGTGGTGAACAGCTTTGAAGCCGCTCAGCAAAGCAACCATGTCGAGCAGATAGCGCTGTAAAAATGAAACAACGATGGATAATGAAAAGGACGGTGCCGAGCAGGGCAGCCGTCCTTTTTGCGATACGTGGAGTTTAGTGTAAGATGTAGGGAAAAATTCATGGGTTTTAGTGTAAAAATGGGGCAAAATAGCGTTGAAAATGACATGAATGAAGATTATACTGGATCTAATAGCTTAAAGGAGGGCTGCATATGTATCGGCATATCATGGCTTATTTGGAAGAGTGGAAGAATAGTGCGCATCGGAAGCCGCTGATCCTGCAGGGCGCACGGCAAGTGGGAAAAACGTATTCTGTTTTGGAGTTTGGGCGCACCCATTATGATAATGTGGCGTATTTCAACTTTGAGACAGATCCCAAGCTTGCGGAAACCTTTGCGGAAAATATCAGTCCAGAGTATTTGCTGCCCATTTTATCCTATAGGGCTGGTCAAACGATCATCAAGGAGAGGACGCTGATCGTCTTAGACGAGGTGCAGCTTTGCGAGCGGGCGTTGACGTCGCTTAAATATTTTTGCGAGGATGCACCAGAGTATCACATCATTGTGGCAGGCAGTTTGTTAGGTGTTGCGGTAAATCGGGCGCAATTTTCTTTTCCAGTGGGCAAAGTGGATATGAAAACGCTCTATCCCATGGATCTGGAGGAATTCATGCTGGCCTTAGGAGAAGATATGCTAGTGAAGCAGATCAAGCAGTGCTTCCAAACGGATACGCCTATGCCGGCCGTTTTGCATGAGGCGGCCATGAAGCTTTATCGGCAGTATTTGGTAGTAGGCGGTATGCCTGAATGTGTCAGAGAGTTTGCAGAAACAAAGGATCATATTTTGGTGCGCAATACGCAGAACACGATATTAGCGGGCTATCTCAATGATATGAGCAAATACAATAATCTCAATGAAATCAAAAAGACTCGGCTGGCGTATGATAATATCACGGTGCAGCTGTCTAAGAAAAATACACGCTTTCAGTATAAGCTGATCAAAAAAGGCGGCCGAGCGTCGGAGTTTGAAAATGCCATTGAATGGCTGGTGCTGTCAGGCATCGTTTCCCAAGTGTACCAGGCGGAGCAGATCAAGAAGCCTCTGGAAAACTATCGCGATATCGACGCCTTCAAGATCTATATCTCTGATCTAGGACTGCTGTGTGCCAAAAAGGATCTGGCAGTCAACGATGTGCTCTATATGTCGGAGGAACTCAATGATTTTAAAGGCGGCATGACGGAAAACTATGTCAATGTCCAGCTGACGATAAGCGGCTATACCACATATTATTGGGAGTCCGGGCGTGAGGCGGAGATCGATTTTATCATTCAGCGTGAGGGAGAGATCATTCCCATCGAAGTCAAGGCGGCGGATAATACCCGAGCTAAAAGCTTGAAGCTTTTTCGGGAAATGTATAAGCCTGCCTATGCGATCAAGCTTTCAAGCAAGAATTTTGGCTTTGAAGACGGTATCAAAACAGTTCCGCTGTATGCGGCATTTTGTATTTGACAAAAGCAGGCGCGCAGGTCATCAGTTG
>OLOQ01000343.1_pt1 | contig 54527 bp, 40 predicted proteins | sample 1673101 | NCBI WGS metagenome assembly OLOQ01 (sample SAMEA3136754, study PRJEB25190) | human gut metagenome | biome: human gut; feature: human-associated habitat; material: faeces | place: Austria | collected 2013 | reverse complement strand
AAGTTTTTGCTGATGAAATATTCCCTGCCATTGATGAAAAGCGCTTTTCTGTCTTATATAGTGATAAGGCATCCAGACCGAATACTCCGGTAAACGTAATTGTTGGTGCACTCATTATCAAAGAGCTTTTTGATTATTCTGATGATGAAATGGTGGAAAATCTTATGCTGGATTTTCGGTTCCAGTATGCCCTGCACACAACGAGTTTTGAAGAGCAGCCGCTGAGTGACAAGACACTGACCCGTTTCCGCAGACGGTGCTATGATTACGAAACACTGCATAATAAGGATCTTTACCACGACTGCGTAAAAGACCTGAGTGCTTCTATTGCAAAACTGATGGGGATCAGCGGGAAGATCCGGCGTATGGATTCCATGATGATCGAATCCAACATCCGTAAACTCAGCCGGATGGAACTGATATATACCTGTATTTCAAAGATGGCAGTTTCTATAAATAAGGCAAATGATTCTGCTCTGCCGGAGGATCTGAAGCACTACACAGATCCAGATGATTTCAACAGGGTGATCTATCACCAGAGAAGTACGGATGCAGAGGACCGGTTAAAGCAGCTTCTTGCGGATGCCGATAAACTTCTTACCTTATGTGAGTCTGGGTATCAGGATTCAACAGAGTATGATCTGTTTGTCAGATGCCTGTCCGAACAGACGGTTGTTGAAAATGGAACCCGCAGGCTCCGCACAAAAGAAGACGGCGGTATGAACTCATCCATAATGCAGAATCCTTCTGATCCGGAGGCTACATTCCGGAACAAAGCCGGAAAAGAGCACCGGGGATATACAGCCAACCTTGAGGAATCCGTAGGTAAGAATGGTTCTGTTGTAACGGATTATCAGTATGACCAGAACAATCACAGTGACAGCCAGTTTCTCCAGGAACATCTTGAGCAGATGGAGAAACAGGAAGAGCGGACAGTCATAATTACGGATGGCGCATACAGCGGGACAGAAAACACGCGGCTCGCATCGGAGAAGAATGTAGAACTGATCACCACAAGCCTGACGGGGAAATCCGCCCCGGATATCCTTGCTGAGTTTGAATTCAACGAAGAAGGAACAAAAGTCCTCCGGTGTCCGGCAGGTTATGCGCCGAAAAGCTGCTCCTATATGAAGCAGAGCGGGCAGTGCGCCGTTTCCTTTCTGCATGAGCAGTGTGCCAACTGCCCGTACCAGGACCAGTGCAAACCGAAGATCTTTAAACGGGTTGCTAAAATAGTAACATCCAAAGCGGCGCATGAACGCGCGAAGATCCAGCGGAACATGAGCAGTGAAGAATTTAAAAACTGCGCAAGACTCCGTAATGGAGTAGAGACTGTACCGTCAAATATCCGCAGGAATTACCATCTTGAAAAGATGCCTCGTGGAAAACAGCGTGGCAAGTTCTTTTTCGGTTCGAAGATAGCAGCATTAAATTTCCGAAAGCTCTTCAATTATGTGAAGGGCCTGGGGAACTATGCCAAAAATCCGGTACTTGCATAAAACAAGGCGGGGAATATCCGGCATATATGTCAGAAATCCCAGCATAATACTACAAAATATGAATTTTTCAAGGTACTATAGGAACAGAGCGCAACTAATTATATAGTTTCGACCCCAACATCATAAAATTGCAGGATAACAGGGGCAAATCTCCGCTTTTTCCGGTCTGCGGGGATGGCGGGGCTGTGCGCTTCCCGTCCGGGAAAGACGTGGCCGGGGGCCACTGTTTCCCTAGGTTCTCTTCTGCGCGGCTGCGCCGCTCTTGAAGGCCACGAGGCTCTGCCTCGCGCTCCGCAGCTTTTGAAAAAGCTGGCAAAACTTTTACGCCGCTTCGCGGTTTTCGCTTTTATTATAGCACCTAAACCATCCTTCAAGTCAACATGGAAAAAGCCGCCCCACTGGGACGGCTCAAACCAAAACCTCGAAAGGAGTCTTATACGCTTTGTTCGTTTTGCAGCCGCTCCCGCAATTTCCGGGCGGAGAGAGGCGCGAAGCCCGTGCGCTCCACGGACACGCACACGCTGCGGGAGCTGGCATCCCGATAGGCGGGGTTGCCGTGGACGTGGCCGAACACGTTGGCGTAGGGCATATTCCGGTTGACGTACAGCGGCTCGTGGGAGAGCAGGAAAAAGCCCTCCCACACCAGGGGCCAGGGCACGGCCTCGGCAAAGCCCAAGGAGCGCCACTGGGCAGGGGTGCGGTGCCGGTCGTGGTTGCCCAGCACCAGCACCTTTTCCCCGGCCAGCTGGGAGAGGATGGCCCGGTCCTCCTCCTCCCCCCGGGCGGAAAAATCCCCCAGGTGGAACACGGTGTCCCCCGCTCCCACCTTCTCGTTCCAGCGGCGGATGAGCTCCCGGTCCATCTCCTCCACTGTGGCGAAGGGCCGGTTCTCATAGCGCAGGATGTTCCCGTCCCCAAAGTGGGTGTCGGCAAGGAAAAACACGCTCACAGCTCCATGACCTCCGCAGCGTGGGCAATCTGCTGGGAGAGGGTGTCGCCGCCGTACTCCGGCCGCCACTCGCTGTGGTAGTTTAAGCACCGGCACAGCCAGGTAATGCCGTCCTTTTCCAGGGTCTTGCGGTAGTGGACATGGCCGCAGATGGCCACCTCCACGGGATAGCGGCGGTACAGCTCGCCCAGGCGGCGGGTGCCCAAAAAGGCGTTAAAGTAGGACCAGTTGGCCATCTCCTGGGGCACGGTGAACTCCTTGATGGGCAGCATGTGGGTGACAAGCACCAGCTTCTTCCCCGGGTAGGCGGCCATGCGGGCCTCCAAGCGGGAGAGCATCCACTGGGTGCGGCCCAGGTTGTCGCGGGTCCAGGCGTTGCGCAGGGAGTCCTGCCAGGTGCGGCCCGCCAAAGACATCTTCTCAAACTCCTCGAAGGAGTAGCGGCCGCTGCCGAAGGAGTAGTCATACCAGCCCACGTCACCGATGACCACCGTATCCCCCAGCACCACGTCCCGGCCGCAGAGGCAGTGCTCGTCCTGGGCGTAGCGGCTGTAGATGGCGCCAATCTGGTCGGGGTCGCCCTTGGGGCCCCACAGGTCGTGGTTGCCGGGCACAAACAGCACCCGCGCCCCAGAGAGCTGCTCGATGGTGTTGAGGGTGTCCAGGGTCTCCTGCTGGCTCTCGCTGACGTCCCCGGCGATGATGGCCAGCCGGGCGCTCTGCTCTTTGATATACCGGGCGAACTCCTGGGCCACGGGGTATTCCCGGTTGATGTCCACATGGATGTCCGAAAGGACTGCGGTTTTCATACATTTCCCTCCAATGCTTCGTTGTGCGCCACGGGCTTTTTGCCGGTGCGCTTTTCCACCAGGTGGCAGGCGCAGAACCGGCCCCCTTCAAACTCCCGCAGCTGGGGCTTTTCCGTTTTGCAGCGCTCCTCGCAGGCAAAGCACCGGGTGTGGAAGGGGCAGCCTGCCGGGGGATGGGCCGGGCTGGGCAAATCGCCGGAGAGGATAATCCTGTCCCGGTCGCCCTCCACCTCCATAGAGGCGGAGAACAGCGCCTCGGTGTAGGGGTGCAGGGGCATTTGGGAGATGGCCTCCCCGTCCCCCAGCTCCACCAAATTGCCCAGGTACATCACGCCGATGCGGTCGGACACATAGGAAACCACGTTCAAGTCGTGGGAGATAAACAGGTAGGTCAGGCCGAACTGCTGGCGCAAATCCAGCAGCAGGTTCAGCACCTGGGCCTGGACGGAGACGTCCAAAGCGGAGACGGGCTCGTCGCAGACCACAAAGTCCGGGTCCAAAATTAAGGCGATTGCAATGGCCACACGCTGGCGCTGGCCGCCGGAAAGCTCGTTGGGCCAGCGGGTGCGGTAGCTCTCGTCCAGGCCCACGGCCTTGAGGACCTGGCTCACCTTCTCGTCCCGCTCCTGCTTGGTCTTGCCAATGCCGTGGATTTTCAGGGGCTCCTCAATGAGCCAGCCAATGGTCTTGTTGGGGTCGATGGAGGAGTAGGGGTCCTGGAAGACAATCTGCATCTGCTTGCACAAATCCTTGCGCTCCCGGCGGGCCGGGCGGGTGATGTCCCTCCCGTTTAAAAGGATTTTCCCGCCGGAGGGGTCCAGCAGGTGCACCAGCATCTGCCCAAAGGTGGACTTGCCGCAGCCGGACTCCCCCACCAGGCCGAAGACCTCTCCCTTTTGGATGTCCAGGTCGATGTGGTTGACAGCCAGCACCCGGTCCTTGCCCTGGCGGAACTCCTTTGTAAGCCCCCGAATCTCCAGAAGGGGGGCCTTGTTGTCTGGTTTCACTTGCGCGCTCACAGTCCCAATTCCTCCTTCGCGTTGACGCACAGGGCCATGTGGCCCTTGTGGACCACCATGGGGGGCGTTTCATTCTGGCAGGACGGCCGGCGGCTTTGGCACCGGTTGTAGAAGGGGCAGCCGTGCTCGCTGCGGTCCTCCAGGGCCGGCACGGTGCCGGGGATGGAGGAAAGCCGCTGGCCCCGCTTTTCCAGCGAGGGGATGGAGGCGATCAGCCCCTTGGTATAGGGGTGCAGGGGATGGGCCAGCACCTCTTGGGTTTCGCCGCTCTCCACCACGCGGCCGGCGTACATAATGTACACCCGGCTGCACATCTGGCGGATGACGCCCAGGTCGTGGGAAATCAGCAGCACGGCGGTGCCCATCTTCCGGTTCATGTCCCGGATGAGCTCCATGATCTGGGCCTGGATGGTCACATCCAACGCGGTGGTGGGCTCGTCGGCGATGAGCAGCTCCGGCTGGTTCACCAGGGCCATGGCAATCATCACACGCTGGCGCATGCCGCCGGAGAGCCGGTGGGGATACTCGTTGTACAGGCGCTCCACATCGGGCAGGCCCACCTGGCGCATGACTTCCAAAGCCTTTTTCTTGGCCACCTCTTTGGAGTCCCCGTGGATGCGGGCGTTCTCCGCGATTTGCCGGCCCACCTTCATCAGGGGGTTTAGGGCGGTCATGGGCTCCTGGAAAATCATGGCGATGTTCCGGCCCCGGTACTGGTTCCACTGCTCCTCGTTGAGGCCCCGCAAATCCGAGCCGTCAAAGAGGATTTTCCCCTGGGGGATTTTGGCGTTCCGGGGCTGCAGGCCAATGGCGGAAAGGGCCGTCATGGTTTTGCCGCAGCCCGATTCCCCCACCAGGGCCACCATCTCGCCGGGCTCGATGCACACGCTGGTGTCCCGCACCGCGTGGCAGGTCTTGCCCAGGTCAAAGTCCACGGTCAGGCTCTCAATGGAGAGCACAGGTTTTTTCTTACCGGCCATGCTGGGTCACCTCCTGCAACGCGTCGCCAATCAGGTTAAAGCCCATCACCAGCAGGGTGATGGCCGCGGCGGGCACCAGCACATACCACCCGGCCTGAAGGATTTCCGCCTGGGCCTCGCTGAGCATCTTGCCAAAGCTGGGGGTGGGGGGCTTGATGCCCAGGCCCAGGTAGGAGAGCCCCGCCTCGCTCATCACAGCGCCGGCAAAGCCCAAAGAGCTGGTGACAATCAGCTCCGGCACAATGTTGGGCAAAATGTGGAGGAAGATGATCCTCCCATCCCCCGCCCCCCGGGAGCGGGCCGCCTTGATAAACTCGGCGTCCCGGTACTTGATAAAGCCGCTGCGGGTGATGCGGGCAAACCGGGGGATGGACATGATGCCCAGGGCAAAAATCAAGTTTTGCAGGCTGTTGCCAAACACGGCGATGAGCATCAAGGCCAGCAGCACGCCGGGGAAGGCCATCTGGGTGTCGATGAGCTTCATGATAACCTCGTCGATCTTGCCGCCGTAGTAGCCGGCCACGGCGCCCACGGCCCCGCCCACAAGCAGGCCAAAGACCACGGTTAAGGCGCCCACCAAAAAGGACACCCGGGTGCCCTCCATAATGCGGCTGAGGATGTCCCGGCCAAACTGGTCCGTGCCCAGGGGATGGGCCGCGGAGAAGAACTGCAGCTCGTGCTCGGTATCCATAACGTCGGGGTCATAGGGCATGTAGAAGAAGCCCACCACCATGATGAGCACCATCAGGCCCACCATGCAGCTGCCAAGGATAAAGTTCTTGTTCCGCAGGCATTTTTTCAAAATCTCGCTTACACGCACAGGCTAGTCCCTCCCTTCACTTCAACCGGATGCGGGGGTCGATGACCGAGTACAGCACGTCCACCACGAAATTGCACAGGACCACAATCATGGCCAGATACAGCACCAGGCCCTGGATAAGGGGCAGGTCCCGGGAGTTGATGGAGGAGGAAATCAGCCGGCCAATGCCCGGCAGGGAGAACACGTTCTCAATGATGATGCTGCCGCCCAGCACGTCGGTGATGGTCATGCCAAAGATGGTCAGCACGGGAATCAAAGAGTTGCGCAGCACGTGGCCCCGCAGGATTTTTTTGGAGGGCACGCCCTTGCTTTGGGCGGTCTTCACATAGTCCTGGCGCTCCTGCTCCATCACGCTGACCTTGACATAGCGGATGAGCACCGCCGCCGAGCCAAAGGCAATGGCCACAGAGGGCAGCGTCAGGCTCTTCAGGCAGGCGATGGGGTCCTGGGTAAAGGGCGTGTAGCCCATGGAGGGCAGCCACTTCAGCTGTACGGAGAAGATGTTGATCAGCAGCACGGAGAAGCAGAACGCGGGCACGGAAAGCCCCAGCTGGGAGAGCAGGGACACCGGCAGGGCGTAGGGCTTCTTGCTGTGGTGGGCCAGCCAAATGCCCACGGGGATGCCCACCACCGCAGTGAGCACCAGAGAGAACACCGCCAGCTGGGTGGTCACCCCAAAGGCGTTGCCAATCAGGTCGGACACCGGCTGGTGATAGCGGTAAGAGGTGCCCAGGTCCCCCTGGAGCACGCCGCCAATCCAGCTGAGGAAGCGGATGTGGATGGGCTGGTCAATGCCCATCTCCTGGTGGAGCTGCTCAATCTGCATGGGGTCGGCGTCCACACCCAGGATGACCAGGGCCGGGTCACCCGGCAGAATCTGGAACACTGCAAAGGTGAGGATGGACACCAAAAACAGTGTGACGAGGAACCCCGCCACCTTTCGGATGTAATAGTAGGCCATAGGCGATTCAGTCCTTTCCCACAGTGGAAGGGCCGCCCGGACTTCCGGCCCGGCACGGCCCCTCTACGCTGCTGCGCGCTGTGTGCGGCGCCCTGCCCCACAGGGCGCTGGCGCGGCTTTTGTCTCTGTTTTAGCCCTCGTAATAGAGCTTGGTCATGTCGTGGAAGGTGACGGGGTAGAAGGTGTAGCCCTTCAAATCCTTGCGGGAAGCCACCACCAGGTTGGGGTCGCAGATATACACGGCCACGGCGTCATCGGTGAGAATCTGCTGGCACTGCTTGTAGTTGTCGATGCGGGTCTGCTCGTCCAGCTCGGTGACAGAGTCGTTGATAAGCTGGTCGTAGGTGGGGTTGGAATAGTTGTAGAAGTTCCGGGCGTAGGTGCTCTCGAAGCGGCCCAGCACGTCGTCGGGGTCCAGCTTGCCGGTCAGGCCGATGATGGTGCCCTCGTAACTGGCGTTGGTGTAGACGTCCTCCAGCCAGGTGGCCCACTCGATGGTCTCGATGTTCATGGTGATGTGAATCTGCTGCAGCTGCTGGGCGATAATCTGGGCGGTGTCGATGTGGGCCTGGTAGTTGGCGGGCACCTTCACGGTGAAGGAGAAGCCATCGGCATAGCCGGCCTGCTCCATCAGCTCCTGGGCCTTGGCCACGTCGGTCTCATAGGCGCCTTCCAGCTCGTCGTTGTAGTACAGGCTCATCACAGGGCTGAAGTTGGTGTACAGCTCGGTGGCGTAGCCGCCAAAGACGCTGTCGATAATCTGCTGCTTGTCGATGCAGTAGTTGATGGCCTGGCGCACTTCCAAGCTGCCAAAGGGCTCGAACTCGTGGTTCAGGGCGAAAATCTGCACCATGTTCTGGGGGGAGTTGTAGATGTCGAACTGGTCGCCCAGCACGGCGGCGTCATCGGCGTTGATGGAGGCAATGTCCAGCTGGCCGGACTGCAGGGCGGAAATCACAGCGGCGGAGTCGGTCATGATATAGAACTCCACCCGGTCCACCTGGGCCATGCGGCTTTCCTCGTAGTAGTCCTCGTTCTTCTCCAGCACAATGCGCTGGGAGGGGGTGTACTCCACAAACTTGAAGGGGCCGGTGCCAACGGGGTTGGCGGCCTGGTCGTCGTAGCCCTCGGGGAGGATGGAGTCGATGTTCACGGAAAGGAAGGAGGCGGAGGGCTCGGTGAGGTGCACCACAAAGGTGTACTCGTCGGGGGCTTCCACGCTCTCCACAATCTCATAGTCGGAGGAGACAGCCTCGTTGCCGTCCAGGCCGGCGAAGTTGTTGTAGGAGTACAGCACGTCGGCGGAGTCGAAGGCGTCGCCGTTGTGGAAGGTGACGCCCTGGCGCAGATGGAAGGTGTAGGTCAGGCCGTCCTCGGAGATGTCCCAGCGCTCGGCCAGGCCGGGGATGATTTCGCCGTTTTCGTCGTACAGGCACAGGCCCTCGAAGACGTTGTGCATAATGGCCTCGGTGTCAGAGGCGGCGGACTGCCAGGGGTCCAGGCTGTCCGGCTCGGAGCCGATGTTCATGCGCACCAAAGTCTGCTCGCCGTCGGTGGAGGTAGAGCTGCTCTCCGCGGCGGAGGAGGTGGAGCTTTCCGAGCTGCCCGCGGCGGAAGAGCCGGAGGCGGCGCTGGAGGAGCTGCCGGTATCGCTGCCGCAGCCAGCGAAGGCGGTCAGCATCAAAGCAAGGGCCAGCACAAGGCTTACAAGACGTTTTTGCATAGTCACTTTTCTCCTTCGTTTCACAAAAAATTCTCTTGCACGGATTCACACAACTTTTTTAAATAGCGGGCGTTTTCTAAGCTTCCTGCCGCCGGGCGTTCAGCGCATCGATGACGCCGGCAACGCCCCGGATATCCGGCACGCACCAGGTCAAATCCAGCTCTTCCATGCCCAGCTTCCCAGGGGGGTTGAGAATGCAGAACTCCATCCCCACCTGAGAGGCGCCCACGCCGTCATCGTAATAATTGTCCCCCACATAGAGGCAATGTTCCGGGGAGTCCCCGGAAAGTTCCAGGGCCTTCTCAAAGATGCGGCGGTCCGGCTTTTCCACGCCCACCTCGCTGGACACCACAATGGGGTCCAAGTAGGGGGCCAAACCGGTCTGCTCCAGCACGCTCCTGCAGGAGGTATCCCAGTTGGACACCAGGCCCGTGGCTATCCCCCGCTCCCGCAGGCCCCGCAGGACCTCCAAGGAAAAGGGGAAAGCGCTCCAGTGGGCCGGGCGGCGGTCCTCCAGGGTCAGGCGGAAAAGGTCTTCTCCCAGCTGGGGGATGCCCAGCTCTTGGCAGACCCGCGCGAGGAAGTCCCGCAGGACCTCCTTGCTGCCCTTGCCCAGAGCGCCCTGGCGCTCCCGCATAAAGAACTTGTTGGCCAGATGGTAGGCCCGCTGCGCCTCCTCCAGGGAAACCGGATGCCCCAGCCGCGCGAGGTGTTCCACGTAGCCTTGAGGCACGTCGCTTTCCGCCAGGGTGAGGCCCAGGTCGAAAAACACACGTTGAATCATTGGCAAATGTCTCCTGTTCTTGTCGAAACCAGGCGTATTATAAAAGGCAATTGTTTTGCCTTCGCAAGGGGTTTTCTAAAATCTGCGTTAATTATACCACACAATGTTAAGGCGTTGTAAAGAAAGTTAGCACGTTTTCCCTGTTTTTGTTAAAGAAATCTGCCGCTGTATCCCGCCGCTGTTTTGTTAAAACCGCGTAAAGTTGCGCCGCAGCAAATTTTTTTGAAAAATCCTGTTGACAACGCTGTTTTTGGATGCTATAATATTTGAGCGTTGAGGCGGTAAGCATTCAACGAAACAACTGAAGATGCAGGTGTGGCGGAATTGGCAGACGCGTATGGTTCAGGTCCATATGAGCGCAAGTTCATGCAGGTTCAAGTCCTGTCACCTGCACCAGGTCGAGTACCCAAGTGGGTACTCGATTTTTTATACCTGGAAAAAGCCCCTCGCCCTTGCGGGGACGTTACCCTTTCTATTTGCCGCAAGGCTGAAGGGATTCTCCCGAAAGCGCCTCCCTCTTTTTTAAAAGTATACACCTTTTGGAGATATGGAATCCTCCCCCGGTATGCACACAAAAAAGCGGCTCTCCTTTGGGAAAGCCGCTTTTTGACAGGACTTGCTTTGCGCCCGCTTATGGGCGCTTTTTTATGTTAGAGCCCTTCCACCGCTTTTTGCGCCCAAGCGGTGTTACGCCGTAGCGGGGGAACAGGGGCTCAAAGTCGTTTAAGTAGTTGGCCAAGTAGATGCTGGGAATCACATGGGGCGGCTGCTGTGCCATGGGTGGGCCTCCTTTCGCGCTGGGGAATCTCAATCTAAATGTAGTATACCACAGCGGGTGCGGGAGGGACAAGGGAGGGGGTAAGTTCGCAAAACATAGCGCGGGGCGCATGCCTCTTTTTTCCGAAAAAAGCTCACCGTAAAAAACAACTGCTAGGCGCCGTACGTCCTGGGCCTAGCAGCTTTCTTTTTTAAAATCACTGTTTTGGGCAGCATCGACCGCTCATGTCGCTTCCACCCCATATTCTGTGCGAACCAGTGTCAAATCCCCATCTTTTTCTTTGCGAAAGGTATTCTCCTCATAATAAAGGGCGCACTGGAACTGCCCGCCTTCGAACTTTGGCACAGCGTAGTACAGCCGGTTGACCAAAAAGCTTGCGTCCTCGCAGACATCGCAATTTCCAAGGGGAATGGCGGCTTGGACGTCTTCAACGGGTACAGGCTGTGTTTTTCTTTGCATCGTCAGGCAACCCCCAGGGAGCGGATTATTTCCACCGTTAGGATATTTTCGGAAAAAGGAAAAGCATCTCTTAGCCAGCCTGCCGAAGCGCGAAGCTGCCCCTTGTGCTTTCGCAGCAGCAAGACCTCCTCCACACCACACAAGCGCATGAGTTCACAGGAAAATCTTTCCAATTCCTTTCCCAGTTTACCACATCTCACAGGTATGTCTTGTCGATTTTTGTCGAGACACCTCCATTTTTCTCATTCCATGCTGTGGGGGGAAACGTTCCTTGTCTCTGCACTGTCCAACCACCTATACGCCGGCAATTGGGCTGCTCCAGAAGGCGGCTTTTTCTGGGAAGCGTTGACGAGAAAGATACCCGCTACAAGCGCGGGCACAAAAACTTCAGAATAAAGAAAAACCTGCGGTGTGCAAATTGCTCACCGCAGGTTTGGTGGACCCAAAGGGATTCGAACCCTCGACCTCTCGGATGCGAACCGAACGCTCTCCCAGCTGAGCTATGGGCCCAGAAAGGCCGCCTGGCTTACCAGGCAGCTTTTATATTTTAGCACAAGGCGGGGCGGTTGTAAAGCGTTTTTACGAGTTTTTTGCCCCTTTGGCCTTCTGGGCGAACAGGTCGATGTGCAGCCATTTGCCACGGTACAGGCGCACCATAAAGATGAGCCCCCGGGCGCACAGCTCGGCGGCCATGGCCAGCCACACCCCAATGAGGCCCAGGCTGCCCACCAAGGCCAGCGACAGGGTGATGCGCACGCCCCACATGGTGGCCAGGTTGATGAGGAAGGGCCCCTTGGAATCCCCCGCGCCGCGCAGGGCGCCAGAGGCCACAATGGACGCGCCAAACAGCGGCTCGGCAAAGGCCACAATCCGCAGCACCTGGCTGCCCAAGTCGATGACCTCCGGGTCGGTGGAGAAAATCTGAATCAGCTGTGGCGCGAAGAAGAACAAAATGGAGCCGCCAAAGGTCATGATGACTATGCCCATCCAGCTGACCGTGCGGGCGAACCGCTGGGCCAAATCCTTGCGGCCCGCGCCGATGGCCTGGCCCACCAAGGTGGTGCCCGCCACCGCCACGCCAGAGGCTGGCAGGTAGCTGATGGACTCCGCCGTAACGGCCAGGTGATTGGCCGCCACCGCCACCGTGCCAATGCCGGTAATCAAGGCGGTGATGACAATCTGGGCCAGGCTGATGATGGAGCGCTCCAAGGCGGCGGGCAGGCCCAGCTTCCAGGCGGCCAGCAGGCACTGGCGGTCGAAGCGGTAGCGCTGCTTCAGGTTGATTTGCACCGAGGACTTCTTGCGGAACACCACCATCAAGAACAGGCAGGCCACAATGGCCGTGGAAAGCCCCGAGGCAAAGGCGGCGCCGCCCACGCCCCAGCCAAAGCCCCACACATACACCTGGCTGCCGAACAAATCCACGGTGCGGGGGGCGTAGATGAACAGGGTGTTCAAGATGACGTTAAAGACGTTAATCATCAAATTCAGCACCATGGGCGTGCGGGTATCCCCCGAGCAGCGGATGATGGCGCTGAACATATTGGAGCACAGCGTAAAGGGCATGGCGCAGGCCATGATGCGGAAATACAGGGAGGCGTCCCCACGGATGGAGGGGTCGGCCCCCAGCATGGCCGGCAGGAAAAAGCTGAGCACAAAGGCGATGGCGCCCATCAGCACCCCAAAGATGCCCACAAAGCGCAGCGACTGCCAGGTGACGCGCTTGGCGTCCTCCTGGCGGCCGGCGCCCAGGTGCTGGGCCACCTGCACGGAAAAGCCGATGGCCGCCGCGTTGAAGAAGCCGTTGAACAGCCAGGTGGTGCTGGAGGTGACGCCCACCGCCGCTGTGGCATTGGAGCCCAAAGAGCCCACCATGGCAGTGTCCACGTACTGCACCAAGGTGAGCATAATCTGCTCGATGATGGCGGGCCAGGCCAAGAACAGCACAGAGGCCAGTGTGGAGCGGAGATGGGGCGTCCCCGGGGCGGCCAGCATGGAGGCAATGCGTTCGTTGCCCTTCATAGCTGGTAGTCCACGCAGGCCCGGCCGTCCGGCTCCCGCAGCTCCGTTACAAATTTCCCAAAGGCCACGTGGGCGGGATGCTTCTGGTAGATTTCCAGCTCCTCCATGCTGTCAAACTGGGAAATCAAGATGTAGTCGTAGTTCCCCGGGGCAGAGCCAGGGGCGGCCAGGCGCACTTCCATCCCCCGGATTTGTGGAATCTGCTCCCGCAGGGCCAGCATCCGCTGCCGGGCCTCTTCCAGGTTTTCCGCCTTGGTCTTGCCGCAGGCGGTTTCCTGAAACTTGAACATGACGATGTGTTGAATCATTTTTACCTTCCTTCCCTTCTGCCGGCCGTTGCCGTATACCTATTCATAGTAGCGCATTTACCGGCAAAAAACAAGGGCGCAGGGCCCCAGGATGGAAAAACTTTTCCCGCGGCCATACGGCAAAGTTCTCCCACCCATAAGGGGCGCTTATGAAAGGGCCTCCCCCACCCCCTGGAAAAACCGCTGGTTGTAGAGGAACGCCGGGTCCTGGGGCTTATACTGGCCCGCCCGGCGGTTGTACTCCCGGGAGCGCTCCACGTCCCCCATGCGGTAATAGCACACGCACAGCTGGATGTAGGGCAGGTAGCCGTAGCAGTCTGGGGAGACAAAGGCTCCCGAGCGGTCCTCCCTGGGCCGGGTGAGGGCCGCCTCATACCAGAAAGCCGCGGCGGGATAGTCGCCGCGCTCCAGGAAAAAGGCGCCGAAATCGCAGCAGAGCTCCGCCCGGGGCGGCCCCAGGCGCAGGGCTTTGGCCAGGGCGCGGAAGGCCTCCTCCCCCTTGCCCTGGCGCAGGTAGCAGGCCGAGAGGTCCCGGCAGGCCTCCCGCTGGTTTTCCACCCAGCCCTCCCCGGAGGCGAGGTACTCCTCCCACTGGGCGGCAGCCTCCTCCTCCCGGCCGTGGGAAGCCAGCTCCCGGGCGTAGTAGAACCGCTCCCGGGGAGAGAGGGTTTTCCCCTGGGCCAGCAGGCCCTGGTAGATGCCCAGGTTGCGGTCTGGGTCGCCGGGGCCCGGCTTCCGGTGGGAGATGGCCGCCTTATCCCAGTAGACCACGTTGCCCACCGGCGGGATGGCCTCGTGGACAGCGCCGCTCCACCGCAGCCCCGCCAGCCGCCGGATGAGCCGCTCCCGGTAATAGGTAAAGGTGGGCGCGCCGGCCTGGTCAAAGGCGGTGTGGTAGGGCAGCATCACCACGTCGGTTTGGGGCGGCAGGGCGGCTTTCAGCTGGAGGAAGCCGGGGCGGTACTGGGCGTCCAGCACGTCGTCGGCGTCCATCCACAGGCAGTACTGCTGGGTGGCCTTGGAAAAGGAAAAATTCCGGGCCTGGGAGAAATCCCCCACCCAGGGGAAGTGGTACACCTGGGCCCCGGCCTGCTGAGCCAGCTCCACGGTGCGGTCGGAGCTGCCGGTGTCCACCACAATGACCTCCTCCACCAGGCCCTGGATGGATTCCAGGCACCGGGGCAACAGGGCCTCCTCGTCTTTCACAATCATGCACAGGCTGATAGTGACCAATGGGCTCCTCCTTGTTCCGTTGGAAATGATGTAGAGGTGAGTTGCATATTCATGCAACTCACCCGCGGGTTTGGCTGCGGGATGGACGGCACCCCGCTTTTGGCAGAAAGGCGCTGCCAAAACCGCCAAACACCGGCGCGAAGATAGCAGGAAGCTTTTCATGCAACCTCCCCGCGGGTTTGGCTGGGAGATGAATGGCATCCCGCTTTTGGCACAAGGGCGCTGCCAAAACCGCCAGCTGCGGTGGGTTCGCTATGGGTTTTAAGCGGTGGGGACGTCGCCCAGACGCACCACTGTCAAGGAGGACTCATCAAAGGGGAAGCCCGTGTCCACCGGCACCGCCGTCAAGGTGGAGGGAGTGGTGCTCACCTGGAAGGGCACCGTGAAGGACAGGGTGGAGGCCTCCGCCGAGGTGGTGAAGGTGTGGGTGGCGGCGGCTCCCGGCAGCGTGGCGCCGTTGAGGGCCAGGTTCACCGTCAAAGAGGCGGGGATGGACTCCCCGGCCTGGGTGGAAACCGTGCTGTGGAAGGAAGCCTGGTAGATGCCGGGCTGGGTAATGACAATGTCCGGGCTGCCCGGGGTGTGGGACATGGAGCCGCCCACAGCCAAAGCGGTGGTGGCAAAGTTGATGGGCGTGCCCGCCGTGGAGGTCTGGGAGGTGTCGTCCGTGGCCGCCAGCACGTCGGAGGAATCCGGGCCGGTGGGACCCGTTGCACCGGTAGCGCCGGTGACGCCCGTGGGACCGGTAGCTCCCGTGGGGCCTTGGGGACCTGTGGCGCCGGTGGGCCCTTGGGGGCCTTGCGCGCCCTGGGGCCCCGTGGAGCCCGTGGCTCCCGTAGCACCAGTGGGGCCCTGGGGACCGGTGGCGCCAGTCGCTCCGGTGGGGCCTTGCGGCCCGGTTGCGCCGGTGGCACCGGTGGCTCCCGCGGGACCTTGCGGGCCGGTGGGACCAGTAAAACCCGTCACACCGGGGACGCCTTGAATCCCCTGAACACCTTGAGGACCGGTGGCGCCAGTGGGCCCTTGGGGTCCTTGGGGACCCTGGACGCCCTGCACGCCCTGGGGGCCCGTGGGACCGGTAGCCCCGGTTTTTCCAGGCCAGCCCTGGGGACCCATGGGGCCTTGGGGACCTTGCGGGCCGGGCACCGGGCAGCAGGGGGGATACTTCCCGCAAGGGTCGCAGCCGCCACAGCCGTCGTTTGGCCGGTAGATATTCATAAGCAAGCATCCTCTCATGAAGATTTAGGAGGGCGTTGCCCTCCATTGCCAGGATATGCGGACAGGCCGAAAGGGTGCCAGTCCTGGGGGAGTTTTTGCGTGGGAAAACAACAGGGCGAGCAAAGCCGCGCAAATCGGCTTGCAGATTTTGCCGGAAGAACGCATAATCTTTCATTATACCCCCAAATCCGGCCCTGCGGCCCGTTGGCGCATGGAGAGAATTTCCCCATAGATTTGGCGGATTTGCGGCTAGAATTTTGCAGATATATGGTGTATCCTCTATGCACACTCCGGAGAATAAATTTGCAAAAGAGGAACCTTTATGCAGCTATCAAAAATTGACCTAAGCTCCTTCCACGATTTCCCGCCGCAGCCCAGCGCCCACACAGACCTGTGCCTGTCTCTCAACGCCAAGGGAGAGCTTTCCATGAACACGGCTCTGCGCCGGGCTATGGGAGAAACCCGTGACTTTCATGGCATGTACTCCGATGAGAAGAGCCAGATTCTCCTGTACCGCAACGAGACGCCCAACGTCCACTTTTCCAAGTCCGGCGGCATATCGAAAAACCGGGCGTTGGCTGAAACCCTGGAGGGTCTGGGGTTTAAGCTCCCCCTGCGGTATGACGTGGAGTGGGTGGAGGAGCTTCACGCGTGGCTGGGCGTCTGCCAGGAGATGGACCCGCCGCCTGCGGTTCCGGCGTTGGAAAAGCCCCACCGCCGGAGAAAGAAGGAAGCATGAAAAAGCGCCAGCTTTCCCGGCGGGAACGGGACATGATGGAGGAGGCCATCACGCGGGTGTGCAAGGCCATGGGCATCCCGGAAAAAGACCCGGAGCTGCGGCAGGTTGCCTGGGCCGCGCTGCTCGACGTCTACCGGGATGACCCGGCGGGGTTCACAGGCGGGCGCATGCGGGGGTGGCGGCGCGCCTACCGTCTGGCCTGGGACGCCCTGGAAGCGGAAAAAAAGGACCGGTGGCGGAGCCTATACCAGCTCTCCCTGGACAAGCCCCTGGGGAACGACACCGAGAACACCTTGCTGCAACTGCTCCACTCGCCCAGCGGCGGCTTTGAAAACAGCGTGTGCCTGTACGAGTATTTGCAGCGCCAGCACCCCGACGTGCGCCGTGTGGCCATGGGGATGATGGAAGGGGAAACCTTAGAGCAGCTGCGCGGCTGTTACCGTTGGAGCTGGGACCACACCTATTGGGCATTCAACCAGCTTCGCACGGCCATGGAGGAATATCTGCGGATATGAGCGTTTAGGGGATGAGGTGAATGAAAAAGGCCCAGGGGGACCTGGGCTTTTTTCTTGTTTGGCTATTCTATTAGGATACTCGCTGTGGAGCTAACACATTCCCCCCACCAAAACGGACAGGCCCATGGCGCTTGCTTATATCCGCTCCTTCCCCCTGTGCCGCTGGTAGTTACCGTGGGGCCTTCTTTAAAACCAACCTCGTCTCCCCCGGGTTCAAGCTGGGCAGCACCGCTTTCACCCTTGGGTGGGAAAAGCCGCTGCGCAGCATGTCCCGCAGGGCGGTGCCCCGCTGGTAGCCGTGGATGACCCGCAGCTCTGTCACCGCGGCGGGGGCGGTGTTCAGCCAGCCGGAAAGCAAGTCTTTGGCATCCTGCTGGTAGACGCCGTGAAGGTCCGCCGTGGCCACGGTCCCCTGGATTTGAAAACGCATCGCACCATCTCCTGACAAAAAGGCCGCCCCAGCGGGCGGCCGCTTCTTCGCTTTTTAGTATAGCCGTGCCGTGGCGGGATTGCAAGCCTTACCCCAGCACCCGGAAGGTCTTCCACTTGCCGCCTTTGTAGCGCAGCAGCAGGATGACCGCTTTCACGCACCAGTCCCCGGCCATGGCCAAGGCGATGCCGATGACCCCCAGATTCAGCCACACACCCAGCACAATGGACAGGGCCACCCGCACCACAATGGTGGAGAACAGGGAGATGTACATGGTGAACTTCACGTCCCCGGCGGCCCGCAGGCCGTTGGAGAAAGGCCCGGAGATGGGATAGGCCACGGCGTTGAAGATGTTGTGGATGACCACCAGCCAGAACACCAGGTTTTTGGCTTCGAAGGAGAGGTCGTAGAACAGCAGCATCACCGGGGTGAGCAGCAGCACCAGGGCGTTCCAGGCGATGGACACAGACAAGGTCAGCCGGGTGAGCTTGCGCATGTAGTAGTCGGCGGCCTCTGTGTCGCTGGCGCCCATGCACTGGCCCACCACGGTGATAAAGGCCGGCCCCATGGCCGAGCCCACCAGCGCCGCCAAAGACCAGATGCTCTGGGCCACGCCGTTGGCGGCAATCTGCACCGTGCCGAACATGGCGGTGATGGAGCTCAGCGCCACCTTGGCCAGCTGGAACAGGCCGTTCTCAATGGAGTTGGGCACGGCAATGCGCAGCAGCCTGCGCACCATGCTGCTGTTCCAGGTGAGCAGGTCTTTCCACAGCAGGCGCACCTGGTTCTTTTGGGAGAAGCACAGCGCCGTCATGGCCACGGCGGCAAAGGCCCGGGAAAGGGTAGAGGGCCAGGCCACCCCAGCCACCCCCGCGTGGAGGACGAAAATGCCAATGGCGTTGCCCGCCACGTTGATGGCGTTCATCACCAGCGAAATCTGCATGGTGACTTTTGTCTTGCTCATGCAGCGGTACAGGGCCGCCCCGGCGTTGTACAGCGCCAGGAAGGGGTAGGAGTAGGCGGAAATCCGCAGGTAGATGGCGCTGGCCTCCATGACGTCCGGCTCCACCTGGCCAAAGAGCAGCCCCAGCAGGGGGCGGTTCCACACCAGGGTGGCCGCCATGCACACCAGGGAGAACAGGAAGGCGAGGGTGTACAGCTGCCCGGCGGCCAGGTTGCTGTTTGCCCCGTCCCTGCTGCCGATGTACTGGCTGACAACCACCGCCCCGCCCGAGGCAAGGGCCGTGAACAGGAAGATGAAAAAGGTGTTCAGCATGTTCACCAGGGACACCCCGGAGACGGCGGCCTCCCCGGCGTAGGAGACCATCAGCGTGTCGGCGATGCCCACCAGCATGGCCAGCAGCTGTTCCACAAACAGGGGGACAATCAGCTGTTTTAAGTCTTGGTTGGAAAAGGGCTGGCGGGAGGGCTCCACCTGGGTTTTGGGCTCTAGGAGCTTCCCCCAAAGCCGGGCTGGCAACGGGTTCACGGCAACACACCTCGCTGGAAGTTTCTTGCCCCCATTGTAGCAGGCGGAAGGCGGGATGTCCAATACCCTGTTTCTATCCCCTTCCATGCGTTTTGAGAATGGGACCGCGCGTCACGGGTGGAGCACCGCTTGGTAGCCATTTGTCCTGTCGCCGGTGATGGCAATGGTATAGGTCTTCCCAAAGCGGGCCTCCCAGGCGATGGGCTCCAGAGCTTTTGTGATGTCCTCCGGGTAGACGTTTTCAAAGTTGGGCGTTACGTATTCCGTTATGACGCGGAACCGTATCCACAGCGCCAGCGCGTCAGCGGTGCTTTCCAGCTCCTCCCTGTTCCACACCACCATGTTTTCCGAGTCGCTCGGAAGCAGCGAGCCGTCCGCGTTGGAGATGCCCCCGCTGTAATCGCGGCCCTCCGCGCGGTAGTCGTACACCAGCAGTCCCACGTCCTCCTTTGTGTCGAATTGGATGCGCAAGGCGATTTCATCGGCGGCGGTCAGATATGTGCCGGAACCCCCTTGCGCAAAGATAATACACACCAACGCCAACACCGCCGCCAGCGCGAGAATGCCCGCGAATATCTTTTTCTTCATAGGAAAAGCCCCTCTCACTCTTTCTTATAGGTGAAGAAAATCCCAACCAGCGCAGCCAGAAAGAGAGGAGGCGCCACCCGGACAAACAGCCATTCCAAGGAGTGAAAGGCCACGCCAAGGACGGCGGTTTCTGGGTCGCTGTAATCCCACGCCAAATAGGGGCTGCCCACCAGCAGGAGGGCAGCGAACAGCAGTGCCAACAGGGCGCAGAACGAAATGAGCACCCAGCGGACCACCTTCCTTCTGGTGGTTTTCCTGCGGGCCAGCTGCAAGTTTATCACCTCCAGCTTTTGGGAAATGGCCTGCAAGGTGTCGGCCTCCGGCTCCACAACGGTTTCGCCCAGCAGCACGCTGACCGGCGTCTCCAGGGCTTCCGACAGGGCCAGCAGCATGTCCGCGTCGGGGACCGACAGCCCTTGCTCCCACTTCGAGACGGTTTGCCGCACCACGTTCACCTTGACCGCCAGCTCCTGCTGGGAAAGCCCTTTGGCTTTTCGGATGGCCTTGATGTTTTCGTTGAGCATTTTGGAAGAACCTCCTTTTTCTTTCGTTGCCCCTATTGTAGCCGGAATGGCCCGTTGCCACAAGCAACGCGTCGTAACATCCTGGCAAAACCGGCCGTTCTGCGGTGTTTTGCGGCCCGTTTCTTTGGGGTGTGTGAGCCCTCCAAGGGAACCGCCCACTTAGTGTGAAAAATTTTTATAGGGAATTTCTGATTTTCCCTGACAAATACTGGGCAGGCTGTTATAATACAGATACTGCGCTGTGGGACCTCTTTGGGACAAACCGGGGCGCCTGTCCAAAAAAAGGACAGTTTCCGCCCCGTGGGGAAATTTGGCACAAAGCGCCCCCTTTGTCCCGTGACAAACGCCCCCGGCGCCGGTACAATGGGAACGTACATACAATAACAAAACAGACAGGAGGAACCTACTGTGACCCCTCACAACACTTCCCAGGAAGAGCTCCTAAAGGAGCTGCAAACCTCTGCGGCTGGCCTTTCCAGCCAAGAGGCCAGGCAGCGCCTGGAGCGGTACGGGGAAAACAAGCTGGCGGAAAAAAGGAAGAAGACAAATCTCCAGCGGTTTTTGGACCAGTTTAAGGATGTGATGATACTCATCCTGCTGCTGGCCGCGGCGGTAAGCTTTGTGGTGGCCTGCTTTGGCCACGACCCCATGGAATTCTTCGAGCCGGTGCTCATCTTGCTCATTGTGGTGTTAAACGCCCTGCTGGGCATGATGCAGGAATCCAAGGCGGAAAAAGCCATGGACGCCCTAAAGAACATGTCCGCCCCCCACGCCAGGGTGCTCCGGGATGGGAAGGAGCAGGTCATCGACGCCGCCCAGCTGGTGCCCGGTGACATCATCCGCCTGGAGGCCGGGGACTTCATCCCCGCCGACGCCCGGCTGCTGAAAAGCGTCAGCCTGAAAAGCGAGGAATCCGCCCTCACCGGCGAAAGCGTCCCCAGCGAGAAGGACGCCGCCGCCCAGGTGGAGGAGAAAGCCCCCCTGGGCGACCGGAGCAACATGGTGTTCTCCGGGTGCTCTGTCACCTACGGCACGGCCACGGCCGTGGTCACCGGCACCGGCATGGATACGGAGATGGGCAAAATCGCCGGCCTGCTGGAAGGGGAAGAGGAGGGGCAGACGCCTTTGCAGCAGAAGCTGGCCCAGCTGGGAAAATACCTGGGCTTTGTGGCCCTGGGGGCCTGCGCCGTCATCTTTGTGGTGGGGCTGCTCAACGGCATTCCCGTGCTGGAAATCTTTATGACCGCCGTGTCTCTGGCCGTGTCCGCTATCCCTGAGGGCCTGCCCGCCATCGTCACCATTGTGCTGGCCATTGGGGTGCAGCGCATGGCCAAGAAAAACGCCCTGATCCGCCGCCTGCCCGCGGTGGAGACCTTGGGCGGCGCCTCTGTCATCTGCTCGGATAAGACCGGCACCCTCACCCAGAACCGCATGACCTTGGTAAAGCTCTGGGTAGAGGGGGAAAACAGCCTGGAGACCGTCTCCACGGAGAACAGCCCGGCGGGCCGGGAGCTGCTGCGCTACGGCGCCCTGTGCTGCGATGGCTCTGTGCTCTACAAAGAGGACGGCACCGAGCAGCACATCGGCGACCCCACCGAGACTTCCATTTTGGTGGCGGCCCACAAAAACGGCATGGAGCAGGAGGACTTGAACGGCCAGTACCCCCGCTTGGCCGAGCTGCCCTTTGATTCCGATAGAAAGCTGATGACCTCTGTCAACCAGATGGACGGGAAAATCGTGGCCATTGTCAAGGGCGCCTTTGACATGATGGCCGCCCGGTGCGTCGCCGGCGACTTGGAGGCCGCCAAGGAGAAAAACGAGGAGATGAGTCGGGACGCCCTGCGCGTGCTGGCTGTGGGGTATAAAATCCTGGACAAGGTGCCGGAGAACCCCACCAGCGAGGAGCTGGAAAGCGGCCTGACCCTGATGGGCCTGGTGGGCATGATTGACCCGCCCCGCCCCGAGGCCAAGGCCGCTGTGGCCACCTGCCGCCAGGCCGGCATTAAGCCTGTGATGATTACCGGCGACCACGTGGTGACGGCCTCCGCCATCGCCAAGGAGCTGGGCATCCTGGAGGAGGGCGACAAGGCCATCACCGGCGCCCAGCTGGACGCCATGAGCGAGGAGCAGCTGGACCAGGAGGTGGAGAACATCTCCGTGTACGCCCGGGTGTCCCCGGAGAATAAAATCCGCATTGTCAAGGCCTGGCAGCGCAAGGACCAGGTGGTCTCCATGACCGGCGACGGCGTCAACGACGCCCCCGCCCTCAAGGCTGCGGACATCGGCTGCGCCATGGGCATCACCGGCACCGACGTGGCCAAGGGCGCCGCGGACATGACCCTCACCGACGACAACTTCGCCACCATTGTGGACGCCGTCCGGGAGGGCCGGGGCATCTACGCCAACATCAAGAAGGTGGTGGGCTTCCTGCTGGGCACCAACATCGGCGAGGTCATCACCGTGTTCGCCGCCATGCTGCTGTGGCACAAGACGCCCCTGCTCTCCATGCAGCTGCTGTGGATCAATCTGGTGACGGACTCCCTGCCGGCCATCTCCCTGGGCATGGAGGCCGTGGAAAACGACGTGATGGAGCACAGCCCCAAGCCCAAGGACGAGGGCATCTTCGCCCACGGGCTGGGCATCCAGGTGGTGCTGCAGGGGTGCATGTTCGCCGTTTTGACCCTCATCGGCTTTCTGCTGGGCGAACGCTACGGCGGCAGCCTGGAGGCCGGCCAGACCATGGCCTTTATGGTGCTCTCCTTAACCCAGATTGTCCAGGCCTTCAACATGCGCAGCGAGCACTCCCTGTTCAAGATTGGCGTCTTCACCAACCACAAGCTAAACTGGGCCGCGCTGCTGTCTGTGGTGCTGGTGTGCCTGGTGCTGTTCACCCCGGTGGGCATCGCCTTTGGCATGGTGGCCCTCCCCGCCTGGCTGTACCTCTGCGGCCTGGGGCTGATTCTGGTGCCCTTGGTGGTCATGGAGCTGGCCAAAGCCGTGGGCCTGGTGAAAAAGCGCCACGGGAAGAAGCAGTAAACAGGCGTGCGGAACCTGCCGCCCTGTGCTATACTATCGTTTTAGGAAGGAGCTGCCGCGCAAGCGGGGCTCCTTTTTTGTGAGCACAAGAGAAACTGACAAAAAGCAACCGCCAGTTGCCCCCTTGCAAGGCGGGGATGGTTTACAGCCCGGAGCCTGCCTGTTATACTGTTGGCAGAAGGAGGAATCTGTATGAAGCTAGAGGACAAGCTGCTTTCCCTGCGAAAACAGCAGGGCCTTACCCAGCTGGAGCTGGCCGAGGCTCTCCACATCTCCCGGCAGGCCATTTCCAAGTGGGAGACCGGCGAGGCCGAGCCTTCTCTGGAAAATCTCAAAAGCCTGAGCCAGATCTATCACATATCCCTGGACGAGTTGCTGGGGGAGGGGAAACTCCCAGAGCCAAAGGCTCCTCCGGAGGACCAGCCTCCCGTCCAGCCGCCCCAGGAGGAGCCAAAGGAGGAAACAAACGGTGGAGAAAGTCTTGCATCCCAGGCCACAAGCGCCAACCAGCGAATTCTCCCCTTTGTAGCCTTGGGAGTGGTGGCGGCGTTACTTCTTGGCCTGGTAGCGTTTCTCTGGTGGTGGAACTTGCCCGCCCAGCAGTTTTCTTATTGGCACAAAACCCCTTCAGAACGTCCCACCCAAGGGGGCCTGTGTTTTGTTGTTGATACCATCACCGTAAATGCAGATGGTTCGGGCAATATCAGCTATATTCTCTACAACAATGGAACAGAGGTAGATTACTGGGGAGGCGGCCGTTCGGGCGGAATTGGAGACTGTTGGGTGGATTACTGCTACGAGGAAAACTGGTATCAGGTCAGTCCCAGCCCCACATCCATTCCTTTGGGAGTTTTTTCCCTGAATTCGGTAGAGCCAGGCCAACTGGAAAGCTCAACCGAGTCCCTTCCCGCCGGTACGCTGGCCATGCCGGGCCGGTACCGCTTTTGCGTGGAAAACGTGGGATATGTGGAGTTCGCCCTGTTTGAGAACGGGCGCTTTTATGACGTGCTCATCGGAAAAGGGCAAGGTGTTTTCTAAAACAAAGCCCCCGGCGCTGCCGGGGGCCTTTCGTTTTCCCGCGGGGGCTTGCCAGGCGGGGTACCGGTCGGGAAAGGCGGGGCGCTGCCCCTGTTTCCCTGGTTTTTCTTTGTGCAACGCTTTGCGTTGCTTTTAAGACCGCGAGACGCTGTCTCGCGCTCTGCAGCCTTTGAAAAGGCTGGCGAAACTTTTTCGCGCTCCGCGGTGCGCTTTTTTAACCGTGGTCAAACTGACTGTTGTACAATTCGGCGTAGAACCCGCCCTTTTGCAGCAGACTTTCATGGTCGCCCTGCTCCACGATGTGGCCGTCCCGCATGACCAAAATGGTGTCCGCGTCCCGGATGGTGGACAGCCGGTGGGCCACGATGAAGCTGGTGCGGCCCTCCATCATCTTTTGGAAGGCCTTTTGGATGCGGATTTCCGTGCGGGTATCGATGGAGGAGGTTGCCTCGTCCAGGATGAGCATGGGCGGCAGGCACAGCATCACCCGGGCGATGCACAGCAGCTGCTTCTGGCCCTGGGAGATGGAGCCGCCGTCCTCGCCGATGACCGTGTCATAGCCCTGGGGCAGCCGCTTGATGAAGCTGTGGGCGTGGGCGGCCTTGGCGGCCTCCACCACCTCCTCCAAGGTGGCCTCGGGCCTGCCATAGGCGATGTTCTCCCGGATGGTGCCCCGCTTCAGCCAGGTGTCCTGCAGCACCATGCCGTAGCTGCGGCGCAGGCTGTGGCGGGTGATGTCCCGGATGTCCGTGCCCTCCACCTGGATGGAGCCGCTGTCCACGTCGTAAAAGCGCATGAGCAGGTTGATAACCGTGGTCTTGCCGCAGCCTGTGGGGCCCACCAAGGCCACCCGCTGGCCGGGCTTCACCTCCAGGTGGAAGTCCTCAAGCAAGGGCTGCTCCGGCCGGTAGGAGAAGGCCACGTCCTGGATGGACACGCTGCCCCGAGCGTTTTCCAGCACCCGGGCGCCGGGGGCGTCGGGGACCTGGGGCCGCTCCTCGATGAGCTCGAACACCCGGCCCGCGCAGGCCAGGGCGTTTTGCAGCTCCGTCACCACGCCGGAAATCTCGTTAAAGGGCTTGGTGTACTGGTTGGCGTAGCTTAAAAAGGCGGAGAGCTGGCCCACGGAAAGGCCGCCGCCAATCACCGACAGAGCGCCCACAATGCCCACGCCGGTGTACACCAAGGAGTTGACAAACCGGGTGGAGGGGTTGGTGATGGAGGAGAAGAAAATGGCCCGCAGGCTGCACTTACGCAGCCGCTCGTTGATTTCGTCGAACTTCTCCAAAGAGTCCCGCTCCCGGCCAAAGGCCTGCACCACCTTTTGGCCCTGGACCATCTCCTCCACAAAGCCGGTCTGCTCCCCCCGCACCTGGGATTGCAGCCGGAACATGTCATAGGTGCGCTTGGCGATAAAGGCCGCCACCACCAGGGACACGGGGGTAATCACCACCACCACGGCGGTGATGACCACGTTGACGCTGAGCATGAACACCAGCGTGCCCACTATGGTGAGCACCCCGCTGAACAGCTGGGTAAAGCCCATGAGCAGGCCGTCGGCGAACTGGTCCACGTCGGCGATGACCCGGCTGACCACCTCGCCGGTGGGGTGGCCGTCCAGGTATTTCAGGGGCAGGATCTGGATTTTCTGAAAGGCCTTGTTGCGGATGTCCCGCACCACCCGGTAGGTGATGCGGTTGTTGATAAGGCTCATCACCCACTGGGACAAAGCCGCCACGGCGATGACCAAGCCCATCTCCACCAAGATGCGTAAAATGCCGGGAAAGTCCACGTTGCCCGGGCCCACGATGTAGTCCACGGCGTTGCCTGTCAAAATGGGGATGTACAGGCTGGCCGCCACGGTCACCGCCGCCAGCAGCACAGACAGCCCCACCAGCGCCCAGTAGGGGCGGATGTAGTGCAGCACCTTTTTCAAGGTGCCCTTTTGCGCTTTTTGGCCCTTCATACCGCCGCCTCCTTCCGCTGGCTCTCGTACTGGGACTGGAAAATCTCCCGGTAGACCTGGCAGCTTTCCAGCAGCTGCTGGTGGGTGCCGATGCCCACGGCCTGGCCGTCGTCCAGCACGATGATGGTATCGGCGTACCGGATGGAAGAGGCCCGCTGGGACACGATGAACACCGTGGGCCCGCCCTCCATCTCCCGGATGGCCCGGCGGAGCTTGGCGTCGGTGGCGAAGTCCAAGGCGCTGGCGCTGTCGTCCAGGATGAGGATTTCCGGCTTGCGCACCAAGGCCCGGGCGATGGTCAGCCGCTGGCGCTGGCCCCCGGAGAAGTTCCTGCCCCCCTGGGCCACCGGCTCATCCAGGCCGCCGGGCTTCTCCTCCACAAAGTCCCGGGCCTGGGCGGTTTCCAGGGCCTGCCACAAGTCCGCCTCGGTGGCGTTGGGGTTGCCCCACAGCAGGTTCTCCCGGATGGTGCCGGAAAACAGCTGGGCCCGCTGGGGCACCACCCCCACCCGCTGGCGCAGCTGGGAAAGGGGGAACTCCCGCACATCCCGGCCGTCCACCAGCACGGCGCCCTGGGTGGCGTCGTAAAAGCGGGGAATCAAGTTCACCAAGGAGGACTTGCCGCTGCCGGTGCCCCCGATGATGCCCACGGTGTCCCCGGGCTTTACGGAAAAGTCCAGGCCGGAGAGGGAGGCCTCCCCCGCGCCCTGGTAGGTCAGGCCCACGCCCCGGAACTCCACGCTGCCGCCCCGCCCCGCGGTGCCGGAGAATGCCTGGGGGGCTTCCATGGAGGAGGGGGTATCCAGCACAGCCTGCACCCGGCCCATGCAGGCCAGTGCCTTGGTGATGTTGATAATCAGGTTGGCAAGCTTAATCAGCTCCACCAGAATCTGGGACATATAGTTGAGCAAAGCCACCACCGCCCCCTGGGTGAGGATGGCCGTATCCACCCGCACAGCCCCCACCCAGATGAGGGCCACAGCCGCCAGGTTGATGATGACGTAGGTCACGGGGTTCATCAGGGCGGAGATTTTGCCCACGTGCTCCTGGAGCTTTGTCAGGGCGTTGTTCTCCTGCTGGAAGCGCTGGTTCTCGGCGGCCTCCCGGCCAAAGGCCCGGATGACCCGCACGCCGGTGAGGTTTTCCCGGGTGGCGCCCAGCACCTTGTCCAGGCCCGCCTGCACCTGCTTGTACCGGGGCATGGTCCACAGCATCACGCCGAACACCACCACCGCCAGCAGGGGGATGGCCACCACGAACACCAGCGCCGCGGGCACGTCGATGGTAAAGGCCATCACCATGGCGCCAAACACCACAAAGGGGGAGCGCAGCAGCAGCCGCAGGGCCAGGTTCAGGCCGTTTTGCACCTGGTTGATGTCGCTGGTCATGCGGGTGATAAGGGTGGAGGTGCCCACGGTGTCCATCTCGGTGTAGCTCAAGGTCTGGATGTGGGCGAACAAGTTGTGCCGCAGCTTGGCGGCAATGCCCACCGAGGCCTTGGCCGCGAAGAACTGGGCGGTGATGGAGCACACCAGGCCCACCACGCCCAGGCCGGCCATCACCAGGCACATGCGGCCCACATAGCCCCTATCGGCGTGGGCAATGCCCACGTCGATGACGGCGGCCATCACCAAGGGAACCAGCAGCTCGAAGGTGGCCTCCAGCAGCTTGAACAGCGGGCCCAGGATACATTCCTTTTTGTAGCCCGCCATGTAGCGGAATAAGCTTTTCACAAGCATCGTCCTTTCCTATGGCATTCTAGTATGCCACGCATCAGGCTGAGCCATCCGCCGGCACGTCCCACAGCGGGAGGCGCCCCCTTTTCCATCGGTATTTTGCGGCGTGTTCAGTCCAGTTAGTGACATTATACCATAAAGATGTGTTAGAGAAAAGTGGGGCTGCCCCTTTTCAAAAAAAGCGCCTGGGAGTATACTGAAACCTGAAAAAGCCAAAAGGAGGCCACGCCATGAAATGCCCCGCCTGCGGCCGGGAGATGGAGCCCGGCTACCTGCAAAGCGACCGCCCGGTGGCCTTCACCACCCGCCGCCCCACCCTGTCTGGGGTGGCGTTCCCCCGCATCCCCCGGGGCCAGGACCTTCACCTGACCAACGACGCCTACTCCCCCTGCGCCTGCCCGGCCTGGCACTGCCCCCAGTGCCGCCATATCCTGGTGGAGCGCCAGGAGGGCTGACCCGCCCTGGGGAAAGTTTTCCCCAGGAAGCGCCGGACGTGTGGAAAATGGAAGGCGGCACTTGGCGCCCTCTTGGAGTGGAGTATAACAAACCGGCGCTTTGAAACAGGCTGGCGAAACTTTTATTTTTTGCGGGGCGGGTTTTGTGCGCTTTGCAAAAATAGAAGGGATTCTTAATTTTTCCTGTTGCAATTTCCCGCCCAGTCTGGTATGATAGCCTCACAAGGCCCCCGCAACTGACGGGCTAATGTGGAACTCACCACAGGGGAGCGGGGAGCAGCCTTTTTGCCGACCGTCTGGGCAGTGTCGCCGCGCGATGCTGCCCTTTTTTTGTGGCTCCCGCGGCCCCATACACTTGTACACCGTATCACCCCTTGTGTTGAGAAAGGATGGTCCCTTATGAAGCGGCAGGAATGGAATGGTTTTACCGGCGGGCTGTGGCAGGATGAAATCGACGTCCGCAATTTTATCCAGAAGAATTACACCCCCTATGGCGGCGACAGCAGTTTCCTTTGCGGCCCCACCCAGCGCACGTTGGACGTCCGCAAGAAGTTTGAGGATCTGCTGCTGCAGGAGCACGCAAACGGCGGCGCCTACAAGGTGGACACCGAGACCGTCATCACCCCCACCAGCTTTGGCCCCGGCTACCTGGACAAGGAGAAGGACATCATTGTGGGCCTGCAGACCGACGAGCCCTTAAAGCGGGCCTGCAACCCCTTTGGCGGCATGCGCATGGTGCGCTCCGCCTGCAAAGCCTATGGCTATGAGGTCTCCCCCAAGATTGAGGAGGAGTTTAAATACCACAAGACCCACAACGACGGCGTGTTCTCCGCCTACACCCCGGAAATCAAGGCCGCCCGCCACGTGGGGCTTATCACCGGCCTGCCCGACGCCTACGGCCGGGGGCGCATCATCGGCGACTACCGTCGGGTGGCATTGTACGGCATCGACCGGCTGATCGAGCAGAAGAAGGCCGATAAAATCGCCCTGGGCGACTGCGTGATGAGCTCCCCCTCCATCCGGGCGGCGGAGGAGCTCCACGACCAGATCCAGGCCCTGGAGGACATGAAGGTGATGGCCCAGATGTACGGCTACGACATCTCCGGCCCTGCCAGCAACGCCCGGGAGGCCGTGCAGTGGCTGTACTTCGGCTACCTGGCCGCCATCAAGGAGCAGAACGGCGCCGCCATGAGCCTGGGCCGCGTGTCCACCTTCCTGGACATCTACTTTGAGCGGGATTTGCAGGCGGGCCTTCTCACCGAGAGCGAAGCCCAGGAAATCTTCGACGACTTTGTCTTAAAGCTGCGCATGGCCCGGCACCTGCGCACCCCCGAATACAACGAGCTGTTCGGCGGCGACCCCATGTGGATCACCGAGAGCGTGGGCGGCATGGGCGAGGACGGCCGGCCCCTGGTGACCAAGTCCTGCTTCCGCATGCTCAACACCCTGTACAACCTGGGGCCCGCGCCGGAGCCCAACCTCACCGTGCTGTGGAGCGCCCACCTGCCGGAGAACTGGAAGCGCTTTACCGCCAAGGTCTCCTGCGACACCGACGCCCTCCAGTATGAGAACGACGACGTGATGCGCCCTGTCTACGGCGACGACTACGCCATTGCCTGCTGCGTATCCGCCATGCGCGTGGGCAAGGATATGCAGTTCTTCGGCGCCCGGGCCAACCTGGCCAAGCTGGTGCTGCTGGCCATCAACGGCGGCCGGGACGAGCTGAAGGGCGACCAGGTGGGCCCCAAAATGCCCGTGTGGCCCGAGGAGTACCTGGACTACGACCAGCTCATCGAGCGCATCGACTTCTACCGGCCTTGGCTGGCCAAGACTTACGTCAACGCCATGAACATCATCCACTATATGCACGACAAGTACTCCTACGAAAAGAGCCAGATGGCCCTCCACGACAGCACCGTGCGGCGGCTGATGGCCTTCGGCATCGCCGGCATGAGCTGCATGGCCGACTCCCTCTCCGCGGTGAAGTACGCCAAGGTCAAGTGCATCCGGGACCCGGAGACCGGCCTTGTCACCGACTTTGAGACCGAGGGCGACTTCCCCAAGTTCGGCAACAACGACGACCGGGTGGACCAGATCGCCTGCGAGCAGGCGGAGAAGTTCTACCACGCTTTGTGCCAATACAGCCTGTACCGCCAGGCCCGGCACACCTTGTCCATCCTCACCATCACCTCCAACGTGATGTACGGCAAGAAGACCGGCAACACCCCCGACGGGAGAAAGCACGGCGAGCCCCTGGCCCCCGGCGCCAACCCCATGTCCGGCCGGGATGTAAGCGGCGCCTTGGCCTCTCTCAACTCCGTGGCCAAGCTCAGCTATGACTACTGCCGGGACGGCATCTCCAACACCTTCTCCATCACCCCCCAGGCCTTGGGCAAGACGGAGACCGAGCGGGTGGACAACCTGGTGACCATCCTCACCGGCTACTTCGCCCAGAACGCCCACCACCTGAACGTGAACGTCTTAAACCGGGAGACTCTCATCGACGCCTACAACCACCCGGAGAAGTACCCCAGCCTGACCATCCGGGTCTCCGGCTATGCGGTGAACTTCTACAAGCTCTCCCGGGAGCAGCAGCGGGAAGTCATCTCCCGCACGTTCCACGTGTCCCTGTGATGAAGGGGCGGGTGCATTCCATCCAATCCCTGGGGGCGGTGGACGGCCCCGGGGTGCGGTACGTGGTGTTCCTGCAGGGCTGCCCCCTGCGCTGCGCCTACTGCCACAACCCGGACACCTGGGATTTCTCCGGCGGCCAGGAGCGGGAGGCGGCGGAATTGGTACAAGAAATCTGCCGGTACAAGATGTACTTTGGGGACAAGGGCGGCGTCACCGTCTCCGGTGGCGAGCCCCTGCTGCAGCCCGCCTTTGTGGGAGAGCTGTTCTCCCTGCTCCATGAGGAGGGCATCCACACGGCGCTGGACACCTCCGGCGTGTGGGCCGACTGGGACGGCGCCTGCCTGGTGCTGGAGCACACGGATTTGGTTTTGGGCGACTTGAAATTCACCACGGCGGAGGAGTACCGGCTCCACTGCAAGGCGGACATGGAAAAGCCCCTGGCCTTTTACCGGCTGGCGGAGGAGCGGGGCATCCCCCTGTGGGTACGGCACGTGGTGGTGCCGGGGCTTAACGACAGCCTGGAGGACATGGGGAAGATCAAGGTCCTGGCAGAGAGCTTTTCCAATTTGGAGAAGATCGAGTGGCTGCCCTTCCACAATCTGTGCGTGGAGAAGTACCAGAGCCTGGGCATCCCCTTCCCCCTGGCGGGGACGGACAATATGGATGAGGCAGCGCTGGAAAGGCTGGTGGAACAGCTAAACGCCGAAGGCGCGTAAAAGTTCTTTGCCCAGCTTTCTTTCAAGAAAGCTGGCGGTTGGTAAGGCGGAGCCTTACGACCTGAAAGCAAAGCGCAGCTTTGCAGGAAAGAGACCAGGGAAACAGCGGCCCCTGGCCGCGCCTTTCCCGGCCGGTCCCCTGTGGGAACAGACGGCCCTGCCGAACCAGCGATACAACCAAACCCATACAGGCCCGGACTTCCCGGGCCTTTTGCTTTTCCCCTTCCCTCCCCGGGGATTTTAGGGTATAATACTCCTGACAAACTGGAGGGTAATCCCATGAAGCATCTTCTTCTCATCGCCACCGGGGGCACCATCGCCTCCCGCCACACCGCAGAGGGCCTGGCCCCGCAGCTGACCCCCGCGGAGCTGTTGAGCTACGTCCCCGACGCGGCCTCCTTCTGCTCCATCGACACCGTGCAGCCCATCAACCTGGACTCCACCAACATCCGGCCGGAGCACTGGCTGCTGCTGGCAAACCTCATCGAGGAGCACTACAGCCGCTACGACGGTTTTGTCATCTGTCACGGCACGGACACCTTGGCCTACACGGCCTCTGCCCTGTCCTATTTGATACAGCGCACATCCAAACCCATTGTGCTCACCGGGGCCCAGCGCTCCATCGACGAGGACACCACCGACGCCAAGGTGAACCTGCTGGACGCCCTGCGGTTCGCCTGCTCGGGGGAGAGCGGCGTGTGCATCGTCTTTGGCAGCCACGTCATCGCTGGGACAAGGGCCAGGAAGTCCCGGACAAAAAGCTACAACGCCTTTACCAGCCTGAACTTCCCCGACCTGGCCAGCGTCCACGAAAGCCGGGTGGTGCGCTACATCCCCTACGAGCCCCAGGGGGAGCCGGTGTTCTACCACAAGCTGAACACCCGGGTGTTCCTGCTAAAGCTGACCCCGGGCATGGACCCCGCCGCCTTTCCCGCCGCCGGGCAGCTGTGCGACGGGCTTATCATCGAAAGCTACGGCATGGGGGGCATCCCCGACGTGTACCTGGAGGAGCTGGACAAGCTCATCCGCCAGGGGAAAACCGTCATCATGGCCACCCAGGTGCCCCAGGAGGGCAGCGACCTCTCCGTCTACCAGGTAGGCCAGCGGGTGAAGGAGCGCTACCACCTGCTGGAAACCTACGACATGACCTTGGAATCCACCGTCACCAAGCTGATGTGGGCCATGGGCCAGTCCAGCGAGCCCCAGGAAATCCGGAAGCTGTTCTGCACCACCGTCAACTACGACATGCTGTTTTAACCCCACACCCTAGAAAGGATGTATGTATGAAACGAATTTTGCCCCTTTTCTTAGCCCTGGCGCTGCTGCTCACCGGCTGCGCCGCCGTATCCACCACAGAGTCCACCAGCCAGGCTGTCTCCCAGGTGGACAGCTCCTCAAGCGCCCCCGAAAGCGCTTCCTCCCAGCTGGAAAGCGTCGGGGAGGTATCCATCACCGATTCCAACGGCAGCCAAATCACCCTGGACACCAGCGCGCCCCGGGTGGTGGCGGCCTATGGCTCCTTCGCGGAGGCCTGGCTGCTGGCCGGCGGGGAGCTTTGCGGCGTCACCCAGGACGCCCTGGAGCAGCGGGACCTGGGCCTGCCCGAGGACATCGCCGTGGTGGGCACAGTGAAGGAGCCCAACGCCGAGGAAATCATCGCCCTGGAGCCGGACCTGGTGCTGCTGGCCAGCGACATCACCGCCCAGGCGGAGATTCGGGACGTGCTGGAAAACGCCGGGCTCGCCTGCGCCTTCTTCCAGGTGGACACCTTTGCGGACTACGCCTTTATGATGGAGCAGCTGTGCGCCGTCACCGGCCGGGAGGATTTGTACGAGGAAAACGTCACCCAGGTGGGCCAGCAGATTGAGGAGGCCCAGGCCAACGCGGCCCTTTCCAGCACCCGGCCCAACGTGCTGCTGATTCGGGCCTTCTCCACCGGCATCAAGGCCAAGACCGACGACGAGCTGGCCGGGGCCATTTTAAAGGACCTGGGGGCCCACAACATCGCCGACGACCACCCCTCCATGCTGGAGGACTTGAGCCTGGAGGAGGTCATCGCCGCGGACCCGGACTACATCTTCGTCACCACCATGGGCGACGAGCAAAAGGCCCTGGACTATTTAAACGGCCTCATCCAGCAGAACCCCGCCTGGTCGGAGCTTTCCGCCGTGAAGGAGGACCGCTATGTTGTGCTGCCCAAGGATTTGTTCCACTACAAGCCCAACAACCGCTGGGGGGAAAGCTACCAGTACCTGGGGGAAATCCTCTACCCCCAGCTGTTCCATGAGGAGTAAGGCGGCCCTGGGGCTTTTGGGCCTGGGGCTGCTGGTGGTGGCCAGCGCGGCCTTGGGCGCCGCTGTGGGCTCCACGGTCATCGATTTGCCCGCCGCCCTGTGGGAGCTGCTGGACGGGGAGGCCGCCTCCCCCGACGCCCGGATTCTTCTCCACGTGCGGCTGCCCCGGGTGTGCGCCTCTCTGCTGTGCGGCTCGGCCTTGGCGGTCAGCGGCATGCTCATCCAGGCGGTGCTCTCCAACCCCCTGGCCTCCCCCAACGTCATCGGCGTCAACGCCGGGGCGGGGTTCTGCACCTTTTTGGCCATGGCCCTGGCGCCCGGTATGGCGGGGGCGGCGCCTTTGGGCGCCTTTATAGGGGCCCTGTCCGCCACTTTGATCGTATACGCCGTGGCGGCGGGGGCCGGCGCGGGCAAGCTGACCATCATCCTGGCGGGGGTGGCGGTGAGCAGCATCTTCACCGCGGGCACCAACACCATCAAGACCTTTTTCCCGGACACCCTCTACAACGGCAGCACCTTTTTGATTGGGGGCTTCTCCGGGGTGAGCTTCGCAAACCTCTCCCCCGCCTGGCTGATGATTCTGCCGGCCCTGGCGCTGGCCTGCCTGCTGGCCCGGCCCACGGACGTGCTCTGCCTGGGGGAGGAGACCGCCCACAGCCTGGGCCTTCCCGTCAAGGCAACCCGCTTCGGGCTCATCCTCATCGCCTGCGTGCTGGCAGGGGCGGCGGTGAGCTTCTCCGGCCAGGTGAGCTTTGTGGGGCTTTTGTGCCCCCACATTGTGCGGCGGCTGTTCGGCCAGGGGCGGCACCGGGTGCTGCTGCCCGCGGCGGCCCTGCTGGGGGCCAGCTTTGTCACGCTGTGCGACCTGTTAAGCCGGGTGCTCTTTGCCCCCTATGAGATTCCCGTGGGCATTTTGCTCAGCTTTTTGGGCGGGCCCTTCTTCCTGTTCCTCATCGTCAAGCAGAGGCGGCGGCCCCTACCGGGGAGAAAGGGGGGCGCGGGATGATAGAGCTGTGCCACGTCACCGCCGGATACCCCGGCCGCCCGGTGCTGGAGGATGTGAACCTTGCTTTCCAGGCGGGGGAAATCACCGCCCTGATAGGCCCCAACGGCTGCGGCAAGACCACGCTGCTCCGGGCGGCCTGCGGGCTGCTGCCCCTTACGGGGGGACAGGTGCTCTACGGCGGAAAGGACCTGCGCCGGTTTGGCCGCAAGGAGTTTGCCCGGCTGGTGTCCATTTTGCCCCAAACGCGGGACGTGCCCTCCATCCGGGCGGAGCAGCTGGTGGCCCACGGGCGCTATCCCCACCTGAGCTTTGGCCGGGACCTGACCCAGGCCGACCGGGAGAAAATCGCCTGGGCCATGGAGGTCACCGGCACCACCGCCCTGAAGGACAAGGAGCTTTCCCAGCTCTCCGGCGGCGAGCGCCAGCGGGTGTACCTGGCCATGACCCTTTCCCAGGACACGGACATCCTCTTTTTGGACGAGCCCACCACCTACCTGGATATCGGCCAGAAGTACGAGATGCTGGAGCTGATTGCCCAGGTCAACGCCATGGGCAAAACCGTGGTGATGGTCCTCCACGACCTGCCCCTGGCCTTCTCCTACAGCCACCAGGTGGTGGTTCTGGAAAAGGGGCGGCTGGCGGCCCAAGGCCCCGCGGCCCAGGTCTTTGCAAGCGGCGTGCCCGCCCGGGTCTTTGGGGTGAAGTCCCAGGCCCTGGAGGTGGACGGGCGCCAGGAGTATTTCTTCTACCAGGCGTAAACAACCGGGGAACCGGGAACTATGCGCATAGAAAAAGGGACGGCTGCTGCCGTCCCCTTTTGCTTTGTTAGGAAATCTCCCGCCGGGCGAAGTAGTCCGCCCGCAGGGTGTTGAAGGAGGCCTCCTCCCGGCGGCGGGCCATGGCGCTGGTGTCCCGCATCTCCTGGGTGACTTCCCCCTGGTAGTCGCTGGTGTAGTAGGTCTCCCCGTCGTACCAGCCGCCGTCGGGGAACAGCACCACGCCGCCCTGGTCCCCAAACATGTCGTCGCCCATGTAGTAGCGGGTGTCCGTATCCAGGCCGAACAAGTTGACAATGGTGGGCGCCAAGTCCACCGGGGCCACGTACTTCTCCACGGTCTGGGGCTGCTGGCCCTTGGCGTAGAAGAAGCAGGGCGTGCGGTACAGCTCGGGGCTGTCGGTGCTGACGCCCTTCAGCTGGTAGAGGAACTCCTTATCGGTGAGGTACTTGCCGTAGTGGTCGGTGTAGAACAGCAGCACCGTGTCCTCCAGGCTGCCGTCGGCCTCCAGCTGGGCCACCAGCTCGCCGATGAACTGGTCCGTCTCCATGGCGTGGGCCACAGCGTGGGTGTACTCCTCCAAATTGGCCGGGGTGGATTCCACGCCGGACTGGGCCACCGCTGCCTGGGCGGCTTCCCAGTGGGGGGCCGAGATATTGCCCATCTCCTCGGTATAGGGCCCGTGGCCGGAATAGGTGATGATGTAGCTGAAAAACGGCCCCTCTGGGACGAACATGTCGTAGCCCTCCATCATCTGGCTGTCCAGCATGTAGTCGTCCATGCCCATTTCGGCGCCGCTGTGGTAGGTCATGCCCAGGTTCTGGTGGATGCTCCCCCGGCTGTAAATCCCGGCGCTGGCCGTGTGGAAAGAGCCCACGGTGTAACCCTGCTGGGAGAACTGGTGGGCCAGGGAGAAGGGGAAGCTGTTGGTGGAGTAGATGCTGCTGGAGAGCCCCGTCACCGAGGGGAGCAGCCCTGTCTGGGAGATGAACTCCGTGTTGAAGGTGCCCGCCGACAGGAACAGGGGCGTGTAGTTGTGCACAAAGTTGGTGCCCTGCTGCTGCAAGGCGTACAGGTTGGGCATGTACTCCGGGGTGAGGAGCCAGGTGTCGATGGACTCCAGCATCACCATCAGCAAGCTCTTGCCCTCGTAAAGGCCGGTGTATTCGTTCTCCCCGCTGACCTGCCCGGCGCGCTCCTCATAGAACTGGTCCAGGCTGCTCAAATCCACGGGGCTGGCCTCCAGGCCAAAGGACACCACAAAGTCCCGGACGGTGTACTGGTACAGGCCGGCCAGCAGCAGGCAGCGGTTGGAATCGGTAAAATCCTTGTAGGCCTGCTCCTCGGAGCTGGGGTCGAACAAGCTGCCCCAGGTCATGGTGTCCGCTTGGGGCAGCAGCGAGCGGTTGAGCAGCACCACGCTGACCAAGGACAGAAGGATGGCCCCGGACGCTCCAGCCAGCCGGGGCCACCGGGGTTTCCCCGGTTGGCGCTTGGGCACCAGCCACGCCCCCACTGCCAGCAAAAGCATAGCCAGCACAATGCTTGCCACCAAGGCTTTGCGCAGGTTTAAGTAGGAGAGGCTGAAAAACTTGGCGCCGTCCCCGGCGAAGTTGGTGTCGGAGAAGGTGAAAAACTCCCCGAAGATGTTGAACATCACCCCGTGCACCACCGAGAGCAGCCCGAAAAACACGGCGTACACCCCCATGGCGATGCGCCGCCCCAAAGGCGGCAGCAAGGCGGCAGCCCCTGTCAAAAGCAGGCTCCAGGCGCCGGTGAACACAAAGGCCCGCCAATCCAGAAAGCGGGTGGAGCCCGCCGCCCGGTAGAAGAACCGCAGGGCCGCGTCAAACAGGACCAGCCCACAAAAACAAAGGGGCAGGCTGGCCCAAGCCAACCTTCCCCGGACAATTCGAATTTTTTCTTTCCATTCCTGCATGGGGTACATCCTTCTTGCGTGTAAAATCTATGTAAAAAACTATACCATAGTCCCGTTAAATCCGCAAGGATGGCTGGGTGTTTTTCGACAAAAAACTTCCCTTTTTGTTTGGGCGGATGTGTGCTATACTTTCTTTAAACGAAACAGGCCCGCCTTGGGCCGCGAAAGGGGAGCTGCCGCAATGGCACAACACACTGTAGGATTTATCGGCTTTGGGAACATGGCCCAGGCCATGGCAAAGGGATTTTTGCAGGCCGGTGTCCTGGAGGGGGCGCAGATTGCCGCCTGCGCCAAGCGCTGGGAAAAGCTGGAGAAAACCGCCGGGGAGCTGGGCGTCATCCCCTGCAAGGACGCCGTGGAGGTGCTGGAGCGCTCGGACATCCTCATCCTGGCGGTAAAGCCCTATTTAATAGAAACAGTGCTCGTCCCCATCCGGGAGAAGCTGGCCGGCAAGGTGCTGCTCTCTGTGGCGGCGGGCTGGCCCTTCCAGCGGTTTGAGGAGGCGCTGCCCGCGGGGGTGCACCATCTCAGCATCATGCCCAACACCCCGGTGGCTATTGGGGAGGGCATTGTGCTGCTGGAGGAGGAGAACAGCCTCTCGCCCCAGGAGCTCTCCCAGGCAAAGGAGCTGCTGGCCGCTTTGGGCGTGGTGGAGACAGTGCCCTCGGCCCAAATGGGCATCGCGGGGACGGTGGCGGGCTGCGGCCCGGCCTACGCCGCCCTGTTCCTGGAGGCCTTGGGGGACGCGGGCGTCTACCACGGCCTGCCCCGAGAGCTTTCCTACCGGCTGGCGGCCCAGATGCTGGCGGGCACCGGAAAGCTCCACCTGGCCACAGGCCAGCACCCCGGCGCCATGAAGGACGCGGTGTGCTCCCCGGGCGGCACCACCATCCGGGGCGTGGCCCAGCTGGAGCAGCACGGCTTCCGCGCCGCTGTCATCGACGCCGTCTCCGCCTCGGCGGGGGAAAAGAAGGAATAATTTTATATGAAAAAGGTGGGTGCTGCGCAGCGCAGCAACCCACCTTTTTCCTTTCTATCCGTTATGTCCTTCACCCCAGCCGCGCCTGCACCCAGGCCACGGAATCCTTCAGGTACTCCAGGGCGTGGTTGGCGCCGTAGTGCTCGATGGTGTAGATGCCGTCGTAGCCATCCCGCTTCAGCTGGGCCAGGATGTCCTCCAGGGGCAGGTCGCCGCCGCCCACGGGGGCGGGGTACAGGTTGACGCCGTCCAGGGCGGTTTTGGCGCCTTCGCCGTTATGCTGGGTGTAGGAGCGGTCCTTCAAGTGGACGTGGCCAATCCTATCCCGCAGCAGCTGGTAAGCGTCCCCCACCGCCTGGTTGGCAAAGCGGAAATTCCCCGTGTCAAAGGCGCAGGAGAGGGCCGGGCACCCGTCCAAAAACCGGCGCACCCCCTCCATGGTGGCAATGGGAGAGAGCTCGTTGTCGTACTCCTCCATCACCAAAGAGACGCCGTAGTCCAGGGCCAAGCCGGCAAGCTCCTCCACGCACCCCACCATCTGGGCGGTTTGGGCCTCCCGCTCCTGGGGGGATGCGCCCTCCTCCCAAAAGCCGGGGATGACCAGCAGCCGGGGCGCGCCCAAAAACTGGGCGGCCTCCAAAATGGGGGCGGCTTGGCGTTTGACGTCGGTGTCCCGCTCAAAGTGGAAATAAGCGGGGATGGCGGAAATCTCCATATCCGCCATGGCGGTTTCCTGGCCGAACTCGTCCTCCCGGCCCAAGATGTTGTTGGCAGAGGCCTCCACAGCCTCCACGCCCAGCTCCCGGGCCAGCTTCAAAGCGTCCACCACAAACATGTTTTCCTGGCGGGAAATGTCCACAATGTGGTCGTAAAAGGTGGCGATTTTTGCCATGGTAAACTCCTCCTCTGGTTGTTACAGCGCCCGCAGCCTGCGGCCTGTTTCCACGGCGGCGGCGATGCACTCCTCTGTGACGGACGCGCCCTTCTGGTGGAGCACGCCGCTGTCCCACACAGGGCCGTCCAGGTTGTCCGTGGTGTAGAAGAACTGGGCGAACCGCAGCCCCCGGAACTGGGCCACTGCCGCCAAGGCGGCGCACTCCATCTCCACGGACACGCAGCCTTGGGCCTTGCGGCGCTCCATCTTGCCCCGGGTCTCCCGGTAGAAGGCGTCGGTGGTCCAGGTTTTGCCCTGGGTATAGGGCAGGCCCAGGGACTCCAAGGCCTCCCGGCAGGCGGCGACACAGGCGGCATCCAGGGCCACTTCCTCCGCCGGGGGCAGGTAGTGGTAGGACAGCCCCTCGTCCCGCACCGCCGCGGTGGGCAGAATAAAGCTGTTTAGGGGGATGTTCCTATCCAGCACGCCGGCGGCGCCGAAGAACACGAAGTACTTCCCGCCCCGGGGCCACACCTCCTCGATGAAGGCGCTGGCAGCCGGTCCCCCCCACGTGAGGCATGCTCAAAGCCACCTCGGTGCCGTCGATGACCACCCGGTAGATGGGCACCCGGCCAGTGCAGAAGGGCACGTCGGCAATCTGCTCCCCGCCGTAGCGCTCCAGGCACTTCTCCACAATGTGGGCGGAAAAGGCCATGACGCAAATCTCCGGAAAGCCGGGGATAGGGCGGAACTGTTCCTGTGGGTCGATAAGGGCCTTGCGGTCCGGGTCGAACTCGTTGCAGAGCATAGGGCAAGCCTCCTCGTGTTAAAATTGTGCCCATTATAGTACAGGGCCGGGGCTGTGTCAAGCGGTGCGTGCGGTTTCGTTTTTCTTTCCGCGGCCGTGATGGAGGAAGGCCAACCAACAGCCCCCGGCGCGCAGGTGCGCGGACGGTTCGATGCGCACGAGCGGCAGCGAGCTGCCATGGGCGCGAATTGACAGCGGCGGCACTCCCCCGGGCAGGAAAAGCGCAAGCAACCAAAGGTTGTCTGCGCTTTTCCTTAGCTCTTTTCCTGGCTGCCGCCCAATAAGGACAAGACCGTGGGGCCCTGCCCCACCCCCCGCAAGCCTTTTGAAAAAGGGCTGTTACGTCCCAGTGGGACGTTGCCCAACAGCCGGCCGAGCCGGCAGACGAGAGGACCGAAAACTTTCCGTTTGCTTTCCCTTGGCTCCTTCTCAACTGAAATACCAGCTATCAAACAGCTCCAAGGCGTCGGCATATTCCCGGGTGGTGGGGGCGCCGGAGAGCACCGGGAAGTACACCGCGAACAGCAACAAGCACCCTGCGGCAAAGGCCGCCAGCAGCAGCGTGGCGCCCTGGCACTCCAATCCCCCGGGGAAGGTAAGCCGCCGGGCAAAGGGGCCTTTCTCGTACAGCAGGGAGAACACCCCGCACAGCGCCACCACCAGGAAGGGCACCGCCGTGAAGTAGTGGTAGATAAAGGTCAGCCTTGGCACCAGCACCCAGGGCAGGTACACCGAGCCAAACCCCGCCAGCACCACCGCCGCCCAGCGGGGCCGCTCCTTCCACCAGAGGTAGGCGGCCGCCCCCAGGGCGGGGAGGCAGCCCCACCACAGCAGGGGGTTGCCAAAGGAGGAAATGGTGCTGTAGCCGTTCCAGTTGTCCTGGGCGAAGTACCAGATGGGCCGGATGTCAAAGGGCCACTCGTACCAGGGGGAGGCAAAGGAGTGGGTGGCCTCCAGGTGGGCGTGGTAGTTGAACATGGTGGTCTGGTAGTTCCAGAAGGCCCACCACAGCTTGCCCCCGTTGTGGGACAGCGTGGTGATGGGCAAAAACGCCGCGAAGTAGATGCCAAAGGGGATGGCGATGAAAAACAGGCAGCACCAGGCGCACAGTTGCAAACACTTGCGGGCCAGGAGGCGCACATCCTCCCCGCGGCGGCGGGCCTCCCACAGCGTGAAGGCCAGCTTGCCGAAGAACAGCCCGGCCAGGCCCAGGGCGCCATAGGCGGCCGTCCACTTGGCGGCGATGCCCAGGCCGGTGAACACCCCGCACGCCAGCAAGGGGGGCAGCAGCCGCTTCCAGCTGTCCCGGCCCACATCCCCCTTGAGGAACACCACCATGGCGTCGTACATCAGCAGCAGGAAGAACACTGCGTAGGTGTCGATGGTGGCGATGCGCGTCTGGGTGAAGTGCATAAAGTCAAAGGCGAACAGCACCGTGCCCGCAAAGGCCAGGCGCGTCCGGCCAAAGAGCTGCTTGAGCAGGTGGTACAGCACCGGCAGCATCAGCACCCCGAACAGCGCCCCCATAAACCGCCAGCCAAAGGGGTTCATCCCAAAGAGGCGGATGCCCAGCGAGATGATGAGCTTGCCCAAGGTGGGGTGGGTGTTCTCGTAGGGCTCCAGGCCCAAAATGTGCTCGTAGGCGGTGCGGGCGTGGTAGATTTCGTCAAAGTAGGTGGAGTTTTTATAGGTGGTCTCCAGGGGCACCACGTCCTGCTCGTCGGTGAGCAGCTCCGCCCCCGGCCCCTGGCTGGTGACGGCGGCCACCACCGGCGTATCCGTGTATTTCAGCCCCGCCTCGTTGAGGGTGACGCTGCCGTCTAAAGCTGTCAGGCGCACATAGCGCCCCGGGGTGGAGAGGGCGTACTGCTTCCAGGCGAACACGCTGCCGTCGGTGAGGTTGCCGCAGCTGACCCAGTTGACCCCATCCTGGCTTGTCTCCACCTGGACGTTGACCCCCACCCGGGCGGCGTAGTGGGCCTCGTCCGGGGCGATGCCCGGCAGGTACAGGAGGGTGTCCACCTCCCCGTCGGCAATGAGGGTGACGCTCTCCCCCGCGGCGGGCGTCCAAGAGGTGAGGGCGGTCTGCCTATCCCCCAGGCCCCAGAAGGCCAAGCAGGCGTACACCACGGTGACGGCCCCCAGCAGCGCCCAGTCCCGGGGGCGGAAGGCGCTGTCCACCGGGCGGCGGTCCACCAAAGGCTTGGGCTGGGGCTGGGGCGCCGCGCCGGGGCGCACCTCCCCCCGGAGGTACACTCGGAAGCCCACCCACAGCAGCGAGCCAATGGCCGCCAGCTGCCCCAGGGAGAAAAAACGGGTCAAGGGGGTGTTGGGGTCGTAGCTGCCGTAGAACTCCCGGAACTGCCACAGCACATAGGCCACGTTGGCATAGCTGGCGGTGGCCAGGGCGGCGTAGGAGCGCAGCAGGCCCCTGTCCTCCGCCGTGAGGTAGGCCAGCAGCGTAAACAGCAGCGCCGGGAACAGGTAGCGCTCGTGCATCTTCACGGAAAAGGCGTACATCACCGCCATCAGCAGCGCCGGGCAGTAGAACACCACCTCTTTCCGCCGGGAGCCGAACACCGCCGCCCCGCAGCAGAGGGTGGCTATCACCGGGCCCACAAAGTCCAGCAGCTCCCCGGCAAGGCCCGCCGGCAGCGTCTGCCAGTTCCAGCCGATAAGGCTCCAGAAGTTGTAGGCGTTGACGGAATAATAGTTGTAATAGTCCAAGGTGGCCTGGTAGCGCTCCAGCAGCCACAGGAAGTTAAACCCCTGGGTAAAGGGCAGGGCCAGCAGCAGCACCGCCCCCACCGTCAGGGCTATGCCCAGCAGAAGCTTCCGCCATCGCCGCTGCTTGATGGCGAAGAACAAATATAAGGGGGCGAACACCAGCATCTGGGGCTTGCAGGCGATGGACACCCCAAAGAGCAGCGCCGCGGGCACGTAGCGCTCCCGGTAGAGCAGCAGCACCGAGCACAGCACAAGGGCCGCGCAGAAGGAATCCGCCTGGCCCCACTGGGCAGAGTTGAGGTACACCGCCGGGCAGAACAGGTACGCCCCCGCCAGGAACAGCGCCGCCCGCTCCCCCAGCTTGTCCTTGGCCAGGTGCAGCACCACCCCGGCGCAGAACAAGTCCGCCAAGATGGAGGGCAGCTTGATGAGCAAGGTGTAGCCCTGGCTCTCCAGGGGCAGGCCCAGCAGCAGCCGGAGCTTCTCCAAAAACACCAGCACATAGAGGTAGCCCGGGGGGTAATCCAAAAAGATGTCCTCGTGGTAAATCTGCTGGAACCCCACGGTGTTGGCGATGTTCGCCCAAGATTTAAAGGTATCCGTGTCCGTGGTAAAGCCCTGGGAATAGTACCCCAGCACCACCCGGAACACAAAGGCCCCCAAAAACAGCAGGCTGGCCCACAGGGCAAACCTCCCCCGCTGGCAGGATTCCCGGGAGAACTTCCTCCCGGCCAGCAGGAACACCGCGCCGCCAAATACCCCGGCGGCCAACGCACCGGCTCCCATGCAATCACACCTTTCCCGGGAAAGGGCCAAGCGGGCCTCCTTCCCTGTTCAATATGCGCAAAATTTTCTTCCTTTCCCGCAAAATACTTATTGACGGCGGAGGAAATTCATTGTATGCTACAGTTATTAAAGTATACCGTTTCTTCTGGGAAAAAGCAATCTTTTCCAGCGGGGACGCACTCTAGGAAGAAAGGAAGAGAGTTGTATGAACCTGAAACCCCATCACTTCCATGAAGACCCCCAGGTCCTGCACGTGGGGACCTGCCCCAACCGGAGCTATTATATCCCCTACGCCGGGGAGAAAGAAGCCGAATCCGGCTGCTCCTCCCGGGTGATTTCCCTAAACGGCACCTGGGCTTTCCAGTATTTCAACTCCTATAAGGAGGCCATCAGCACCACCCCCGAGGACGGCATGGCCTATGTAGAGGAGGATATGGACCAAATCCCCGTGCCCTCCTGCTGGGAGAACCACGGCTATGGCCGCCACATGTACACCAACGTGCGCTACCCCTTCCCCTGCGACCCGCCCTATGTCCCCGAGGAGAACCCCTGCGGCCTGTACGTGCGCCACATCGACGTGGCCGACCCCGCCGCCTACAGCTGGTTCCTGAACTTTGAGGGCGTGGACTCCTGCTTCTACCTGTGGGTAAACGGCGAGTTTGTGGGCTACAGCCAGGTGTCCCACTCCACCAGCGAGTTCGACATCTCCAGCTACCTCACCGCCGGCGACAACACCCTGGCCGTGCTGGTGCTCAAGTGGTGCGACGGCAGCTATCTGGAGGACCAGGACAAGCTGCGCATGAGCGGCATCTACCGGGACGTGTACCTCTTTGCCCGGCCCAAGGAGCACATCCGCGATTACTTTGTAAAAGAGAGCTTTAACGATGACTTCACCCAGGCCACCGTCACCGTGGAGCTGGAGCTCAGCGGCGCCTGCAGCGTCACCGGCACCCTGTACGCCCCCGGCGGCGAAAAGGTGGGCGAGGCCGCTTCCACCGGCGAGCCCTTGGTGTTCCAGCTGGAGAACCCCCTGCTGTGGAACGCCGAGCAGCCCAACCAGTACGACCTGGTGCTCTCCACCGGGGATGAGGTCATCCCCCAGAAGGTGGGCCTGCGGAAAATCTGGGTGGACGACGGCGTGGTGTACTTAAACGGCGTGGCCATCAAGTTCCGGGGCGTCAACCGCCACGACAGCGACCCTGTCACCGGCTTTACCATCTCCCGGGAGCAGGCCTTAAAAGACCTGTGCCTGATGAAGCGCCACAACGTCAACGCCATCCGCACCAGCCACTACCCCAACGCCCCCTGGTTTGTCCAGCTGTGCAGCGAGTACGGCTTCTACGTCATTGGCGAGGCGGACATGGAGAGCCACGGCATGGCCACCAAGATGGGCCCCGGCCACGACCGCAACCACTACCCCGACGCCGCCGACGACCCCCAGTTTATGGAGGCCATTGTGGACCGCTCTCAGCGCAACGTGATGCGGGACAAGAACGCCGCCTCCGTGGTGGTGTGGTCCCTGGGCAACGAGAGCGGCTACGGCGAGAACTTCGAGGCCGCCGGCCGCTGGGTAAAGGCCTACGACCCCTCCCGGCTGCTGCACTACGAAAACAGCTATATGTACCACAAGGACCGCGAGGGCTACACCCCCGATGTGTCCATGATCGACCTGTACAGCCGCATGTACTCCCCCATCAACCCCGCCGCCGACGCCTGGCATTCCAAGTCCTCCATTGAGGAGTTCTTCGCCAACGGCCAGACTGACGAGGACTTTAAGGGCCGCAAGATGCCCTATGTGCTGTGCGAGTACATCCACGCCATGGGCAACGGCCCCGGCGACGCCGAGGACTACCAGCAGGAGATTATGAACCGGCCCGGCTTTGTGGGCGGCTTTGTGTGGGAATGGTGCGACCACGCCGTGTACGGCGGCACCACCCCGGACAACCGGCCCATCTACCGCTATGGCGGCGACTTTGGGGAGTTCCCCCACGACGCCAACTTCTGCATGGACGGCCTGGTCTACCCCGACCGCACGCCCCACACCGGCCTGCTGGAGTTTAAGAACGTCATCCGCCCGGTGCGCGCCACCTTGCTTTCCGGCAGCACCTTTAAGCTCCACAACTATCTGGACTTCACCAACGCCGCGGACTACCTGACCCTCTCCTACGAGGTGATGCAGGACGGCGAGACGCTGTTCGGCGGCCAGCTGGAGATGCCCTCCATCGCCCCCCACGGCGAGGCGGAAATCACCTTGCCCGAGCTGCCCCAGGGCGGCATCGCCACGGTGACCTTCTTCTACGCTGCCAAGGAGGACGGCCCCTTCTTTAAGGCCGGCTACGCTTTGGGCTTTGACGAAATCATCCTCTCCGAGGAGCCCTTCTTCCTGGATGCCCCCGCCGAGGGCGCCGTCACCGTAGAGGCCGGCCCCGACCAGGTGGTATTCTCCGGCCCAGAGTTCCGCTATGTGTTCGACAACACCACCGGCCTGTTCTCTGAGATGGTGTACAAGAACCGGAACCTGCTCACCCGGCCCATGGAGTGGAACACCTACCGCGCCCCCGCGGACAACGACCGCTACATCTCCACCAAGTGGCGGGAGGCTGGCTACGACAGGCCCACCGTGCGTGTCTACTCTGTGGAGCAGGAGGGCAACACCCTCACCGCGCACCTGGGCATCGCCGCCATCACCATCGCCAAGTTTGTGGACGTGAAGGCCGTGTGGACTGTGGACTGCCAGGGCCGCGTGGACGTGAAGCTCCACGGCCAGCGGGATATGGAGTTCCCCTTCCTGCCCCGGTTCGGCATCCGCATGTTCCTGCCCAAGGCCTTTGGCGAGGTGGAGTACTTTGCCTACGGCCCCTACGAGAGCTACATCGACAAGCACCGCGCCTCCCGCCTGGGTGTGTACGCCCAGACCGTGGACTCCATGCACGAGGACTACATCAAGCCCCAGGAGAACTCCTCTCACGCGGGCTGCCGGTATGTCACTGTCTCCGACGGCGCCTATGCGCTGACCGCCGCCTCTGAGACGCCCTTCTCCTTCAACGTCTCCCCCTACACCCAGGAGGAGCTGGCCTCTAAGGCCCACAACTACGAGCTGGAGAAGTGCGGCGAGACGGTGCTGTGCGTGGACTACAAGATGAGCGGCGTAGGCTCCAACTCCTGCGGCCCGCTGCTGATGCCCCAGTACCAGCTCAACGAGGAAACCTTCGACTTCGCCTTCACCCTCACCGTGGAGTAAGCAAGTCTCACAAGCCATACAACAAGCAAAAAAAGGGCCGCCCAAAAGGGCGGTCCTTTTCGCATATCAGGAAACCTATCTGCAAGGGCATCCGGCCGCGGAAGCGGGGCCTGGGCCCCTGTCTGCTCGTTCTTTGTAGCCACTGCGCAGCTTTTAAGAACCGTGGGGCGCTGCCCCATATCCCGCAAGCTTTTGGAAAGAACGCAGGGATGTATAGCAAAATCTTTCCCTTGGCTCTTTTTTACTTCTGGGGCACCAGGCGCTCCAGGCACTCCAGGTACTTCTCCTGGGTCTTGGCCACCACGTCGGCGGGCAGCTGGGGGGCGGGGGTGACGCCGTCCAGCTTGTTCTCGATGAGCCAATCCCGCAGGTACTGCTTATCGTAGCTCAAGGGGGAGGTGCCCACCTGGTACTCGTCCCGGTTCCAGAAGCGGCTGGAATCGGGGGTGAAGACCTCGTCGGCCAGCACCAGCTCGCCGTTCTCGTCCAGGCCGAACTCCAGCTTGGTGTCGGCAATGATGATGCCCCGCTCATAGGCGTAGTCGTAGCACTTCTCAAACAGGCGCAGGCAGGTGTCCTCCAGCTTCTGGGCCAGCTCCTCGCCCAGGTCCTTTACCAGGCCCTCGTGGGTGACGCTGTACTCATCGTGGCCCTCGGTGGCCTTGGTGGAGGGGGTGAGGATGGGCTTTTCCAGCTTTTGGGCCAGCTGGTAATCGCCGGTGATAACCTGGCCGCAGAAGGGCTCGCCTGCCTTGTAGGCCTTCCACATGGAGCCGAACATGTAGCCCCGGATGATGAACTCGTAGGGCAGCATTTTCAGCTTCTTCACCAGCATCACACGGTCTTTGTATTCCTCTTTGGAAAATTCCTCCGGCATATCCTTGGGGTCGGCGGAAACCAGGTGGTTCTTCACAATGTCCTTCGTCAAATCGAACCAGAACAGGGAGAGCTGGTTGAGCACCCGGCCCTTTTCCGGCACGGGGGTGGGCAGAATGACGTCAAAGGCAGAGACGCGGTCTGTGGTGTAGATGACCAGTTCCTTGTCGGAGACCTCGTAAATCTCCCGCACCTTGCCGCTTCCAATTTTCTTCATGTGTATCTTCCTTTCTTTGTATAAAATGGGATGCAATTGGAACGCTGAGCCCGTTTACTCCGGCAGCAGCGCGTTATAAATGCTGTCCACTTTACCGTTTTTTAAGTACACCCTGGGCACCCGCTTGGAGAGGCCGCAGACCACCTCGTAGTTGATGCTGCCCTCCAGGGCGGCCAGCTCGTCGGCGGTGATTTCCTCGGCGCCGTCCCGGCCGATGAGGGTGACCACATCCCCCACCTTCACTTCCGGCAGGGCGCTGACGTCCGCCATCAGCTGGTCCATGCAGATACGGCCCAAAATGGGGCAGCGCTTCCCGCCGATGAGCACCTGGGCCCCCTGGGCGGAGAGGATGCGGGGGTAGCCGTCGGCGTAGCCCACGGGGATGGTGGCCACCTTCATGGCCTGGCCCGCGGTAAACTTGCGGCCGTAGCTGATGGTGGCCCCGGGCTTGACTTCCTTCACGTGGGACACCACGGACTTTAAGGCCAGCACCGGCGTCAGCTGCGGGCGGTTCCGCAGGGCGGCGGAGGGGTACAGCCCGTAGATGACGATGCCCGCCCGCACCATATCCAGGTGGGAGAGGGGATAGTCAAACACGGCGGCGGAGTTGGCGCAGTGACGCACCGCAAAGGAGATGCCCTCCCGCAGCAGGGACTCTATCATCTCCTTAAAGCAGCCGAACTGCCGCATGGTAAAGGCGTCCCCCGCCTGGCCCTCGTCGGACACGGCGAAGTGGGTGAAGATGCCCTCGGGATACAGCCCCGGCAAAGTGCAGGCGGCTTTCACCTCCTGCACGGTGGCCTCGTCCCGGCTGATGTCCTGGAAGTAGAAGCCCAGGCGGCTCATACCGGTGTCGATTTTCACGTGGATGTTCACCGTGGCCCCGGCCTCCACCGCGTAGTGGGAGAGCTCCTGGGCGTACTCCAGGCTGTACACGCACTGGGAAATCCGGTGCTTCGCCAGGGTGGCGGCCTCCTCGGGGGGCGTGTAGCCCAGCACCAGCATGGGCCGGGAGATGCCCCCCAGCCGCAGCTGCAAGGCCTCCTCCAGGTTGGAGACGGCGAACCAGTCCGCGCCCAGAGCCTCAAACTCCTGGGCCATGCGCACCGCCCCGTGGCCGTAGGCGTCCGCCTTGATAACACAGCACACCTTGGCGTTTTTGTTGGCGGCCTGGCGCACCGCGGCAAAGTCCCGGGCCAAGGCGTCCAGGTCGATTTCCGCCCAGGTCCGGCGCAATATTTCTTTCATAACAACGATTCCTCCTTTCCCAGCCCCCCAAAGGGAGCTGGCAAAGAACGCACCTTTCTTACGAAAGGTGCTTTTTCTCTTCTTTCTTGAAAGAAAGAAGCAAAGAACTGCGGGTGCTCCCGCGGAGCAAGTCGCGCCCTGGAGCGGCGGCTTGGGCCGCGCTTATGCAGGACGCTAACGCACGTCCGCGCCGCTGGCTTTGCTGGAAAGGGAAGGTCGAGCGGCAGAGAATGGCGGTCCTGCACCAGCAGGATGGAGATTCCAAAAAATCTCCAAGACATCCTCTCTGTAAACAGCCTCAGCTGTTTACTGCTCAGTCCAGCCGCGAACTTACTTAAAGTACTTCACGCCGCTCTCGAACAGCAGCTGGTCCTTCTCGCCGGGGACGTTCTTGTACAAATCCGTGCCCTTGCGCTCGGAGTGGCCCATCTTGCCCAGCACACGGCCGTCGGGGCTGGTGATGCCCTCGATGGCGCACACAGAGCCGTTGGGGTTCCACTGGATGTCGCCGCTGACCGTGCCGTCGGCGTCCACATACTGGGTGGCCACCTGGCCGTTCTCAATGAGCTTCCGCAGCGCCTTGTCGTCGGCCACGAACCGGCCCTCGCCGTGGGACACGGGCACGGTGAAGATGTCGCCGGCGTTCACGCCCGCCATCCAGGGGGACTTCACGCTGGTGACGCGGGTGTACACCATGCGGCTGACGTGGCGGCCCAAGGTGTTGAAGGTCAAGGTGGGGTCGTCCTCCTTGGGCTCGGTGATTTTGCCGTAGGGCACCAGGCCCAGCTTGATCAAGGCCTGGAAGCCGTTGCAGATGCCCAGCATCAGGCCGTCCCGGGCTTCCAGCAAATCGGTGACAGCCTGGGCGATGCGGGGGTTGCGGAAGGTGGTGGCGATGAACTTGCCGCTGCCCTCGGGCTCGTCGCCGCCGGAGAAGCCGCCGGGCAGCATGACGATTTGGGCGCGGCGGATGGCCTTTTCCATGCGGTCGATGGTCTCCTCGATGTCGGAGACGGACAGGTTCTTCACCACCAGGATCTCGCACTGGGCGCCGGCCTTCTCAAAGGCCCGGGCGGAGTCCACCTCGCAGTTGGTGCCGGGGAAGGCGGGGATGAACACCCGGGGCCGGGCCACCTTGATGGCCGGGGCCTTGTTCTCCCGCTTCTCCCCCAGGGGCACGTCCTTGGAGACGGGCACGGGATGGGCGTTGTTGGGGAAAATCTTCTCCAAGGTGCCCATCCAGGCGGCGCACAGCTCCTCCAGGGAGATGCGCTGGCCACCCAGCTTCACGTCCTCCTTGCTGGAGGTGCGGCCCAGAATCACAGGGGACAGGGCGGCGTCGGTGGAGAGGTCCGCCTCGCTGGAGAGCTCCACCACCAAAGCGCCCTCCTGGGGGGCGTACAGGGTCTCTTTAGACAGGCCCTCGGCAAAGCGGAAGCCGGTCTTGCTGCCAAAGCACATCCGCAGCACGGCGGCGGCGGCGCCGCCCTCCCGGACCACGCTGGCGGAGATGATATCCCCGCACTCTATATGCAGCAGCACAGCCCGGTAGTACGCCTTCAAGGCCTCCCAGTTGGGCATGCCGTTTTCGTCCTCGGGGATGGGCAGCAAGGCGAAGTGGGAGCCGGGCTTCTTGGCGCAGGCGAAGATGGTCTTGCTTGCCTTGGTCATGGTGACGGCGAAGCTCACCAGGGTGGGGGGCACGTCCAGCTGCTCAAAGGAGCCGGACATGCTGTCCTTGCCGCCGATGGAGGGCAGCCCCATGCCCAGCTGGGCCTCCAAAGCGCCCAGCAGCGCGGCGGCGGGCTTGCCCCAGCGAGTGGGCACGTCGTGGAGCCGCTCGAAGTACTCCTGGAAGGTGAGCCGGGCCTTTAAGGGGTCCGCGCCCACGGCGGCCAGCTTGGAGAGGCTCTCCACCACGGCGTAGGCAGCGCCCTCAAAGGGGGAGTACCGGGCCACGCCGGGGATGTAGCCGTAGCTCATGGCGGTGGCGTCGTCGGTCTCGCCCTTCACCAGGGGGATTTTGGCCACCATGGCCTCCTCGGGGGTCAGCTGGTACTCGCCGGAGAAGGGCATCAGCACCGTGGCCGCGCCAATGCTGGAGTCGAACCGCTCGGAAAGCCCCTTCTGGCAGCAGACCTCCAGCCGGGCCATGTTTTCTTTCAGGGCCTCTGTGCCCTCTTTTCCGGCCAGGCAGGCGGGCACGCTCTTGCGGTAGTTCTCGCCCTGGGGCGCGGCGATTGCCGCCTCGGCGTTCTGGGTGACGCCGTTGGTATCCAAAAAGGCACGGGACAGGTTGACAATCTCATCGCCCCGCCACTCCATGCGCAGGCGAGGCTCCTCGGTCACCACGGCCACCACGGTGGCGTCCAGGTTCTCCTCCCGGGCCTTGCGCTGGAACTCCTCCACGTCCTGGGGGGCCAGCACCACGGCCATGCGCTCCTGGCTTTCGGAGATGGCCAGCTCGGTGCCGTCCAGGCCCTCGTACTTCTTGGGCACCTGGTTCAAGTCAATTTTCAGGCCGGGGGCCAGCTCGCCAATGGCCACACACACGCCGCCGGCGCCAAAGTCGTTGCAGCGCTTAATCAGCCGGGCCACGTCGCCGTCCCGGAACAGCCGCTGGAGCTTCCGCTCGGTGGGGGGATTGCCCTTCTGCACCTCGGCGCCGCAGACCTCCACGCTCTTTTCCGTGTGGGCCTTGCTGGAGCCGGTGGCGCCGCCGATGCCGTCACGGCCGGTGGCGCCGCCCAGCAGCACAATCACGTCCCCGGGGACAGGGGCTTCCCGGCGGACATTGGCCTTGGGGGAGGCGCCCACCACCGCGCCGATCTCCATGCGCTTGGCCACGTAGCCGGGGTCGTACAGCTCGGTGACTTGGCCGGTGGCCAGGCCGATCTGGTTGCCGTAGGAGGAATACCCCGCGGCGGCGCCGGTGGTGATTTTCCGGCTGGGCAGCTTGCCGTGGAGTGTCTTCTCAAAGGGGACGGTGGGGTCGCCGCTGCCGGTGACGCGCATGGCCTGGTACACATAGGACCGGCCGGACAGGGGGTCCCGGATGGCGCCGCCCAGGCAGGTGGCCGCCCCGCCGAAGGGCTCAATCTCCGTGGGGTGGTTGTGGGTCTCGTTTTTAAACTGGATGAGCCAGGTCTCGGTCTTGCCGTCGATGGTGACGGGGGCCTCGATGGAGCAGGCGTTGATTTCCTCGCTCTCGTCCAAATCGGGCACCAGGCCCTTTTTCCGCAGGTACTTGGCGCCGATGGTGGCCATGTCCATCAAGGAAACAGGCTTGTCCCGGCCCGCGTACAGCTCCTCCCGCAGGGCGAGGTAGTCCCGCAAAGCCTTCTCCACGGCCTGGCTGAGGGCGCCCTTCTCCACGTCGATTTTGTTCAGGCGGGTGAGGAAGGTGGTGTGGCGGCAGTGGTCGCTCCAATAGGTGTCAATCACCCGCAGCTCGGTGACGGTGGGGTCCCGGTGCTCCTCGTCCCGGAAGTAATCCCGGCAGAACTCCAGGTCGGAGAGGGTCATGGCAAAGCCCATGGAGTCGAAGTACGCCTGCATCCGGGCCTTGTCCCAGGTGGTAAAGCCGGTGACACGGGCCACGTCCGCGGGGACATCCGCCTGCATCTCCAAGGTGGCGGGCTTTTCCATAGAGGCCTCCCGGCTCTCCACGGGGTTGATCAGGTAGTGCTTGACCTTTTCAAACTCCTCCGCCGACACCTGGCCCTTTAAGCCGATGACCTTGGCGGTAGCCACCGCGGGGCGCTCCCCCTGGGTGAGCAGCTGCACGCACTGGGCGGCGGAGTCCGCCCGCTGGTCGAACTGTCCCGGCAGGGGCTCCACGCCGAAGGCGATGCAGTCCCCGGCGGGCAGGGCTGCGGCAGTATCGTCCACCTGAGGCTCAGAGAACACTGTCCCCACCGCCCGGCGGAAGGCGGCCTCGTCCAGGCCCTCCACGTCATAGCGGTTCAGCAGGCGCAGGTCCTCCAAGGCGGAGACGCCCACCACGGTCTGCAGCTCGTGCAGCAGGCCCCGGGCCTCCTGCCGGAGCCCCGGCTTCTTTTCCACATAGATCCGTCTTACCATCGTATGACCTCCCGGCGCCGGTTGGGCGCTCATCAAAATATGCGTTTCAGTCCGCCAGAGCCGCCAGAGCCCGCTGGCCGATGTCATGGCGCAGGTATTTGCCGTCAAAGTCCACCGCCCTGGCGGCGGCGTAGGCGTCGTGCAAAGCCTGCCGCAAAGTGGGACCGGTGGCGGTGACGCCCAGTACCCGGCCGCCGCTGGTGACCAGCTGCCCATTCTCGTCCAGTCTGTCCCCGGCGTGGTAGATGGTCACGTTTCCCGGTGCCGACGCGGGCAGAGAGATGGGCTTACCCTTTTCGTAGTGCCCTGGATACCCGCCGGAGGCCAAGATCACACAGGCGGCGGAGGCGTGCCGCCACTCCACGGTGAGCGATCCCAGGGTCTCGCTTTCCACCGCCTGCATGACCGTCAGCAGGTCTGTTTTCAGCAGGGGCAGCACCACCTGGGTCTCCGGGTCCCCGAAGCGGCAGTTGTACTCGATGACCTTTGGCCCGTCCGGGGTCAGCATCAAACCGAAGTACAGGCAGCCCTTGAAGGGGCAGCTTTCCGCCCGCATGGCGGCCAGAGTGGGCAGGAAGATGGTGTCCATGCACACCCGGGCGATGTCCTCGGTGTAGCAGGGATTGGGAGCCACGGTGCCCATGCCGCCGGTGTTGGGGCCAGTATCTCCGTCCCCCGCCCGCTTGTGGTCCATGGAGGACACCATAGGGGCAATGGCGGTGCCGTCGGTGAAAGCCAGAACGCTGACCTCCGGACCAGTCAAAAACTCCTCGATCACCACCCGGCTGCCGGAGTCCCCGAAGGCCCGGTCCTCCATCATGGTCCTGACGGCATCCTCTGCCTCTTCATAGGACCGGGAGATCAGCACGCCCTTGCCCAGGGCCAGACCGTCCGCCTTGATGACGATGGGGAAGGAGGCGGTTTTCAAATAGGCGAGCGCCGCAGCGGACGTATCGAACACCTCATATTGGGCGGTGGGGATGTGATATTTTTTCATCAGGTCCTTGGCAAAGACCTTGCTGGACTCGATCCGGGCGGCTCTGGCGTCCGGCCCGAAGCAGGGGATGCCCGCGGCGTGGAGGGCGTCCACACACCCCAGAGCCAGAGGATCGTCCGGCGCCACCACCGCGAACCCCACGGCGTGGGAGACGGCGAAGTCCACGATGGCGCCGATTTCCGTGGCGCCGATCTCCGGCACACAAACGGCGTCAGCGGCGATGCCGCCGTTGCCCGGCACCTCCGGCT